>SAMEA104315427__coassemble_453_pt1 | contig 44059 bp, 33 predicted proteins | sample SAMEA104315427__metabat2_high_PE_027 | metagenome-assembled genome bin SAMEA104315427 (sample SAMEA104315427) | gut metagenome | biome: Monkey gut; feature: monkey-associated habitat; material: faeces | place: China | collected 2013
GCTTTTTTGAGAACTGACCAAATATTACGAACGATTTTTTGCACTTTCTTCGTAAGTCGCTGATTTTCAACAGGAGCGTTTTGAGAGGATTTTAGACGTTTTTCTTGGAACAGGTAATTGACCAGTAATCGAACCATTATTTTTTCGGCACTATATATCGGGGAAAACGTTATTTGGCGGGGATTAGATGGTGATTGCTTGAGGAGAGGGGGATACCTCCTTATAATATACGCGCGCAGGCGCGAGAGAACAAAGCAAACGATATAGTCCGAAAACAGACCAAAACACAGTACGGCAGGGATATTGCCGTGTTTGTCGGCAGGTGCGAAACGGCAGTTGCAGGCTTCTTTGCGAACGAGGCGCACTATACGGGTGGCATCTTTGTTGAAGATGATAATCGATACGCTAAAGCCGAAGTACTTAAAATCTTGACACGCACACCGAGGAAATAGCCTGCAAGATCGTTCTGCAAGAGGAAATCGTCGATGTCGTCTTGCACATCGGGCGTGCAACGCTCGGCGTTGTATTGCAGCCCTGGACCATAGCAGACTTCGGTGTTGAACTGCTGACAAGTGGCGAGGGGCTCATCATCTTCAATCTTGGAGATGATGTCGTATGGCATATCGTGCGCATACTCCACGGCACAAATTTCTGTCCGCCTTTGAGTGTCCGCACATCAAGGGCAGTGTCCTCACGGAACACTGTCCCACTATCAGGCACAAACGCCACCGATGCCTTTGCGTTCGGCAGTTGCTCTATGGAAGGGGTAAAGAAAAAGTCCATAACTTTGTTTTTGATGCAAAGTTATGGACGATGTAGGTTTGTAGAAAAGACAGGAGTTACAATGTCGTTTCAGAAAAGTCTAAATCAAAAGCGATAGCCCCATTTTCCTTTTTGTATGTTGCGACACCAATAAGTTCAGGTATATCTGCAGTCCAAAAGGCAACTTTTTTTGTTTCGCCTTCACCTATTTCGATTGTACTAATAATTTCGTTGGCTTTGGCTTGTACCACCTTTTGAAGTTGCTCAAAACTTTGAGAAACTTTACCACAAGTCACATTTTGTGGGTGTTCTATTTCTTTCCTTTTCATATAGTTAAGCATTTATAAATCTTCACCATTTGCTTGATTTTTCAAATTGTCGTAATACATAAGAATACCATAGTTACCATAATGTTGTGTAATCATAAACCAAACAGAATTGTCTTCGTATTCTGAAAGAGCCAGTGACACTAGTTCTACGACAATCTCTTGTTGTTTGTCTTCCGACATATTTGCAACAGCATCGGTTCCTCCGTATTTTTCGTTCAAATAATCTAAATACCTTTGTGCTATGGTAGCACTATCTACCTGATGTGTGACTTGATAATATGATGCTTGGTATCTTTTATTATGCACAGTCATTTCATATGAGATGTTTTCTTTAGCAGGAATCTCATAGTCATCCAAACTTACTTTTATATATCGCTCATTTTTGGCAAATTGACGGCAAAGTGTATTATATCGAATGATAATATCTCCTTCTGATACATAGTTAGCATCAGCCACCATTATTCTATATACTTTATTGTTATTTGTACCTATGTAGATATTAACATCACGACCATTAAATTCGCCAGAGAAACAATCATTGACTGCATCGTACTTATAACCCTTTTCCTTTAACTTTTGTATCATCTCCGATTTGTATCCGTCAACGGGGATGCCTAAAAATTTGGTTACATTCTGTGCAAAAACAAATGTTGTAAACAATGTTGTAATTGCTAATAGAAAATATCGTTTCATAGTTTTTTTTAATTTTGCCGACGAAATTACTCAAAAATAGCGATATTCACAAATTATTCAGTTCAAAAATGTAAACTTTCTGCATTTTTGCATATTTTGGGGCAAATAAGCATTACAAAAACACCTCCATGCCGTTGATTTGCATGATGCAGACATCTCGCACTTGGCGGATTTGACCTGAAGCAAGCAGTTTGATAGTGCGTGTGCCTGCACGGAAATTATACCGAAGGGAGATGCAGTTCTCGTAACGCTGCACCTCGCCTTTTGATGTTACCAACAGCAAGTCCACAGGCTCGGGGTGCTGCAACATTTCACGAAGGGTGTTGATATGGATAGAGTTCATAGGCGTGTGGGACGGGCGATACAATCGCCCTATTTATAAAAACGACATTTGAAATCAAGTAAGAGGTGGATTGTTTCCAAATTGCCTGACTTTGTGATGAAATAGAGCCGTCGCAAAAACTTCTCGGAGATAGAGAAAGAGGTCTGCCAAATGGTACTCTTGCCAATCTGCGAGAGTACCCACTCCACGATGTCAGCCACCTGCAAAGTGTTGGTCAAATAACATTGCGTCTGATTAGCCTACAAAGGTTGCAAGTAGTCTTCTATGCGAACGCCACGCTTCATCGGACAAAGCAAAGAGAGGTTGAATGATTGGGGCGATTTTTCCTCTCCGTCCCCTTGCGAGGGGACGGAGAGGAAGGGGAGACAACCTGCGTAGTAAGTAGGTCAACCTATCCGACAAACGAGTCAACCTTATACGTATTTTAACAAAACAAACACGGAAACGAGTCAACCCGAAAACGGACAAAGCAGCACAAAGCAAGGTGTACTTGGGGACGGCTCTTTTTGCCGTCTCGTTGCCGTCTCGTTGCCGTCTCGTTGCCGTCTTTTTAATATATTTTATACGGCATAAAAAAAGGAGGGGACAATGTGGATTTTCGGGGTGGGGGGGGTATGAGGAATGAGAAATATAATGATGACTATCGAAAAATATAATGATTTGATAGCGCGGGGATCATAGAGAAAATGTGCTTATGATAAGCAAAATTGAGGTTGGCTCTTGCTTTTTGGACAATAATGTTGTATATTTGCAGACGCAAACAGAAACAAAATATCTATACTAAACAAAACACAGTCTATACGAAAACAAAACACTTGTCTATGCGAAACAAAACATTTATCTATACTAAACAAAAACACTTGTCTATACGAAACAACACATTTACAACATTTATCTATACAAACACTATTATTTACACCAAAAACATTTAACTATGGCAAAAGCAGATTTGGCATTTCCTATTGAGGGATTACACGGAAAAATCGATCGCAACAGTAGGTTGTATCACACCACCCGTTGGGGACAAAACGTGGTCTCAAACTATCCAAAACATCGAAAACCGTCCACTATCTCGGATAAACAGCGCAGTCTGAACCTGCATTTTCAGCAGGCTGTGGATGCCACCCAAGCCGATCTGAACGACCCCATCAAGCGGGCCTATTGGCAAGAACAATTCGACCAACAGATTCCCCTACGCAAATACAAGATATTGCGCAATTTCGTGATTGCACAATATATAAAAAGGGGCTGATTTATTCTTGGTATGAGGTGTGATTGGAGGTTCGTAATTTTTCTAAATCCACGGATAGCAGGTGCGGAGAGAGGCTATTCTTTGGCTTAGACGGGCAAGAAAAAATTGTGAGGCGGGGGAATCGGGGTGCAAGAGGGTGTGATGACGGTCGAGATAGAGTTGATGAAGGGGGTGCATCTCCTGTTGCGTGGCTGCGGACATATACGCAGAGACGAAACGTTCCCAAATATAGTTGACCGCCACAGAGGAGGGATGCAACATATCGTCGGCATAGAAACGATAGTCACGCAGTTCGTCGAGGAGGATTTCGTAAGAGGGGAAATAGTCGATTGAAACGGATTGATTATCTGCAAGTTGTGCGATTGCCAACAGAAGCGTCGCCTTGGAGAGTTGGTTCTCGTGGAGACCGTCTTTGATGTGGCGAATCGGAGAGACGGTGAAGATGAAATGCTTATCGGGATTGGCGGAGATAATAGGTTGCCACGCCGATACGATTTCCTCCACCGAGAGGCGGCGACGCGTGAATCGGTCGGCAGGAATCTTATGGCAGTTTGCCACCACGACCCCATCTTGCTCATAGACCCACGCCGTGCCGAAAGTGATAATCACCACAGAAGCCTCAGCGAAAGATTGTTGCAACAGACTGATTGACTGCGCGATATTTTGCTCGGTTTGCAGGCGGTCTGTGGAAGAAAAAGAGCCATGATGGAACATCGAATGGTAAAGACTCCCCCATTCCACCAAATCGGGCACCTGATGCAAAGAGAGGGCTTGGGCAATAGAAAGCGGGTTGTAGAGCGTGCCGAAAGGGTTCGCCGTGATTTGGAAATAATACTCGGCGAGTTTGGCGGCGATATTGTCCGCGAAACAAGAACCGAGCAGGAGGATATGGTCGGTGTAAGCGATGGGCTTATCCGCGGCGGGAATATGAATCGGTGTGGTGAAATTCATCTTGTCTGCGTTTTTAGGTTTTTAGAACATGTAATTAACCATGTAATCTTCCATATAATTTTCTTATTTGGTGAGGATGGTAATTGGCGTGTGAGTAGATGTTATTTTTTGAAACATATAATTAACCGTGTAATTGACCATATAATTCGTTGTTAATTATTTCTTTGGATATGTGATTATTGACTATTCGAAGTGCATGACGCGGGCGGGACTGATTTTGGTAACGATGGAAGAAGGGGCAAGCATGATGAGCAGCGAGACGGCTATCGTACCAATATTGAGCAGAAGCCACCACCCCAATGGGAAAGCGATTGGCACATAATTGACATAGTAGGTGGAGGCTTCCAAAGGCAAAATATGCGTGAAATACTGAACGGCACACAGCCCCAACCCCAACACATTACCCCAGAAAACGCCCTTGCCAATAAGCATTGTTGCCTCGGAAATAAATATACGACGCACAAAACGGTTGTCAGCCCCCAGTGCCTTGAGGACACCGATGAGTTGGATACTATCCAAGATAAGAATAATCAGTCCGGATATAATACTAAATCCTGATACACAGAGCATTAGGAGAATTATCACCACCACATTCATATCCAACAAATTGAGCCATGCGAAGATTTGCGGGTTGAGTTGCTGAAGGGTTTGGACGTAGTAGAGGTTGTAACCGTTCTCGTCCAAATGGTTCACCGTGGCGAAATAGACTTGGTCGGCAGTGTTGTCCAAATGGCGTATATTATCCACCAAAATCTCAACGCCAGACACTTCGTTTTCGTCCCAACCATTAAGACGACGCACTACATCGATATTGCCCAAGACGAAGATTTGGTCGAAGTCGCCAAAGCCCGTAGAATAGATACCCGTGATATGCAATTTGCGCACACGCACCGACTCGTCCACAAAATAACTGAGCATGGACTCGCCGACGCGCAGGGAAAGTTGTTTTGCCTGTAACTCGGAGATAATCACATCGTTAGTTTTCTCCGGGAGGGTGCCATCGATGAGGTTTGCGGCAAAATAGTTCCAATAGTCTGTGCCCTTGAAGACAATACCCGCAAAAGCGTCATCTGTTTTGACGATACCCGGTTTGGTGGCAAAAACTTGCACCGATGCTACATGCGGAAAAGCGCGCAAAGCAGTGAGCATAGAATCGGAGACAGAGACGGGTTGCATCTCATAGGTATTGTTATTATCGAAATTAACTATCTGAATATGAGAGCCGAAACCCGCCACCTTATCGGTAATAGTTTGCTTAAAACCGACCACGACACAGATGGTAATAATCATCACCATTACGCCGATGATAATACCCGCAAGTGCGACACGGACGGCGGGACGAGACGAACGCGCCTCAGCCTCCTTGCTACTATTCTGCGAGAAATAAAGGCGTTGGGCTATCCATATTTCGGGTTTTAATGGCATAGTTTTTGCTATACAAAGGCAGTATGAAACGACTATTTATTTGTACATTATTGATATTCATTGCTCTGTATGTTGCAGCGCAACCGCCTGAGACGGAACAGCCGCAGCGCAAGCCCGAGGAGGTAGCCAAGAAGCAGACCGAGATGCTTGTACGCGAACTTAGCATTTGCGACAGCGCAAAGATAGATACGCTCTACAGGCTACACCTAAAGTACGCGCGCATGCGCCAGAGGAGCAATACCCGCGCCGAGGATCTGAGTCGTTTGCAGCAGTTATATGCCGAATTGGAGCATATACTGAGCAAGGAACAGTATGAGCGGTTTATGAACCACCAGTTGCAGGGTCCGCGCCGCCCGCAGACACCTCTCGGGCGGATGCCGAAGATGAGTGCCTGCTCGATACCCACCCGACAGCCCATTGCAGAAGAGCGTACGCAAGTAAGGCAGTAAGCGTGCCGACAACGAGTCCGCCGAGAATATCCAAGGGATAATGCACCCCAAGATACATACGACTATAACAATTAAGAGCCACCCAAAGCATCAAGCCACAGGTGGCTAATTTGTTTCTATACAATAAGGAGAATAGCAAAGCACACGCCATTGTATTGGCAGCATGGCTGCTGACAAAACCATACATCCCACCTGTATAACCACGGACGATATGAAGCATTCCCACAAGAGCAGGTTCGTGAGTGGGACGCAGACGGCATACAGCGTGCTTGATGATACCCGAAGATATATAGTCCGCCCCCCCAACCGCAATGGCAAAAGCGAGAATAATCAATACACAATGCGTGATGCACACTTTGCTTTTACTTGCTTTATAGGGTAAGATGCCATAATGATAAATAATCAGGGCGAGCAGAAAAGCATACAGGGGGAGCCACGTGGTACTCTTGGAGATATACCACATCAAGGTATCCAACCACGGGTTGTGGCAACCATTGATAGCGACAAGCCATTGTGTATCCAATGCTATTAACTGCTCCATTCTTATTCGTTCAACAAAATAGCGGTATGACAGGCGACGACGCCTGCAGTCTCCGTGCGAAGGCGAGAATTGCCCAGCGAGACGGGGCGGAAGCCCTCTGCGAGCGCAGTCTGCACCTCTTTTTCGGAGAAATCGCCTTCGGGCCCAATCAGCACCAACACATCACGACCACGGACAATCAAGTCCTTCAGCAGGCGTTTGTCCTCCTTGTAGCAATGGGCGATAAACTTATCAGTTTCGGTATGACGGTCGCGAGCGAACTCGCGCATAAACGCCTCATAATCTGTCAGTTGGTGCAACGTGGGCAGATAGGGCGTAAGCGATTGTTTCGCCGCCGAAAGGATGATTTTCTCCAATCGGTCGGTACGGAGCATTTTGCGCTCGGAGAAACGACACAATAGAGGCGTAATCTCGTCGATGCCTATCTCGGTGCATTTTTCGACCATCCACTCCAATCGCTCCATATTCTTGGTAGGGGCGATGGCGATATGCAAGTGGAACGGATGGGATTTCTGCTGTTGCTCACTACTGATAATCTCAAACTCACAATGCTTCGGATGCGGGTTGGTGATACGCACCGTGTAAGTAGTACCACGCCCATCGGTGAGCAAGATAGTATCTCCCCTATCGTAACGCAACACGCGCACACAATGGGCAGACTCCTCCTCGGAGAGGCGATGAGAAACGGCTATGTCGGGGGTATAAAAGAGATACATATTGACTTTGTGTTGATGGTTCGCATGGCGAACGTTATGGGTTACACGTCGGTGGTTTGCACGTTACTGCTGTCAATTGTCGCAACAATCTCCGTTACAATTCGGTTTCTTTGAGGCGTTCAGCGTTTTCGGCGACTGTGAGAGCGTCGATAACTCCCTGAATATCACCATCCATAAAGGCTTGGAGATTATAGACCGTGTAGCCAATACGGTGGTCGGTGATACGCCCCTGAGGATAGTTGTAAGTACGAATCTTGGCACTCCGGTCGCCCGTGGAGACCATCGTCTTGCGACGGGCAGCGATATCGTCGATATACTTCTGATGTTCCTTGTCGTATATATGCGTGCGCAGGCGCGCGAGTGCGCGTTCCTTATTTTTAGGTTGGTCGCGGGTCTCGGTACACTCGATGAGAATCTCTTGCACCTCGCCGGTATTGGGGTTCTTCCAATTATAACGCAGACGCACACCGGACTCCACTTTATTCACATTCTGCCCGCCTGCGCCACCGGAACGGAACGTTTCCCAACGGATTTCTCCCTCGTTGATATGCACCTCGAATTCATCGGCTTCGGGCAATACCGCCACAGTGGCAGCAGAGGTATGGACACGTCCTTGGGTCTCAGTGGCAGGCACACGCTGGACACGATGGACACCCGACTCGTACTTGAGTGTGCCATAGGCGTTTGGTCCGGAGACGTTGAAAATGATTTCCTTGAATCCACCTACTGCGCCTTCGGAGGCTGACGAAACGGTGTATTTGAAGCCATGCAATTCAAAATACTTGGTATACATACGGAACAAGTCGCCCGCAAACAGGGCGGCTTCGTCGCCTCCTGTCCCACCGCGAATCTCCATCACTACATTCTTCCCGTCCTCGGGGTCCTGAGGCAGGAGCATGAGTTTTACCTCCTCTTCGAGGGCAGGTATCTGCGGTTCGAGTTGGTCTATCTCCGCCCGCGCCATCTCTTTGAGTTCGGGATCGGATTCGTTGAAGAAAATTTGCTTGGCTTCGTCTAAATCGTGGATAGCCTTTTTGTATTTATCCGCCGAAGCAAGGACACGCTCCAAGTCGTGGTACTCACGGTTGAGACGCACGTAACGCGCTTGGTCGGCGATGACGGCAGGGTCGGTAATAAGGAGGCTCACCTCATGAAATTTCGCCTCCAAGCCCTCTATTTTGTCTAAAATATCCATATAATCGTCAATTTGCAAACGGATAAACGGGTATTTCTCATTTACAAATTTCTCAATTTACAACTTGTCTTATCTGCGGCGCATCTGTTGGACCTTGCGCATCATCTTGCCCGTCTGCTCAAACTGCTTAAGAAAGCGATTGACCTCCACAATGCTTGTGCCAGAACCTTTGGCGATGCGCTCTTTGCGGGAACCATTGAGCAATGCAGGGTTCGCCCGCTCAGCAGGCGTCATAGAAGAGATGATTGCCTCGATTGGCTTGAAGGCATCATCGGATATTTCCACGCCCTTGAGAGCTTTGTCCATGCCCGGAATCATGCCCATCAGGTCCTTCATCGACCCCATCTTCTTTATCTGGTTGAGTTGCAAAAGGAAATCGTTGAAATCGAACTGGTTCTTGGCGATACGCTTGCTGATACGTCTTGCTTCTTCTTCGTTGTATTGCTCCTGCGCACGCTCGACGAGGCTGACCACATCACCCATACCGAGGATTCGGTCCGCCATACGCGAGGGGTGGAAGACATCAAGAGCATCCATTTTTTCGCCCGTACCGATGAACTTAATCGGCTTGTTGACCACCGAGCGGATAGAAAGGGCGGCACCACCACGGGCATCGCCATCAAGTTTAGTCAGCACCACTCCATCGAAATCAATACGATCGTTGAACTCTTTGGCAGTATTCACCGCGTCCTGACCGGTCATGGCATCGACCACGAAGAGGGTCTCGGTGGGTTGGATAGCCTGTTTGATAGCCGCAATTTCCTGCATCATCTGTTCATCAACGGCGAGACGACCGGCGGTATCGATGATAACCACATCGTAACCATACTTGCGTGCTTCAGCAACGGCATTCTGTGCTTTCCGCACAGGGTTGGTCTCGGTCTCTTCTGTATAGACCTTGGCATTGATTTGCTCACCGAGGACGCGCAACTGCTCGATAGCCGCAGGACGATAGACGTCGCAGGCAGCCATCATCACGCGTTTGCCTTTCTTGGTCTGGAGGTAGTTCGCAAGTTTCGAGGCGAAAGTGGTCTTACCGCTACCTTGCAGACCCGACATCAGGATGATTGCCGGCGTGCCTTTGAGGTTAATATCGGAAGCCTCGCCACCCATTAGTTCTGCCAGTTCATCGTGGGTAATCTTGACCATCAACTGCCCAGGGCGGACAGCAGTAATGACGTTCTGCCCGAGGGCTTTTTCCTTAACTTGGTCAGTAAACTGCTTAGCCGTCTTATAGTTAACATCGGCTTCGAGCAACGCCTTGCGGATATCCTTAACTGTCTCCGCGATATTGATTTCGGTAATACGCCCCTCGCCTTTCAGAATTTTGAAGGAGCGTTCTAATCGTTCACTAAGATTATCAAACATATTGCAATAGTTACATTTAAGGGCGCAAAGTTACGAAAAAAAACGCAGATATGCAATTAACTAGCCAATTAACAATTAATAATTAGCAATTGATATACAAAGTATGTATTCTTGCGGGTACGACCCGCTATGAGAGAGGCAAAAAACGCCTAATCACATACGCTACCAATAGCATAAGGATAAGGAGCGTATATGATAGGAAAAGCACAAAAAGAGGCCACCTACGATTTGTGGCAGCCTCCTTTTGTGAGTGTTTTCAGTTATATAGGACAGCGGTTATTGCACCAGCAGTTTGGTTTGATAGACAGCCTTCGCATTGACGGCAGCCGCCGATACGCAAGCATCCATAGTGCGCGGAGTCCCGATAGGGATTGCAGATGGCACAGGTACGGGTATTGGGGAGCAAGAGGCAAATTATTTATGATACGGACAAGAGGACGACAAAGACACGGTGAGCCTATTGTCAGGGTATTACGTGGGTAGTACAATGTACCGATTATCTACCGTGTATCTACCGTAAAAATACCGTAGTTGTCGGCGTGAGGTCGGCGGGAAGATAGCGAGAAGACAGCGAGAGGATAGCGAGAGGATAGCGGGGTAATAGCAGGAAGTAGTTTTTCGTGGGGGAAGAAAAGACGGCGAGTATTTGCGATTTCGGGGGAAGGCAGAACCTATTGCCAGGGGTATGCATTTGTTTTTATTTTGAAATATCAAGATATTTGTGTAACTTTGCACGGTGTTTTGTACGCTCCCCTATCAATCTGTGTACAACAACCACAATAATACGACACAATTGATATACTACAATTGATTATTCATAACCGGGATTATTCCATATACTTTATATTTATGAGAAGACTTTTGTCCTTTTGTTTGCTTTTGGCAGAGGCAGTCGCCACGTGGGGTTATACGGCGAAGATAGACGGTATCTATTATGACATAAACAGCAGTAATCATACCGCCACGGTAACCTACCGAGACCAGAACTATGTTTCCTACAGCGGCGAGGTGGTTGTGCCCGCAAGCGTGGAGTATGAGGGGGAAGCGTATTCGGTTACTCAGATAGGGGAACGTGCTTTCGGGAATTGCACCTCGCTGCAATCCGTCTCGTTGCCAAACAGTATCACGGCTATCCATGATTTTGCCTTTGTGGGTTGTTCGAACCTGACGGAAATAGAGATACCGCAAGGCGTAACGGCGATTCAGACGCGTACTTTTGAGGATTGTTTCTCATTGGCATCGGTTAAAATACCAGAAGGTGTAACCACTATCGGCGGTTCCGCTTTTGAGTATTGTACATCTTTGGAAACCATTGATTTACCAAAGAGCCTGGCATCCATTGTCGAACTGGCTTTTTATCAATGCCGGTCACTAAGATCCATCACAATACCGGAAAATGTGACTACCATTGATGGTCGTACTTTCGAAGGTTGCTACGCCTTACAGTCGATACACTTATCGAAAAATATAGTCAGTATAGGCGAACAGGCTTTTTATGGTTGCTCTGCATTATCGGAGATTACGCTTCCCGAAAGTGTAACAAGTATCGGAAAAAATGCATTTACTTCGCAGATATTATCCGTTACGGTATCAGGCAATACGCCTGCTATCCTGGAACAAGATGCATTCAGGGGAAATACGATATTTTTTGTACCGAATGTAGATGTATATAAAGCGGCGTGGTCGGACTATCAATTTATCGTACCGAAAAATGGTACTGCAGCCACGGTTCATTTGGAAGCGATGTCCGACAAATCGGCATTGCAGCAGACATTGGGGGTGGACAGTATGCAAAAGATTACCTCACTGACCGTCAGCGGCACAATCAACGGCTACGACATAATGATGATGCGTAACCAGATGCCGAACCTGCTGGATATAGACCTGCGAGACGCACATATAGTAGCCAACGACCACGAATACACCAAAGGGTATCACTCGAAACAAGACACCCTGACAGCATATTCTTTTACCGGTACGGGGACGCATATCCGCAAAGCCGTGTTGCCCAACAGCGTGGTTTGGATAGAGCAGAATGTGTTTAACGCCGCCTATTTGCGCGAGGTGGTGCTACCGGAGAATTTGCAAATAGTAGGCGACAGCACGTTTTTAGGTTGCTCGGCACTCAGCACCCTAACGCTCCCCGAGACGCTCGCCACAATCGGCAAATCGGCATTTCAGGGGACGGGACTGCTGTCTGTATCGCTGCCCGCAAATGTAAAGACCATAGGTGAAAAAGCCTTCGCCGGAGACGGAGATGGAGGAGGCGGTTACTATACCCGTTATTACGACAACGCTCACTCCAATCTGGTGTATAACGCCACTGCTGCGCCTGAGTCAGGTGGTTTATTGCAGACACTAATCATTCCCAAGGACTCCAAGTTGACAACTATCTCCCGGTATGCTTTTGCGGGGAATAACAACCTGCGAGACGTCTCTATTCTCGGGGATAGTATTAGAAAGATAGAGACAGGTGCTTTCAATCATTGTTTATTGGATACGATTATTTTGCCGCCGCACCTGACAGCATTAGACACGCTGGCTTTTGCGTACTGCACGGGGCTGAAGTTTGTAGCGATGCCGAACACGCTGACCGAGGTGCCGTCAAATGCGTTTATAGCGTGCACGAACTTGGATAATGTACAATTTCCGAAGAAACTGACGAAGATCGGGCATCATGCGTTTGCAGACTGCACAAATCTGCGCAATGTAGATATACCCGGTCTGGTAACAAATATAGAAGACTATGCGTTCAAGGACTGCCAAGTAAAGAGCGTATATAGTTACCTATTTGACCCGTTTAAAATCGGGCAGAACACGTTCTCGCCCTATGCGAACGCCAATGCGACACTCTATGTACCCAATGTAGAAGATACGGAGATGAAATACCTATACGACACACAATGGTCGCAATTTATTCACCGCAAGCGAATGGACAAGGATTTTGCATATGACGATTTCTATGGAACGGGAGACATCACTATACGTTGCGAAGACGATCCCCTGAAGGGGAACCCTAATGCGATGCTATATCCGGGTGCGGGATTGACGGTGGAAGAAGGCGTATGCGACACCACAGGGATAGGCAATATAGTGATCGGCAGCGACGGCGACGAGGCATGGGGGGCAGTAATTGCGGGGTGCAACCTGCGTGTGGACTCGCTGATACAGAACATTACCATTATGGGTAAGAAATGGTATTTCTTAGGTTTCCCGTTTGAGGTGCGCATAGAGGATATATACGCAAATGCGAAATACGTCATTTACGAGTACGACGGGCAGATACGTGCCGATCGCGACACTACGGGCTGGAAACGCGTGCCGAAAGATCAGGAATATCTATACCCCGGACACGGATATATCTTCCAATTCAACTTTGCAACAAGCGGCGACATATCCATAGTGGTACCTTCACCCGATTTCTGCAGCCTAATAGAACAGATTGTTTTGAAGTTCTTCCCATCGGACAAGGCAAATAACAAGAGTTGGAACTATGCTTCCAACCCGTTTCTCGGGTACTACAATATCGAGGACCTTAACACCACCGCACCTATCACGATATGGGATGTGGCGACAGGCAACTATCGCACCGTGCGCCCCGGCGATGACGAGTACTATTTCTCGCCCTACGAGGGCTTCTTCCTGCAAAACGCCGAGGAGAAAGATGCGAAACTGGCCTTTGACCGCAGCAAGGCGATGACCAAACAGCAGATGACCGAACAACACAAGCAGCGCAGACAAGTAGCAGGACGCACACCAGAGCAAGACAAAGAGCGTGCAATAATCAACCTGATACTGGCATCGGAAACGGCGAGCGACAACACCCGCATCGTGATTAACGACGGGGCAGGTTTGGGGTATGACCTTGGGGCGGACGCTGCAAAATTTTTGACGACGGACAACGGCGTGCCACAGATCTTCTCCTACGACAATGAGGATATAGAGTATGCCATCAATGAACGTCCGATGGGTACGGGAACTATTGAATTGGGCGTGCGTCTGCCCAAGGCGGGAATGTACACTATTTCCACAGCACGTATGGACACCGCCTTCTACCTGCTTGACCGCGACCAAGACCGCCTGCATGATTTTGCCGACGGCGATTATATATTCTCCGCAGGCGCAGGTATGCACACAAGCCGTTTTGCCCTTGTGCGCAGCCGTATTCCACAAGACATTGACAATGCAACCAATGATGTACGTGTAGTCCCCGCCGAAAACGGACTATATATACAGGGGAACAAGCCTATAACAATATATAACGCAGCAGGAATGTTGGTTGCCAGCGGTATAGAAAACGGTCTGTTGCCGTTGCCGGCAGGCGTATATATGGTTGTAGCAGGCAGCAATGCAGAAAAATATATAGTAAAATAAGGTACCGGTAATGAAGAAATATCGTTTCATCATATACCTGTGCTTTGTTGCGCTCTTGGGAACTCTACCTGTGCGAGCGCAGCAGGAGGACGATTTCGATCCCATCTTGCCGCCCGACCCCGCTACCGCATACAAGGTAAGCGTAGGTGTCGAACCGGCAGAAAGTGCGACGGTATCCGAGGGAGGTACGTTTGCCGTAGGCGCAAGCGTCCTCATCGGCTGTACACCTGCGGAAGGTTACCAATTCGAGTATTGGACACAGGACGGTGTACGTTGCTCCGAAGACACCCAATTCACCTATACCGTCACGCCTAAAAACACAACTTTTGTGGCACACCTGACACAAATAGCGACACACCGTCTGCACCTTTTGACAAATCCGACAGGAGCCGCTACGTTGGTCGGCGCAGGGGATTACTACCCGAACAACGTGGTGAATATAGGTTGCACGCCAAATACCGACTATCATTTCCTATACTGGTCGCTTGACGGACAAATCTATTCGCACGAAAAGGAGTGCACCTACACGATGGGAGCCGAAGACGTTACCCTAACGGCATTTTTCACCCATACACCCCATTATACTATTTCCATTTCGCCCGATGATACACAAGCGGGAGAAGTGTCCACCTCCGGCGGACGATATACCAAGGGCGAGATGGTGGAGATATCCGCCACCGCCTATGCGGATTATGTATTCTCGCACTGGACGCTCAACGGGGATTACTACACAGATCAAGCCACATTCACTTATACGGTTGGGGATTACGATGCCGCATTTGTGGCAGTGTTCGATTTTGATCCGCATCACCCCGATGACCCTGCCACAGAACTGACCAGTATAGTACGTTTGGTTTGCGAGCCAGACGGGGCAGCAGAACTGAACCTTCCCACGGAAGACAGATACCCAGAGGGGGACACACTGATTATCCGCGCCACCATGAATGCGGATTATGTATTTGAAGGCTGGTACAAAGACGATGAGCCGGTAGCACCGACCACTGCATTTTCCTATATTGTTGAGAAAAAAGATGCGACGTTTACCCTGCGGGCAAGACGGATTATTCACAGCCGACTGGAACTGGTTTCCACCCCCGAGGAAGCGGTAACGTTTAACTTCAGTTCGGGACGAACCTATCCTGCAGGAACCATCCTTCCCCTACGTGCCGCTGTGGCTGTAGGTTATGTGTTTGACGGATGGTACGAGGGGGATTCGCTGCTTTCCACCACAACAGAACTCACATATACCATTGGAACGAAAGATGTCATACTGACCGCAAAGGCCCTTTCTGCCCCTGATGACGATTTCGATCCACTGCACCCCGATGACCCCGCAATGAAAGCCGTACATATCCATGCCGTGTCAGCCAATAAAACGATGGGCAAAGCTTATGGTTCGGCAATATGCGTTGAGGGTAAACGGGTAAAGATTGGCACTAAAGCCACCTATGGCTATAGTTTTGCACGTTGGAGCGATGGTGTCGATGACGCAGTACGCACTGTGGTTGCCGTCCAAGACACCACTTATACTGCGTTCTTTGCACCGAAAGTATTCAATCTGACCGCCATGCCAGCAGACACAATGATCGGACGTGTAACAGGCGGAGGCAATTATCCCTATCGCACCGATGTGATGCTGCGTGCAATACCCGAAGACGGTTACCGCTTTGTGCGCTGGTCGGACTATAATACGGACATAGAGCGTAAAGTGCGCCTTACTTCAGACACTCTCTTTACCGCCTATTTCGAGGCTATCCGCTATACTGTAACCGTACAGAGTGCCACGCCCGATATGGGACAAGTAAGCGGCGGCGGTATATATGCCCCCAACGCCATAGCCGTAATAAGTGCCACTCCGAAAGGCAGTAACCGATTCCTACAATGGGATGACGGCAACACGGACAACCCACGCAAAGTACAAGTAAAAGGAAACAAAACCTATATTGCCCTGTTTGTAGGCGGACATGGTACACCTACTTATATAGGAGAGGGAGCCGACACATCTGCCACCTATAAGATACTGATAGGTAATCAGATATATATTGTACGAAATGGCGTAATTTATGATACGACAGGAAGGCGAATAGGCGGAACGAAAAATTGAGAACAACGTTAGCCCATTATTCTCTGACGATACGAAACATTTTGTCATAACAACAAAAGAACAGGCTGCCCGATGAATGTCCGGCAGCCTGTTCCAAAGAAACAACACGTATTTTTATTGTACCTTGATTTGACTATCGTTTGTAAGGAAAGGAGGCATGAATGGCGGCACTACTGCTACCAATGAGAAGGTCGAAAGTACCGGATTCGAGCGTCCATTTGTGCAAGTCAGGCTCAAAATAAGAGAGCATATCATCAGTAATGGTAAAATATACGGTCTTTGTTTCACCCGGTTGCAAAGATATTTTCTCAAAGGCTTTCAGTTCTTTGACGGGACGGACAAGCGATGACTTACGATCAGAGACATAGAGTTGCACCACCTCTTTGCCCTCGCGGGAACCTGTATTAGTAATATCCACAGAAACAACATTGCCCGACAGAGTGGCATTGGAGTAAGCAAACGTGGTGTAACTCAAGCCATAGCCAAAGGGGAATACGGGTTGATGCTTGGGGGGATTGATAATGTATGCCACACCCTGCGAAGTATATTTGAGCGGGCGTTTGCGACCGTAGAGGTCCGCATAACGATACCCGACAAAGATGTCGTCTTTGTACTCCACCTCGTCGTTGATACCAGGATAGGCAGCAGCACCGTATTGGTGAGCAGGATAGTCGTTGAGTGCAGGCATGAATGTAAAAGGCAGACGCCCGGAGGGATTAACATCACCGAAAAGAACATCGGCGATGGCGTGCCCTGTTTCGGAGCCACTGAACCACGCTTGCATCAGACCTGCCGTCTCGGACAGCCACGGCGTGGCATACGCATTACCCGAAAGGATAACCACCACAAGATTTTTGTTGGCTTGTGCCAAGGCAGAGATCAGTTCAGACTGCCCATAAGGAAGATCGTACCGGAGACGGTCGCTTCCTTCGGCATCTTGATGGTCGGCTTTGTTAAGCCCGCCGACAAAGATAACCACATCGGCTTCACGTGCAGCAGCGACTGCCTCACCGGTCAATTCGGACACGGAACGGTGGTCGGTAAGGTCCTGACCTGTGGTAACACCATTGTACTCGCCACCTGTATCCCCCACATAACCGCGCACATAGCGCACGTTGTTTTCCCCCGCACGCTCACATATACCCTGAAGCGGAGATATTTCATATTTGGCCTTGAGCGATGATGAGCCACCGCCGACAGTCATCTGCTTGATTGCGTTTTCACCCACTACAAGGATTTGTTTACCCGGTTGCAAAGGCAGAATATGATCGTTTTTGAGAAGCACGATCCCCTCATCCGCCACCGCACGCCCTGCGGCGATATGTGACTCAGAACAGAGACTGCCAAAAGCGCGATCAGGATTCATAGAAGTACGAAAGATGAGGCGCAAAACGTGGCGCACTTTGTCGTCCAATTCAGCAGTGCCCACCTCGCCACTGCGAATCTTCCTGAGATACGGCTGTGCAAGATAGTACATATCGTATGCATTGGAGGTTCCATCGGTGAGTCCATCTGTCCACGAACCGAACTCAAGGTCGAGTCCGTTGCGAATAGCCTCGTCAGTAGAAAGCGTACCACCCCAGTCTGAGATAACAGCCCCATCGAAATGCCACTCATCGCGTAGAATATCGATGAGCAGACGATGATTGTGGCAGGCATACTGCCCCTGATACTTGTTATACGCCCCCATGATAGACCATGCATTGCCCTGCTCCACAGCAGCGCGGAAAGCCGGGAGATAAATCTCATACAGAGCACGGTCGGAAACAGTAACATTGACCGTATGGCGGTTGCCCTCCTGATTGTTGAGCGCATAGTGTTTCACGCATGCTGCCACGCCACAGGATTGCAGCCCTTGGATATACGGCACGACCATTGCGGACGACAGATAAGGATCTTCGCCCATATACTCGAAATTACGCCCGTTGAGCGGAGTGCGGTAGATATTCACCCCCGGACCGAGTACCACGTTCTTGCCGCGGTAGAGGGCTTCCTCGCCGAGCGAACGCCCATAGAGTTGCGCCAATGAGGGGTTCCATGTAGCCGCAAGACAGGTAAGGGCGGGAAAAGCAAAACAGGAGTCGTTTGTCCACCCTGCCTGCTCCCACTCGTCCCATTTGACTTCCGGACGAATACCATGAGGACCATCAGTACACCAAAGTCCGGGAATACCAAGACGCGCTACGCCCGGCGAAGAGAACTTGGACTGCGCATGGATAATGGCGATTTTCTCGTCAAGAGTCATACGCGAGAGAGCATCCTCCACACGGGCATCCATAGGTGCATTAGGATCAAGATATATCTGTGCTGACAAAGAAAAAACAATTGCCAACAAGCCGAAAACTGATATAAAAAATTTCTTCATAATACATTGTTTATTTGGGATGTAGAGCGGTAGTCGGCCGCTCTACACCGATAGGATTTACTCTGCGACTATAGTACCAAGTGCATTGTAGCGAACACCATCCTTGAGGATATAGAGTTGTCCGTTCTCGATTACCTTGGTGGCTTTAGTAGCAATAGTTGCATCGTTGAGTGCGGTCATCTCAGAAGAGATAGTAACCTTTGCACTAACTGTTTCATAATCCACTACCAATGTAATGGTGCAGTCGGTATATTTTACATCTTTGTTGGCAGGTTTGATATTATCTTTACCTTGTCCTTTGAGTGCGCACGTATATTCCTTGTTGATAGTCCAAGGAGTGTCCTCGGCATCAGCGACAAACTCTACCGCCCAATTGCCGTAAACCACCTTGAACTCCCCGCCAAACTCGGCAGCCAAGATTTCATACGTATTCTCTTTGCCTGCTACAGGAGCAAACTGCTGGTCTTCTTTGCACTCCCAACCGAGTTGCTCACCGGGGAGGTACCAAGTAGCCGCCAATACATCCACTGCATAGAAATCACCTGCAACAAGAGTCAGCACTTTGTTGCCGTTCTCGTCATCAGTAAGGGTCAGTTTGGCATTTTTGTAGCCACCAAAAGGATTAGCCAAGCCCAAGTTATCAGGGTCTTTTCCATCTTTCTTTGCACCTAATACATACGGCTTGTTGAATTCCAAACCTGCTTTGGTGTCCCAGTTAGTAGCGTATTGGTTATCCCAAGCGCGGTCTACAATAATCTTGAATGTACCATTCAAATCGGGTACAACAGCGGTCAATACGTCGCCTTCAGCCTCAAATTGGATAGCGTCTGCCGTATTCCAGTTGTTGGTGAAACCACCGATGATTTGGTAGGTAGCGGGAATAACAGAGTGGTCATAAACGGTACCGCTAACAGTGATAGACATCTCATTGCCATTCACGGTAAGCATAATAGTGGCGTCCTTGATACGCGGATCCTTGATATCAGTTTCACCCATCAAGAATGTGGCGTTAGCCGGAGCATCGCCCTCTTGGGTATCAGTATCCACACACTTCACCAATTTGTACTCTGCGCCATTGACAACCGGACCTTCGCCTTCTGCAGCGGCACCGAACTGCGGATGCCATTTGCCATCTACAGTGATTTTGAACTCACCATACAGGTCAGCGACTTCCAATTTGTACATACCGGAACCGGCATTCACCTCTGTAAACTTGGTAGCAGCATTGTCGGGTGTCCAACCAGTAGCAGCACCTACGAGGTAATAGTCAGCAGCGTTCAGCGAGAGTGCTGCCATAGCGACTACGAAAAAAGAGAATAACTTTTTCATAATACTAAAATTTAATTGTTAATAAAATGGTTATTTAGTTAGTTGTTATTGTATTCATTGTTTGTGCGTAATTAGCAGGATTGCCTCCGAGGAGAGGGCAATAGAGTTCGAGACTAGAACGGAGCATTTTGCCACTGCGAACAGCATCTATCTCACGCGAGGTCATAGCCGAGCGGTAAAACATCAGTTGATGGATATTGTTGCCGCATATTCTGAATGATGCGGGCGGCATCTCGCCTTGGCGTTGCGCACCGGCAAAGACCTCGTAATGGAACTCGCCATCACTCTCATAGCAGAGTGTGTAACTCTCCAATCCCGATTCGGGCGTAAAGGAGACGCAATGCACATTGTTCTTATCGCCGTCTGTGCTTATTTTCTCAGGCAGCGGTTTACCCTTATCGAGAGCCTGCCACATAGAAATCGGGAAAGCCGACGCGAAAGCGTGATGCCCACGGCTGTTCGGGTGCCATATATCCTGCCCGTCCCAATAGCCGTCCGCCCAATGTCCCCGCCCGTCGTCAATAGTGCCGAAGAGATTGACAGTAGTTACATTCCACTGCTGCACCTCGAGGTTCACCTCGCAAAGGTCCTCATAATCCACCGCATTGAAGTCGGCACGCGGATAGTTGTTGGTAACGATAACTATGCGTCCGTCGCGCTGCAATTGCTCTATCAAGCGCGGCATATTCTCGCGATAGGAGAGCAAGGCGCGTTCGCCTTTCTCGTGCAACCCCTCATTGCCGAGACTGAGACCAACGACCACATACTTTGCTTGTGTGGGGAGTAAGTCGGTTTCATACCGCGCCAAGAGGTCGTAGGTATTGTTGCCGCCTACCGATATATTGACGGCTTGCCACCCGCTCGGCAAAAGGCGACTCACACAGTCGGCATAGCCTTGCAGAGAATCTGCCCCCACGCCCTTGCATACCGATGAGCCAAAGAAGCAGACGGTATGTTCCGCCGATGGAGCGCAGGAGGCGAATAGCATCGTCATCCCGAGCAGCCAACTATATATGGTACGATGTGAGCGCATTTTCGTCAGTCGGTTTATCGTTTCCAAACGCAAGAGGTGATACTCTTGGCAGGCAGGGTGATATTGAAGTGGTGCGTATTGTCGTCAATCACGAACGATACGCCAGCATCGCCTTCGTTGAATAGCACCAATCCGTAAGTGCCGTCGGGGTTCTCCGATGCCACTGCTGACACATTGGTAGGCAGATAGCCGGTAGTGCCGATACGCGTTGAACCCGTGCGGAGCGACTTACTCAAGTGCCCGATTGCATAATAGTGGCTGCGTTTGGTAAGCGTAGTGTAGTCTTTCGATGATACATCTACTGCACCATAGCAGGTAGAGCATGCGCCCGAACCGCCGTGAGGACCGCCGTTATCATCGAGCATAAAGTTCCAAACGATAACCGCTTTGCACCAACGAGTGATAGTAGCCATACAGGTATTTTTCATCTCCTGCATTAGCGACTGATTGAAACTCTGATAGTTCCAAGTGCCGATAGAAGCCTCGGTGAAATAGAGGTTTTTCTCCGGAGCGGCTTTGTGGATCGACTCCAACTCAGTCGGACTGCCGCCATAGTTGTGGTAGGCTGCACCATCGATATACTGCGAAGCATCGGCATCAGCGTAAATTTTGAGCGGGTATTGCTGTTGATCTTCTTTGCCATCATAATTGTAGTTGTGGTCAAAGCAGATGATTTTTGTCTGCAGATTCGCCGCGCGGAAAGCGGGACCAAGTGCCTTCTTTACAAAATCGCGCTCCTGATCCCATGGCATATAGAGCGACATCGAGTTGCCCCAGTTGAGCGGCTCATTCTCTACCGTGATACTCGTGATATTTACGCCTTTGTCTTGGAAGGCTTGAATCCACTTGACGAAATAGGTAGCGTAATCCTGATAGTAATCGGGGTTCAGATAGCCGCCCACCCAGTTGTTGTAGGTTCCCTTCTTGTTGATGTCGTCCACTTTCATCCAACGCGGACAACTCCACGGGGTACCCATCACTTTGAGGTCGGGGTTGATAGCCAATATCTCTTTGAGAACAGGAATGATGTACTGTGTCTCGTCGGGAGTAAGAGCAAAATGCTCAATACCCTTGGTGTCGCAACAGGTGTAGTCGTAGTTGGAGCGGGCGTTGAAATCGCTACCTCCAATAGGCACACGCACATAACTATAGCCCATACCCTCTTTCACATCAAAGGTTTCGCGGAGCAGTTTGGTACGATTGGCTTGCGACATCTGCATAAGGTTGTATGCCGCAGCACCCGTGATAGCGGCACCAAAGCCATCAAACTCTTGATAGCGTACATTCGGATTGAGCGTAAGCGTTATCTCGGGCGACATATTCATACCTTCGGCAAAATCTTTGGCGATACCATCGAAGTGCATTGTATTGTCGGCCGTGGTGATATAGGTCATCACATCGCGCATTTTCTCTTCCGTATTGCCTCCGTTATTGCCTCCGTTATCGGGCGGTGTAACGGGTGTATTGCAGGCCACGAGCATTGCCGCAGCAAGGAGAATGGAATACATATTGCATTGCATATTAGTGGGTTTATGGGTTTTATTTGTGAGTTATCTAAGTATCTTCTTTCCTGCTATGATCACTACCCCTTTGTAGTCTTCTCCAACAGGGCGTCCTAATACATCTACCGCCTCTGCAGAAAGCACTGCGCTATCGGGGTTCTCGATAGCAGAGGGAGTACCATGATGAGTGATTGTATTGGTAGACTGAGCCATATTGTCGAGGTTACCATCGTTGAGCGGGCAGTAGAGTTCGAGCGAAGAACGGAGCAATTTGCCTGCTTCGACAGCCTGCACCTCATCTGCATTGAGAGCCGAGCGATAGAACATCCAATCCGATACCTGCATATTGATACCTCCGAGTACAACTTCACCTATCGTTTGTGTATCAGCGTAGTTGTCTATCTGCTTGCCATCCAAGTAGATAAAGGTCTGTCCGGCAGCGTGGTAGTGCGAGAGCAATAAGGTATGCCACTGACCATCAGTAGCCAACTCGGGGAGCGCAATCGGTGTAGCAGTGCCATTGAGGCGAAGTTGTGCGAACGAACCTTTAGCCGTGGTCTTTACACGCACTGCCACCGCATACGACCCCACCACATTCTTCGGGGAGAAATGAAGCGATTCGGTATGGGTAAGATATAGTCCGTTGCCTGTTTGACGGTTAGGCATAGTTTTACCTTGTGCCAAGGCATCAAAAAGCGATGGGACAAACGCATACATAAACTGAGTATGTCCCACTTCAGTGGGGTGATAGATATCGCCCGCTACCTGATAACCGTCTGCCCACTGCCCATTACCTTGGCAGTTGTCTAACGCTCCCAAGAAATTGACGGTAGGAATATCCCATTCGTGCATCTCTAAATTCATTTGCTTGACATACGCATAATCAGAAGCATTGTAGTCGCCACGCGGGTAGTTATTGGTAGCAATGACATACTTACCCTCTTGCTCAAAGAGATCGATGAGCGTAGCCATATTCTGCTTCCATTGATTATAGACAACTTGTTTATCAGTTGCCTCGTGTAGACCTTCGTTGCCGAGTCCGAGTCCGATCACTACATACTTACCGCAATCAGCGAGGAGGTGTCCTTTGTATCGAGCAAGAAGGTTGGTCGTATTGTTGCCATTGATAGAAGCATTGGAGTATTCGTAGTCGGTCAGCAGTTGCCCGAGTTGCCAAGCATAGCCGTGCTTCACATACGACACCTCTGTAGCACCCTGCCCATTGCAGACCGAAGAGCCGAAGAAGGTTATCTTGTTGTCCACAATATCCACGCACTCCAATGAGTAGGTGAAATGCTGCATATCAAGGATAACGATTTTCTTTCCGTGGCGCATAGGGATGTCGCCCAAAGAAATAGAAGCCAGCGACTCATCGGGTTTGTAGCCGACAATACCTTCAATGTTATTACGTGTCTTGACCGTTAAGTCCCACGAGGAATTGAAGCAGAACTGTCCGCGCTCAGTATCGCTTCCTGTGGTATAGGGTACAAGGTCGAGCGTATCACGCCAAACGCCATTACCACGGTAGGTCATTGCCACACCTGCGGCATTCCACATGGCAGTGGTAATGTTGCCCACCAAGCCGCAGCGGGTGATTTTGACGAACTCGGGTTCGGCACTTTGGGTGTTAAAACGGACATTGTAGATACCTGTTTCCTCTGAAACTGTGCCGCTATAAAGGGCTTTACCTTCAGCGGTCTCGAAAGCGATAGTACCGCCATTGGTGAGCATACAGAATGTTTCAAAGTTCTGACTTTCGGTCTCGCCGTCTTTGGCAATCCTATACATATCAATGGTGTTGCCCTCTACACCCGTGCCTTTGAGCGTCAGACTCTCATATTTAACTACAACAGGCGGCGTAACGTCCGAGAACTCCTGCATACGCATACAGTTGATAGGCAGATATTGTCCGCTTGTACCTTTGGAAACGTAAATAGTGATTTTACCGTCTTTGTCGGGAAAAATCATCTCGGAGAGGTAAACACTGCTATTGTTTTGGTTAACACCTGTGCCGCCCAGGTTAGTACCAGCGGCTTTGAGTTGTCCCGTGGTGTTGGTCAAACCCTCGATGTCGTATTTCGATACACGATTATCCTTTGCCGCACGGCTGCCAAAAATTTCGAATTGGTATGCCTTGGTTGCGTCCAACCCACTGATTACGAAGCCGCAACGCTCTGAGTTACTTGCAAAGAGATAGTCGCGCGTAGCGTTTTCCACTGCCAAGTCGCCCAGTTTCTCTGCATCGGGCGTGGATAGCCCGCCGGCACCATTACCGAGGAACAGGTCGCCAGTATAGGTAAGGTGCATAGCCGTGGTTTGGTTGTCGGCGGTAATGAGCAAATAGTCAGCGTCCTTGCTTACTCGCCACGGGTCTGCTTTCACCTCTGCGCCGATGTTGTTCCAATAGTTGCCGTTACCATCGGGATTGACCACAGCCGTAGCATTGCTACGTCCCGTAACACCGAAATCGAAATAGAAGGAACGCTGCAGTGTTTCTGCCGAAACACTCAAAAGGGTCAGCGCAGCGAGTCCTGTCAGAAAAGTTTTTGTCATATCTGTTTTTATTGCCATACGGTATGTTTCCACACCGTATGGCAGGTAAGTTATTATTTAATTTTCTCGTAAGTGGTCGTTTTTTGCTTAGTATCGAGCGTGATACGATAGATACCTTCAAAGGGTTCGTTGGTGGCGATCCAGTTGCCTTTCTCGTTACCCTCGGAGCCATCGCCTTTTTCGCCGTCCTTGACGATACCTGTAGTACTATTAATACCCTTGATATTCAGTCCGTTTTGGGTGTATGTACCACCATCTTCTTCGCCGCCCCAACCGTGTTGGTGGAAGAACTTGAAGTTGAGTGAACCATAGTTGGCATAGTCAGTGCTCTGCTCATTCTTCATATAGACGGTGAATTGATAAACGCTATTGCCCAACGGGCGTGCCACAAAGTTCTGGTTCGGGCTGTCAAAGCCCCAGCCCGATGTAGCGGAAGGATTGGCAGAAGGCTGCCCCATACCCACGCCACAGAGGTACATCACATCGGGTGCAGTGAGTTCGTAGAGCGGTTCGACCACAAGATAGTCGTTGGCGATGTCGTAGGACACATAGTACTGGTCTTTCTTACCGAGGAACTTCACCTTGTTGCCACCAAGGTATTCCATCCAATCAAGGTTGTATGCCTTTGAGAGGTCTGCGCAGCCCGTAATTTCCACTTCGCTGTTCTCGTCGAAGAAGATTTTTGCGCCACGGTAGAGTTTGGCAACGCTGCTCGAACTGATGTAAGTCGGAGTCTCAATGAGGTCGGTTTGTACATCGAGAGTAGTAACAGGTTGTGCTACTTTGCCGCCGTAGGTCAGTTCAAAAGTAAGCGGATTGAAAGTGATGGTATCGATACCCTCTATGGCGTCATCGCTTAGGGTGATCGAGGTTGCTTCGCCGGCATTGAACTGTGCCTCTGTAATCATAGTCAGTTTGCCGTTGAGCATACCGAAGACGGGTTTCGACCAGTCAATACGCCCGAACTTAGTGCCGACGGTAGCAAGAAGGAACTCGATAGACTTCGGATATGTGAGATCGTATGCCACAAAGCAGTCGTTGTCGAGGGTCATCTGTTTGCCCTTACCGAGAGGCTTATAGTCGATAGTAGGCGGCATAACATACATGGTTTCGAGAGCAGGACGATGACCCGTGCAACCGCCAAGGATCATATCTTTGGCTGTTCCTTCCACATTGGTAGCAGTAAGATAGACCTTGACCTGCTCACCCTCCGGCATATTCGCGCCAAAAGGCACTGCGTACTTATAAGTACCCTCGAAAGCGTAGTCGGGTGTGCGCACCACCTCGTTGGCCAGCACATTCATACCCGCGATAACTTTGACAGAGAGCGTAGAGAGCGGGGTTTGCGTCTCTGTAACTTTCACATTGAAAGCGATACTATCAGTGCCGAACTGCACATCGGTAGTCAGCAGTGTTGCCTCTATTTGCGGGTCGCCCGCAGGATAGACCTTGCGGAATTCCTTTTGCTGGCAGCCGATAGCGAGAGCGGCTACAGCCAACATCATCAATGATCGATATATTTTTTTCATTGTCGTATTCCTTTCATTTGATTAGTAGCCCGGGTTCTGTTGGAGATTGGAGTTCTTGTCCAATGCAGTCTGCGGGATAGGCATCAGGCGATGTGCCTCCACAAACGGACGCGACTGCGGCAGGCGTCCCTCATCACGGGTGTTGATGGTGTTCATCACATCCATCAGTTTGCCGAAACGAATGAGGTCGAACAGACGCTGCCCCTCGAGTGCCAGTTCCAAACGGCGCTCGTGCAGAATAGCATCCAACATAGCATCTGTGCTTGCGAGGGCATCGGTCTTTACATCACCGAGTTTTGCACGGTGGCGCACATTATTGACCAAGTCGGCAGCCCCGCTCAAGTCGCCTTGATGAGCCAACGCCTCTGCCTTAAGCAGCATCAAGTCGGCACCACGCAACTTGATAATGCTGTTGAATGCCGAGCGGCACTTGTACATAAATGGATAGTGGTCAGCGGGATAGTAGTTGCTCCATGCACAATCGTAGTAAACGATGGTCTGGTTGCGACGCAGGGTGTCTCCCTCGGCATCGAAAGCAGCGATGAGGTCGCGGCTCGGGGTAATCCATTTTGCCCACGAGAAACTATTGTCCCAGTTAGACAGGTCGCGTCCGAACATCCATGTGCACCAGTTGCCGCTACCTGCGGGATATTGCACTTCGAGGATCGTCTCGCGCGAGTTGCGCAAGGTGGCATCTCCACCGGCTCCGTTATCGCCTGTGCCCGGCGTATAGCCCCAGAGGTCAGCAAAATTCGGTTCGAGCGTGATACCGTCAGCAAAAACCAAGTCGCAGTATTTCACCACATTCTCCCAATCGCTTTTCTCGGCATATAGTTTGGCAAGCAGTGCATAGGCAACAGTCTTGCTCAGACGGGTCTTGTCCGCATTGTCGATAGCCGGGGCATACGGGATAGCCTCTGTGAGGTCGTTGATAACCTGCTGGTAAGCCGAATCCTGTGTTACCGGCTTCGGGAAATAGATAGGATATACCTCCTCGATATTGTCCGCAGTGATGTCGGGTGCTTCGGTAAGGTTGAGCGGGATATTGCCGAACCAATGTGCGAGGTCGAAGAGCATCATTCCACGGAAAATCTTTGCCTCGGCTTTCCATTGGTTGCGCTCCTCCTGCGTAAACGAGGGGTCTTCCACCTTATCTATATTGGTGATGACCACATTCGCCTGTGCGATGTCCTCTAAGTAGCGATCCCAGTCGCGGGCAATATCGCTATTGGACGCATCAAGGGCATTGGTCTCTACAGGCACTACCTCCGCACCCGTCGTACCGGCATAGGCATTGTCGGTGCGAGCCTCGCCAAAGAGCAGGTAATCCACATACCAATGTTCCTGACGGTCGCGCATCAACTGATAGAGGTTCTGATAGACCGCTTGGATAGCCGCACGGTCTTTGAATTTGACACGAGCGGTATCGGTCTGCGAGGAGCCGAGGTTGAGTTCCGACTGGTCAGAGATCGGTTCGATATTCAGGTCGCAACTTGCCATACCGAGTGCGGCAACGGCGACACCTATTATATATAGATACTTTTTCATATTGGTGTGCATTTTCTATGTCGATTAAAACTCAATGTTAAGTCCGAGTACGAAACTACGGGTTTGTGGATAGGTACCATAGTCCAGCCCTTGTACAGTACCCGAGTTGCCGTTTTGGTTTACTTCGGGGTCCATACCGAGGTAGCGGGTCAGCGTAAAGAGGTTCTGCGCCGAGAAATACGGTTGCAGGCGGCTCATACCTATTTTCTGCATCCATTTGCCCGAGAACTCATAGCCGATAGTGAGGTCTTTGAGGCGGATATACGAACCGTCCTCTACAAAGTAATCGCTCACCTTCATATCGAAACCTGCCTTCGGAATAGAGGTTTCCATACCCGGGCGACGCCAGCGGTCGAGCACACGCACCGACTGATTCTTAGCGTCGTACATACCCTCGGTCTCGATACGACCGGCATTGAAGATGTCGTTGCCATACGAGCCTTGGAGCAAGAAACTGATGGTTACACCGTAGAAACGGAAAGTGTTGGTCATACCGAAAGTGAAGTCGGGGTTCGGGTCGCCGATATAAGTACGGTCGGCAGCCGTAACTTCGCCATCGCCGTTTACATCTAAGTAAATCAGTTCACCCGTTTCCGAATCCACACCGCCTGTCTTGTAGCCGTAGAACGAGCCGAGCGGCATTCCCGGGGTGTTGCGCACGCAGTAGTCGGCAAGCACATCGGTTACTTTGGCATCGTAATATACCTGGCTGGTAGCCAGTTTGTCGAGGCGGTTCTTGTTGTGCGAGATATTCAGTTGGGTATCCCATTGGAAGTTCTTGCGCACGAAATTGTGCGAAGTAATAGAGAACTCCACACCCGTGTTGGTCATCTCGCCTTCATTACGCTGGATCGACGATACGGCAGCCGAACCGGCAGGCAGAGTAACCCACATCAGCATATTGGTGGTTTTCTTGTAATACCAGTCGAAATTGAGCGTCAATCGGTTGTGGAACATAGTCCAATCGAAGCCCACATTGGTCTGCGAAGTGGTCTCCCAAGTAAGGTCGGTGTTGCGAAGCGAAGCCTGGCTGTAGGTCGGTACTGCATGCTCCTTACCCGTTTCCCACCAGTTCTGGCGGTTGATGTTGTAACGCTCTAAGTAAGCATAGTCGCCTATACCGGCTTGGTTACCCGTCTGTCCCCAACCGCCACGGATCTTGAGGTCGTCGATCCATGTTACATCTTTCATAAACTCCTCGCCCGAGATACGCCATGCGGCACTTGCCGAGGGGAAGTAGCCCCAACGATGACCGGGAGCCAGTTTAGACGAACCGTCTGCACGGAAGTTAACCGAGAGCAAGTAGCGCGAATCGTAGTTGTAACTGACGCGGGCAAAAGCCGACATGATTGCCCACTCGCTTGCCGTAGTGGTGGTAGCACTCGGGTCTATCTTGTTGGCGGCATTGAGGGTCTCTATCGTACCGTCGGCATAGTGGCTACCCTGTATATTCGAGTAGGTGTACATCGAGTGGGTGTACGATGAACCGAGCATCACATCGAGGTTGTTCTTGCCGAGTTGTGTATTGTAGTTCAGCACATTATCCCACACCGTAACGAGGTCGGAGGTGCGGCGGTCGGTACCTTCACCATACTGGTTGCGTCCCCACGAGGTCTTATCGGGGTCGAGGAACGAGGTGAAATTGACCATCTTCAAGTCCTCGGTGAAGGTAGTAGTAAACTTCAGCGAGTGGTTGTAGTTGTCTGCACGCTCAAACTTCTTGGTGTCGTAGAGCGTAAAGATACCCTTACCGCTGGCTACCAAACGATGTTGCTTATCGTGCTGATTCTTATAGCGTTCGATATTCTCCAACGGGTGCGTGATATTGCTCACGCCATAAAAATTGGTGTAGTAGTGGTTGGGGTTCTCGGGGTCGTAGATAGGTGCATAAGTAGGTGTATTGATCACCGACAGCACCAGTCCGCCACGGTTAGCACCCGTACCCGAAGAGATAGTACCGGCGTTGTCGCTGTAGGCATACGCCACATTGCCTCCCACATTGAGCCACTTGGTTACATCGGCATCTAAGGCTGTACGGAAGTTGTAACGCGAGAACTTAGTGGTAGGTATCACACCCACTTCGTTGGAATAGCCGCCCGACATATAGTAGTTGACCTTGTCGGTGCTACCGTTGACGGAGAGTTGATAGTTCTGCGTCGAACCGGTCTTATAGGTCTCGTCGAACCAGTTGGTCTCGTCTTTGAGTCCGTCGGGCAGCACCACTGTCGAACCGAGGTCGGCAAGATACTCCTTGTACTGCTCATAGTTGAGGCTCTCCATACGATTGGTAACCTGTGTCCAACCGCCGTACATCGAGAATGCCACATGCATCTTCTCTTTCGATTGCGCTCCTGCCTTCGTGGTAATCATAATCACACCGTTGGCAGCACGCGAACCGTAGATAGCCGCCGAAGAAGCGTCTTTCAGCACCTGCATCGCCTCGATGTCGTTCGGCGCAAGGAAGTCGATATTGGTCATCGGCACACCGTCCACCACATAGAGAGGGTCGTTGCTGGCGTTCATAGAGGTTGTACCGCGCACGCGCACCACCATACCTGCACCGGGCTGACCGTTTGGTTTCACCACTGTTACACCCGCAGCCTTACCCTGCATGGCTTGTGCGGCACTCGTGATAGGGATTTTCTCAAGGTCTTCCGTAGAAACGGAGGAGATAGCCGTGGTAACATCGCGTTTCTTCTGCGTACCATAACCGATTACCACCACCTCATCGAGGGCTTCGGTATCGTCTTGCAACACTACCGAAAGCGGGCTCTTGGCTGCGGCAGAAATCTCCGCCGACTTCATACCTACATAACTGATAACGAGCGTGGCTTGCTCGCTGCTCACCGAGAGCGAGAAATTACCGTCGAAATCGGTAACTGTACCATTACTCGTACCTTTCTCAAGTACACTGGCACCGATGACAGGCTCGTGCTGTCGGTCGGTAACCACACCGCTGACGACAACATCGGCCATCGCCGTGATGTTGGCAAACAACAATGCGGAGAATAGAAGTAGTTTGTGTTTCATGTTAGTTATAATAATTAGTTATAATCCGAGACATTCCCAAAATACGCAATGTGCTTTCTGGCTTTCCGTTGCAAAATTACTACAATAAAACTCTATGAACAAACCATTTTGCATAGATGTGGGCTTGAAGTGGTATGTTTTATAACATATTTTTCACAACATGCTGATTTTCAGGCAACATATTCAGATGTACACATACCAAAAAGTGGACCTTCAAGAGATTGGCAAATGGTGTTTTCCTCGCCGAATACGCCTTTCCGCACCAGAAAAATCCACATCTACCCGACTCTGCGCCAGAGAATAATGGTAAAAAAAACAAACAGCACATTACGCAAAACCGTAACGTGCTATTTGTCCTAAACCAGTCGGGATAGCGAGATTCGAACTCACGACCTCCTGCTCCCAAAGCAGGCATTCTAACCGGGCTGAACTATATCCCGAATGCTCTATATCTCAAAAGCGAGTGCAAAGGTACTGCTTTTTTTTGAAATACGCAAGCGGGAGAGTGATAATTAACAATTAAAAATTAACAATTACCCTGCCATTCCGGACTTGCTATCCACCTGACATCCACCTGACATCCACCAGACTTTTCAATGCACAATGCACAATGCACAATGCGTAATGCGTAATGGAAGGCTATCCTCAGGGTATCCACAGGGAAAGAACAGGGAAATCAGAAATTGTGAATTAGTCAAGCATATCGCCGAAGTTGTTACTCAATTGCACCATCTGATCATATTCTTCCGGCGAGAGGTCGTAGAAATAGAAATTGCGCGGGTCAACAGGTTTGTCTTGGTAGCGTACCTCATAGTGGAGGTGCGGACCTGTAGATTTCCCCGTATTGCCGACAAGGGCGATGACATCACTGCGTTTCACTTTCTGCCCCGGACGAACCAACGACTTATACAAGTGTGCATAAAGCGTAGTATATCCAAACCCGTGATTTACAATAACCGTGTTGCCATAACCTTGTTTCCATCCCACAAATTCCACCTGCCCGTTGCCCGTAGCATAGACATCCGTACCGACCGGAGCGGTAAAGTCCATCCCAGAATGGAAACGGCGCACATGATAAACAGGGTCTATACGCACCCCATAGCCCGAAGCCACACGCTTGAGGTTTTGATTGAGAACGGGTTGAATAGCAGGGATATTCTCCATACGCACCTCTTGTGTTTTTGCTAATTCAAGCAGTTCATCATAGGACCGTGCTTGCGTATAGATTTCGCGTTCCAACACATCTATTTTCCGTGTCAAGTCGCTCACTAATTGCGAGTTAGTCATCTTGGCGATAGAGTCATAATAAGCAATACGATGAGTAGCCCCCGTGCGCACATTAAGGGGAATCGGTTCGGCTCCAAAGAGGACACGATAAAGATTCTCATCGCGTTGTCCGAGGTCTTGCATTACCACCTGCATTTGTTCTACCTGCTTACCAAGCAGTTCCACTTGCGCCTCGAGGTTCTTGTTTTTCTGTTGCAGTTGTGCCTCGCGCGGAGAAGGGAAGAAATAGAAATATATCAAGAAAAAGACGAATCCCAAACAGATACCGCCGATCAGATACCATCCAGACCGCCGCAACCAATAGAGCAGACCATGCTCTATACGCTCCAGAGCAAGGGTTTCAGGATTTATGTGATACTTTTTTTTCATTTTTCCACCAGAAGAAGTATTGGTTTTGTTGCTTTTTCTCTTGCTCAGTACGCGCCACATAGACAGGTTTCATTGTGTAGGGGTTGAGTCCCGTGTAGAACATCGTGGTCGAAAGCGTCATCGGTGTGGGGGTAAAATCCTGCACCTGCTCGGGGTGGTAATGCATTCGCTTTGTCCATTCGGCAAGGTTTGCCATATCGCGGTTGGTGCAACCGGGGTGAGAAGATATAAAATAAGGAATAAGTTGCTGTCGCATCCCCGCCTTCTCGTTGATACGCAAAAAGAAATCACGGAATTGGAGGAAATGCTCCCACGAGGGTTTGCGCATCAAGTGCAACACATCGAGCGCGGTATGCTCCGGAGCCACCTTGAGCCGCCCACTCACATGGCGTGTAATAAGTTGCTCCCCATATTCCTCTGACATCAGGTCGTAGCGCACGCCCGACCCCACAAAGGCGTGGCGGATATAAGGCAGTTTATCCACCGTGCGATAGATATCCAAGAGCGGTCGGAAGTCTTGATTGAGGTTCTTGCAAATCTGCGGTTGCAGGCAACTCGGTCGGGCGCATTTCTCGCACAGAGAGCGGTCTTTCCCCTGCATTCCGTACATATTCGCCGAAGGTCCACCGAGATCGCTCAATACACCTCTCCATTCGGGCAGCGTCTGCAAATGTTCTATCTGACGCAAGATGGACGCTTTGGAACGGGACGTGATTTGTTTGCCTTGGTGAGCAGATATAGTACAAAATGAACATCCGCCGAAACACCCACGGTGCATACACACAGAGAAACGAATCATTTCGTAGGCAGGTATATGCTTATCCTTGTATTTAGGATGCGGGAGGTATTGGAATGGCAGGTCGTAGATTTTATCTAACTCTCCAGTAGTCATCGGTTCATAGGACGGATTGACTACCACAAAACGTTTTCCTACCGGTTGCACGAGTGTCTGCTGATGAATCTTGTTGCTCTCGGTTTCTATCAGGCGGAAGTTCTCGGCATGGCAACGTTTGTCCCGGACCGCCTCCTCATGACTATGTAAGAGAATAGCATGCTGATTGATAACCGACTGTTGGTCAGTCAGATAAGCCGTTTGCGGAATATCGCAACTGATACCACGGCGAGCGATGTCGAGTATTGCCTGCTCGCCCATACCATAGATGAGCAGGTCGGCTTGCGAGTCCACAAGGATAGAGGGCATTAAGCGGTCAGACCAATAGTCGTAGTGAGTCAAGCGGCGCATTGATGCCTCAATACCGCCTATCACCACCGGAACATCGGGGAAATGCTGCTTGAGTATCTTACAATAGGTAATTGTACAATAGTCGGGACGCATACCTGCCTTGCCATCAGGGGTATAAGCATCATCAGAGCGCCGACGCCGAGCGGCTGTATAGTGGTTGACCATCGAGTCCATTGAGCCCGCCGTGATACCGAAGAACAAGCGTGGTCGCCCAAGTTTGGTAAAATCACGATGGTCTCCGCGCCAATCGGGTTGCGGCACGACAGCCACACGATACCCCGCTGCCTCCAACACACGCCCAATGACGGCGGCCCCGAACTGCGGATGGTCGATATACGCATCGCCACTAAACAGAATCACGTCCACTTCGTCCCAACCACGCAAATCCAATTCTTTGCGGGTAGTAGGCAAGTATTTCTTCAGGTCGTACTGCATCAATCCAATTGCAAATCCAAGGCGGTTTTTAATGACCCGAGTGCGGGATTTTCCTCTAACATGACTTTATATCTTTCCTCGTCGGTAAATGCCATTTGCGTACGAGTATATTGCGCAAGCGTCAGTTCAAATTCAATAGAGTCGTTTTGCAGTTTATCGCGCAACAAACGGTATATGGCGGGCAAATTATGCTTCAGTTCGTCCAACTGCCATGGATTAGGCATTTTCACCTGGATAGGCATAGTGCCTTTGTAGGCAGGACGATAGTCTGTAATCAGGCTCTGCAGACGCGGTTCCTCTGCGAAATGAGTACTCAGACCAATCCACGCGTCATTGAATTGGTCAGCCGTAAAAGGGGTAGTACGGTTGGTTTGAGGAGCAGGTTGGGGTTGTGGTTGTTCCGCTTGCGGACGGGCGGTTGCACCATCCGCCACAGGCACTTGCTGAACTGTGGGTATCTGCGGGATATTCGGCATCGATGGCATCTGCGGAGCGGCTTTTGGAGCGGCTTTTGGAGCAGGAGCGGGAGCGGGACGTGGTGTCTGCACCTGCAAAGCCGGTTGTGCTGCAGAATGAGCCGCCTGCGGTTGTGATTGTACGGGTTGTGTCTGTGGTTGCGGTGCCATCGCAACGGGAGCCGCCAATTTCACCAATGCCAATTCCACCGTCAGACGTTTATTGCGTGCCGTACGGTAGTTGATGTCGCACGTATTGACAATCTCCAGCGCACGAAATATCCATAATGGAGGACACTGTTGTGCCTGTTGAGCATAGTGCTGACGGATGGCATCCGATGTTTCGAGCAGTTGCACTGTCTGCGGGTCCTTCGACACAAGCACATCGCGCAGGTGCTGCGCAAAACCCGTAATAAAATTGCCCGCATCAAAGCCTTTTTGCAGCACCTCGTTGAGCAGTAACAAAGCCCCGCTCACATCGTTGCGCAAGGCGCAGTCTGTCAAGCGGAAATAGTACTCAGTATCCAGGACGTTCAACACCTCGATGGTGCGCTCGTAGGTAATCTCTTTGCCGCAGAACGACACCAATTGGTCGAAGATACTCAGTGCATCGCGCATACCGCCATCGGCTTTTTGCGCCACCACGTTGAGTGCTTCTTCGCTCACGGTGATGCCCTCTTTCTCAGCCACATTCTGCAAGTGTGCCACCGTATCGGCAATCGTAATACGTGAGAAATCATACACTTGGCAGCGGCTTAAGATGGTTGGCAATACCTTGTGTTTCTCGGTGGTTGCCAAAATAAATATTGCATACGAGGGCGGTTCCTCCAAAGTTTTGAGCAACGCATTGAATGCCCCTGCCGAGAGCATGTGTACCTCGTCGATGATATAGACCGAGTACTTACCTATCTGCGGCGGGATACGCACTTCGGCTATCAGCGCACGGATATCCTCCACCGAGTTATTGCTCGCGGCATCCAACTCATGGATATTAAACGACCGCTGTTCGTTGAACGCACGGCACGATTCGCACTCGTTGCAGGCATCATATTCGGCAGTCGGGTGGAGACAGTTGATGGTCTTTGCAAAGATACGCGCACAAGTGGTTTTTCCCACACCGCGCGGTCCACAAAACAGATACGCATGCGCCAAATGGTTCTGCCGGATGGCGTTTTGCAGAGTGGATGTCAGGGCTTTCTGCCCCACGACGGTCTCGAACGTCATCGGGCGATACTTACGCGCTGAAACAATATAATTCTCCATACAATATAAATTAGCGCACAAAGTTACGAAAAAAAAAGCAGACACACAAACGGAAAACGATTGTGTGTCTGCAAACCTTGCAGCAGAAGTATTTTCTTATTTCTTCACGGGTGTCTTGGGGAAGATAATCCAGAACGAAACGGCTACCACAAGCGCAAAAGCGGCGAAGATGTACCAAGCCGTTTGCCAGCCCTGCCAAACCGACATAGCCCCCGCGGCTTGCACGCTCTCGGCATATACAAAATGGTTTACAATAGCCTGAGCAGAAAGCGTACCGATGGTAGCACCGAGGCCGTTGGTCATCATCATAAACAAGCCTTGTGCGCTGCTGCGCTCAGCTACATTCACTTCTTGATCTACATACATACCGCCCGAAATATTGAAGAAATCGAACGCAAATCCATATACAATACAACTCAGCACGAAGAGGATGACGCCAGGCATACCGGGGTTGCCCGCACCAAACAAGCCGAAACGCAATACCCACGCAAACATCGCCATAAGCATCACATTCTTAATGCCATAGCGTTTCAAGAAGAACGGAATAGCAAGAATACAGAGTGCCTCACAGATCTGCGAAATGGAGATAAGCATATTCGCATGCTGTACGCCGAAAGTGTCGGCGAACGCCTCAATTGCGCCGAAACTGGTAATGAACGGGTTGGCATAACTATTGGTAATCTGCAAGCACATACCGAGCAGCATAGAGAAGATAAAGAAAATCGCCATCTTCTTTTGTTTGAACAATGCAAAGGCCTGCAACCCCATTGCCTCCACAAACGACTTGCTCTCCACTTTGCCTTTGGTCGGACACTCGGGCATAGTGAGCGCATAGAGCGCAAGCAGGATGCCCAATCCGCCACTGACGATAAACTGCAAACTAGTCTGCTGGAAACCGCACAGATCCACAATCCACATTGTAGCGATAAAACCGACCGTACCAAATACACGGATAGGTGGAAAATCCTTGACCGTATCAAGCCCAGCTTTACCCAATGCCGTGAATGCCACCGAGTTATTGAGAGCCAATGTAGGCATATAGAATGCCACCGAGACGGTATAGAGGGCGAATAGTACGCCGAACTGAATATCGTTACCGAGCAATACACCGTACACACCGGCACCAATCATAAACACGCCCGCCAAGGCGTGGCACAGACTGAGCAATTTCTGCGCAGGCACCCAACGGTCTGCCACAATACCCATCAATGCGGGCATAAACAAGCTGACAATACCCTGAATGGAATAGAACCAACCGATGTGGGTTGCCAATCCGTGGGTAGCAAGATAAGTGCCCATTGAAGTCAGATACGCTCCCCAAACCGCAAATTCAAGAAAATTGAGGAGAATCAATCGCAATTTCATGTTTTTCATATTGTATTCTTTTTAGTTTATTCTTTCTCTTTTAACTCAAAATCTGCCTCGGCAGTTCCTACACCCCTATACCAACCATCCGCCTTTGTGCGGTCATACGAAAGTGCCACTTTGGTGCTGTCCGAGACATATTTTCCGGTAGTGTCATTCACTACTATTTTCGCGCTGTCAAGGGGGAATGCGCCGCCTTTCCAATGATACTCCCCACTTTCGTCTGTATAAAGTGTGTCTCTCAATCCCGAATATCCATTATCACTTATTTCTACAGCCACCAATATATCTTTCAGCGGTTCTTGCGCAGTGTCGGTTACCTTTCCTTGTACCTCAAATTCGGCATAAGGCGTACCATATTCAGGCGCAGGCACACCATATTTCTTCGGAAAATCACACGCCTGAAAACCAAGTAACGCCAATAACGCTGCCAAACAACGATTGATAAAAGATAGTGTTTTGCGTTTCATAACCAGTTAAGATCAATGGTTCAATTATTATGGTTAATTATATGTATTCCCACTAAAACTCCGATGTAAAATGGAATGTGATATGTTTGTAGTCATTTTGCGCCATTTGGAGGACGTAGGCGGAGTCTGCCATAAAGACATCACGACCGTCTTTGTCGGTGGCCATATACTGGGCTTTGCGTTTTTTGAAGGTTTCCAATTCGGCTTGGTCGTCGGACTCAATCCAGCAGGCTTTGTACATCTGCAGGCTCTCCCAACGGCACTTTGCCTGATACTCGTGTTCGAGACGGTACTGGATGACCTCGAACTGGAGTTGCCCGACCGTACCGATAATCTTGCGTCCGTTCATTTGGCTGACAAACAGCTGGGCGACACCCTCGTCCATCAATTGATTGACACCCTTGTCCAGCTGCTTTTGCTTCATCGGGTCGGCGTTTTCGATATACTTGAACATCTCCGGCGAGAACGATGGCAGTCCTTTGAAATGCAGGTTTTCGCCCGCAGTGAGTGTGTCGCCGATTTTGAAGTTGCCCGTATCCGGCAGGCCGACTATATCTCCTGCATAGGCTTCGTCCACCGTCTCTTTGCGCTGTGCCATGAAACACGTGGGGGAAGAGAAACGCATCTGTTGGTTCTTGCGCACATGTTTATAGTAGGTGTTGCGCTCAAACTTACCCGAACAAATCTTGAAGAACGCAATGCACGAGCGGTGGTTAGGGTCCATATTGGCGTGAATCTTGAAGCAGAATCCGGTGAATTTATCCTCCATAGGTTCAACCAATCTCTCCTCTGCCTGAACGGGTCGCGGAGAGGGTGCGATACGCACAAAGCACTCCAGCAACTCCTTGACGCCAAAGGTATTAAGGGCAGAACCGAAAAACACGGGAGCCAACTCGCCGGCAAGGTATTCTTCGCGCGAGAAAGGATTATACACTCCCGATATCATCTCGATATCCTCACGCAGTTTGGCAGCGTCCTGTTCGCCTATAAAATTGGTGATTTGCGGGTCGTTCACATCATCGAAACGGAGCGATTCAGTTACGTGGGTTTTGTCGGGCTGATAGAGGTCGAGAGTGGATTGAAAGAGGTTGTACACACCTTTGAACCGTTGTCCGCAGTTGATAGGCCACGACAGAGGGCGCACATAGATACCAAGTTCGCGTTCAATCTCGTCAAGCAAATCGAAGGGGTCTTTGCACTCGCGGTCCAACTTGTTGATAAAGACCATCACGGGTGTTTTTCGCATACGGCAGACCTGCATAAGACGGCGTGTCTGCGTCTCTACACCTTTCGCTGCGTCAATGACAATAATGACGGAATCAACGGCGGTAAGGGTGCGGAACGTGTCCTCGGCAAAGTCCTGGTGTCCCGGGGTGTCGAGGATATTGATATGAAAAGACTGTCCCCCTTTTGAAAGAGGGTTTTGCAAATCGTTGAAAGTAGGTGTATAGTCGAATCCCATCACCGAAGTAGCGACGGAGATACCACGCTGTTTCTCAATCTCCATCCAGTCGGAGGTTGCTGTTTTGCGTATTTTGTTCGATTTGACCGCGCCTGCGACATGTATTGCACCTCCGTAGAGAAGGAGTTTTTCGGTGAGTGTAGTCTTACCCGCATCAGGGTGGCTGATGATAGCAAACGTGCGGCGACGGAGTATTTCTTGTTGTTCTGCGTTAGAGAGCATTGATTTTTTTATTTTTTCGATAAATGTTTGCAATAGCCTGCAAAGGTACACTTTTTCCACGACATACACAACCCTGCCCATATTTTCCTTTCTATACTGCTGAACACACAAAAAAGAAAAAACACCCTATTTTTCGTTTCTTTTGGGGGCTAAAAGACAGCCTGAGAACATAAAATCGAGAGTAGGAACAAGTCGAAATAGTCTAATCACCTAATACAATATCGTAGATCCGGTAGCATAAGGACAATGTCTTTTACCACTCCCCCATACTGACAATGCACGATATACTCTTGTGGATTTCAAAAATTTTATGTACTTTTGCAAGCAAAAGGACAAAGAACTACGTCTATGGAAGAAAATGAAGTTATGATAGAATATGACCACGTTACCCATTATTACGGCAAACGTCTCATATATAAAGACTTAAGTTTTACCGTCCCCAAAGGGCGCATTCTTGGTTTGCTCGGCAAGAATGGTACAGGCAAAACGACAACCATCAATATTTTGAGCGGATTTATCCGTCCAGCGGCAGGCAGTTGCCGTCTTTTAGGTTACGACACCCGTACTATGCCCGCACAAGTGCGCCAACGTATCGGTTTGTTGCTCGAAGGGCATGTGCAGTACCCTTTTATGACCATCGAACAGATTGAGCATTTCTATGCGCCTTTCTACCCGCGTTGGAACAAAGAGGCGTACTATGAGTTGATGCGACTCCTGCATGTAAAAGATTATCAGCACCTTAACCAGATGTCCAACGGGCAACGTTCGCAAGTGGCACTCGGCTTGCTGATGGCCCAAGACCCCGAGTTGCTTATTCTGGATGATTTCTCGCTCGGATTAGATCCCGGATACCGCCGCCTTTTTGTGGAGTACCTGCGCGATTTCTGCAAATCGAAGGGGAAAACAGTTTTTCTCACCTCACACATTATACAAGACCTCGAACGCTTGGTGGACTATTGTATCATTATGGACTATGGTAAAATACTCCGTCAATGCCCTGTAAGCGAATTGATTACCCCCACTATGACGCTCGAAGATACATTTATCGAACTGACCGGCAAATACTAAACAACTTGTAAATGTGTAAGTTTGCAAATGTGTAAATTATCAAAATGTAAAAATTGTCCGATTATGCTGCGAAGTATATTTATGAAAGAGTGGCTCAAGACCCGAATGGCGGTGGTGCTGGTTTTTGTCGCCTCGCTCGGGCTGTGTGCCTATCTGCTGATTGATGCGCACCGTCTGATCGCCATCAACGGCGTTATGCCCGTGTGGGACACCCTGCTTGGGCGCGACACGTTACTATTGGAGTTACTGGAGTTTGTACCGCTGATTGCAGGTATTTTGCTTGGTTGCACACAGATGCTCCCCGAGATGCTGCAAAAACGCATCAAACTGACACTACATCTGCCTATTGAGAATTGGAAAGCCATCGGGATAATGGTTCTCTACGGGGTGATTATCATGCTTGGTTTGCTTGTGCTGAACATAGGATTGTGCTATGCCGTCTTGCAGATTTGGTTGCCCGCGGAGATGCTTCGACATATATTTTTAACCGTCTTGGTTTGGTACGTAGCAGGCATACAAGCCTATCTTTTTACGGTTTGGATTGTTCTCGAGCCCACGTGGCGTATGCGTATCGCCGAAATGCTGTTTGCCGGGGTGTGCCTGCGGATGTTCTACGTAAGTATTATGCCCGAGACTTACAATGCTTTTCTGCCTATCCTCGCAGTATTCACCATCCTGTTTGCAGGTGTGCCAATGCTGAGCATTGCACGATTCAAAGAGGGGAAAGGACTATAATCAATGCGTAATGTGTAATGAATAATTTGTAATTTGCAGTTATGAAAATCAACGGATTAACGATATACAAGGGTTTTATCATCGGCGTGGCGGTAGTGTTGCTGATGTGGGTGCTGCCATGGTTGTACACATTTTTGATACCCGCCTCCGGTGGCGAAAGTTTCATCTACTATAGCCCTTACACCGAGGATTTTATCACCCGCGATGCGGAGGGGTTCTGCGATTTTGAGGGCGATCATTTCTCCGCCGCCGAAGCCGATTCGCTAATGCCCTATTTTTTCTATCGCCAGTTAGTGGCCGACGGCCGTATGCCCGACAGTCTGTTTGGCGAAGCGGTAGATAGCAAGATTTTGCGCCGAGAGAGTTTTACATTCAAAACAAGCCCCGCCCAAATCAACAAACCACGCACTCCCCTCTACGAACTATTGGACGCCGAGTCAGGACGCGTTGATTTGCAGTTGCCCAACGATGTTTTCCGGCTGACAGACAACGGTTTAGAATTTATCACCGCCGAGACCAACACCCTCAACAAAGAGAAATCAGCGATGTTCAACTCTGTCCTGCACGCACACGGATGCACGTTTCCTATTCGTCTCATTGCAGGTAACCCGTCTGTGCGCAAAGCCTACGACAACGGCTATTTGCTTGCTGACAGCAAAGGGAAGGTATTTAATCTCCGCATGATAAAAGGCAGTCCTGCCGTGCGTGATATTATCCTGCCCGACGGTATGCAACCGCAGACACTATTCGTTACAGAGTTTGACAACCATCGTCAACTCGGTTTCCTGGTCTCTACCGACAATCAACTCTACTCTATTGACAATAAGACGCTCAAGCTCAATCATATAGACATACCCGAATACAATCCGCAGGAGATGCCTATTCTCATTATGGGCAACCTACACGACTGGACAATACGAATTTTGACTGCCACCGATACGCGTTACTATGCGGTATCGAACAAAGACTATTCGCTGCTTGCCTCACGCATTGTCCCAGATCCTGCTCCTACCGGTTGGAAGAAAGCCTACCACTACATTTTCCCTTTGCGTCTCTCGTTGCGCACATGGCAGACACCGACTATTTTCCCCCGTTGGAATGTAGATTGAGTACAAACAGTCCTATTTTGCAAAGTCTATTTTACAAATTCACCGAAAATATGCTGTAAAACATATTTTTTGCACAAATTATTTGGTAGTATCAAAAATATACCGTACCTTTGCACCGTGTTTTTCATGGTATTAGATTTAAGGTTAAGTAAAAAGGTTGGGTTGTCGTGATGACAATCCTCTTTTTTTATATACCATAGCCACAGTCTCCCGTTAAGAAAGACTCTCGGGAAAAAAAGTCCCTATTGCCTTTATTATCCCCTTGAATAAAAAAATCGGTTCCCCTGCTTTCGCAGAAGAACCGATTTTTCTATTGTATCAGTTTCTGATTATTTGCCGCGCTCGAGACGCAAAGTGTGAGTCGGTTGGTCGCATACCTCGGTAGGCCCATAGTACTGAATAGGTCCCGGATAGATGTAACTGGTGTTTGCGTCCGCCCACTCTGCACGGTGTGCCTTGAGGTAGAGGAATGGTGCGCCATCGAGGTCAACCAATGCCTTTTGGATAACGGGTTTCATCTTACCGTTGCGTTTTTCCATATTCATCATCATCGTGATAGGTACTCCACCAGCAATCCATTCCGAAGCGGGTTTGGTCAAATTGCGCACAAGGGACATATAGCCTGTTTTGCCTGCTGCGATAAGATGTACTGCCGTCATACCAATAGAGTAGCAATAGTCTGCATCGAAGTTCGATGGGATTGCGCAACGTCCTTCGTAGCCGAAGAAGTGGTTAAGCGCAGAGAACTTCCCCTTGTAGGTGCCATTGGCTTTTAGTTGAGCGAGGCGTTTGCTTACCATCTCGATAAGCAGTTTCTCTGTCTCAATCTGGCTCACCATCACGTTTCCGTGCGGGTCCCTATCGAGAGTAAGTTGGCGTGCAATAGCCTTTGGCAAGGAACGATAGAGTTCGCACGAAGCAGGAGTAAGCATTGATTTTACATATTCGCGTTTTGCGTCATCGCCCTCCAATGAAACAAACTCATCGTTCTGTGCGAGCAAGTCGTTGAGTTCCTGGATCAGGACACGCATAGCGGGTATAAACTCAATCAGTCCTTCGGGAATCAGTATGGTACCGAAGTTCAAACCCGAATTAGCACGGTCAACAATCACCTCCACAATCTGCTCAACGATGTCGTTCAGAGTAAGGTTTTTTGCCTCTACTTCCTCCGAAATCAGGCAGATA
>SAMEA104315427__coassemble_464_pt1 | contig 42507 bp, 32 predicted proteins | sample SAMEA104315427__metabat2_high_PE_027 | metagenome-assembled genome bin SAMEA104315427 (sample SAMEA104315427) | gut metagenome | biome: Monkey gut; feature: monkey-associated habitat; material: faeces | place: China | collected 2013
AAGCCTTGAGTGATTCAACAACACTCAAGGCTTCTTTTTTGTTTCTCCTATAGGGGTGTTACGTGCTTAATGTTCTATTGCCTCACTTACTACAACTTTGCATCATCGTTCTGATGCCCGGAATTCCTATTTATGGGAATCCCGCTTGCCGCTTGTACTATCGAAAAAATAAGAAAAAAATCACTGAATATTTGCACATCTCAAAAAAAAGCAGTACTTTTGCAGTCGCTTTTGCGGAATGGTGTGCAGCAAGACCCGTACCGCAAGCGGGCGTCAAAGTTCTTTTATCAACAAGAAAACGTAAGTTTTCGCAGTTGAAGAGGAGAAAACGCGGCGGCTTAAAATCTGTATAGCAGATTTCTGTGCCGCAAGCGGATTTCGACGATGTCCAATGGTATAAAGGCTATTACGTCAGATTTTGGTTCTGAAAATCCTGGTTCGATTCCGGGTTGGACAACTAAATGAAGAGCCCTAAAGGCTCTTTTTTTAAGCCCTTCAGGGCAAGTGTGATGGGATACGGGCAGCCTCACCAATACATGTTGCGCAATGCAGATGTAGTCTTACTGCCCCATATTGAGTAACACAAATACAACACAATGAAAACGTTTGAATTGACCGGTACTCCCCGTGCGGAGTTTGGTAAGAAAGCCGCTAAGGCACTTCGTGCAGAGAACCTCGTTCCTTGCAACATCTATGGCGTAGGCGAGAACCTGACTTTTACCGTCGCTGCAAGTGATGTACGTCAGATGATCTACACGCCTGACACCTTGATTGTACTGCTTACCGTAGGTGATGTCAAGAAAACCGCTGTGGTAAAAGAGATGCAGTTCCACCCGCTGAGTGGTGATGTAATGCACATCGATTTCCTCGCAGTAGATGAAAACAAGCCTGTAACAGTTGAGATTCCTATCCAACTGACCGGTCACGCAGCAGGTGTGAAAGCCGGTGGTAAATTGGCTCTGAACATGCGCAAGATGAAAGTGAATGGTATCTATACCAAGTTCCCAGACCGCGTAGTTATCGACGTTACTGAATTGGGCTTGGGCAAGAAGATTGCCGTTGGCGACGTTCATATCGAGGGCTTGACGATGATGAACCCGAAAGATGCTTGCGTTGCAGAGGTAAAAGCAACTCGTCAGAGCGCTGCTGCAGCACAATAATCCGGACAGAACGGACGCATAAAAGAGCGGAGAGCAGTGGCTTTTCCGCTCTTTTTTGCTTTTTGATGCGTTCAATGAGTCGTTAGCGAGGGAGTGGATAAATGCATGTTAATTTTTAATTGTTACTTGAATAATGAAGTTTCTGATTGTCGGTTTGGGAAATATAGGCGATGAATATGTGGGAACGCGCCATAATATCGGCTTTCGTATGATTGATGCCTTTGCCGATACGGTGAATGCCACATGGGAGGACAAACGCTACGGAATGGTAGCAAGATGCCGTGTGAAAAATGCCGAGATGGTACTGCTGAAGCCTTCTACCTATATGAACCTGAGCGGAAATGCGGTGCGCTATTGGCTCGGGCAGGAGAAAATCCCCGTGGAGAATATGCTTGTGCTGGTGGACGACCTCAACCTGCCCTTTGGCTCTATCCGTATCCGTAAACAGGGGTCGAATGGTGGGCATAACGGCTTGGGTAATATCCAATCGGTGCTTGGTACGGAGAACTATGCGCGTGTGCGATTTGGGATAGGAAACAATTTTAGTCGTGGCGCACAGTGCAATTTTGTGTTGGGCAGATGGACCGACGAGGAGGAACAACAGATGCCCGACCGTATGAAGGTGGTTTGCGAACTGATTCCGTGTTTCTGTCTGCAGGGTATCGACCGGACAATGAATCTCTATAACGGGAAATAGAAATCCTTCACACTTCACACTTGCTGCCGCGGTGTGAGAGAAATCAAGGAAATAAAAGAAACAGATTACTGCCAATGACATTTGGAGCAAAGATGGCACGGTTTTGGAAACATCCGTGGGTGGTGGCAGCGGGGAATCTGCTGGTGGTGATGGCGATTTATTCGCTGTCGCGGTGGTTCTTCTACGCCATCAATACCGACATGTTTCCCAATGTGTCGAGGGCACACCTATGGGAGATGATGCGCGGGGGTGTCCGTTTTGACCTCACCGCTGTGCTCTATCTCAACTCGGTATATGTCCTGCTGATGCTCCTGCCGTTGCCCGCCCGCTGGCGCAACAATATGCATTATCAGCGTGTTGCGCAGTGGTTCTACGGACTGCCCAACGCGATAGGTGTTGCCGTGAATTGTGCCGATATGGTGTATGTGCGGTTTACCGACCGGCGCACCACTTGCACGTTCTTTTCTGAGTTTCAGCACGATAGCAACCTTGTCTCGATATTCCTGCAGTCGGTGGTGCAGTATTGGTATGTGAGTCTGTTTGCATTGGCGATGATAGTGCTGATAGTGGTCTGCTCGCGGCGCAAAGCGTATACGGCGGAAGGACGTAAGTGGCTGTATTACAGTGGAGAAACGGTGCTGCTGTTGGTGTCGGCATATTTCTGCGTGATAGGAATCCGAGGCGGTTTCGGCAGGTACACACGCCCGATAACCATCTCCAATGCCCTCCAGTACACCGACACGCCGCAAGAGACGGCTATCCTGCTCAATACGCCCTTTTCGCTGATGAAATCGCTTGAGAATGAGACCTATATCAATCCGCGCTATTACGCTGATAATGAGTTAGAAAGCGTGATGACGCCTATACATCGGGGCGACTCGGCGATGGTGGAAAAACCGCTCAATGTGGTGGTGCTGATAGTGGAATCGTTTTCGAAAGAGTATATCGGTTTCTATAATCACGACCTCGACGGCGGAACTTATACAGGCTATACTCCGTTCCTCGATTCGCTCTTGGCGCACAGCGTAACATACAGATACTCTTATGCTTCCGGGCGCAAGTCGATAGACGCCATGCCCTCGGTGCTGTCGTCGATACCTATGCTTATCGAACCGTATATCGTTACGCCGTATTCGACCAATGCCGTCTCTTCGCTGGCAGACTGCTTGAGGCGGAAAGGCTATACCACGGCGTTCTTCCACGGTGCGCCCAACGGCAGTATGGGATTTCAGGCTTACGCTCGTTCGGCAGGTTTCGGGGCATACTATGGCATGGACGAGTATGACGGGGAAGACGCTTTTGACGGCACTTGGGCTATCTGGGACGAAGAGTTCTTGCAGTACTATGCCCGAACGATGAGCCGAATGAAAGAACCGTTTATGACAGCGGTCTTTACGGCTTCGAGCCATCATCCGTTCCGTGTGCCTGCTCGCTACGAAGGCGCGTTCCCAAAAGGCACGCAACCGATACACCAATGTATAGGCTATTCTGATCATGCGCTGAGCGAGTTCTTTGCTTTTGCCCGCACGCAGCCGTGGTTTGAGCATACCCTCTTTGTCCTTACTGCCGACCATACCAACCAACTGACGCACACCGAGTACACCAATGCAAGGGGGCTGTACGAGGTGCCGATTGCCTTCTATGGCGCAGGCTTGCAGGGAGAATTGCGCACGCAAACACCGGTCAGTCAGACCGATATAATGCCTTCGGTGTTGGGCTATTTAGGTTACGACGCTCCGTATTTCGCTTTTGGCGAGGACGCACTCACCGGCACGAAACCGCACCCATATGCCGTATGCTACAACAACCCTGTCTATCAGATACTATCCGACAGCCTGCTCTTGCAGTTCGATGGGCAGCAACTGACGGCGGTGTATAACTTCCAAGACGACCGCCGCTTGCAGCATAATCAGATTGAGCAGATGGCTGACGACCCCGAGGTGCAGACGATGCTCGCATACCTAAAAGCGTATATCCAACAATATATCTCCCGAATGGTGGAGAATAGACTAACTATCAGATAATATGGAGATAAGAGTAGATAAATACCTCTTTGCCATGCGCCTGTATAAGACGCGAACCATCGCTGCCGATGCCTGCAAGAAAGGACGGATCACGATGGGCGGAGCGCAACTCAAGCCTTCGCGCACGTTCCATATAGGTGATGTTTTTTCGGTGCGCAAGGGCCCGATAACCTACACCTATCGTATCAAGCAACTATCGGAAAACCGTCTTGGCGCGAAACTTGTGCCTGATTATCTGCAGGATATCACTGCTCCCGACCAATTGGAGTTGCTCGAACTGGCACGCCTTGCCGGGCAGACGGGGCGCGACCGAGGCACCGGGCGACCCACCAAGAAAGACCGCCGAGAGATAGAAACATTCCTCAGCGATGACTATTTAGACACAATAGATTTTGACGATGAAGATGAAGAATAAAAAGGAAAACATTGCCGAATATATCCTCTACTTATGGCAGATAGAGGACTACCTCCGCGCTTTTCCTGCGCAGGCGGAGAGTACACCCGAGTTGCACGACATCAACGAGATGATGCACCGCGAGGGTGTGGCAGAGAGCGGACATATCCAATTGGCTAAGAACGCCCTTGCCGAGATGGAAGAACTGCACCTGCTCTTGGCAGACAAAGAGGCGTCGTATCGTGCGGCGGTGCTGCAACTTACACCTGCTTTGGCACTCTTTAAGGCAAAGACCGACCGCCCCGCGATGTCGGATGTAGAGGCATGCTTGACGCTACTGTATCAGATTATGTTGCTCCACTTGCAGCACCACCCGGTGTCCGGCGAGACCGAGGCGGTACAGCAACAAGCCACCTCGCTGCTCCGATACCTCAGTCGCACCTATCGCGACAACAAAGACCTTGAGGACAATGCATAATGATGAATGCATAATGCATAATGGATTGGTCCATTAATCGTTAACAGAGAACGAAAGATGACAACGAAAGAGCGTTTTTCACATATCCTGTCGTGGTTTGCGGAGAATATGCCGGTGGCGGAATCGGAACTGCACTACGATAATGCGTTTCAACTGCTGGTGGCGGTGATGCTCTCGGCGCAGTGTACCGACAAGCGTGTTAATCAGGTTACGCCCGCTTTGTTTGCGGCTATGCCTACGCCCAAAGCGATGGCGCAAGCCTCTGTAGATGAGGTGCTTAGGTATATCCGTTCGGTTAGTTACCCTAACGCCAAAGCCGCGCACTTGGTAGGTATGGCACAGCGTTTGTGCGAGGTCTATGGCGGTCAGGTTCCAGACAATATCGATGATTTGCAGACCTTGCCCGGCGTAGGTCGCAAGACAGCGAATGTGGTCTGTGCTGTGATTTGGAACCAGCCCACGATGGCGGTGGATACGCATATTTTCCGCGTCTCGGAACGCCTCGGACTGACCACCAACAGCAAGTCGCCCCGCCAAACCGAGGACCAACTGACGCGCTATATCCCCGCTGACCTAATCCCCAAGGCACATCATTGGCTGCTTCTCCACGGCCGCTATGTCTGCCAAGCCCGCACCCCGCATTGCGCCGACTGCGGTCTCGCCCCCTACTGCCGATACCATAGCAGGATATAAGGGGGGAATCATAAGGCTTGTGAGGTGGGGGCATGACCCGCGACAGACTCGCGATAATGTGGCTGATACAATACCCTAATTAACATTCTTCGCATTGTATTCTCTCTATCATTAAGTTATTGTTAAATATACCTTTTCTGTTGCATATTTGCGAGAAATGTAGTACCTTTGCGGCGAGAATGTGATGAATGTTTTATTGTCCACCTAACAAACACCACTATAAATGATATACCTCGCTTACATACTGCGCAAACGCCACACATCGTTTTATACGGCTGCTTGCGGTGTGTCTGCTGCTGTGGTAACTATAGATTTTCGTAAGGTATATTGGCTCCCTTTATTAGGATTTCCGGCTTTGTGGTCTGAAATCCTTTTTCTTTTTGGGTGCATCTCGGATAGGACACTGAATCTTAACAATCGTACATTGTGGCATCTCTGTGCCAAACAGCATAGGATGTGCATAGGATGTGCATAGGATAGGCTGACGATAGACCACCTCTTCGCGCCTCAAAATCTTAACAAAAAGCACTTTTTTTGATATCTGATAATAACTATATTCAAACAGAAACCAACCATTACGAATATGAAAAAAATATACTTCTTAGCATTTTTATTTTTATGCACTTTCCTAACCATCGGAACAAACACCGCGTGGGGAGAAACAGAAACTATAACTTTTACCGACAAAGATTGGAGCCCTTGGACAAATATCACTTCAGGTAGTAGTTTTGAGGCTTCAAATTCCGCTCGTGGAGTTGCTAATAATAAGGTAAATGGTAGTTGTAAATCCCCTAAAACGTATAATAACATTACGAAAATAGAATTGGTATGTTCTTCTAATGCAACAGGTGGAAAAGTTGCTGTTTTAGTAGGAACACAAAATGTCGGCACGAAGGACATCATTAACAGTAATAATACAACGTACACATATGATGTATCTGATTTATCTGGTGTTATAACTATTAAAGTAACTAACCCGTCAAGTAGAACAGTTTGGGTGAAATCGATAAGTATTACTACTGCTGCTGCCTCAAAAGTGTCTCTGGTTTACAATGCCAATGGTTCTACCGGTGGTACGGTGCCTCCTACTTTGGAGTATGACAAAGGTGCAACGGTTACGGTAGCGGGTAATACCGGTGGGTTGGTGAAGACGGGGTTTGATTTCGCGGGATGGAATACTTCGGCTGATGGTTCCGGTACTACCTATCAGGGAGGTAGTACATTTGCCATCAATGCCAACACGACTCTATATGCCCTTTGGACAGCACAATCCAATAAATTGAGTACACCAACCAATTTGAAGACAACCGACATCACAAGCAATGGTGCTAAATTATCGTGGGATGCTGTTCCGCATGCAACTAAATACATTGTTACATACGCAGAAACCAATAGTTCCGCTATCAAGGTAGATGTTACATCAACTACTTATGTATTAAGCGGTTTGCCTTCTGAAGCAACATATCTTTGGACGGTAAAGGCAGTGGGCGATGCAACTTATGAAGATAGTGAGGAAAGTAGTACTGCTGAATTCACTACATTGCCTACTCCTTATACTATCACTTGGAGTACGCCGGACGGCACAGATACTAAACAAGTTACTCCGGGCGACAAGGTTGTTTTGCCTGCCGCTCCTACTTCGTGCAGCAGCACCTATACCAACTTTGTGGGTTGGTTTACAGAGGCAGCCGGCAGCGAAAGCAATCCCTCTACCGCCAAACCCGCCACACAAGTAACGGCAGCCACCGTCCCCACAGGCGATGCCACCTACTATGCTGTCTTTAGTGATGCCACAGGAGACGGAACTACAACCGTATTTTCAGAAACATTTAATAAGGCGAATGGAACGGGTGGTAATGATAATAACTGGTCTGGCAATATAGCCACTACGGATTGGGATGTAACACAATGTGATAATACCTCTGGTTGGACTGTATCAAGTGTCAATTTTGCAAATGCTTGTATCAAAGCAGGTTCTGGTTCTAAACAGGGTTCTGTTCAGACACCATCTATTACCATTAGTGGAAATGCTACGATTACGTTTTTGGCTGGTGCATGGAATGGAAAAGATGAAAAAACTACTTTGAGTATTTCTGCCACCAACGGCAAATTAAGTCAGACATCCGTAACGATGAAAAAGGGAGAGTGGACATCCTATACGATTACCCTATCTGATGTTACTTCCGCTACTACTCGATTAACCTTTGCGGCTGCAAATTCTGCTAACAACCGTTTCTTCTTGGATGAAATTAAAGTTGTTGTCAGTTCAACCACCCCTGCCACGGGCTATATCTCTTCTTGTTGTAATGACCCCGCAGTGGTAACAGTAACGCCGGCAACTACCACCATCAACCTTGGCGAGGACGGAAAAGCCACTACTACCGTCACTTGCACGCAACAAAATGGTGGTACAGCAGGAACATGGAGTTATAGCGTTTCGCCCTCCACCGCCACATTCGATGGAACTAATTTTGTCGCTACAGCGGCAGGCGAATACACCTTGACTGCCACTTATACGGAAACTTGTGGTAAGAGTGGTATGGCAACTATCACTGTTACTAATACGCCGGTACTCTATTTCCCGACGCCCACACCAGCCGACCCGATTGTGTTTGGTACAGTGGAATGTGGCGGAAATACTCCTTTGACGGATAAACAAACCATCAGCCTGCGGGGGTACAACCTGACAAGTGATGTTACCGTTACCGTAACTGGCGACTACAAAATTGCCGGTACCGAGAGTGCCGAATTGGCGGATTATGCTACCTCTCTTACGCTGCCGAAAGACGCTGTAAGTGGCTCATCTGCAAGCGTTTATGTGATTTCTACCCCCCCCATGCAGAGCAGCAGTCCCACAACGGGGAAGGTAACATTTGCCACTGCCGGAGGTAATACATTAGAGGTAAATCTTTCTACACCTGATATCACTTGTACCGAGTACACCCTCACGCTCAACGACCGTGGTACAACCACTTCGGCAGGAAACTATCTTGCCGGTGCGGGTGTCCCCAAACCCACCGACCCGACGGGCGTATGCACCGAGCCGATTAACTATATCTTCGATGGTTGGGCAACCGCCGAAGTGGCAGAAGGCAGCACTACCTATACCAAAGTGTCCTTCCCCTACACCATGCCCGCCGCCAATACCACCCTTTACGCAGTGTATAAGTATGAGGGGAATACCATATCGGATACACAATTTGGGAGAGGGACATTGGACGATTTGGTAGATGGGCAAAAAGTAGTAATAGTAGAACAAGACGCAAAAAAAGCCCTCAATTCCAAAACGTATCAAAGTTATTATCTTACGGCTACGGCTGTTACCATAAACAATGATTTGATCGACGTAACAAATAATGCGCTAATATGGGAACTCAAAAAGAACGGAAGTAATTATTCTTTTCTACAAGATGGCAAGTACTTAAATATCACAGAATCTTCTACCCATTATAATCTTACAGTTACATCTCAAGAGGATAGTTGGAGCATAGTTGCATTCGGAGATGGATATAGCCTGCAAAGTACAACTTATGCGGACTACTATGCCGTGTATAACTCGAAATATACTGAATATACGACTGATAAGACCGCATACGCATTGCAATTCTACGTTCCTGTGGCTATTCAGGAATACACCACCGCTCCCTCTTGCACTCCGTGTATCAAGGGAACGGATGATATTACCGTTACTTCTGCCCAAGGCATTTGGGTAGAGGCGGTAACGCCATTGAATATCACCGCAACCAATTTGGATAAGAACGCTGACGGAGCCAATGTAACCATTACCGCCACATCTTTGACCGGCGGTTTTACACTCAAGACACAGGGAATCAATGGCAGTGGCAGCGAATCGGTAACACTCGAAACCGACTATAGCAACAGCATATACAATGCCAACCTAATGGTAGTCTATTCTCCGACAGCAGACAATATCATCGAAGAGGGGAAAATCGCTCTGCGTGTTTATCGTACCAACGGCACTACTACCTATGCCACCGACACTATCATTGTGCGTGGTAGGTCGTTACCGGCAGAGTTTGTACTTGCAGCCGAAACCACCAATGGTTGGGTGGCTCTCCCTGCCGATTTAGGCACCAGTTCTACCGATGCGGTTAAAGAGCCGTACACGATTTCCGTGGACGATGGCGCAGCCCCGACAAAGGCCACCTTAGCCCCGCAAAGTGCGCTCTATTCTGCGGCTATGCGCTCTACAGTCAATGCCATACCGACAGGTCTGCGCTTCAAGGCAGGCGAAAAATACCTGCAAGGCTCTCAGTCCAAAGGGGAAACAAAGGTGTGGCTGTCTTCCACCGACAGCGAGCAGATGCAGTCGTGGGAGTTGCATAGCAGCAATCTCATCGACTACTTTGTGCGCTTGCGAGCAGCGGAAGAAGGACGCTATCTATCCTACAACGCCACACAGGGCAAGATAGCCAACTACAAGCAGGAGAGTCGCTTGCGTATTTTGCCTGTAGAGAATACCTGTGTGCGCTATGACGCACCGAATATCAATGTGCATGCACTCATCTCTACAAGCGTTACTTTTGTTTGGGAGGCAATAGCGGGCGTCACTGACTATGAATACAGCCTTGACGGTGAAAAGACGTGGCAGCCTTGTAGCGACATCGAGACACCCGGCACGGAAGTTAAATGGACATTGGCAAACCTGAAATCCGAAACCAAGTACACCGTTTATATCCGTGCTAAAGTGGCAGACGGCAAGAGCAACTGCTCGGCTTCCGATAGTGAGACCTTCACCACCCCCACTTGCGACGATGTACCTGTCGATTTGTGGGTATCGCCTACCGCCAATGCCGCTACTATTATGTGGAGTGCCAAGGCGCCAACCGCTACCGTAAAAATCTATGCTGACGAACAAGGAACTAAATTGGTCCAAGAAACACCCAACGCAACCACACCTTGTAAGATAATCGGCTTGGAGCAGAATACGGACTACTATTACCAAGTGTTGGCGGGCGGTTCGTGTGCTTCGGCAATAGCGCATTTCAAGACAGAGTCAAACGAGGTGAGCATCGTCGAATGGAAGAAAGATGCCGTTATCGTGGACTTGAATACCGAAGTAACCGATGCCGACGAAGTCAGCATCTTGGTCGAAGGGCAGAAGACCCACGGCACCAACAACAATGTAGCCGATGACCTGTTCTTCAGCAAGTACTATGAAGCCTCGGGAAATGTGAAGTTGGTAGCAATCTACAATGGAACGAAGGATACACTATCTTTAGCCAATGTGAAGATTAAACTTGGAGTAACAGCATGGAATACAAATGTTATTTCCATGTCGGACTATGGTAGATATAAACATGGTTTTATTGCTCCAAATGAAGAGATTATAGTGTGGTATTATAATGGTTCCTTTGATCAAAAAATTGTTAAATGTGTGAAAGACAAGATGAATATAAATATCCTTAACGAAAATTCTGCTGTATCATTTTCAGGGAAACAAACATTTGCTCTTGTCAGAGATTCGAAGATTATCGATATTATGGGTGCTATTGATACAAAAGATACAGATGTTGATAAAGTGAAGCCTATAGAGGGTGGTTGTAAGCCTGAATGGGGAGATATTACCAAAAACGATGCAGTTGCTAGGACTTGGTGCGGTGAAGGCTATTCCATAGAGGATAAAACTACCTTGATAGATTTGGCAATGAACCGCTGTCTCTTGGTACGTAGCAACAAAGTAAAATCTGGTGCCAAGGCGGTGGCAAATAATGTTGGTGCATTTAAGACTTTTACTAAGGACGAATGGCTTGGGCGACAAGTTACGGAAGGCGATGATAACGGTGTCACGGAATCCTGCAATGGTTTTGCGTATGTGGCGGACTTCAACTACAACGACTATTATACCACCTACGATTCTATCGCCAATCTGGAGATAAAGGGCAATCGTAATGAGGACGGAACGTACACAATACCTATTCCAAAACTGGATACAATGGCTTGTACCAACTTGCGTCTGCAACTCAAGAAGAAAGGTACTATTCAGGCAACACGTGAGGAGAAAGTGCCAATTATCGTCAATCAAAACACCAATACCGAGGATCCTGCTTTCTTCGGCGGGAAACTGACCGACGAGATTTGCAAAACCTGCGATGTGGTAGTGCGCGACAATGCACAACTCTTGCACACTGCGGGCGGTAAGCAGAAGTTCCGCGATATGTATGTCTATACGGGTAGTAGTCTGAATATACCTGAGAATCAGACTATGTCGCTCGACAAAGTACGTATGTTTGCCACCAACGACAATGTTTCGTATGCCATCGTCAACAATAGCAACGCCACCGCTGCGGCTATCTCTGTAAAAGAGGTCAGTCACGTCAAGCGCATCGACGGACGCTATTGGTACCCGTTCTCGTTGCCATACGACTGCAACATCGCTGACATCGACCAACTCAACGGACAGCCGCTTGGTGTCTATGGTACCGATTGGGGTATCAAGTACTACGATGGTTATAAGAGACAGAAAGACGGCAATAGCACCACCCACTATGGCGAGGTGTCCAAATACTGGACAATGATGCCCGAAGATGGACAACTGAAAGCCTATACCGGCTATATCATCGGGCTGTTTGTACCTGCTGCCGATGAACCGCTGATGAAGTCGGTTAATTTCCCGCCTGCTACCGAGAGTGCTTACACCGAAAATGCAGACGCCAAGACAACACCTATCACCAACTGGCCCGATAACCTCACCGCGCAGCCGCGACACCATGGATGGAACTTTGTCGGCTCACCGTATATCTCGCTCTTTGGTTCGAACAATAATACACAGGGCGAAGGTCTTTACAACACCCAAGTGCAGATGGGGTGGACAGATGCCTTAGGAAACCAACAAGACAAAGACCACATCTATGTGTCTACCCCCGATGGCGGAAATAGCAATACCTACACACAGGCACTGGCTTCGGGCGTTACGATTCTTCCGTTCTCGGCATACTTCGTGCAGGCAATAGACCCGATCCCTGGGCAAAGCAACACGCTCCAACTGACCTACAGCAAAGCCAACCGACACTTGCTCGCCCCCGCGCGTGTGCAAAATGCCGAACCGCTAATCTTGACCGAGTTGGATATTACCAACGGCGCACTTAGAGACAATACTGGTGTATTGGTGAGCAATGTGTATTCCGCAGAATATGAGATAGGCGACGACCTGACAAAGATGTACGCCGCTGCGCAGAAACCGCAACTCTACACCATCGACGCGCACAACGACAAGATGGCATACCAAGCCCTGCCCGACGTGTTGGCACACGCTATCCCGCTGGGTATCTATGTCCCCCAAGCCGGCAACTATACCCTGTCGCTCAATCGCTATGTGAGCCGCTTGGAGGCTGCCGAGGCGGTTTATCTGCTTCACAATGGCGCTGTCGTGGCAAACCTGTTGCTATCCGACTATATCGTTTCGGCTTCCGCAAAAGGGACTATATCCGGGTATAGTCTGGATATCCGCCGTGCGCCGGAGGTGGTAACCGACATCGTGCCTGCTGCCGGAGACGCACCCTATATCATCGCGCGCGATGGCGTGTTGGCGATTGCCAACACGCCTGCCGATGCTGTCGTACAGGTATATGACGTACTCGGACACCGGTTGCTCCAGACCGATACTCACGCTGCCGGGACACTGCAAGTGCCTGTGCCGCAGACAGGTGTCTATACTGTGGTGATTACCACCGCCGACGGACAACAAGTGCTAAAGACATTGCTCCGCTAACCGATATTGTTTTTATTGACCCTCAACATATTTGACCTCAACAATGAAAAAGATACCGTTCTTGTTTTGCTTCCTATGGGTGTTGCTCTTTCCCGTCTCGGCGGTGGCGCAATATGCCGGTGCAACACGCAGTATAGTCGAAGATATGACGTCCACATCGTCCTACACCCCTGTGCAGACCGATAGCAGCACGTGCAACTATCGGGTGTGGACTCCGTTGTGCAATGGCTACCGTATTACCCAAGCAGGTTCTGCCTCACCGCAGAAGATAGGCAGTGTGCAGTATCTCGGGCAGTCATACGCCAAGGCAAACAGGCTGATGCCTGCGCAGATAGCATTGCGTCCCAACCTGTATGCCATCGGGGCGGTTTCGCTCGACGACGCTTGCGAAGAAAACACACCGGAGACAATGTCCCGCCCTCGTCGTGTCAGCCCGGATGGGGGAATCGGAGAACCCGGTGCCTTACCTGTAGGCGATGTGCCATGGTGGGTGGTTCTGCTCACCGCTGTGGGATATGCCCTGTGCCGCTCAATGCGGGTGCATAAACAGAAATCTTACTAAGAAACCTCTTATAACCCAACCTGAGTCTGCGGTGCAATACATACCGCAGTCTGTGGGAAAAATAGCAAAGGGACTGTCCGACAATAATATGGCAGTCCCTTTGCTTGTGCCACCCGATAGTCAATCCGATGTCGGACGAGGCACTTTAGTTGGTATCGAATGTATGTGATTAGGCCGTCTCTCTTGATTTGCAGCGAGTGGCTGATTGCTGTATTTCGGATAAATTTTTAGAGGGCATTATATTGGAGAGTAAAATGACCTTAACGGTGTCGTTTATGCCAGATAGAGTTTCACGTTTTTTTCGCGGAGACGGGTAGCCATACCTTGCGGGAGATTGTTGTCGGTTACGATGGCTTGTATCTGCTCCACATCCGTGATATGGCAGAAACTGCGTTTGTTGAATTTCGACGAGTCGAATACGGCTATCGTCTCGCGTGCCTGCGCAATCATTGCCTGGTTGAGCATTGCCTCCTCCAAACTGGGAGTGGAAATACCCGAGTCAAGCGAGAACGAGTCCACGCCGAGGAATAGTTTGTAGTTGCTGAAATGGCTGAGCGTATTGAGTGCCAGCGGTCCGACGGTGGAGTGGCTGTTGATACGCACATGCCCGCCGAGGATAATCACCGTAAAACGCTTGTAGCGCATGAGTTCAACGGCGATATTCATCGCATTGGTGATAATGGTCAGGTTGGTAAAACGGTCAAGATGACGGGCTATCTCAAGCGTCGTGGTGCCGCTGTCGAGCATGATGTTGTCGCCGTCTTGTATGAGTGTGGCGGCAAAAGCACCGATACGCTCTTTCTCACGGAAATTGAACATCCGTTTCTGGCCGATGGCGGTATCCTCGTTCTGATTCTCTATGGGACGGCGGATTGCCCCTCCGCGGGTGCGCACCAATAGGTTTCGGTCCTGCAAAATTGTCAGATCCTTTCGGATAGTTACTTCCGAAGTATGCAAAGTCTTGCTCAATTCTGTAACCGAGACTTCATTATTGCTTTCCAACAGGTTGAGAATCATTGCTCTGCGCGATTTGGCAGAGGTGCTTGTCAGTTGTGTCATACGCTTTCGATTTTTCGTTCGCAGGCAAAGTTACGACATATTTTCGAAATATGGTAATCGTTCTTTTTCTTTTCTTTCTTTCGAAACGTTACGAAATGCAAAATATGGTAATTTTTCAACATTAATGTATTGAAAACCAGTAAGTTGAATTACCCCCCCCCATAAACATGTTTTTCAACATATTTTGTGGCAAAGTTATTGATTTCGAAAGCAGTAATTTTGCAGCGTCTTAACGAGTAAATACACACAAAATTATGGATACATTTACACACAAAGAGATTCTGCAACAACCTGCAGCGTGGCGCAAGGAGTACCAACTATTGGTGGAGAAAAAGAGCGAAATACAAGCGTTTTTGGCAAAATATCTGACACCCGAAACCGACATTGTTCTCACGGGTGCGGGGACGTCGGCGTTTATCGGTGATGCAATTGCACCTGTGTTGCGCGGAGCATGGGAGAATGTGCGGGCAGTGGCTACCACCGACCTTGTTACCAATGCTGAGAACTATCTTGATGCCAATAAGCCGCTGTTGCTCATTAGTTTCGCACGATCGGGGAATAGCCCTGAGAGTGTGGGAGCGGTGAATTTGGCAAATCGTATATGCCCTAATATCGCACATATATATATTACGTGTAACAAAAACGGGCACCTCGCTCAGACCGGCAAAGCAGAAAATGTGCTGACCCTTCTGCTGCCGGATGAGACCGATGACAAGAGTCTGGCTATGACCAGCAGTTTCTCTACAATGCTTCTTACTTGCTTGATGCTCAGTAAGATAGATACAATCGAGAATGAGAAAGAGGCGGTAGAGCATACGGCGCAGAATGCACAGACGGTCATCGACATTTATGCCGCTTCGCTGCAAGAAATTGCTAACCGTAAATTTGAGCGTGCGGTGTTCCTGGGGTCGGGACCGATGAAAGGTATTGCCGAAGAGTGCCATCTTAAGTTGCAGGAACTCACCGATGGCGGCGTAGTTTGTAAGTTCGATAGTTTCTTGGGCTTCCGCCATGGACCGAAAGCAGTGGTGAATGAGCATTCTATCGTGGTGTACCTGATGCAGGACGACGAATATGTACAGCAGTACGAGCGCGACCTCGTGAAACAAGTGAGCGACAACAATCGTCTTGTGGCACAAGTGATTGTTATTGCGGGCAAACGTGTCGTGATTGAGGGCGTCAAAGAGGACTTGCAGGTCGTAATGCCGTTTGGTAGCGCGGAGACAAGTGTTTATGGGATATTGCCGTATGTGCTTGTGGGGCAACTGCTTGGCTATTACACCTCTCTGAGCCATGGACTGTGTCCCGATACTCCTTCCGTTTCGGGCAATATCCACCGCGTGGTAGAAGGCGTCAAAATATATGAATAGAATGATAGAAAGATAGAAGAACGGAAAGAAAACTCATCAACTTATCAACTTTCCAACTTCTCTCAACTTTCAACTCTCAACTCTCAACTAAAAAACAAACAACTATGGCAAAGACAGAGAATATCCTCCGCGTGATGGAGGAACTGAAAGAAAAAACCGGTGTACCCCGCACTTTGTTTGCGGCTTGCCCTAACTCCTTGTCGGTAATCCGCGCATCGTTCCGCGCGGCTAAACGCAATAACGCACCTATCTATTTCGCTACCACCCTCAATCAGGTGGACTGCGATGGTGGCTATACGGGCATGACCCAGGCCGAGTTTGTCAAAGTGCTGCGTCGCGAGGCAGAGGCTGTACATTATACCGGTCAGTATGTAGTGGCTATCGACCACGGAGGTCCGTGGCTCAAAGATAAACAATCCATTGAGCGTTGGGACACCGAGCGTGCTATGGAAGGCGTGAAGAAATCCTATGAAGCCGCTATCCTTGCCGGCTATGACCTGATTCACGTGGACCCGACAGTGGATATCTTCTTGCCAAAGGGACAAATTATTGATATTCACGTGGTTGTAAAACGCACAGTGGAGTTGATTCTCCACGCCGAGAACTTCCGCAAAGCACATAATATCGCACCTATTTCCTATGAGGTAGGCACCGAGGAAGTACACGGTGGATTGGCTGACGAAAAAACTTTCGATACATTCCTTACCGGACTGAAAGCCGGTTTGGCGGAGGTCGGATTGGCTGACGTATGGCCCTGTTTCATCGTGGGAAAGGTAGGTACCGACTTGCATACCACCACTTTCGACCCCGAGGTGGCACGCGAACTGACCGCCAAAGTGCGTCCGTATGGCAGTTATATCAAAGGACACTACACCGACGATGTCAGCAACCCTCAGGAGTACCCGCTGTCGGGCATGGGCGCAGCCAACGTAGGTCCGGAGTTTACGATGAACGAATACGATGCACTTGCCGAACTCGAAGAGGAGGAGAAAAAATTGTTCGCAGAGGGCAAGATTGCACAACTGAGTAACATGACGCAAGTGCTCTGGCAGTGCGTGTACGAATCCAATCGCTGGAAGAAATGGCTTCATGGCGAGGAGGTGGGAAAAGACCTCAAGGAGTGTACGCCGGAACGTCAGTTGTGGCTTGTCAAGACAGGTTGCCGCTATATCTGGCAAAAACCGGAGGCTCTTGTAGCACGCCAAATGCTCTACGACAATCTCGAACGCTTGGGAATTCACGCCGAAGAAGTAGTCCTGATGCGTATTGAGCATAATATGGATAAGTACTACCGTGCTTTCAACCTCATCGACTTGAACGATTACATTAAATAAGTTGATGAGTTGAATAGTTGAGCAGTTTAGGAGAAGTTGAATAGGTTTAGGAGTTGAAAAGGTTGAACTCATTAAACTACTTAACTTTCTCAACACTTTCAACTTTTTCTCAACTCATTAACTCCTCAACTTCTCAACCCACCCCAAAAGAATATGAATTGTGCATTGTTTGATATCATCGCCCTTGGTGAACTCAATGTGGACTTGATTCTCAACCAAATCGACGGGTTTCCGGAGATTGGTAAGGAGAAGTTCGCACGCAATATGACCCTCACCCTCGGTAGCAGTACCGCTATCTTTGCTGCCAACGCCGCTGCGTTGGGCAGCAAGGTGGCTTTCTGTGGAATGATTGGCAACGACTCGTTTGGCGACCTCGTCGAGACAAGTCTCCAGGCCAAGCATGTCGATACGCGATATCTCATCCGTACCGATAAGTATGCCACAGGTGCCACTATCTGCATGAACTACGATGAGGATCGGGCTAACCTTACCTATCAAGGGGCTATGGACGCTATGGGGCTGTCCGACATCAATCCTGATGTGTTCAGAACCACTAAGCATATACATATCTCATCGGTCTTCATGCAGAGTGCTCTCAAACGCGACCTGATGCAGATCCTGCGTCTTGCCAAAGAGAACGGCGTTACCACTTCGCTCGATACGCAATGGGACCCGGTTGAGCAATGGGACTTGGACTATCGTGAGGTATTGCCGCTTATCTCTGTTTTTATGCCCAACGAGAAGGAACTTTGTGCGCTCACACGCAGCAAAACAGTGAACGAGGCAATCGACAAAATATTGCCTTATATCAATGCCGCTGTTATTAAACAGGGTAGCCGTGGCTCACTCCTGCTTACCGCAGAGGGGGTACGTCGTCAGCAAGAGGCTATGCTCAATACCCGGGTGGTGGACGCTATCGGCGCAGGCGACTCGTTCAACTCGGGATTTATCTCACGCTTCGTACAGGGAAAACCGCTGGAGGATTGCCAACAATACGGCAATATGACAGGCGCTGTCAATACTACCGCTGCAGGCGGTACTGGCGCCTTTACCTCCCGTGAGGATGTCGAGCGCATCGCAAAGGAACGTTTCGGCTTTGAAGCCTGATGCTATCCTCTACGTGAGATATACGAATGATATACGAGAGATACACGAAGGATAAAGCATACCATAAGCATCTTTTAGAGATACATTAACCCAATAATATACTCTGCTTGTCCCCCTCTTTGAGGGGGTGCGGGGGAGTCCCATTTGAATATGAAAAAAACACTAATCTTCGCTTTTGCTGCCTTGGCTATGGTGGCTTGCACCAATAATTCGGGTTCGAAACCGGTAGAGAGTCCGATGGACACTATCTTGCTCAACGACTATCGCCCCGTCAATGTGAATAACATTCCCGAGACCTATGTGGAGAAAGGCAAGTTCCCTGTCATTGACTTCCATTCCCACGACTATGCTACTTCCAAAGAAGAGGTCGCAGAGTGGGTGAAGACGATGGACGCTTGTGGTATCACTGAGACCCACATCATGCATTGTTCGTGGATTGGCGACCCGTTGGAGAGCGTGATTGAGCGTTATGCCGATTATCCGGACCGTTTCAAGTTCTGGTGCTGTTTCGACTACACCCAAATGCTCCAAGATGGTTCTGCTGACGAGGCTATTGCATACCTCGAGAAATGCCACGCCCTCGGCGCTATCGGTGTGGGTGAGATGGGCGATAAGGGAGAGGGAGACCTCTATGCACGCCCCACTGAAGGACGCGGAATCCACCTCGATGACCCCCGTCTGCACCCTGTGCTGACCAAGTGTGGTGAACTGCACATGCCCATATCCATCCATATCGCAGAACCCTATTGGATGTATCTCCCGCAGGACCGATACAACGATGGTCTGCCAAACGGTGCTGTCTGGCATGTGGACACCACGGCTGCGGGCTGTCTCGGATACGATGGTCTGATGACCTCCTTTGAGAATGCTGTGCGCGAGAACCCGAATACTATCTTTATCGCCTGCCACTACCTTAATATGAACCAGGACCTGCCGCGTCTGGGCGCATTGTTGGATAAATATCCCAATCTCTACGTGGATATTGCAGCACGTGTGGCAGAGGCTGCGCAGACACCGCGCGCTACACGCGACTTCCTTATCAAGTATCAGGACCGTGTTCTCTTTGGTACCGACAATGGTATGGGTGCAGATATGTATCGCAATATATTCCGCGTGTTTGAAACCGCCGATGAACATTTCTACATCCACGATTTCAACTATCATTGGGCTCTGTCGGGATTCTATCTCCCCGACTCGGTACTTGAGAAAATCTACAACAAGAACGCTACCCGTATCTTGCAGGAATACAAGTAATTTCATAGTGTCTATAGTCTATAGTTTCTATAATAACTATAAAAGCAAAAACAAATGAAAAAAGTTTGTTGGTTAGTAGTAATTGGTATTGTTGCACTCGCAGCAGGTTGTTCTTCGCCTAAACCTGAAACCGACCTGCTGGAGTGTGATGCGGCTACGATGACCCGGTTCCCGTATTCCGAGAATGGGGTCATCGTAGAAAAGCATCAAACTTCTACGCCTGTGGCTCAATACCCGGGGCTCACACGTATCGAGACCTACTACGTAAACAAAGGTAAACCTATCACCGTCCGTGCCTATGAGATGTGTCGTACACGGGTGGAGGTTGCTGACACCGTTCTTTGGAGTCTCCAACCCTCCTCCACTTCTGCACGCCTCGATTGGGTATTGCCGGTCAAGGAAGGTTTCTACAAGCAGAACTACCTCGGTATGAACAACTGCGACTACGGAGGCGGTATTCCGATGATTGACCTGTGGACACGCAATGGCGGTGTGGCAATCGGATTGTTCGAACCGGTCTTGCGTATGATTTCTATGCCTGTCGAGTGGAAACGCTACGACAATGCTGTAACAATGTCGCTTCGTTATGAGTACGAAGAACCGATTCTGCTCAATACGGGTGATACTCTTCGCTGCTTTTCGGCGTTCCGCTACGACCATCAGGGAGACTTCTTCAATGCCCTTCGCACTTTCTCTTCGGTTATGCAAACAGAAGAGGGTGTACGTATGCAACCGTCTGAGAACGAGGCGTTTGAACCGGTATGGTGTGCATGGGGATATGAGCGTCAGTTCACTATCAACGAGGTCATCGGCACACTCGACAAGGTGGCAGAACTCGGCTTCCGTTGGGTGGACGTCGATGATGGTTATCAGATTGCCGAAGGCGATTGGGAAACGAATAGACGTTTCCCGGGTGGCGACCGCGATATGCGTCGTCTTACCGATGAGATTCACCGTCGTGGTATGTATGCCAAATTGTGGTGGGCACCATTGGCGGCAGACCCTGGAACACGTGTGTTGCGCGAGCATCCCGAGATGCTGCTCCGCACCAAGGAATATGCGCCTGAATTTATCACATGGTGGGATAGTTGGTATCTCTCGCCGGTCAATCCCGCTACCACTGCATACACCAACGACCTCTTGCACCGTTTCCTCTCTGTTTGGAACTTTGATGGACTCAAGATTGATGGTCAACACCTCAATTGTTGTATGCCCGACTACAATGACGCTTCCAGTCTCGACTATCCGGAAGAGGCGGTGGAGAAACTGCCTTCTTATTTCGAGAATGTCTATAATCAGGCGCGTGCCATCCATCCGCACGCGGTCATTCAAGTCTGCCCATGCGGTTGCTCTATGAACTATTATCTCTTGCCGTTTATCAACCAGGCAGTGGCTTCCGACCCTACCTCCTCTGCACAAGTGCGTATGAAGCGTAAGGCCTATGCCGCAATGGTACCGCAGATGGCATACTATGGCGACCATGTGGAACTCACCGACGGGGGCACCGACTTCGCTTCGCAGATAGGTACAGGCTCGGTCATCGGTACCAAGTTTACCTATCCGAAAGATAATCCCCATGCTTCGGCATCGTTCCTTCTAACACCCGAGAAAGAACAACTCATCCGCCATTGGATGCGTATATATAAGGAGAAGGACCTTGCTCGTGGAGAGTATCTGAATCTATATACCTACGGTTTCGACTATCCCGAAGCACACGTCATTCGTCAACATGGCAACCTCTATTACGCGTTCTATGCCGACCAATACACGGGTCAGATAGAGTTGCGCGGACTGGAGAAAGGCAAGACCTATACGGTAACCACTTACACTGCTGAGAATCCTATGGAGTTCGAGGTAAGCGGTGATAACCCGACCATAAACGCCGACTTTGTCGGAAACTATTTATTGGAAATAAAAGAAAAAAAGTAATTTCTTTCATTTCTTTTATTTCTCTCGCACCGCAGGTGCGTAGGAAACAAAAAAAACTAATTACAAACCCTAAAATAAGTACAGATGAAAACATTTCATGTTATTTGTATGGCATTGCTCTTGGGTACCACATCCGCCTTTGCGTCAATTACGGTCAAAGGACAGGTAACCTCTGCCGAGGACGGTCTCGGTATGCCGGGAGCAAGTATCGTAGTCAAGGGAACTTCAGCAGGTACAATCACCGATTTCGATGGTAACTATGAGATTGAGGTGGACAATGGTGCTACGTTGGTATTCTCCTTTATGGGCTACAAGTCCCAAGAACACAAGGCGGTTCCTCACCTGAGCGTTACCCTCCAATCCGACGCCATCATGATGCAAGAGGTGGTCTCCCTGGGGTATTCGTCTGTGAAGAAAGCCGAGTTGTCATCGGCGGTGGTTACTGTTTCGGCTGACCAACTCACCGATGTTACCACTTCTGATGTGGGGAATATGTTGCAAGGTAAAGTGGCAGGTGTGCAGGTTACCAATGCCGGTGGTCAGCCGGGTGAGGCTGCCCAGATTCGCGTGCGTGGTACCGGTTCTATTACCGCTTCCAGCGACCCTGTTTATGTTGTCGATGGTGTTATGGGTGCTTCGTTCAACCCGCAGGATGTCGAGACTATCTCTGTCCTCAAAGATGCAGGTGCCACAGGTATCTATGGTGCTGCGGCTGCCGGAGGTGTCATCGTCGTTACTACCAAACAAGGTAAGAAAAACGACAAACTCTCTGTCGATATCAAGGCTACTGCAGGTGCCAAACAAGCCCTCTATAGCAATTATAAGATGATGAACTCTGCCGAGTTGTACAATTTCCACAAGTCGCTCTATTCGAAAACCGTCTTCAATAGCCAATACCCGAAGAGTCTGCTCCAACAAGACTACAATTGGCAAGATGAGTTCTTCAAAACAGGTGTGGTACAAGACTACTATGTTTCCGTCAAGGGTGGTTCGGAGAAAGTGGGTTACTATGCAGGTCTCAGTTACTATGGCGAGGAAGGTACTCTCAAATGCACGGGTATGCAGAAAGTGAGCGGTCAGTTCTCTATGAATGCCGACCTTACCAAATGGCTCGATATGAGTGTACGTGCTTCGTTCTCCAAGTCATCGGTTGATTATGCTCCGTCATGGACTATGCTTGATGATGCGTTCAACAAGATGCCTTGGGATAACCCTTATGAACTTGATGCTGACGGCAACTCTACGGGCAAATATCTCTATGTAAATGGTGATACTCGTTCAGACAACGGCGGCAAATGGTGGTCGCAGAGTAAGTGGAACGCGCTCAATACCACCCAATACAACTATGCAAAATCAAATAACTTTGATTTTAATGGTACGCTTGTATTCAACGTACATTTCACCGATTGGTTGCATTTCACCACCACCAACACATTTGGTACAGGCTATTATAAATCAACCGAATATCGCGACCCGCGTGCATTCGACTCCGAGTATGCCAAGGGTTATCTCTACAATAGCATTGGTCTGAGCAAAAGTTTCGGTACTATCAATATCCTCAAAGCCAATGGACAATGGGGGCAGCACAGCCTCAGTGGTATGCTCGGCTATGAGTACAGCACATGGAAATCAGAGTACACCTCCGCTGCCGGTATCGGTATGCCAAATGGCGTGGACGCACTCAACTCTACGACCCCTTATTCTGTAGGTGGTTATGAGATTCCGGGGGCAAGTTGGGCTACGTTTATCCAAGCGCAATACGACTACGGCAAACGCTACTTCTTGACGGCTACCTTCCGTGCTGAAGCAAGCAGTATCTTTGCACCCAAAAATCGTGTAGGTTATTTCCCGTCAGTGGCTGCTTCGTGGCTCATTTCCAACGAGGAGTTTATGAAATCGCAAGATGTTGTTTCGTTCCTCAAACTCCGTGCTTCCTATGGTATCACGGGTAACAACAATATCCCTGCATACAAATATCTGGCTACCTATGCGCTCAACAGCCTCTATCAAAACAAGGTGTCGGCTACGCCGAGTCGTTTGGCTAACCCGCTCCTCCATTGGGAGACTGCCAACATGGCGGCTGTGGGTATCGACCTCACCTTCATCGATCGTATCGATATGTCTATCGACCTCTACAATACCGACAACACGGGTCTGCTCCTCAATGTGCCGGTGGCTCCTTCTACCGGTTTCTTCGAGGTTACCAAGAACGCAGGTTCGGTTCGCAATCAGGGTATCGAGTATCGTTTGGATGCGAATGTACTCAATATCGACAAATGGAATTGGAACATCGGTTTCAATATCGGTTTCAACCGCAACCGCGTTACCAAGACACCTAATGGTCCGTTCTTGCAGACTGCTTCCAGCGTAAGCCAGCAGGTTAAAGAGGGACAAGACATCTACTCTTGGTATATGAAAGAGTGGGCAGGTGTTGATCCCGAGAATGGCGACCCGCTGTGGTATGTAGTGGATGCGAACGAACAATATGTCTTGGATGAGAACGGCAACAAAACCACTACCAACGATTACAATGCTACTAATGCACACGTGGTAGGCAAGGCAACTCCGCTCTTTAGTGGTGGTCTCAATACTCAACTCAGTTGGAATGGTATCTTCCTGAGTGTGAACACCAACTTCACTTATGGCAACAAGATATACAACTACACTCGTATGTCCACCGATGCCGATGGTGCCTATGTAGGATACAACCAAATGTCTATCGAAAACTCGGTACAAGGTTGGTCGCGTTGGGAGAAGAAAGGCGATGTGGCTACTCACCCGAAGGCTATGCTCAATGGTAACAAGAACTCCAACGCTATCTCGTCGCGTTATCTCGAGGATGGTTCCTACTTCCGTATCAAGAACCTCACCGTGGGCTACGATTTCCCGACCAAACTTATTAAGAAAGCCTATATGACGCGTTGCCGTATTTATTTCTCGGCAGACAACCTCTTTACGGCAACCAAGTTCTCGGGTATGGACCCTGAAATTACGCTTACCACATCTACCTACGACCTCGCAGGTATGTACTCCAATACCTATCCTGTCGGCCGTACCTTCCAAGGTGGTGTAGAAATCAGTTTCTAATGCTAAAAAAGAAAGACAAATATGAAAAAGATATTTTTATCCATGACGGTTGTTGCAGGTTTGCTGCTTTCGAGTTGCAGCCTCGATTTCTTCCCGTCAGACGAGTTAAACTCTGATGCGTTGCTCCAAGATAAAGCGGGGGCAGAGTATATTATGGATGGTTGCTATGCTATGCTTAAGGATGAGGTAGAGTATGTCGGCTATGCCAGCGGTAATACCTATGTGCGCCACTATACTCAGTTGGCTGAGTTCCCGGCAGACAACGTCTGCTTGGCAGGCAAAACAACCGACCCCCTCTACGAGGCATTGGCATATATGATGACCGACAACCTCAAGAATGTCAGTACGCTTTGGATGTTGGCATACAAGGTGATCTATATGTCGAATACGGTTATTGAGACCCTTGAGAAAAAGGACCTGACGGATAAACAACTCCTCGGCGAGGCATACTACATGCGTGCGTTGATGCACCTGCACATGGTTACACTCTATGCCAAACCATATAGTCAGGGTACCGACAATATGGGCGTGCCTCTTATGACAAGCACCGCTTCTGCCACCACTCGCGAGCCGGTAGGCAAAGTGTATGAGCAGATTGTGGCTGACCTTAAGTTGGCAGCGCAGTATATGGGTAAATCGCGTGGCAATGCGGGCTATCCGAGCCACGATGCCGCCCTCGGTCTCCTCTCGCGTGTTTATCTCTATATGGGGATGAACAATGAGGTCATCTCTACTGTAGAGGAAATGCTCAATGGTGCCACTGCCGAGAGCAAACTTGATCCGGATTTGGCTAACTATTTTGCTAATGCAAAGACCTCCTCGGAGACCCTTTTCTGTGTAGCCCATGAGTTGGTGGATGATAAGGGGCAGTCTTCTGCCGGTTCCATGTACAATGGTGACGGCGGTGGATGGGGCGAAATCTATCCCTCTGACCCGCTGCTGTATCTCTATGAGCGTTATCCGAGTGATGTTCGCTATACGGCATTTATCAAACCGCAGTTCCCGGAGACTGTTTCACCGGACTATAATGTCTATTTCCCGGATCCGGAAACACCCGATGATGCATCCGGACGTCAAAACATCGTTATGAAAGTTACTCCGAGTGGTGATAACTTCACTTTCCAAGAAGATGGAAAGACATATACGGTTGAAAAACGCACTGTACAAGGGGAATACAGCGAGTATCACGTAGTGTATAAGGACGAAGACTGCTTGGCACGTGTGAGCCACCCGATGACCAATCGTTACAATTATCCGAAGTATTTCGTTACCAAGTTTGGTTATCAGGACGGCAGTCCTACGCTTTCCAGCCCTGTCTTCAGCCGCTGGGGTGAGGTCATCCTCAACCGCGCTGAGGCGTACGCCAAACTCGGTCAGGACCAGAAGGCGTTGGACGACGTCAATGTAATCCGTAAGCGTGCGGGTATTCCGGCAGAGGGTATGTTCTCTGCTGCTAATATGCACGGTTATGCTACCGTCTTCGATGTCGTTATGGACGAGCGTCGTCTCGAACTTGCTTTCGAGGGTTACCGAATGTTCGATGTCTATCGCAACAATATGGATATGGATCGTCGCTACCCGGGTGCACAACCTTGGGCAATCGTCAAACCTGACTACAATCATATCCAATACCCCATTCCTAATGCGGAATGGACGGTTAGCGGTATCCAACAAAACCCTGGATATTAAATCAATCAACATACAATTACAATCAACAACATTTAAAACACAATTTTATTATGAAAAAGTTTCAATTTGCACTTATGTGTGCAGCAGCACTTGCTTTCGTAGCATGTGACAAAAAAGGTGAACCCACTCCCACTCCTACTCCCGATCCGGAACCCGAAGTACCCGAGTTCGTTTCGAAGATCAGTACATCGGACAAATCCGCTGCTGACTGGGATAAATTACCCGCAGAATATGTATTTACTACTACCTCTGCAGCAAACCCTGTTGAGAACCGTAGTGCCCTCAAGAGCGTAAAGGTATATAACGACAAAATGTACCTCAACGTGCTTGTTGAGTGGGATGCAACCAAGGTTACTGACCTTTCATGGGTGCCTTTCCATATCTATATTGATGCTGACAACAGCGATGCGACCGGTGGTTATGCGGACGAGTTCGCTGTAGGTAGCGTAGATCTCTGTATCGAGACCGCTATTCTTTCGAAAGGCGATGACGGTGTATTGGTATCCAACTACAACCCTGCAATCTTCAAATGGTGGGGTGAAGTAGGAGGTTCTGGATGGATTTGGTCTGATCCTTCTGTTCCTGCTGACGAGACCAACGCTTGGGGCGCACTCGTAGGTGAGGGCAAACTCCCTATCGGTACTTCGCAAATCGTTGCTGAAAATATGGTTGAGATTCAACTCCTCCGCGAACTCATCCCGGTTGAGATTAAAAACGAATTCAAGATTGGCTTCGACATCCAACAAAATTGGTCTTCTGTAGGCGTTCTGCCTAACGCTGACCAAGATGAGACAGGCGTAGAAGTTAAGGCTCCGCTGATGTCTGTTACTACAGATCTTTCTGAGTAATTCTTCTTCCCAAAGTATCTCTGCCCTGTTCCAATAGGGCGGGGTAGAGATACTTTTTTACACTTAAATAATGTTGGTTGAGAGTATGGGTGTCGGGGTGCAACGTTCCACGCACCCATACTTGTTTTTTTATCTTTCTATATCGAAAATAACAAACGCTATGAATCATTGGCTGACTATTATACCATTATTGGCTTTGACTCTATTGGTAAGTTGCGATACTCCGAATCCTCCCCAAGAGGACAAGGACCCCGAAGGTACAATCTATTATACCGAATCAAACAAGATATTTCCTAACCCTGAAAGAGGGTTCTATATACATGCCGGATACCATTCCGACGGCACCAACGAGGCGCATGCTGCATCTATCAGGAGCGCACGCCAAACGGATAATATCTCTATTATCCTACATATCTATTATCTGACCGATTTTATTGAGAGCGACATCTCGCAGGAGTTCCTCGACCGTATGGAGCGCAATTTCAAAGCATTGCGTGAGGGAGGAGCGAAAGGTATTCTGCGTTTCGCTTACAAAGACGATGCGGCAAACAACAAGAAACCATGGGATGCTACCCCCGAATGGGTATCGCGCCATATCGACCAGATTGCCCCTATCCTCCAAAAGAATGCTGATGTTATCTATTGCGTGCAGGCGGGGTTCATCGGTGTATGGGGCGAGTGGTACTATACCACGGGTTTCAATTTCAATCCGAATACATCCGAGAAATTGGAGGAACGTTGGCAGATGATTGACCATCTCTTGCAGGCTGTACCTGCCGACCGACAGATCTGTCTGCGTACGCCGGGCTATAAGATGAACTACCTGCGCGACCGCAATCAAGAGGTCACTCCTCTCTCCGAGGCCGAAGCCTATCAGCCTACCGCCAAAGCACGCCTTGCAGGGCACAACGACTGCTTTGTAGCATCCGCTAACGATGTAGGTACCTATTTTAGCAATGATGAACGTACATTCTGGAAGGAGGACACCAAATATACGGTAATGGGCGGAGAAACCTGTGGCGAATGTTATTATTCCACAGGCGAGAATGCTATCCTCCAGATGGCAAACTACCACTGGTCATATCTCAACCGCGATTATCATACCGGTGTACTCAATTCGTGGATTAAGTCCAAACACATGGACGAGATCAAACGCCGTCTCGGCTATCGTTTTGTCCTCGACAAGGCATATCCCACTCAGAACCCGCAGGCAGGCGAGCATTTCGCAGTCGTACTGACTCTCCGCAACGTGGGTTTTGCGGCACCGGTCAACAAGCGCAGTGTCGAATTGGTACTCGTTTCTGTAGCAGACCCGACCAAGAAGGTTGTCTATCCGCAGACCAACATCGACCCGCGTTTCTGGTTCGCAGGCGAGACCACTACCACCACCCTTCATGCGAACCTCGATAGCACGCTTTCGGGCGAGTATAAGGTCTATCTCAACCTCCCTGACCCTTATGCTTCGCTCCACGACAACCCCGCTTATTCGATTCGCTTGGCAAACAACGACATCTGGGACGAGACCACAGGTTACAACTACCTCACTACCATTACCCTATAATCTATATAGCAAGTATAGGTGATTGATAGGTGATTGATAGGTGATTCCGCTTAGGATACCCTATTAATGGCTATTATATGTTCTATTAAAACTATGGTTATGAAGAAAATACATTTTGTTCTTTGTTCCTTGTGTCTCTTTCTGTGCCTCCCCGCACAAGCGCAATACTGGTGGGGTGCGTCCGTTGGTCTCGGTGCCAACCAACCCTACACCGACCAACCTAATTTCGACCTCCACGTGCAGGACGAGAACAATCAACTCGTACCGCTCTTTCTTTCTTCCGATGGTACGTATATGTGGTCGGATAGTGCGTTTGTATTTTCCGCCGAGAACGGTGAGATACACACCTCCTATCCCCTCACCACCGTCCGTGCGGGCAGTACACTCCGTGATGCCTACCTCGCGGCACAAACCAAGTATTTTCCTGCTTCGGGACTACTGCCCGATACGCTGTTCTTTACCATGCCCCAATACAACACATGGATTGAACTGATGTACAACCAAAATCAGGAGGACATCTTGCGCTATGCCCACGCTATCATCGACAACGGCTTTCCCGCCGGAGTCCTGATGATTGACGACAACTGGCAACGCTACTACGGTAACTTCGACTTCAAGGCAGAGCGTTTCCCCGACCCCAAGGCAATGGTGAACGAACTCCACGACCTCGGTTTTCGCGTCATGCTGTGGGTATGCCCCTTTGTATCGCCCGATTCCCCGGAATACCGCGACCTCACCGCCAAAGGCTACCTCTTGCAGAATCCCGACGGAGGCACTGCTATCCTCAATTGGTGGAATGGATATTCCGCCTGCTATGACCTCACCAATCCCGATGCTGCAACATATCTCGTCGCACAACTCCGCCACATGCAGACCGAGTTTGGTATTGATGGCTTCAAGTTCGATGCAGGCGACAACAACTGTTATGCCTCGGCACCGATACGCGCTTTCAACCCCTCCGCCACTACGGTCGACCATACTACCTCGTGGGCGAAGATAGGTCTCTCTTTCCCCTTCAACGAATATCGCGCAGGTTGGAAGATGGGTGGGCAACCGCTCGTGCAACGACTGGGCGACGTGGGCGGCAGTGCAATCGCTTATCCCTTGTATGACTACGGCGGGCATGCTCGGCTATGCTTATGCTTGCCCCGATATGATTGGTGGCGGGCAGTGGGCAGCCTTCTTGGGCATTGCGTCCGACGAGTTCGACCAAGCCCTCATCGTACGGTCTGCGCAAGTACATGCGCTCATGCCTATGATGCAGTTCTCTGTCGCTCCGTGGCGTATTCTCTCAGAGGAGAACCTCCGTATTGTACGCGATATGGCACGCTTGCACGCCGAGTTTGCACCGTATATTATGGACTATGCCCGCCATGCCGCCCAAACGGGAGAACCTATCGTACGTTGTATGGAGTATCAGTTCCCGCATCAGGGCCTTGCTGATTGCAAGGACCAGTTTATGCTCGGCGACCGCTATCTGGTGGCTCCGGTAGTAACCAATGCCACTTCCCGCACAGTCGCTCTCCCAAAGGGCACATGGCGCGATGAGCAGGGCAAACGCTACCGCGGTGGACGCACCTACACTATCCAAGCACCCCTTGCCCGTCTCCCATATTTCGAAAAAATCAAATAACAGAGTCTGAACGTCTAAACTATTGCAACCTATTAAACATCGCATAAACTGATAAACTAATAAACCCATAAACAAAATATGAAAAACAAACTTTGGTTAGTCTTTATCCTCATCACTGTCTGCACATGGGGTGTATGGGGAGCCTTCTCGGGCTATCAGATTCAGCATGGTATCCCCGATACCGTAGTGTATATCGCTTGGGCAATCTCGATGATTCCCTGCGCAATCGTTGCACTGATTATCAACAAAGGCAAACTCAAACACGATTGGAAATCGGTCGGCTTGGGGTGTGCTGTCGGTTTCTTGGGCGCAGGCGGACAACTCGTCCTCTTCAAAGCCCTCACGCTCGGACCTTCCTACATCATCTATCCGTTTATCTCGATGTCCCCGGTCATCGTCATCACCTTGGCGGCTATCTTCCTCCGTGAGAAAGCCACTCATTGGCAAATGGCGGGTATCGCTGTCGCTTTGGCGGCGATTCTCCTGCTCTCGCTCGAAACCAATACAGAGGGCAGTCCCGTATCGGGCTGGCTGTGGATAGTCCTTGCCGTACTGGTGCTGCTCGCATGGGGTGTGCAAGGTTTTTTTATGAAGTTTGCCAACAACTCTATGGATGCGGAGTCTATCTTTGTTTGGATGGCACTCACAGCGGTCTTGCTCATGCCTGTGGCATACTTTATGTCCGGCGACGCTGCTGCTTTCTTCGCACAGGAGAGTGTCGCAGTACCGTTCTGGTCATCGTTCGGAATACAGATACTCAACTCAATCGGCGCACTCACACTGGTCTATGCCTATCGTTATGGCAAGGCAGTTGTCGTTTCGCCCATGGAAGGTCTATCCCCGATGGTTACGGTCTTGCTGTCGTTGATTATACTCCAAGTAATTCCCAACCCATTGCAAATTGCAGGGCTCCTTTGCGCCGCTTTTGCAATGTACGCCCTCTCCAAATAAAGAACCCCTATATATAACAAAGAGGCTGCCCTACTTACTTGTCGGGCAGCCTTTATTGTAAATAACGTCAGTTCGATATAATTGATATATTTGTTAATTGGTAAAAACAATAATGCTTCTTATTTGAATATATTTGATTTAATTTTTCAAGTATTTGTTTCTAAAACGCGGGACATGTTGTCCCGCAAGACAGGTTTTGCAAGTTGTGTTTTATAAGTTTTCGTTGTATCGAACTCACGCTGTATAATGTTGGTCTATTGCAGATATTTCTTGCCATCGCGGATGACAATACCTTTGTAGTTCTCGTCCACTTCCATACCCAGCAGATTGTAGGTCTTGCCGTTGTTGAGGCTCCGCGCGGGCGTCAGTGTGGTTTCTTTGTCGTAAATCAGATTTATACCATACAGATTCACACCGCTGTTGCCGCTGCCGATATACAGAGTTGTACTGCCGCCTACATACTGATAGGTCAGTTTGCTCAGTTCGCTGCCTGGCACGTCTGCCCAGGTATGGATAGTGTTGTTCCATTGCTCTTTGGCCAACACAATCGGGCGTGCGTCTGTTTTGTTTCCGCTCATACCATACACCTCTATCGTGCAACTGCCTTTCACCGCAAACCGCAGATGACGGTAGGTCTCACCCATCGTGCCGCCTAATTTCATACGCGATGTGAACTTGAGGTTCTCGCCGTATGTCTTGTCGTTGGCATCAATGGTGATAGCCTTGCCGCTTGTGGCGGCTATCGTCAGTCCGTCAATCGTTTGCGTGGAACTGATGGTGCCTAAATTGGCAAACTGTGTATTCGAGAAGTTCCATGTTATATCCCCGCTCGGCTCCGGCGTTGGGTCTGGGTCTGGTTCTGGATTGGGCTCTGGTTCTGGCTCAGGATCCGGAGTAGGGGTCTCGCCGCTATCGCACGAACTGCTCACGCTTCCGTCTGTCTTTACTGTAAGAGTAGCCCCCGCGCCGCAATTACCGGTAATCATCGTCTTGGAAACATCTGCTGTAAGTGCCGTATAGGTATATGTAGGAGTTACCACTGCCCGACTGCTCACGTTAGCCGGAACACCTTTAGCAGATACACAATTCACAAACTTGGCACCGTTCTTGCCTCCGTATGACTTGAATATATTTGCGGACCTAGGCGCACCCTCAAAAGTACATCCCTCCACATAGCAGTCGGCGTTCTCCGGACCGATGTAACACTTCGCCACCGACGAATTCCAATAGCAGTTCAGAAAGTGCAGACTCGCATTGCGGCAACGCGTCATGCGCTCCACACACCCTTCGTCCCACCAGCAGTACGCCCACGTCATATTGTACGTCCCATCGGTGGGCTTGTCTGAGGAACTCGAACCGATTAAGTTGGTATAACGATGGTCGGCAGAACCGCCGCTGCCACCTGCCTTCGGCTTTTTCAGGTAGCGGAAACGACACCACGACACAGTGATATTGTCGGTCTCGCCCTTGTTGTCAAAGTTGCCGTCGCAACCGTCTTGAAAGTCGCAGTGGTCCACCCATGTATTGGTTACCCCGTCAAAACAGAGCAGGTCCCACCCATCGCAGTCGTATGCACCGGGACCGACAAAAGTCAGATTGCGCAAAATCAGATTATCGGATTTCTTGATGTAGAAAATACCCGAATTTTCTTTGTTTTGTTGCAACGAGATAAGTTTCACACCGGGCAGGGCCATCAGCGTCTTGTCGCTTGTGCTTATGCTGATATGCGACGACACTGTAATATCCTGTGTAATAATGATTACCTTCTGCCCTTTGGCTGTCAGTGCTTTCTGCAACTCATCGGCAGTGCTGACCAATGTAGGAGAAACATTGCCTCCGCCGGTGGCGTTCTTTCCATAGCCGACAGGCGCACTTGCGCAATACGAAACCTCTGCACTCGCACCGATATGCACGGCAAGGAGCAATAAAATCAATAGTTTTTTCATCTTCATATACCTTAAAATAAGACGTGAAATTACCTTTTAGACAACGCAAAGGTACAAAAAAAGTTTCTTCTGTACCAAACGAATGGCACAGAAGAAACAAGAAGTGTCAATTATTTCACATCGCCCCTCGTCGGGAACGTCAAACGACTATTCTTCCACAATCATTTCTGCTTTCAGGTCCTCATAGAAATGAGCATGTGCAGCACTCATATACGCTTGCAACCAGATGAAACCGATGCCGAGCGTGAAGCAGCAGAGTATCATCCAACCGATAAATGTGAAGTCTAATACAAACAAGTCCCACTTATGCCCTTTCATCATCTGTCTGCTTGTGCGCAATGCTTCGGTGGCTGTTAGTTCCGGATAATCGCGCAGCAGGTAAGGAACCATCGCGTAGGCGTATGCCAAAATAAAAATACCTATGCCTAACGTTACAATACCCAACCCGAGTTGTGCTAATGCGACTAATACTAAGGCAGGCACACTGCGCGAATAGTCGCGTTTGAAATACGCAAGCATATCATTCGTAGGCGTATGGCTCTCGCAACGGATAAGAGAGAGCATCGCATTGTTAAAACCATAGCCAAGAGGCACAATAAGCAACAACGAGACTGCCACTTGTGCGCCCGAAAGGGAACCTTGCAGCCATAGTATCTCTTGCGGAACCACCACACTGCTCACACTGAAGATACAAGCAATAGCAAAAATAATCAGAACGGCTAACGCGGACTCGTTCCAAACGCCGCGGAGGGATTCACGTGCCATAGCACGATATTCAGAAGAAGATTTCATAATGTAGATTGTGTTATTTATTGTTTATATTTGTGTGATCTAATGCCCCTGTTTGATAATTTTTGATTTAATTTTCCGTGTATTTGTTTCCAAGTAAAAATTAACGGTTAATTAACGGTAATTAACGGAGAACCAAATGTATTGTCCGCGCTGCTTTTGATAGTCAAATTAACGGTTAATTAACGGTAATTAACGGAGAATTTTGCCCTTTTGATGGAGAAATTAACGTTTCCATTTCCCGAGCGCCAAGTCCTCCTTGCTGGTCATCTCCGCCTTGCTTTCGGGCGTCTTGTCGCCCTGCCCTGTCAGGTGCAGGATACCGTGAATCAGGATACGCAACAGTTCATTCGGATAGTCGGTACCAACCATCGCCGCATTGCTGCGGACGGTATCTTCCGAGATGAATATGTCCCCGTTCAGGCACGAAGCAGTCGTGTAGTCGAATGTGATGACATCCGTATAGTAGTCGTGTTGCAGAAATTCGCGATTGACGGCAAGTATCTTTTCATCGTTGCAGAGGATATAGGTGATGTTGCCGATACTAAAATTGTAGTCGGCTGCCACTGCGCGAATCCAACGCATGATATGGCGCGGCTCAAAACCGAGTGCAGACAGGTCTAAAGGCACAAGTGTCTGATTGTCGTCGTATGTAAGAAACTGAATCATAACAAGTTAATGAAAAAACAAGTAACCTAATAGTATCGCTGCCACAATGCCGCATAGGTCGGCAATCAGTCCGCAGACCACTGCATAGCGCGTATCTTTGATGTTGATACTGCCAAAATAGACGGCGAGGATATAGAATGTGGTGTCGGTGCTGCCTTGCACAATGCTTACCAATCGCCCCACGAAACTGTCCGCACCGTATTGCATCATCGCGTCCACCATCAGTCCTCGCGCCCCGCTGCCCGACAGCGGGCGCATCAGTGCGGTCGGCAGCGCGGGTACAAAATCCGTGTTCAGGCCCATCAGCGCAAACAGCCACGCAACCCCGCTCACCAATATGTCCATCGCCCCGCTGGCGCGGAACATACCTACCGCCACCAACATGGCAATGAGGTACGGAATAATCCCCACCGCGGTCTTGAAACCGTCCTTTGCCCCGTCAATAAACGCGTCATAGACATTGATTCGTTTGACGATACCGGCGATGATAAACCAACAAATCACCCCCAAAAGCAGCACGGCGGCGATGATAGCCGACCAACGACTGACCACTTCCTGCGGAAGCGACATCGCTGCCCAAATCACTAATCCGACAAACACTGTCAGACCACCTATCGTTCCGAGGATAACACGGTCCCATAGATTGATTTTCTGTATGATAGCCACAGAGATAAACCCTGCCATTGCTGCAAAATAGGTCGCCAACAGAATCGGCAAAAACACATCCGCGGGATTGGCGGCACCGAGTTGCGCCCGATAGGTCATAATGCTCACCGGTACAAGCGTCAAACCGCTGGTAACCAACACCATAAACATTATCATCGAGTTGCTGGCTTTGTTCTTGTCGGGGTTCGAGGCTTGTAGTTCTCGCATAGCCTGCAATCCCAACGGAGTAGCGGCATTGTCGATGCCGAGCATAGTCGCGGAGATATTCATCAGCATACTCCCGAAAGCAGGATGCCCTTTGGGCAGTTCGGGGAAGATACGGGTGAAGAACGGCGTTACCACACGCGACATCTGCCGTACCACGCCTGCTTGTTCGCCTATTTTCATGATTCCCATCCATAGCGACAGCACCCCCGTCAGACCGAGAGAAATCTCAAATCCTGTCTTTGCACTTGCAAACGTCGAGTTGAGGATAGCCGAAAAAATATCGGTCTGCCCGAAGCACACCGCCTGCACGATACCCGTTGCCACGGCAAGCAGAATCAACCCTATCCAGATATAGTTGAGAATCATGCCGCAAAATTACAAAAAAATGCCGATACGTCCAAAGAAATAGTCATAAAAGCGTAGATTCAGTTTGACCTCTCTTTGCCAAACACATAACCGAGTCAACCCCAAAACGTACAAAGCAACCTTTTGCCTTCCGTTTGGCTTCGTGCCGACAAGCATAGGTTAAACTTGGGTGATTCTTGGGTGATTCTTGGGTGATTCATAGGTTATTCAGCCGTCAATCCCGATAGAATAAGCCCTCTCGGCTCATAGTGGCGCACAATACCATTGTGTGCGCAGCACGCGCCACTGCTCTGTCAACTGCTCTGTTTCTATCCTTCTATTATTCTATTATTTTGCTTGTTTGCAAAAAAAATCGTACCTTTGCTGCCGAATCGTAATTTGTTTTCATTATGAAAAATACAATCCCTCTTTTGCTGGCATTTCTCTTTCTCTCTCTTGTCTCCTGCGGACCCAAACAGCCTACTGCCGCTGAGCGCCGTGCCGAGAAACACTGTCAGGACAGCATTGCCCTTACGGAGCAGGAGCGCTCTCTGGCGTACTACGATTCGCTTTATCAGACTCTTTTGCCCGTTGCCGACTCCCTGATCAAAGAGTTCCGGTACGAGAAGAACGAACAGTACGAGCAAAACGGCAAATATACCCATCGTCTCCTCCGTACTACGCAGAATACCAGCCGCAATTATATACAAGCCAATGTCAGGGACGATGCCTCCACCGAGGTCAAATTCTTCTACTTCGGTGCCAAGCCGGCGGGCTTGCAAGAGGTGGTCCTGTCCGTTGACAGTCTGCAAGATACCTTCCGCGGTTCCACCCACGCTTTCGAGGCGGAGGGCTGGCACGAGACTCTCACTCTCGGTCAGGACGATGCCCTCCGTTGCCTGCATTTCGTGGATGTCTATTCCGCAAATCGTGTGCGCGTCAGCCTTGTCGGCTCCCAATCTCGTGCGGTCTTTTATATCTCTGATAACGATAAAAAAGCCCTGATGAGTACCTATCGTCTCGGCATTACCATGCGCGACCTCCGCGATCTCGAAACCCGTATCCGCCTGACCTCGCTCCAAATAGAGAAGTACCAAAAACGCCTTGAGAAACAATAAAAACGGAGCGCACGGGGCTGCCTCTTGTATATGTGGGAAAAAAGTTGTACCTTTGCCCCCTAAAATACGAACCTGTTATGGAAAACCTTGAACTGCTTGTTGCGAAAAAATTGTTACAACTGAAGACCTTTAGTCTCCAGGTCAATAGCCCGTTTATATGGGCAAACAACCGTAAATCGCCTGTCTATTTCGACGACCGCAAGATATTCTCCTATACCTATATGCGCAATTTCATCAAGTTGGAATTGGCAAAAACCGTGGCTGAACTCTACCCCGATGCGGATGTCATCGCCGGCGTGGCGGTCAATGCCGTTGCCCATGGAGTCTTGGTGGCAGAGCAGTTGGCATTGCCATATATCTATGTGCATCCTACTCCGAAAGACCACGGATTGGAAAATCAGATCGAGGGCGACCTCCGTCCGCGTCAGAAAGTGGTAATTATTGAGAATCAGGTGAATGCGGGAGATAATGTTAAGAAGGTTATCGAGGTCTTGCGCAACAATGGTTGCACCGTAGAGGGCGTAGTAACGATCTTCGACTACCAGATGTCTTCTGCCAAACGTGTCTTCCATGATGCCGATGTCGAATTGGTTCCACTTACCAATTTTGATGCTTTGGTTAAGGTGGCTGCCGCAGAGCATATCTTCTCCGACAGCGATCTCAAAGTACTGCAAGAGTGGCACAAAAACCCTACCAAGTGGAAGTAATAATTTATAATTACCATAAGGGATGTCTGAAGTAAAATACGAAAGCAAAATACACTCCGCCGCTGCTTCGGCTGAGCAGATATATAAGGTGTTGAGCAATCTCAATAATCTCAACCGTGTCAAAGATCTCATTCCGAAGGATAAAGTGCAGGAGTTGGAGATTAGTGAAGATTGTGTGCGAATGAAAGTGGACGGACTGGGACAAAAGATTGCTATCAGCATTGTGGATAAGATAGAGAATGACACAATCAAATTCGGCGCAGAAAATATCCCTATGGAGATGAATTTCTGGATTCAACTCAAAGAGGTAACTCCTAACGATACGCGTATCAAACTGACTCTCAAAGCCGACCTCCCGATGATGTTCAAGATGATGCTCGACAAAAAACTGCAAAACGGAATAGACCAAGCCGCCGAAATGCTTGCAAAATTTCCATACACACAATGGAATTCATAATATACTGCTAATGTACAGAGAATGAAACGTTTACACATTCATAGAGAGGGGCGTAATATCATTATAGGATTGGTATTGGTTCTGTTTATCATCAACATTCCTATCTATTTGTTTTTTCCGCACTGGATATTTGCCATTACATTGATACTTACCGCAATGTTATTGGTGTTTGTTACCTACTTTTTCCGGAATCCGGTGCGTGTATTAGAGGTGGATGACCCCGATTTCCTTATTGCCCCTGCTGATGGCAAAGTAGTGGTAGTGGAACCCACGATGGAAAACGAGTATTTCCACGAAGAACGGTTGCAGGTGAGTATTTTTATGTCGCCGTTTAATGTGCATGCCAATTGGTATCCGATTGAAGGCAAAATCATAGTTTCGGAGCATCAGAAAGGTCGCCACAAAGGCGCATGGCTGCCCAAGTCGAGCACCGAGAACGAGCGCTCCTTGGTGGTCATTGAGACTACACGCAAAGTGCAGATTGCTGTCAGACAGATAGCGGGAGCGATGGCACGACGCATAGTAACCTACGCAAAAGTAGGCAAACAATCGCACCGTAATACTCACCTCGGGTTTATCAAACTCGGGTCGCGTGTGGATATGTATCTGCCTCTCAATACCGAAATGTTTGTTGCTGTTGGTGATACTGTCCGGGGCAACGAAACCATCATCGGCCGCCTGGCGGAAAATGAAAAATAATAACTACGAAACAACGTTAACAACTATATACTATGGAGAAGTTTGAAGAATTGTTCGCACAGTACAACTGTTGCCAAAACGATGAAGAAGTAAAAGCGGCTACCGCTGAGATTATCAAAGCGCATTTTGACGAAAACAACAATGTAGAGGTGTGGAAACAATGTCTCCACCAGATAGATCTTACCACTCTCAATGGGGACGACACCACTGCTAAGGTGGCAGGTATGGCGCAGAAAGTGAATGGGTTTGGTAAACACTTCCCGGGCATACCCAACGTAGCGGCTATGTGCGTATATCCCGCCTTGGTCGAGACTGCAGCCGATACACTTACTGAACCCATCGGTTTGGCTGCAGTAGCGGCAGGTTTCCCTGCTTCGCAGACCTTTATCGAAGTCAAAGTAGCCGAGGCGGCTATGGCTGTGGCTGCTGGAGCCACAGAGATTGATATCGTTATCTCAATCGGGAAGTTCCTCGAAGGCAAATATCAAGAGGTTTTTGACGAAATTAGCGAAATCAAAGCGGCTATTCGTAATGCACACCTCAAAGTCATTCTCGAGACAGGTGCGCTCAAGACTGCGGAGAATATTTACAAAGCCTCTATCCTTGCTATGGCTGCGGGAGCTGACTTCATCAAGACCTCTACGGGGAAGATTGCTGTCAATGCCACCCCGGAGGCTACGTATGTAATGTGTCATGCTATCAAGGATTGGTATGAAAAGACCGGTCAAAAAGTCTGCTACAAACCTGCAGGCGGTGTTAGCACAACCGAGGAGGCGGTGCAACACTATACTCTCGTCAAAGAGATTCTCGGTAACGATTGGCTCAACAACCAAAGTTTCCGTTTCGGCGCAAGCCGCTTGGCTAACAACTTGCTGACCTCTATTATGGGGACAGAGACCAAATACTTCTAATTAGGAGATATGTTTACCGTACTAAATAAACGTTTTTTCTCAGAGAATGTGGCGGAGCTGATTATTGAGGCTCCGCTCATTGCACGTAGCCGTAGGGCAGGACATTTTGTCATCGTGCGTGTAGATAAACAGTCGGAGCGTATGCCGCTCACCATTGCGGATGCCGACCCCGAAAAGGGAACAATCACCCTTGTTGTACAGCGTATCGGCGTTTCGTCCGCCAAACTCTGTGCACTCAATGTGGGCGACGAGTTGGCAGACTTGGTTGGTCCTCTCGGGCGTGCCACGCATATTGAAAACTATGGTACGGTCGTTTGTGCGTGCGGTGGAGTGGGGGCTGCCCCGATGCTCCCTATTGCTGAGGCGTTGAAAGCAGCAGGCAACCGCGTCATCACCGTACTGGCTGCCCGCACGGCGAACTTGATTATACTCAAAGAGCAACTGAGCCGTTTCTCCGATGAGGTCATTATTATGACCGACGACGGATCTATGGGGCAAAAGGGACTCGTTACGCAGGGTATAGAACAGGTCATTCAGCGCGAGAAGGTGGACAAATGTATCACTATCGGCCCTGCCATTATGATGAAGTTTGTCGCTCTTACCACGCAGAAATACAACGTGCCCACCGAGGCGAGTCTCAACACCATCATGGTGGACGGTACGGGTATGTGCGGTGCATGCCGCGTCTCTGTGGGCGGTAAGACACGCTTCGTCTGTGTTGACGGACCGGAGTTCGATGCCCATCAAGTTGATTTCGACGAGATGCTATCGCGCCTGCGGTCCTACAAAGCCGAAGAGGCTACCGCCTATCAAGCCTACCTCAATGGCACTGCGGCAAAACCGCAGAACACTTGCGAACAGACTACCACGGAAACGTTGACGCATATCGATGTGACGCCGTTTACCGGTACTGCCAAAGACCGTGTGGCTATTCCGCGTGTGCAGATGAATGAATTGGCACCCGATGTGCGGGTGCGCTCTATCCACGCCGAGGTTAATCAGGGACTCACTCCCGAGCAGGCAATCTGCGAATCTCACCGTTGCCTGAACTGCAAGACCCCTACTTGCGTGCAGGGCTGCCCCGTGAATATCAACATACCGGGTTTTATCAAGCAGTTGGAGCAGGGCAATATCCAAGAGGCGGCAGATGTCATCAAGCAGAGTTCTTCGCTACCCGCCGTATGCGGACGTGTATGCCCGCAAGAAAAACAATGTGAGGCACAATGTATCCACCTGAAAATGGGGCACCAACCTGTTGCCATCGGTTATTTGGAGCGTTTTGTGGCAGACCATGCAGCAGCGATAAAGAACGAGGAACAAAGAACAAAGAATGGCAAGAAGATTGCCGTGGTGGGGTCGGGACCTGCAGGGCTGGCTTTTGCGGGTGATATGGCGAAATACGGCTACGAGGTGACGGTCTTTGAGGCACTTCATGAGATTGGCGGCGTACTCAAATATGGTATCCCCGAGTTTCGTCTGCCAAACCGCATTGTCGATGCCGAGATCAACGGACTGAAAGCCCTCGGCGTTACTTTCCGCACCGATACCATTATCGGCAAGACGATCAGCACTGACCAACTGCGGCAAGAAGGCTACTCCGCCATCTTCGTCGGGTCGGGTGCCGGTCTGCCCCGTTTTATGGGTATCCCCGGCGAGAACCTGAACGGTGTCCTCTCGTGCAACGAATACCTCACGCGCGTCAATCTGATGGACGCGAGCAATGCGACTACCGACACGCCGCTGCTCTATGGCAGGAATGTGGCGGTTATCGGCGGCGGAAACACCGCTATGGATGCGGTGCGTACAGCCAAACGCTTGGGCGCAGAGCGGGCGATGATTGTCTATCGCCGTTCCGAGGAAGAGATGCCCGCGCGTATTGAAGAGGTGCGCCACGCCAAAGAGGAGGGCATCGAGTTCCTTACCCTGCATAATCCGATCGAGTACCATGCCGACGACAACGGACGCGTGAAAGAGGCGGTGCTGCAAGTGATGGCATTGGGGGAACCCGACGAGTCGGGACGCCGCAGTCCCGTACCCGTAGAGGGACAGACACTTACTATTCCTGTTGACCTGGTTATCGTCAGCGTCGGCGTCAGTCCCAACCCGCTTATCCCGCACAGCGTAGCGGGCTTGGAAATAGGCAAAAAAGGTACAATCGTAGTAAACGATGCTATGCAATCGTCTATCCCGACGCTCTTTGCCGGCGGCGACATCGTCCGCGGTGGTGCCACGGTCATCCTCGCTATGTCTGATGGCCGCCATGCCGCCAAAGCCATGCACGACTATTTGCAGAAAGCATAATCCGAATATACAGATACCTACAAAAATAGGCTGCTCGACTCGCTCGGGCAGCCTATTTTCTTGTTGTCTTTTTCGCTGTCTTGGTACAGAAAAAGTTGACTCAAAAAAGCATAAAAAATGAGTCAGTCAA
>SAMEA104315427__coassemble_476_pt1 | contig 40433 bp, 34 predicted proteins | sample SAMEA104315427__metabat2_high_PE_027 | metagenome-assembled genome bin SAMEA104315427 (sample SAMEA104315427) | gut metagenome | biome: Monkey gut; feature: monkey-associated habitat; material: faeces | place: China | collected 2013
GTGGGGTGCGAAGCCTATTGTGCGCGGCGCGGACGGCATTCGATGACCGATGAGAAAGCCGTGAATGGTGAGGGGCGACAATACACCATCGACCGCTCTGGCTGGCATTTGATACTACTGGCAAAGAATATGACAGGATATCACAACCTATGTAAGATTGTGAGTGCGGGCTTTATGTCTGATGCATTTAACTATACAAGCCGTATTGACAAAGACCTGTTGCAGGAGTTCCACGAAGGTATTATCTGTTCGTCGGCATGCTTGGGTGGTGAGTTGCCACAGAAGATTATGGCGGGTGATATTGCAGGTGCGGAAGAAACAATCGAGTGGTTTAAGTCGGTGTTCGGTGAGGATTACTATATCGAGTTGCAACGCCACCAAACCGACAAGCCGGGAGGCGACCAAGATGTGTATCAGAAACAAAAAGAGGTGAATCCGATACTGATAGACTTGGCACACAAACATGGTGTGAAGATAATCTGCACCAACGACTCGCATTTTGTGGAGGAAGAGAACGCCGAAGCACACGACCGACTGATTTGCCTCAGCACGAACCACTATGTGGACGATGTGAACCGCATGCACTACACCAAACAGGAGTGGCTCAAGACACCCGAGGAGATGTATGCCATATTCTCCGACATTCCGGAGGCATTGGCGAACACGCAGGAGATAGCGGACAAAGTGGAAATTTACGATATAGACCACGGACCGATTATGCCGCTGTTTGACATCCCGAAAGACTTCGGAACTGAAGACGAGATACGGCAAAAATACACGGAGGAGGATCTATGGCATGAGTTTATGACAGATGAGCATGGGCAAAATCCTTTGAGTGAAAAAGATGCACAGAAACGATTCAAGAATCTCGGCGGATATGATAGAATGTACCGTATCAAGTTTGAGGCGGAGTACTTGAGTTTTCTCACATGGAACGGCGCCAAGAAGCGCTATCCGGAATTAGAGTTGTTTTTGGAGAATACCAAAGGATTGAACTATCACTATTGGGATGCGGCGGCGTTGGACGAGCGGCAGCGCGAGGTGGTAAACCGCATACTATTTGAGTTGCACGTAATGAAGACGATGGGCTTTCCCGGTTACTTCCTTATCGTGATGGATTTTATCCGCGGTGCGCGTGAAGAATTGGGCGTGAGCGTGGGCCCTGGGCGTGGTTCAGCGGCGGGCTCTGTAGTAGCCTATTGTCTGCATATCACCGACCTCGATCCGCTGAAATACGACTTGCTGTTTGAGCGTTTCCTCAACCCAGACCGTATCTCGCTGCCCGATATAGATACCGACTTCGACGATGCGGGGCGCGGCAAAGTGCTCGACTGGGTGAGCCGCAAATACGGCGAGACACACGTGGCGCATATCATCACCTACGGCAAGATGGCAACCAAGTCGGCGATTGCCGATGTGGGACGCGTGCAGCGTGTGCCGCTCCAGAAAGTGAACGAACTGAAATCGTATATCCCCGACCGCGGTTTCCCCGACAATATCAAGGACGAGAAAGGCAAGTCGCCGAAGGTGAACCTGAAGAACTGCTACAAGTATGTGGACGAACTGAAACGCGAATACGAATCGGGCGACCCCGAGATACGCAGTATGCTCAACTATGCCTTGCAGCTCGAGGATACCATACGGCAAGTGGGTATCCACGCCTGCGGTGTGATTATCGGTGCGGACGACTTGACGAAGTTCGCCCCCCTGTCGAGCGTGGAGGACAAGGACACCAAACGGCGTGTGCTCGTAACGGAATACGACGGGCACGTGATAGAGAGCGTGGGACTCATCAAGATGGACTTCCTCGGATTGATAACCCTGACCATCATCAAGGAGTGTCTCAAAAATATCAAAAAAGTACACGGTATTGATGTGGACATCGACCATATATCGATAGAAGACCCCGATACCTACAAACTCTTCCAAGAGGGACGCACGACAGGTGTGTTCCAGTTTGAGTCGCCGGGTATGCGCAAATATATGAGGGAACTGAAACCGACCGTCATCGGCGACATCATCGCCATGAACGCCCTCTACCGCCCAGGACCTATGGACTATATCCCGCAGTTTATCAGGCGCAAGCAGGGGCTCGAACCCGTAACGTACGACATCCCGATTATGGAGAAATACCTCAAGGACACCTACGGCGTTACGGTCTATCAGGAGCAGGTCATGCTTTTGTCGCGCTTGTTGGCGAACTTCACACGCGGCGAAAGCGACAAACTCCGCAAGGCGATGGGTAAGAAGCAGATGGCTATCCTGCAAGAACTGAAAGGTAAGTTTATGGCAGGCGGAAAAGCCAACGGGCATGACGAAAAAGTGTTGGATAAAATTTGGAAGGACTGGGAGAAATTTGCCTCCTATGCGTTCAACAAATCGCACGCTGCCTGCTACTCGTGGGTGGCATACCAAACCGCTTACCTCAAAGCACACTATCCTGCCGAGTTTATGGCAGCCAACCTGACCGTGTCAAAAGATGACATCAAAGAGGTTACGAAATTTATGGACGAGTGCAAGGCGATGAAGGTCTTGGAGCCGGATGTGAACGAGTCCGAACTGAACTTCACCGTCAATAGCAAGGGCGACATTCGTTTTGGATTGGGCGGCATCAAAGGCGTCGGCGAAGGGGCTGTGGAAGCAATTATCAATGAACGTACAAAAAACGGCAAATACAAGGATATCTTCGATTTTATGGAGCGCGTAAACCTCTCGGCTTGCAACCGAAAAACCGTTGAGAACCTGGCACTTGCAGGGGCTTTCGACTGTTTTGAGGGACTCTATCGCGAGCAGATACTTGCCACAAACAACCGCGGGGAGAACGTCTTGGAAACCCTGATGCGCTATGGAAATATGTACCAGCAGGACCGACAACAACAGCAAAACTCACTCTTTGGCGATTTGGGCGATGCGGGGGTGGATATACAACACCCGGAATTGCCGCAGGTACAGAAATGGTCGGCTATCGAGCGGCTCAATATAGAAAAATCGCTCATCGGTATTTTCCTCTCCGCGCACCCTCTGGACGAGTACGAATTTGAGGTAAAGGAGATGTGCAACATCACCACTGAACAACTGACACAGTTCGACGCTTGGCGCACCCCCGATAGCCGCAAAACGGCTATGGCACAAGCAGATAACTTTAACGAGGAGGTCGAAAGGGAGGCCACCAAGACACTGACCCCGAAAGAGTTTTTTCAGAAATATAAGAACCAGCCGGTCCGTTTCGGCGGTATCGTTACATCGGCAGAAGAAGCAGTATCCAAAAAAAACAATCCGTACGGACGATACACAATAGAAGATTACTCGGGGAGTTTCAAAATGGTACTATTCGGTGAGGCTTACACCAAGAACAGCGCATTGCTCAAACCGAACTTGTATGTGTATGTTACAGGCATTATCCAGCAGCGAGGTACAGGTATGCGTTGGTTCCACGAAAAGAACGATGACGAGGCAGAATTTGAGTTCGCAATACAAAAAGTGGAGTTGCTCAAAGATGTGCAGGATACCTATATGTCGTCAATCTGTCTCGCTATTCCGTTAGAAAATGTTACACAGGAGTTGATAGACGAATTGGTGGCACAATGCGAATCGAACAAGGGCAAGTCGCGCTTGTGCGTACAGGTGCAAGACACGCTTCACAACAATCGTATCATGCTTACCTCCAAATCGACACGGGTACACATTACCCCCGATTTCTATAAATGGTTGAAAATGAAAGAAATGGATAATATACTTACTATCCACACCGAGCAACAATAAATCACCTTTTTGAATATCGAATTTGTTATAAGATGCTTTTAGAAGAATAGTATAAGTAAAAGTAAGGTGGATGTCAGGAGGATATCAGGAGGATAGACAAAGTTTACCGTTTTTATTTTTATAAAAAATGACATATCAACAGACACTTGAATATCTCTACACCTCGCAACCTGCGTTTCATTTGGTGGGCGGGGCAGCGTACAAACCCGGGTTGGACAACACATACAGCCTGATGGAACATCTTGGAAATCCCTACCGTAAATTCCGGTCGGTGCATATCGCAGGTACCAACGGAAAGGGCAGTACATCGCACCTCATCGCCGCTTCGTTGCAGGCTTCTGGGTTGCGCGTGGGGCTATATACCAGTCCGCACTTGGTGGATTTCCGCGAGCGTATTCGCCTGAACGGACAGATGATTTCGGAGAAATATGTGGTGCGCTTTGTGGACGAGAACAAAGATTTTCTGGAAGAGATACGCCCCTCCTTTTTTGAGACCACCATGGCTATGGCATTTGCCTATTTCGCTGATATGCAGGTAGATGTGGCGGTGGTGGAAGTGGGACTCGGCGGGCGGCTCGACTCCACCAATATCATCACACCCATGCTCTCCGTTATCACCAATATCGGCCTTGACCATACCGAGTTCTTGGGCGACACATTGCCGAAGATTGCGTATGAGAAAGCAGGAATCATCAAACCCGATGTGCCTTGCGTGGTGGGCGAAACCGACCCGCAGACAGCACCCGTCTTTTTGCAAAAAGCAGATGAATGTCATATCCTCGGCGAGGGATTGGAAACCACCGATTGCCGGCTATGGTTTGCTGACCAATGTGGCTATCTGCGTCGTTGCCGAATGAGAGAAGTGCCTGATTGTCAGTTGCATGGCATATATCAGGACAAGAATCAACAGACTGCTTACGTGGCTCTCCGTGTTTTGCAAAACTATAGTCCGATAGGCAACAAAATCACCGCTGAGGCTATCCGCCGCGGTTTTGCCGAAGTATGCACGATCACAGGTTTGCGCGGACGATGGGAAATAGTGGCACACGAACCCCTTACTATCTGTGATACAGGGCACAACTCGCACGGACTGCACTATGTGGCAGAGCAGTTGAACGAACTGCAAAAGCAAAAAAAATCCACCCTCTACATGCTGTTTGGTATGGTTTCTGATAAAGATGTAGAGGTGGTTATGCGCCTTCTGCCCGCCACGCACACCATTGATGGTATCAACTATCGTGTTCAATACTATTTTGTGCAACCGGACACCCACCGTGCCATCCCTGCCGTCGAAATGCTGCAACGCTGGCAGAAGATACACCCGGAAGACACTGCGGCACAGGCTATCCCCGATATTGAGGAGGCTTTACGTATGGTACAAAGTATTGCTAATCAGCAAGATATAATCTTCATCGGCGGCAGCAACTACGTGGTCGGCACCGCACTGAAATTGTTTGTCTGACCTCTAACAGCAGGGGCGGTCTAACCTCCAACAGCAAAGCGATCTAACATCTCAAATATATGAAAAAACTATTCTTTTTTGCACTCGTGAGCATGGCACTCATCAGTTGCACTCCAACTCAACAAACAACCACTATGCAAACTCCTATCGACAACATTCTCACCCGCGTATCGGTGCGTCAGTTCACAGGCGAACCTATCTCGCAACAGCAGATTGACACCCTCTTGCAATGCGCAATGGCTGCCCCGTCGGCTATCAACAAACAGCCTTGGGCATTTATCGTCATCACCGACACCGCGCTCTTGCAACGTATTGGAAATGAGATGCCTAACTCCCGCTGCCAAAATAATCCCGCTTGTGCTTTTGTGCCATGTGGCGACCTCACCAAGGCCATTCCTGACCTGCCGGAGTTCTGGATTAACGATGTATCGGCGGCTACCGAAAACCTGCTTCTCGCCGCTCACGCAATGGGATTGGGTGCAGTTTGGACTGGCGTACACCCTTCGGCGGAGCGTGTGGCACAATTGCAAAGCCTGCTCAATTTGCCGGAACATATTGTACCTCTGTGCATTGTCCCCGTCGGCTACCCTGCAGAGACTCCTGCCATAAAAGAAAAATTCTCTGCCGACAACATCCATTACAACGGTTGGAACTGACCCCAACGAGAGTCTGATTTCTCAAACGCAGTGGTCCCGATATGAAATACTCTGTAGCACATTTTGCATTTTCCTTTGCCGAATCGTGGCAGGAGGAGGTCTTTACCCAGTCGCTTTTCGACCTCGGTTTTGATACTTTAGATGGTTCGGATGCGTATATCCAAACCGACCTATTAGACGCGCATCGTGCTGATTTGCAGCAACTTATTGCAGCAACAGATGGAGTACAACTTCTTTCTTTGGAGGATTGTCCCGACGAGAACTGGAACGCCACGTGGGAAGCGGAACACCCGATGGAGGAATTGCCATTAGGAGTCAGAATCATACCTCATTGTGCTTTCGGTGCAGGGCATCACGAGACGACAAGCATGATGATTGATGCCCTTTTGCAGACCGACCTCACCGGCAAATCCGTTCTTGATAATGGTTGCGGCACAGGTGTATTGGGGATTTTTGCCGCCTTACGTGGCGCAACGCATGTTCTCGCAGTGGATATAGATGACAAGAGTGTTCTCAACACGCAGGAAAATGCCGCTCTCAACAATGTGCAGATAGAATCGCGTCTTGGTGATACTCCTCCCGCGGGGCATTACGACCTGATTATGGCAAATATCCATCGCAACATTCTCCTTGCGCAAATGCCCTTGTATGCCCAATATCTCAACGCAGGTGGCAGTCTTTGGTTGAGTGGTTTCTATGCCGATGATTGCCCCGCTCTCATCTCCGCCGCTGCCTCTGCCGGACTAACCCACACCGCTGCCCATACCACCGGCGACTGGTGTATGCTTGTGTTTCATCAACTCTAAACACAGGATCCCCAAAAAGACCAATACCTCGCGAGAAGTCGTGAAATCGACTTTTCGCGTTTTTATAGCACAATAGTTCGTTGATTGAGGTGCTTTTGGATTTACCAGTTTCACCGTCTTTCTCAATAAAATGCTCTCGACTTGTAGTGATAGGTGGGTTAGGATTTTTGCAGGGCGTTGACAAGCATTCCGCAGGCGGCGAGAATGTCTTCACCACGAGAACGGCGGATAGTGGTGGTGATTCCGTTTTGAGTAAGGTAGTCGCGGAACCATTCCATCTGTTTGTCGTCGCTTGGAGGAAAATGTGGTGATGGCGTATCACTTGCAGAAGTGGTAGCAGGAGCATCCGAATGAGTGGAAGATTGCCCTTTTTGATTGCGAAGTTCTTCTGCTCCAGGATGGAATCGAATCAGGTTGATACGGCAATTGAGTCCGCGCAAGAGCCGGAGCAGTTCTTTGGCGTGCTTGGGGGTGTCGTTTATACCCGCCCAACAGATATACTCGAAACTGACACGGCGTTGATGGTCCCAATCGTATTGCTTGAGCAATGCCACCACATCGCTCAATCGGTAAAGCCTTTCCGCCGGCATAACTTGCTGACGCTCAACGCTAAACGGGTTGTGCAACGATATGGCCAGATGACATTCGTTCTCATCAAGGAACCGTTTCAGTCCGGGTATGACTCCCACTGAGGACACTGTGATGCGGCGTGGCGACCATGCACACCCCCACGTTGCACTCATCACCTCCAGCGAACGCAAGACATGGTCGATATTGTCCATCGGTTCGCCCTCTCCCATGTACACGATATTGGTCAACGGGACTCTGTCGTCTGCTTTTTGCGATTGGACATGCTTGGGATTATCGGAGGTTAATGGGAAATAGAGAATCTGGTTAAGTATCTCAGCAGCAGTCAGTTGCCCGTGAAATCCCAATGTGCCCGTCATGCAAAAACGACAGCCCATCTTGCAGCCCATTTGCGTGGAGACACAGAGGGTAGCCCGGTCGCCATCGGGAATATACACCGACTCGATATATTGTTCGCCTATCTGAAACAGATACTTTTTTGTTCCGTCTTCCGACTCGGCGTGTGCCACCGGAGCATGTCTGCCGATAGTGTAACGGACTTGCAATGCCTCACGTCCGCGCACAGAGATATTGGTCATCTCATCGAAAGAAGTTGCGCGACGAACATACAGCCACTCTGCAAGTTGCTTGCCTGCAAACTTTTGTAAACCAACGCTTTGCGCTATCTCTTGCAATTCTGATACTGTTTTTCCTAAGAGCGATTCCATCTTGTGTTAATATTCTTTTGTGTGTGGTGTTGTATGCAATCATCGTAAATGATTAATGCAAACAGAGTGCAAATGTCGCAAAAAAATCTGATATGCGCAAGAGGTGGACTAATTATGAATTATGAAGACATAGGGGAAAGAGTGGGGTATTAATAAGGTGTTGGGCGCGGGAGGCGTATGTGCCTACTGACAAGTGGAAATGCCGGTAAACGCCCGAGATTGATAGTTAAATCACCTATGAATCACCTAAGTTTAACCTATGCTTGTCAGTTTGTGAGCAAACGGAAGCCCAATGGAGATAGAATAATTGTACCTTTGGTAGGAACAGCGCAAGAAAAAGTGTGCAGATTATTGTGCATATTTGGTATGTATATCCATTGGGAGAATCAGAATACGTTGCACATGTCAGATTTTATATGTACTTTTGTACGCTGTTTTGGAAAGTTAGTATGCGTAAGCAAACATACATATTTGTCGGATTGGTCGTTTTGTTGATCATTCTGTTGGTAGTAGATTTGTGTTGCGGCTCCATAAGGCTTAACCCGCTGCTATGCTTGAATGGATTCGATGGTACTCTCTCCATCGAGCAGCAAATTTTGTTCAATATCCGCTTTCCAAAAGCCCTAACGGCCATTATGGCGGGTGCGGCATTGTCTGTGTCCGGATTGATGATGCAGACACTTTTTCGCAATCCGTTGGCTGGTCCTTACACCCTCGGTGTTTCCTCCAGTGCGAGTCTGGGCGTGGCGCTTGCCACCCTCTGTGCCACGTTTGCCGGAGTGAGCGCAGCAGGGCGATTTTCTACAGTATTGGCCGCTATAGTGGGCAGTACGGTGGTTTTGCTGCTTGTGATGCTGGTTGCCCGGCGGGTAAAAAGCAATGTCAGTCTGCTCATTGTAGGTATGATGTTCGGTTCAATAGCGGGTGCGTTGGTCAATCTTTTGCAAAATTTTGCCAATCCCGATGCACTCAAACTATTTATCGTTTGGACCCTTGGCAGTTTAAGCAGTGTCGGTTGGGAAGATATGGTATGGCTTATGCCTGTTTGGTTGGTCGGTATGGCGCTGTGTCTTGCCCTGATGAAACCGCTTAACGGGCTGTTGATGGGCGAAGATTATGCCCGCGGATTGGGCATACACATCGAGCAAACACGCATACTGATTGTCCTTTCGACAGGGTTGCTGGCTGGTGGTATCACGGCATTCTGTGGACCTGTAGCCTTCATCGGTGTCGCAGTACCACATATTGCACGAGGTATTTTCCGCACCTCGAACCATCGCACCACGTTGCCCGCTTCCGCTCTCATCGGAGCCGATATGCTCCTTGTGTGCGACTTGCTTTGCTCGCTCTTTACCTACCCGTTGCCTATCTCTACCGTCAGTGCCCTCTTTGGAGCACCGATTATTATTTGGATAATTATTAAAGGTAATAAATAATATGCAAGAAGTATTTGAATTTTTGAAAGCCTGTGGCACATATTATCTTGCCACTATGGATGGGGAGCAGCCCCGTGTGCGTCCGTTTGGTTCGTATGCTGTATATGATGGCAAACTCTACATCGAAACGGCTCATTATAAACCCGTTAGCCATCAGATAGACGCTCACCCGCAGGTGGAGATTTGTGCCTTTGACAACGAAAGCCGTTGGGTGCGTGTTGCCTGCCGATTAGTAGCCGACGAGTCCTACGAAGCCAAACACGCTTTCCTTGAGCAAATGCCCGAACTGCGAGATATGGGGTACGACGAGACCGGTGACAAGATGGCTATCTACTATATGGCAGATGCCGAAGCCACATTTTCTTCTTACACAGAAGCCCCACGTATTGTACATTTTGGATAACCCATGAAATGGCGTTTTTTATCTCTGTGTGTAGCATTGTGTTTCTGCGCAGGCGTATGGGCATACACCAACCCCATTCTGCCTTACGACTACTCCGATCCCGATGTGTGCCGTGCAGGCAATGGCTACTATATGACTTCGTCATCGTTTAACTGTATACCAGGTTTGCAGATACTTCATTCTGCAGACCTAATCCATTGGAATCTCATAGATGCGGCACTGCCCGACTATGTGCCGGGTACGGAAGATGAGGTTACCCCGCAATACGGTGGTGGTGTGTGGGCTCCGAGTATCCGCTACCACAACGGGCGTTTCTATATCTATTATGGTGACCCCGACCGTGGAATCTATTGCGTCCGCTCGGAGGAAACCGCCACATTACCTTGTCGTTGGGAACAAGCCGTCTTGGTTAAGCATGGCAAAGGTTTGATAGACCCTTGTCCTCTGTGGGACAATGATGGGCGTGTCTATCTCGTTCATGCTTTTGCGGGAAGCCGTGCCGGTTTCAAGAGTGCGCTGGCGGTTTGCGAATTGTCGTCTGATGGGCTTTCTGTGCTTACGGAGAGCCGCCTCGTCTTTGACGGACACCCCGACAACCCAACTTGCGAAGGACCGAAATTCTACAAGCGCAACAATTATTACTATATTTTTTGCCCAGCAGGAGGCGTCTCCACGGGATGGCAATTAGTAATGCGCAGTCGATCACCGTATGGTCCCTATGAAGCCAAACGGGTATTGGAGCAAGGTCTAACTGACATAAACGCACCGCATCAGGGCGCATGGGTTACCTCAGAACCGATACCTACTGATCTCGGTACATTCACCGACTGGTTCTTCCATTTTCAGGATGTGGGCGTTGCCGGGCGTATCGTTCATTTGCAACCTATGTGTTGGGTAAACGACTGGCCTGTAATGGGTAATAATGGTGAACCCGTACGCGAATGTAATCTGTTGAAGGAAAAGCAAACGTCTGTGCAAACCGAGTCGGGTATTGCTCCGGCTTGGCGTGATGATTTTGACAGTAATACGTTTTCACTTAGTTGGCAATGGTCGGGCAATTATCGTCCGCAGTATGCGTTCTGCAATGCTTCGCAGTCGCTCTTGCGTCTGTTCTCCTATCCTGCGGACAGTATATCCGTTGCGCCGAATCTGTTCCTGCAGAAGATACCTGCCGAGCGTACATTTACGGCTACTGCCAAAGTGCGTTTTACGCCCAACAAAAAGACGGCACAATATGAGCGTGCGGGATTGATAGTAGCAGGGCGCAAGTGCTTTATGCTTGATGCGCCCGCTGACAGCAACTGGGTATGGCTTCGCGTAGAGATGACCGCTACGCAAGAGGGGCGTTTTTATCTGTCGCGCGACGGAAAGACGTATATGCCGGTCGGTATGCCCTTCCAAGCCGTGGAAGGCGAATGGATAGGGGCTAAAATAGGTCTCTATTGTTCCCGTCGCCCCGTCAAAATCAACGACTCGGGTTACCTCGATGTAGATTACTTTGAAATCCGTTAATCACTAATAATGCAAAAAAGTCTGTTTTTGTGGGCGATTGCTTGTCTTGCCCTTGTCTTTACCGCCTGCCATACTACAAAAACGGCAGTAGTCTCCGCGCCTGCTCCTCCGGCACCAGCTGTGCAGCAAGCGGATACCGCCGCCTTGCCGCCGTTTCCCGCAGAGGCATTGTATATTATCGGCAGAGAGTGGGAGTGTATTCACGATTCCGCTTCTGCAAAGTATCTTACTCCTCGTGCAATGCAGGTGCGTGCGGAAGGAATGAGTATGCAGGATTATATTGAACAGCGTCTCATTGAACTCTACCCCGAGCGTGCATATTCCGGTTATGTCGGAAAAGTGGAGCGAATGGCGGAAATGTTGATCTATGCTAATGCACAAACCACCTCTATCTCCAATTTGATGGGCAGCGAACTGCCTACGCCGGCGCAACTCAATGCCCGCTATAGTGCCGACCAATCGGCGGCTTTCCCTGCCGACAGTCTGGCACAGGAGATTGCCTTTCTCGAACTGACGGGCGATGAACTGCTGCGTTTCCAAACTCTCAACCGCTTTGCCGAACAGAGTCATTGGGTAGGGCGTGCCACATTGGATTCGCTGACACTTACTTCCATAGAGGAGGAAAATATAGGCATTACTATCCTTTTGTGGCAGGGACCTCGAATGTTCTATCGCGTGTATCAAAGCAAAGAGCGCGCAACCAATATGGCGGAGTACTACTATCCGGGGGCCACTGCAGGCGGTCAAATTGGCGATGCCTATCGCCATACCCTTGTCAATGCGCTTTTACGCACGTATGTGGGATTACCGATGACATACGTAATTATGGATCTGTTCTGGGAAAAAGCACACCCCAATGCACCCTGCGACACGTATATGGACTTGCATAACAATGTAGTCGGCCGTCGTACACACTATGCCGATTTTGTCTATTCCGAACCGTCTGACCAACCATCATGGTTGCAATGGGCGGAGCATGTGCATACCTATATTGCAGACTCCACCAATGCAACTGTTTGCGATTGGAATACGGAAACTCCATCAATGATTGTTATTCCCCAAGCCAATGCTGTGGATAGTCGCTCTTACATTATATGGGGCAAATAACGCTCCGAATATATACGAAAGGCACTTTTTTGATTGAAAAGGTGTTAGAAACTTGCACATATCCGGTTTAAGTTGTACCTTTGTGGACTTTTAGATGAGTACGTACATCGGTGGTGTGCGGGTATTGTAAAAGACGATTATTAACCTTATATAAATAATGCAATGAATCGTAGAATATTTTCTTCGTTTATTTTTCTATTGTTGGTAGGATGGGCATTTGCTGTGTCCGTTACTCCAGCCGGGAATCTTCCGGAATATTACGCGGCAGTGAACAACCAATCGGGCAAGAACTTGTTCGATAAAGTGCATACGGTGGCTAAGGTGGGTTACCACTCATTAGGCTATGACGGCTTGTGGAGTGCGTATAAACAAACTGACGTGCGTCCGGATGGTACTATTTGGGATATGTATAGTGACTGCCACTTCAAGTTGGGTACTAAACAATGTGGTAATTATCAAAAAGAATGTGATTGCTACAATCGCGAGCACTCCATCCCCAAATCGTGGTTCGGAAAAAAAACATCCGGTCCGGGTTGCGACATCTTCCATTTGGTACCTACCGACGGAAAGGTAAATGGTATGCGCAGCAACTATGCCTTTGGGGAGGTCTCATCTGCGTCTTATACATCCGGCAACGGCAGTAAGTTGGGTAGTTCGAAGACAATCTCCGTAAACGGCAAAACGGTGGCAGGCGACAATATCTCCGCTACTTGTTCGGGCAAGGTATTTGAACCTATCGACGAATACAAAGGAGACTTCGCGCGTGGCTATTTTGGCACAATGATACGTTGGGCGGATGATTATCAGGCATTTACATCAGGAGATGGAGGCTATATCTTTAGCGGAAACTATACCGCTACGGGCAACTTTGGTTTGACGAAATATGGTGTGGCGTTGCTGCTCAAGTGGCATAGAGAAGACCCTGTTTCTGAGAAAGAGATAGACCGCAACAACGGTATTCAGTCCACCCAAGGCAACCGCAATCCGTTTATTGACTATCCCTATTTGGTAGAATATATTTGGGGAGAGAAAGCGGGGGAGAAAGTGAATCTCAGCAACCTTATCAGTTCGTCCGACTCTCGTTTCCACCCCGGCGAGAGCAATGGTTGGATAGGTGATGCAACCGACGTTGAGGAGGTTACGTTTGAGCCGATTGTGCCGACTGCGGTAAAAGTCTTGCGCGATGGGCAACTCCTTATCATACAGGGCGAGAAAGTGTATAATGCACAAGGTTGCTTGATTAACAACTGATGATGTGCAGCACGGTTTTAGTTTAATCCGTTGATACATAATCCGTTGCGCGAGCAATAAATAGTAACGAACAAATAACAAAACAACATAAATCAATTTTATCATGGCAGAACAAGAATTGAATTTGTTGGCAGATTTTCAACCCGTGTCGGGAAAGGCATGGAAAGAAAAAATCATTGCTGACTTGAAAGGCGCCGATTTCGACAAGAAACTCGTTTGGCGCACACCGGAAGGCTTTAATGTACAGCCTTTCTATCGTCGTGAGGACCTCAAAGGTCTGAAAACCACTACTTCAGCACCGGGGCAATTCCCTTATGTGCGCGGTACGAGAACAAACAACGAATGGGCTATTCGTCAGAACATCTGCGCTTGCCAAAATGCGCGTAAGGCGAATGCAAAAGCGTTGGAAGTGCTCAACAAAGGTATCACTTCCTTAGGATTTTGCTTGGACAAAGAGAAACTGAACTACCGTTTCATCAAGGTATTGCTCAACGACATCAAAGCCGATGCCATCACTGTCAATTTCTCGATTTGCCCGTGCGCTGCACCCGACTTGGCAAATATCCTGGTACGCTACTACGGACGTATGGGATATGATGTGAAGAAGATGAAAGGTAGCATTAACGTGGACCCTATCAAGCAAATGCTTATCAAGGGTAAACTGCTCAGCCGCGAACAAGTAACCGAGAAACTGACGGCTACCGTAAAGGCGGCTAAATCCTTGCCCGGCTACCGCGTTGTAGGTGTCAATTCTGTGATTCTCAACAACTCCGGCGCATATTGCGCACAAGAATTGGCGTATGCTCTGGCTTGGGGTGCTGAATATATGACAATGATGACCGAGGCAGGCGTGCCCAACTACAAGGCAGCCAACGCCATTCGTTTCAATATGGGTATCGGTGGCAACTACTTTATGGAGATTGCCAAGTTCCGTGCCGGTCGTATGTTGTGGGCGAAGATTGTAGAGGCATACAAAGCACCTCTCTTCACCGCTGCTCTCAAAGACGCTGCCAAGATGAATGTCAGCGCAGAGACAAGCCGTTTCAATATGACCGTCTTCGACGCATACGTAAACCTGCTCCGCTCGCAAACCGAAACCATGTCGGCAGCCCTTGCCGGTGTGGACGAGATAGTGGTTACGCCGTTTGATGTTACATACGAGGAGCCGAATGAGTTCGCAGAGCGTATCGCCCGCAACCAACAGTTGCTGCTCAAAGAGGAATCGCATTTTGACAAGGTGGTTGACCCCGCTGCCGGTTCGTTCTATATCGAGAACCTGACACACGCTATCGCTGCTGAGGCTTGGAAACAATTCCTCGCTATCCAAGAGCAAGGCGGTATGTATCAGATGGTTGCAGAGGGCAAAGTTCAGGCCGCTATCCAGGAGAACCTCACCAAACGTTTGTCTGACGTGGCAAAACGCAAAGAGGTATTGCTCGGCTCGAACCAATTCCCGAACTTCACGGAGACGGCTGCTAAGAAAATCAAGAAGACCGATTGCGGCTGTGGTTGCTGTGCTACCAACCATGGTGAGATTCCCGCTCTGCCTGTGGCACGTGCTGCCGAAGAGTTCGAGGCATTGCGCTTGGAGACAGAAGGTGCTAAGAAACAACCGGTTGCTTTCATGCTCACTATCGGTAACCTGGCTATGCGTATTGCGCGTGCACAGTTCTCGTGCAACTTCCTCGCGTGCGCAGGATATAAGGTAATCGACAACAACGGTTTCAAGACTGTGGCAGAGGGTATCAAGGCTGCACGCAAGGCAAAAGCCGACATCATCGTGCTTTGCTCAAGCGACGACGAGTATGCAACATTGGCACCCGAGGCTTGGAAGACACTCAAAGATGCGAAAGAAATCTTCATCGTAGCCGGCGCACCTGCTTGCTCCGAAGACTTGAAGGCACAGGGTATCACCAACTTCATCAATGTCCGCAGCAACGTCCTCGAAACATTGAAATCCTATAATGCGCAACTCTTAAACAAGTAAGCAGGAACTAAAACTCGCACAGAAAATATTTTTAGACAAATATTATCGATATTGTTTAAATATTGTTTAAAAATCAAGAGATAAATTACCAAATAAGGTATGCAGGAAACCGAGTTGAAGCAATTAGTATATGATATCATTGGTGCGGCTATGGAAGTTCATAAAGAACTAAAGAAGGGACTTTTAGAGGCTGTGTACAATGAGGCTTTATGTATAGAATTGACTAAGCAATGTGTGGTATATTCTTCAGAAGTAGAGTTGCCTATATTTTACAAAGGTGAACCTATGCATAAGAAATATCGTATGGATATTGTTTGTTCGGATGTAATCGTAGAATTGAAAGCAGTGGATGCGCTAACGGCAGAACATCGTGCGCAGTTGTTCAATTACCTTCGTCTTACACAAAAACCTGTAGGTCTGCTTATTAATTTTGGAGAGAATCAGTTGCATTTTGAGAAATATTATTATGATATTTTTGAGAATGACATACATCTTTTCAATGAGATATTTTGATATTTGACAATTTATTATTCAATGATTATTTGATAATATTTGATTTAATTTTTCGAGTATTTGGAGAAAAAATACATTTGTGTCTTTAATTTGTTACAATTATGAAACCTAATTTTAGTGAAATAGATATCAACAAGGTTCCTGTTTCTCATGTAGAAGGAGCCAATGAAGCCAATTGGCAAACGCCGGAATTGATTGACGTTAAGCCAATCTATACCAAAGAGGACTTGGAGGGAATGGAGCACCTGGATTATGTGTCGGGTATTCCTCCTTTCTTGCGTGGTCCGTATAGTGCGATGTATCCTTTGCGTCCTTGGACGATCCGTCAGTACGCAGGTTTCTCCACCGCACAAGAATCCAACGCGTTCTATCGTCGTAACCTCGCCAGCGGTCAGAAAGGTCTGTCTGTAGCCTTCGACCTGCCGACACACCGCGGCTACAACGCTGATAATATGCGTGTTGTGGGCGATGTGGGAAAAGCAGGTGTTAGTATCTGCTCGCTCGAGGATATGAAAGTTCTCTTCGCCGGTATTCCTCTGAATAAGATGTCCGTTTCTATGACGATGAACGGTGCCGTATTGCCTATTCTGGCGTTCTATATCAATGCCGGTCTGGAGCAGGGTGCCAAACTCGAAGAGATGGCAGGTACTATCCAGAACGATATTCTCAAAGAGTTCATGGTGCGTAATACGTATATCTATCCGCCTAAGTTCTCGATGAAGATTATCGCCGACATCTTCGAATATACTTCGCAGAAGATGCCTAAGTTCAACTCCATCTCTATCTCCGGTTACCACATGCAAGAGGCAGGTGCCACTGCCGACATTGAGTTGGCATACACCCTCGCCGATGGTATGGAGTACCTCCGCGCAGGTATCAATGCGGGTATGGATGTGGATACTTTTGCTCCGCGTCTCAGTTTCTTCTGGGCTATCGGTATGAACCACTTTATGGAGATTGCCAAGATGCGTGCCGGTCGTATGTTGTGGGCAAAGATTGTGAAGTCGTTTGGTGCAAAGAACCCAAAATCGATGGCTCTGCGTACTCACTGCCAGACTTCCGGTTGGTCGCTCACAGAGCAAGATCCGTTCAACAACGTAGGTCGTACTTGTATCGAGGCTATGGGTGCTGCACTCGGGCATACCCAGTCGCTCCACACCAATGCGCTTGACGAGGCTATCGCACTGCCTACCGACTTCTCCGCACGTATCGCACGTAACACGCAGATTTACATCCAAGAAGAAACCAAAATCTGCAAGGAGATTGACCCATGGGGTGGCTCATACTATGTAGAGTCGCTGACCAAGGAAATCATGGACAAGGCATGGGAACATATCCAAGAGATTGAGAAACTGGGTGGTATGGCTGCCGCTATCGAGACCGGTATTCCTAAGATGCGTATCGAAGAGGCTGCTGCCCGTACTCAGGCACGTATCGACTCAGGTACGCAGAAGATTATCGGCGTGAACGAGTATCGCCTTGACCACGAGGATCCGATTGATATTCTGGAGATTGACAACACGGCAGTACGTGAGGAGCAGGTGGCTCGCTTGAAAGAGTTGCGTGCTAATCGCGATGAGAAAGCCGTTCAGGAGGCACTCGCAGAAATCACTGCTACCGTTCAGGAATGGGCTGATGGCAAGAAGTGCTCGCACAACTTGCTCGACTTGGCAGTGAAAGCAGCAGGTCTTCGCGCAAGTCTGGGTGAGATTTCCGACGCTTGCGAGAAAGTAGTAGGACGATATAAAGCAACCATTAGAACTATTTCAGGCGTGTACGCAGCAGGAACAAAGAATGACAGTGATTTTGTCAAGGCACAAGAACTCACTGCAGCCTTCGCAAAGAAAGAAGGTCGTCAACCTCGTATTATGATTGCCAAGATGGGTCAGGACGGACATGACCGTGGTGCAAAAGTTGTTGCTACCGGTTATGCCGACTGCGGTTTCGACGTGGATATGGGACCGTTGTTCCAGACTCCGGCAGAGGCAGCCAAGCAAGCCGTTGAAAACGACGTGCATGTATTGGGTGTTTCCTCGTTGGCAGCAGGACACAAGACCCTTGTGCCGCAAGTGATTGAGGAACTGAAGAAACTCGGTCGTCCCGACATTATGGTTATCGCCGGTGGTGTTATCCCTGCTCAGGACTACGATTTCCTCTACAAGGCAGGTGTTGCAGCCATCTTTGGCCCCGGTTCTCCGGTTGCCAAATCGGCTTGCACCATCATGGAACTCTTGATGCAAGAGTAATATAGTCAATATAAATAACAGCAAAAGCCGTCTGACCAATGTTCAGGCGGCTTTTGTTGTATCCATATAGTGCCAGTGCCTTACGAAAGGCAAAACCGACATTCTTTATTCCTTTCTCTTTTCTCCTTATTCCTTTCTCCTTATTCTTTATTCCTCACACACATTCCCTTTAAACAGCAAGGGATAAGCAAGGGATGAGCAAGGGATAGCCAACCGTAATAGGGAACACATACCCCGATTTTATCGTTCTCCGTGAACATTCTCGGCAAACGTATTCAAATCGAAAAATCAAATAACGGTTGCAAGTAACAACAAACGCAGAAACTATAACACATATTTTCCGCTACTGCATAGGGTATCCCCATAGTCGGGCTGGCAGAATCACCCGATAACGACCTGTTGTATATTCAAATAATCGTTGTATCTTTGCAAAAGATTTAACAAATAACCCGTTGTTGCTATATAGATGATAAGGTGAGAGAATGGAGAACGGATTGCAGTACAACAATGGCTACGGAATTTTTTGTGGAAAGCGAGTCTGTGCGGCAAGTTCAACTTGGAAGTGCAAAAGTAGTGGTTCAAAGGAATATGTTTTATAGGTAGCATGGGTTCTCTCTTGTCGGGGTACCCCGACAAGAGAGAACCGCGGTCGAAACATGGTCTACGACCTACTGCGCTAACAACACTTCTTTGCCACTTTGTTTGCAATTTCCAGCCCCGATTTCATCAGGTAGTTTCAACAAGCAGTACAAAAAACTCACAGACCGTATTCCACTCAAACAAGGATTAAAGGAAGGTGAGGGGGCATTAAGGCAGGTTATTCTCTTTGGAAAGTGTGGAAAACTTTGTTCACCCGACATTCTCTCGGTAATCACATACTAATACCATATTAATACCATACTCATTACTCGATATAATATGGTGCCTTGTATAATAAATCAATAGATACCTTGTTGGCGGAATTAACAAAAACCAAGAGTTAACCTTACTCCGTCATAACAACACTAAACCTGTTTGATAATTGATGGATTGTTATTTTCTTATCTATTTGTCTATATTTGATTTAATTTTTCGCGTATTTGTTCCCCCAATGCGGTGTGTGTTACGCCGTAAGGTGGTGTGTGGTTGGGTTTATGGAGGCATTGTTTTAAACTTATATTGCTCATATTCAACGTGATAGGCGTTGTGTATTGACAGTAGTCAATGACTTTCTGAAATTTTATGGATTTGAATCGTTGCCAAACGACCGTTCATGTATTATCTTTGTACCGGCTTTTGAGAGAACAAATGTCTTACACTGCAAAACGATAGAAACGGCATTATCTTATGTATATCCTACGTATGTATCAGGTTGAAGACTGCTATGAATTATGGAGTGTAATGGAGGGTGAATTATGAGGATGGGGGAGGGGAACTTTTTTCATAGTTGGATTTTCGTAGTTTAGGTTTTCATGGTTCCGGGTGGTTGGGTTGATGCAGTTGGTTTGATTTTCAGTACACTATACTTTGCAGCAGTCCATTGTTTGACGAGGCACAAAAAGGTGGTCGCCAGCAATGTAAAGTTGTTTGGCAGTCCTCTGTTTACTCGATATGATCTCGGCATGATCTCGGAGACACATATATGTATATATAGTGGTTAAAAGGTGGCACAATATATCTTATTAGTGCAGTGCAAAATATGTTTCGAGAAGGGCAATATAATTATCACTAATGGTGTTGTTATCCTCGAATAGGATAATCATTTTCGGACAATATGATTTATGCGAGCAGTTTGGCAAAGATTGTCAGACTGCCTTTTTTATGGCAAAGTCTATGTGTGTGCACGGTGATTGAATATTGTTGATAATCAGAGGCTTATTTCTGTATGACAGCAAAAGGACTAAAAAGGACTTTGTGTACACCATACAAAACTATTACCTTTGCACGCAGAAACAATCAATCAATAAACATAATTAACCCTTAAAAACAAAACAAAATGAAAAAATTATCTTTCATTGCACTTGCCTTGATTGCAAGTTTGACTTTCACTTCTTGTGGTAATTCAGCCGAGTCGTTGGTCTCGCAGTATGAAAAAGCCTGCAAGGCGGGAAAAACAGAAAAAGCCATGAAAATTGCAGAGAAAATTGAAGAATTAGATGAAGACGAACTGACCGAAGAGCAGGCTCTGCGTATCTACAAGGCATCGTTGCAATTATCCGGTTTTTAATGTAGTTTAGAATATGAAACAATTTAAGTTTTTGACTCTTGTGGTTTTGGCAAGTAGTCTATTGATGGCATGTTCTTCCAAAACAGAGGGAAAACCCGAGGAAGTTTTATCAAAAAGTGCATATAAAAATGTAATTGCACAATATGATGATGTGTGGAACTTTCACGAAGGTATGGCAAAAGTTCGTAAAGGGGCTATTTTTAGTGGTACTTTCGGATTTATTGATACAAAGGGCAAAGAGGTAGTAGAGTGTATCTATGAATCTGCAGATCAGTTCACGGGTGGCTTATGTGCCGTTGAAAAAGATGATATGTATGGTTTTATAGATAAAAAAGGCGAGATAGTTGTCCCTATTATCTATAAAGAGGTAGGTTCTTTTAGCGGAAAATTAGCACCGGTGGCTCTTCCACAACCAGAACGGACATGGAACGAGATTTGGGGGTATATTGACAAAAAAGGTGAAGTCGTAGTTCCTATAGAGAATGCTTCTGCGCGTAATTTTTACGAAGGATTGGCAAGACTGAAGAAAAAGGACAAAGTGGGCTATATCAATGAGGAAGGCGAATATGCCATAGAACCGATTTTTACATCAGGTTATGATTTCTCTGAAGGTTTAGCAGTGGTAGAGAAGGGGAATAAAGAGATGGTCATCAATACTAAAGGCGATGTTGTCTATACTTTATCCGACAAAATGATATTTACGTCGTGGGCAGAATATCATGACGGATTTATTGCCGTGAAAAAGTTGAAAGGACGCAGTTGGTGGAATGATGAAGATGTGAAGGCAGGTTTCCTTGATAAAGAGGGCAACGAGGCTATCAGTTGCATCTATGATGATGTTGAAGATTTTAAAAATGGAGTTGCATATGTTGAGAAAGACGATCGTCATTTTTACATCAATACCAAGGGAGAAGAGGTAGAGGCTCCCGACGAAGAATAATTCACATATACTTAATTTAATTTTATTATGAGACAGAAATTTATCTTAGGTGCTGTGGCACTTTGCTTGGCGGTAGGGTTGAGTTCTTGCGGAGAAAAACAAGAAGAACTTACCAAGATGATTCTCGCAGATGCCGTTACTTTCTCGGGAAAACACAAAAACCTTTTGACCATTCCCGCTGATGTGGATTCGATTAAGATTATGTTGGTTCGTGCTGATGAGGAAAACGGCAGATGGGATGTTCATGCAGTGATACCGGTACAAAATACCAAGGCATGGAGCCAAATCCCCGGTACAGATACACGCAAGTCCTCGTACTTCGAACCTCGTATGGGGAATTTAAAAGTCACTTATGTTGATGCCAATGAGTCGGAAATAGGAGATGCTCTTTCTATGGATGGGGATGTGATAGAAAGTGTGCTGTCTTCCGACGACATTATTATGGAGAAAGCATCGGTAAAAGATATGTGGGAGTATTCGGGTGATAAGTCCTACAAAGCCAAGCGGGCATTGTTCGACAAAGTTGCCGGTATCAGCATTAGCAATATGGAACTCAACGAGATAAAGAAATCTTCAAGCAAAAGCAGTTCCAACCTGTCTGACGTCTACGAAGATGCGCTTAACGAAGTGGCTGATGCCTACGAAGATGCCGTTAATGAGGCGGTGAATGACTATGAGGATGCTGTTAATGGGGCTTTAGAGGATATTTTTGGATTGTAATCACAACTTTTTGTTTCACTTAAATAAAAATTATCCATTATGTCTAAAATTCAGAAAACGAATGCACCATACGCTGTAGCAGCATTGGTGTTGGGAATCTGCTCTTTGGTGTTCGGCTGTTTCTTTGTCGGCTTCATTTGTGGTATTGTGGGGGTAGTACTTGCTAAGAAAGGTCTTGCCGAGTACAACCTTCATCCCGAACAATATACCGGTGTCGGTATGCTCAATGTGGGCAAGATAATGTCTATCATTGGCATAGTCTTCGGCGCAATCTACATTATTTACTACATTATTGCAGTTTGCATTATCGGTGCAGCCGGCTTCAGTTTGTTGGATATGTTTAGCGGCAATCTATTCTAATCCGGTATGCAACTTCTCCCTTGCGCGTGGAAACAACTCTTGGGTATCAGTTGCCCATTTTGCGGGTTCCAAAGAGCCGTTTTGCTGCTGTGCAAGGGAGAAGTGTGGGCTTCCGTTCTGATGTTTCCGCCCTTCTTCCCTTTGATGCTGGGCGTATGCCTTACACCGATTTTATACTGCTTCCGACAAAGAACGGCACTTAATATCGTGTGGGGAATTGTCTTGTTTTGCTTGCTATTAAACGGCGTTTATCAAAATATAGTCTATTAGCGGGACGGAAGATAAGGTACAAAAAAACAGTCTGTTTAGTTGTGGCAGACTGCTTTTTGTATGTAGTTGTATGTTATTTCTTGGCGGCAAAAGCAAGGGCGTAGAGACGCATCTGCTTGAGCATGGCTACAAGACCATTGCTGCGGGTGGGGGAGAGGTGCTCGCGGAGGTTGATACGGTCGATGAAATACAAATCGGCATCTACAATCTCTTGCGGGGTGTGGTTGCTCAGCACATGAATGAGCAATGCCACGATACCTTTTACCAAGATAGCGTCTGAGTCGCCGTGGTAGATGATTTTTCCATCTTTCATTTCGGCAGTAAACCACACTTTCGATTGGCAACCGTCAATCAGATTCTGCTCCGTACGGTCAGACTCAGGGAACGGGGCAAGGCCATTTCCATATTCGATGAGAAGCGAATAACGGTCCATCCAATCATCAAAAGCGGAGAACTCGTCGATAATTTCGTCTTGTATATCGTTGATAGTCATAATAGGAATGTTTGTATATAATTTGTTAAAAAATAATCGTATTTAAGGGAGAGCAACCTCCTACTATCCTATAACCATCCACCTAACAAAACCATGCGCAGGGTAGGGAATTGTTTTTGTGGTTATTTTAACATTTACTCTTTGCCACGAAGGGACTGAATAAGGTGGTAGAGATGTTCGGCAATGCGTTCGTCTGCCTCCTCATCGCACTCGCCCAATGGGGCATCGATGATATAATCGGCTTGCGAATAGTATGGTTCGCGCGATTCGAGATGAGGCGTGATGAATTGCAGCAACTCTTCTTCGGTATGTCCCTGCAGCACGGGGCGTTTGCTTAAGTCGGTGAGTGCCAACCGTTTAGCCAAGTGTTCGGGTTGCCAACGGATATAAATACTGGTGCCGAGTTCGTGCAGACAATCCATATTGTCTTCCCAGCACGGGTAGCCTCCTCCCGTGGCATAAATAACTCTGTCCATAGGCAGTTCGGCGAGTTCTTCCACCACGTCTTTTTCCTTGCGGCGGAAATCGTCCATCCCATACGTCCGGATATAGTCGGCTGTACTGAGTCCGTAGAATTCCTTAAACGCGTCGTCCAAATTGACAAAATGCCAACCTAATTTATCAGCAAGCAAACGACCGGCAGTGGTCTTGCCCGCACCCATGTAGCCTATCAGATAAACAGGAAGTTCCATTTGTGTTAGAAACGTTAATAATCGTATAATTAGACGTTAATTGAACCTATAATTATCTATCAATTAACTATTATTTTTTCATACCAAGACGCATTATAACCGCCTTTTTTCCTCATCGTCGAGGATTTCGATGGTGTTGTCTTGCCAAAAGAGTTGCCCGTTTCGGATAGTGGCAAGAGGGAATGTACACTCTTTAGCAGGACGAACCTCACGAAGCAGTTGCCACTCCTTATTATATATACGTACGCACGAGGAGCAGACCGGTGCACAGACGGTTTGCACTACAAGAATGCTGTCGCCATAGTTCTGCACCTCGATATAGCAACTATCCGCCATACGGATACGGCTGTAGCGGGCAGATTCTTCCTCCACAATAGGGTTTCCTCCCAATGCTGTGGCATCAGCAATCCATTGTTTGACAAGGTCGGTTTCCGCTTGTGCGAACAAGGCAGCCCAACAGCATAGTATAGTAAAAAGAATTTTTTTCATAGCCTTATTGTAGCAACACCACCACATAGGCGGCGATACCTTCCTCACGCCCCACAAAACCGAGATGCTCGGTAGTGGTGGCTTTGATAGAGACGGCACCTGCCTCTACCTCCATTACCTGAGCAAGACATTGCTGCATAGCGGGAATATACGGATTGAGTTTCGGTGCCTGTGCGCAGATGGTACAATCGCAATTTCCTAACTCGTACCCGTTGGTGCGTATCATTTCCATAGTGCGGCGAAGCAGTATCTTGGAGTCTATACCTTCATATTCGTTGCCCTTTGTGTCCGGAAAATGGTAACCGATGTCCCGCATATTGGCCGCACCGAGCAGAGCATCGCATAGGGCATGAATCAATACATCGGCGTCTGAATGTCCGAGCAAACCACGTTCCGAGGGTATATCAATTCCCCCCAACCACAATTTGCGATTGGGGGCAAACTGATGTACATCATATCCAAAACCGATTCTCATTGGTTTAGACGAATGCTGAGAGTTGAGTGTTTAGAACAGTTTGAAAGTAAAAAGTTTATAGTTTTGCACATTCTACTCCTTACTAAAAAAATACACTTAACTCCCGATATTCAATTTATTTGCGGTTGTTCACGAGGTCTTTGATACCGGCGAGGTCGAAACCAAGAGTGAAACGCATGGTTTGATCGAGCGGGTTGGAGGATGACAAGCCGATGCAATAGGCTACATCCAGCGAGAATATACTGAGGTGGAAACCGGCACCTGCTGTGAGGTAGTTGCGGTTGCCTTTGTAGTAGTTCTCATAACTATAACCGAAACGCGCAAAGAACTGCTTGTTGTAGGAGTATTCCAAACCAGCCCCCCAGCGAACCTCATTAAACTCTTCTTTGGCACCACCGGGAGCATCGGCAAACGATTGGAAAATACCCTTGACAGAAGACAGCGCGGAGTAGCCCTCCTGAGTCCATGTGCCACTCTCGTCGTCCGCAAATTTGGATTTGCGCGAAGGTACCATCAACTTATCTGCTTGTACACCGAAAGTAAGGCTGTTATATTTATCAAAAGGCAACTCGTAGTTGACACCGATACGCATTGTGGCAGGGATAAAGTTTTGGGTAATCTTGTCGTAGGTCATCTTACCACCGAGGTTTTGGAGCGCAAAACCGAGCGAAAAATAACTGGTTCCCATCGGCAGTTCAATAGGTTGGTGGTAGTAGAGCGAAACATCTGCCGCCATAGTCCAAGCAGGATACATCTCACCGGCTGTAGTGGTGGAGCTGTTGTAGCCGTTGTTGAGGTCGGAGTACATAAAACGTAACGCTACCGCCATACTCACGTACTCGTGCAACTTGCGGTAATACGAAAGGTCAAGCGACCACTCATTGGGGCGTACATCTTGCAGCACAGTACCATTGGCGTCGGTGAGCGATACATTACCAAGCGAGAAATAGGTGAACGAAGCCGCAATACCACCGGCAAGGTCTCCGAAATTATAGTAACCGGCAATATGCGCAAGATCGATGTCCGAAACAAGTTTGCGTAACCAAGGAGTATAGTTGGCTGTGATACCACCGGCACTCTGCATATAGGAGTATTTAGCGGGGTTCCAGTGGAGCGAGTTGAGGTCGGCATCGGTGGCTACACCGATATCACCCATACCTGCGGAACGTGCATCGGGTGCAATGCTCAACGAGGGCATTGCGGTAATAAGCGGGTTCATTGTTTCATCGACAGTCTTCGCTGCTTGTGCGCTGACAGCAAGAAAAGCAACGGTTGCGAGGGATAAAAGAACTTTTTTCATTGTTGTTTATTGAATAATGTGATTATATACTTATTTGATTTTCTGATAAATACATCAAGAAATATGCTTCATAGGCTTGAGTTGTTTTATTGTACGACTACGATTTTTCCTGATTTGGACGAGTAGCCGCTGTTTTCTGTTTTGATACGAATATTATACATATAGAGTCCGGGATAAAGCCCCATTTCCGACAGGTTGAGTTGTACTTGGTCGGGGTTCTTTTGTGATTGTTGCCATATTAGGCGACCTGACATATCATACACATATATTTCTGTCTGTACCACCATATCGGGTTGGTCGTAATTGACCACCATATTAAGGACACCGGAGGCCTGCACGGGGTTGGGGTAGGTAACCACAGAGTAGATATTCGGAGCAGCCCCTTTCTCCACAATAAAATTGAGCGAGGCGGTAGTGCTGTTGTTGAGCAAGTCCCATGCACGGAAAGTGAGACTATGTGCGCCTTCGGCAAGTTCCTGCATCAGGTAACTGACCTGTCCCTTTTGGTAACTACCGTCAGCAGAGGTAAAGAATTCGTTGAGTACATACGTATGCGAGGCACTATTGTCCACCACCAACATCAGGTCGTGACCGATACCAGTGCCAACGGTGTTGATACCGTTCTCGTCCTCTATGTCGGCGAAGAAACGCGGTGTCTCATAAGTTGTGCCCCCATCTACGAAAGCGGGAGTGTTGAGATAAAGAGAAACCTTTGGCCCAATAGTATCTTTGGTGAAGATAGACCCCGTACCGCCGATAACGAAGTTTTCAAAGTGTCCGACACCCTCTACCTTCTCAGTAGGGTCATACGCGTAATAGACAATACGGCCTTTACCATAGTTGTAGCGAATGTCTTTCGGAGTCATAAACGTATAGGAGAAACGCCCGTTTTCAACGTCTGCCACGCCACTGAACAGAGTGTTCGGATAGTCATTGTAGGTAACGGTTTGTTTCTTGGCTTCATTTTTCTCATCGTTGTCGCGAGTGGTAACACGCTGCATCTTGTCATAGATGGTGATGTTTACTTTCCCATTGAACCATTCCGCCGTTTGGGCATCCGAGTCCTCAATATGTCCCTCGACATGCTGTACATCCAGGGCATGGAGCGTATCTACTTGTGTGGTTGTGATAACCTGATAGTCTGTCGGGTATGCCAGTCGTATAGCAGGGTCGCCCAAGAGAACGTACGACATCTTGTTTTCATCTGTACCTGTCATATTCTTTGCCACAGCAAGGGCTTTGCCGATGGTCATCTCATAAGAATACGGGTCCTTATGCCCGAAAAGGGTGTCGCAGAAAAAGCGGTTGATATAGGTGTTTTGTGTGGCATAGACGGTACGACCTGCTGATATAACGCCAATAGCACCTCCGTTTGGATTGAGAACGGCCTCTTCTGCTGCACAACGTTTGCCCGAGTCGAAATGGGCGAAACTACAAGTTGCCAACATCCAAAGTGCTTGGTTGGAGTTGGTCATACTCTGTATGCTCTTCAGGTTCATCATACCCTCATTGGTGATGGCATTGTATCCGCCATGCCCTGAATAGTTCATATATAGCGCACCATTCTTGAGCAAATTATCCAATTTGTTTTTTGCCAGCGGGTAACTCTCGCCCGAAGCATCCACTTCTTGCGGATAAGCGTCGAGGTAAATTTTATTGACCACAAAGTTCGGGTTTTTCCGACGTACACGCTCTGCACCTTCTTCCGCTACACGTGTATGGAGATTGTTATCGCCATCATCGGCAAGGAAAATCAGTTGGTTCTTCCACTTCCCGAAACTGTTGTTCTCTATATAAGCGACTAACTTATCCACCATCTGTTGCGTTTCGGCAACCGTGTTCACGGGCAGACGACCGACACCAATATCCATACGTCCTTGTGTGTCGCTTTCCCCCTCGTTGTTGTCGAGAAAGCCGAAATAGTCGTCAGAGGCGTATGCCTTGGTTTCTACAGTGGAGTTTTTGGCCTGGTAGGTTAGTAAGGTGTTTTGTCCGGATGTGGTAAGCAATTTGCGATTGTCAAACGTGCCATCGCCCATGAGCAACAGCCAACTGGGCTTTTTGTTGCTGCCTGTGCCGCGATCGTAGAGCATCTTCATCAGCCAACGGTATGCGGTGGCATCGGGTGTGCCGCTAGAAAACTCGTTATATACCTGTTGGTCGGTGACCACAGCCCATGTAATACCTTGTTTGCGCTCGTGGGCTTGTGCGAGACGGGTTGCCTCACTCACAAATTCTGTCGGGCATATAATCACATAGTCAATATTCTTCAGTTGATGTAGGTTCTGGTTTCCGACAGAGCCTATCGCGGTGGTAGTCAGCCAGTTAGAGCCATTTGTGTTAACCGCTACATACTCCTGTACCGCTGTCTCGTTGCTGCCGACAAAGGAGAGTGTGTTGCCCGACAAAGTAGCAGGCACGCGCGTGATGTTGGCACGGTCGGTGATGTTCCAAACCTGTGTTTGTGCAGTGGCATTGGTCAGCGAATAGACAACAGGAGTGGACGAACCATAGTTGGCAGGTGTACGGAAAGGCATATAACTGCCCACCATAGCCAAACGACACGTAGCGGATAACTCGATATAGTTCAGATAGCCGGACGCACCTGCTGCAGGGTTAGAGAAACTCAAGACGACGTTATGAGTATTTCCTATGGCGGTATAATCGCGGTTGAATGTAACCAACGTCCCTTTGGTGTAAAAATCGCTCACGGGGATAGAGTCCAATCGCAGCGTGTTTCCGGTTCCGTTGAGACTCAATGTAAAACGGGAAGGACTGGAGGAAGCCGCTGCTACCTCACTGCGAATGCGTACGGGGGCGGAAATTACCACGTTCGTTGTGGTAATCGGGAAAGTGCGATTGGGAGCAGTGGAAGTGAATTGTTCGCCATAGAACTCACGCCCTCCGCCGTCCACGCCGCTTTCGCGGTCAAGCAGGTTAATCAGGTCCTGCTCGTGTATTTGGTAGTTGATATAGGTATCAACTTTTGTACCATTGGTGCCATCAATGGCTGCTGCAACAGGCATACTGTTTTGCATACCCCCATTGTCCGTAATGAAATAGTAACCATAATCCGAATACGGGTTGCGGGTGTGGATGAATTGTGTGCCATTGTATTCCCATGAAGTGGTACCCTGTGCATAGAATAAGATATAGTCGCCTGCGCCAAAGACGCCGTCTGCTCCTTTCTCCATATAGAAACCGACAGCAGGCAGGTCGTCAATTTTGGCTTTGTTGAAATTCTGCGTCAGCATAGCACCACCATAACCATAGATGCGCACGTTGGCAGGATTGCTCAATCCGGCGGCTTGCAGTTCCTCATAAGTCATACGATAGACACCGCTTTCGTTTATTCGGATTTTTACCCATGAGCCGCTGCTCAATACGGACGATTCCGTATAAGTATGCGTGATGGCAAGAGCGTAAAAGGCGGTGGTTAACAGACCAAATATAAATAAGAGTTTTTTCATTTGATTTTGCAGTAGAGTTTTTCTTCTTGGTTTGCCGTTGCACGCAGTATTTCGTTGGTGCAGATAGTGCGTGCGTCAATTTTCTTATGTATGTAAATCAAGTCGCCTTGGCGAATGGTCATTATCTCGCTGACGCAATGTATGGCCTCTTCCGGGCTGATAACCAATTCGTCAGAATGAAAAGGGGTCTCCGTTTCATCGGAATGTGCAAGACTCCATGTATATACCATATCGGTTGTATTGGTGTCGAACTCGCCTACTGCCAATGAATAATCGAAAGCCGTTGCACGCAACCAACTACATCCTTTGTCGCGGGCTTCTGTCAATACATCATGTGCCACAAAGTCTGCTCCCGGTGCAATGGCGTCATAGTAACGATTACTGAATCGTGCGGCTATATTTTTGCCTAGTCGACAGACACGCAAAACAATACAAGGTGTAAACCGCAAGTCGTGCGTCCAATCGGGAACAAACATCGGTTTACGATTGTTGAGCAACGAAGAATCGCCTTTCAGCACCATCTCCGTTTGTCCGTTTATATATGTAAAACCAACGATTTTCACGTGTCCTCCTAATGAACCAATTTGCTGACAAAATTACGATTTTTTTTTTAGATATACAAATAGGTGCGAACATTTGTGCCTTTTTTCGTAAAGAATGTCACTTATTTTGGAATACAAGTTGCAGATGGCGAGTTTTTGTTTTATGCATTTTCGAGGATATTGACACCTTGGTGCCAATTGCTATGCGAACGCCGATATACGGGGCGGCTGCCGAGACGTTTTCCTATACCTGATATCGGCTGTAGTGCTGATTCTGTCAGCAGAAAATAGTATGGGATAACCGGAATGTCAAAATTGTACAAAACAGAGGAAAAAGCCAATTGTGTAATAATTATGTCAATTTTTACACAAATTCTTCGTTTTTCCGTTGTACCTTTGCAGTCGTAAAAAACTGCAAACCGGAGTTGGCAAAATTGCACTATAATAGCTAACCTAAAGCAGTTTTGAATGTGTAATATGGATATTACTGAACTCAAATAAACGCAACACAATGAAAACCTTTTTGGACAAAGATTTCCTTTTGCAGACCGAAACTGCGCAGAAACTCTATCATGAGCATGCGGCCAAAATGCCGATTATTGACTATCATTGCCACTTGATTCCACAGATGGTAGCCGAGAATAAACGCTTCGAGTCGATTGCACAAATCTGGCTTATGGGCGACCACTACAAATGGCGCGCTATGCGTTCCAATGGTATTGACGAACGCTATTGCACAGGAAAAGACACTACCGATTGGGAGAAGTTTGAGAAGTGGGCAGAGACGGTGCCTTACACATTCCGCAACCCGCTTTACCACTGGACGCATCTCGAACTGAAGACCGCCTTCGGTATCGACAAACGCCTCAATCCGGAGACAGCACGCGAGATTTATGACGAGTGTAACCGTCAGATTGAGAACGACCCCAAGTTCTGTCCGCGTGGTATGATGGAGCATTACAATGTGGAGATAGTCTGCACAACAGACGACCCTGCCGATAGTCTGGAATGGCACAAGGTAGTGGCTGCCGACTCCACTTGCAAGACGCGTATGCTCCCCGCATGGCGTCCCGACGCTGCGATGAATATCGAGGCGGCGACGTGGAAAGCTTATATCGAAAAACTCGCTCAGGTAAGCGGTGTGGAGATTCATACGTTTGCTGACTTGACCGCTGCGCTCCAAAAACGCCACGATTTCTTCCAATCTATGGGTTGCCGCTTGTCCGACCACGGTATCGAAGAGTTCTACGACGAACCATACACCGAGGCGGAAATAAGTGCGATTATGGACAAAGCATTATCCGGTAAGTCTCTGTCTAACAATGAGATACGTCAGTATAAGCACGCTTTCCTACATATGCAGGCAGAGATGGACTATGCTGCCGGTTGGACGCAACAATACCATTATGGTGCTATCCGAAACAACAACACCAAGATGTTCAACCTCCTCGGCGCAGACACCGGATTTGACTCTATCGGCGAGTTCACCACCGCCAAAGCGATGGCACATTTCCTCGATGAGATGAATATGGAGGGCAAACTTGCAAAGACCATTCTCTATAACCTCAACCCGTGTGCTAACGAGGTGATTGCCACTATGTTGGGTAATTTCCAAGACGGCTCTGTGGCCGGCAAGATTCAGTTCGGTTCGGGCTGGTGGTTCCTCGACCAGAAAGATGGTATGGAGAAACAGATGATGGCACTTTCCAACCTCGGTCTCTTGAGCCGTTTCGTGGGAATGCTCACCGATAGTCGTTCATTCCTTTCCTATCCGCGCCACGAGTATTTCCGTCGCACGCTGTGCAACATCCTTGGCAATGACATTGAGAATGGTCTTATTCCATACACAGGCTACGAGAAAGCCCGCGTACAACAAATGGTAGAAGACATCTGCTACAACAACGCAAAACAATACTTCAATTTCTAAATATAAACTTTAGCCCGAATCCCTCTTTTCGGAGGGGTTCGGGAGTCTGAAAAATTATGGCAAAGATTGTAACTTTGGGCGAGATTATGCTTCGCCTTTCGCCTGCGGGCAACGACCGTTTTATCCAAACAGAGAATTTCCGTATCATCCCAGGTGGCGGTGAGGCAAATGTGGCTGTTTCGTGTGCCAACTATGGGCATGAGGCTGTTTTCGTAAGCAAACTGCCAAAACATGAGATTGGTCAAATTGCAGTGAATGCACTGCGTCGCTATGGTGTGAACACCGATTTCATCGCACGTGGTGGCGACCGTGTAGGTCTGTACTATTGCGAGACCGGTGCTTCGATGCGCCCATCGAAAGTGATATACGACCGTGCGCACTCCGCCATTGCAGAGGCTGACGCAGCCGATTTCGATTTCGACGCAATTATGGAAGGTGCACAGTGGTTCCATTGGAGTGGTATCACGCCGGCTATTTCCGACAAGGCGGCAGAGATTACCCGCCTGGCTTGTGAGGCGGCAAAACGCCATGGCGTAACGGTTTCGGTGGACCTGAATTTCCGCAAGAAACTGTGGACCAGCGAGAAAGCCATTTCTATCATGCGCCCGCTCATGCAATATGTAGATGTATGTATCGGCAATGAGGAAGACGCCGCACTCTGCTTGGGCTTCAAACCGGACGCAGATGTGGAAAGTGGCGAAACCAACGCGGAGGGCTACAAAGGTATCTTCGAGCAGATGGCAAAAGAGTTCGGCTTCAAGTATGTCGTTTCCACCCTCCGCGAGAGTTATTCGGCTACGTTCAATGGTTGGAAAGCCCTCATTTATGATGGCAAAGAGTTCTATCAATCAAAGCGTTACGAAATCAACCCGATTATCGACCGTGTAGGTGGTGGCGACTCCTTCTCCGGAGGTTTGATTCATGGTCTGCTCACCAAGAAGACTCAGGGCGAGGCGCTTGAGTTTGCTGTGGCAGCCAGCGCACTGAAACATACTGTCAATGGCGATTTCAACCTCGTTTCGGTAGAAGAAGTGGAAGCCCTTGCAGGCGGAAATGCCAACGGACGCGTACAACGATAATTAATTGATTATATGGCAAAATTTGATAAGTTGGCCGTCATGGCTAAAATAGGTGAGACGGGTATGGTACCTGTCTTCTACAACCAAGATTTGGACCTTTGCAAAAATGTCGTAAAGGCTTGTTACGAGGGCGGTGTACGTGCTTTTGAGTTCACCAATCGCGGTGATTTTGCACACGAAATCTTCGGCGAATTGGTAAAATGGGCGGCGAAAGAGTGCCCCGAACTCGCGCTCGGTGTCGGTTCTGTTGTGGACGCTCCCACGGCAGCATTGTATATCCAACTCGGTGCCTGCTTTGTGGTAGGTCCTCTTTTCAACGCAGAGATTGCGCCCGTCTGCAACCGTCGTCTGATTCCTTACTGCCCGGGCTGTGGTTCGGTTTCCGAGATTGGCAAGGCACAGGAATTGGGCTGCGACCTGACCAAACTCTTCCCCGGCGATGTTTACGGACCGAATATGGTTAAGGGGCTCAAAGCACCGATGCCTTGGTCGAAGATTATGGTTACCGGCGGTGTGGCTCCTGAGAAAGAGAACCTTGAAAAGTGGTTCAAAGCGGGCGTGTACTGCGTAGGCATGGGCTCCAAATTGTTCCCCAAAGAGGTCATCGCTGCAGGCGACTGGGTATACATCACCAATAAATGTAAAGAATGTCTTGATGTCATCAAGGCTGTACGATAAATCGGAGAAGCGACCGCTTCATTTCGTCATCGGAATGGGGCGGTTCGTTTGTCCTTAATCCTAACAACACATGTCAACACAAACGAAACTTATGACTAACTGGCGTTGGTGGTTATGTTCGCTGCTTTTTGTGGCAACCACGGTGAACTATCTTGACCGCCAAGTGCTTTCCCTCACCTATGAGGAGTTTATCAAACCGGAATTTCATTGGACAGATGACCATTATGGAACGATCACCAGTCTGTTCTCCATATTCTATGCTATCGCTTGTCTTTTCGCAGGTAAGTTTGTCGATTGGATGGGCACCAAAAAAGGCTACATGATTGCTATCGGCGTATGGTCGGCAGGCGCATGTATGCACGCGGCTTGCGGTTGGGCTACAGCCCATATCGAAGGTCTGGGTAGTGTAGATGCAATGCGCGCAGTGGAAGCGGGCTCCAATGCCGCCCTCGCTGTCGCCACCACATCGGTCTATCTGTTTTTGCTCTGTCGGGGTATCTTGGCACTTGGTGAGGCGGGCAACTTCCCCGCAGCCATCAAGGTTACGGCGGAGTATTTCCCCAAGAAAGACCGTGCGTTTGCCACAGCATTGTTCAATGCCGGCGCATCGGTAGGTGCTCTCGCTGCCCCTTTGTGTATCCCGCCTTTGGCTAAACATCTCGGTTGGGAAATGGCGTTTATCATCATTGGTGCTCTCGGTTTTATCTGGATGTTCTTCTGGCAGTTTATGTACGATAAGCCGGAGAATAGCAAGCATGTCAATGAGGCGGAATTGCAGTATATCCACCAGGACGATGCCGAAGAAGTGTCTCCAAAGGCGGCGTCCGAAGTGGAGGAGAAGGCGATTCCTATGTACAAATGTTTTGGCTATCGTCAGACTTGGGCGTTCATCGTGGGTAAGTTCTTCACCGATGGGGTATGGTGGTTCTTCCTTTTCTGGGCACCGTCATATTTCCAAAACCAGTTTGGCTACAAGGCTTCGTCGGGTATGGGGCAGGCACTCATCTTCACCCTCTATGCTATTGTAACTATCCTGTCTATCTTTGGTGGCTACTTGCCTAAGTATTTCGTGGAGAGAAAAGGTATGCAACCATATAGCGGACGTATGTTGGCGATGTTGCTTTTCGCGTTCTTCCCGATGGTGGCTCTTTTTGCACAACCGTTGGGTTCGCTCAGCGCGTGGTGGCCTGCTGTCTTGATTGGTCTGGCGGGTGCCGGACACCAGGCATGGTCGGCAAACTTGTTCTCCACCGTAGGCGATATGTTCCCCAAATCGACCATCGCCACCATCACCGGTATCGGTGCTATGGCGGGTGGTATCGGTTCGATGATTATTCAGAAGAGCGCAGGTCGTCTCTTCACCTATGCGGAGACGGCTGGCGAGGCGTTCCAATTCCTCGGTTTCTCGGGTAAGCCCGCAGGCTATTTTATCATGTTCTGTTTCTGTGGCGTAGCATATCTCATCGCGTGGGGTCTTATGAAAGCCCTCGTGCCGAAGTATAGTCCGATTAAAGACTAATTGCATTACCATATAACTCCAAGAGAGACTATTCGGTCTATATACGAATAGTCTCCCTTTTTGTAGCACGATTTTTGTAGTGATTTGCCAAATGATACAACCTCAAGAAATTCTGCGTCGCCGTGATATGCGCGATGTATTCACTTTTACCATCGACCCTGCCGATGCCAAAGATTTTGATGATGCCCTGTCGTTCCAACGTTTGGAGGACGGGCTTTTGCAGGTAGGTGTGCATATTGCCGATGTTACCCATTATGTTACTCCCGGTTCCGAGATAGACGACGAGGCATATCGCCGTGGTACGAGTGTTTATTTGGTGGACAAGGTCATACCGATGCTTCCCGAGGAACTATGTAATTTTCTATGCTCTCTGCGTCCCGATGAGGAGAAACTCTGTATGTCGGTCATCTTCACGATGACTTCGGAAGGTCAGGTAGTAAAGCATAAACTCTGCCGCACTGTCATTCGTTCCAATGTGCGTCTCAATTACGATCAGGCACAGGAAATCATAGGAAATGCGCAATCGGCAATGTATAATGCGCAATTAGCCAATGCCATCCATACTCTCAACAATGTGGCGAAGCATTTGCGCAATAAGCGTTTTGCAGATGGTTCGCTTTATTTGGAGCAGGACGAAGTGCGTTTTCGCTTAGACGAGAACGGCGAACCCGTAGAGATATATTTCGAGCACCCCAATGAAGCGCACCATCTCATAGAGGAGTTTATGCTCCTTGCCAACCGCACCGTTGCCACAATGGTGGGCGGTAGGCCGTTTGTCTATCGTATTCATGACAAACCAGACCAAGATAAACTCAAGGACCTGCGTGCTTTCAAACGCCGTATGGGGGACAAAGTGCAACCGCAAGTGATAGAGATACTTACTATTCGTGCAATGGCGAAAGCGGTTTATTCCACTCACAACATCGGGCATTACGGTTTGGCATTTTCCCATTATACGCATTTCACTTCTCCTATCCGCCGTTACCCCGATATGCTGGTACACCGCTTGTTGGACAGATATATCTTGAGTGGAAAAGGTGAGAGTTGGTCAGCAGAACAATTGGAAGATATGTGTCAACACTGCACAGATATGGAGATACAAGCACAGGTCGCAGAGCGTGATTCTATCAAGGAATACCAGGCCAAATGGATGCAACGCTTTATAGGTGAAGAATTGGACGGGCATATCTCCGGCGTCACGGATTTTGGACTCTTTGTACAGATTGATGACTCGCACTGTGAGGGGTTAATACGTATAAACTCTATTCGTCGTGGGGAATTTTTCCAATATGACGAGAAAAACTATCGTCTTATTGCTGCCAATTCGGGCGAGACGTTCACTCTCGGCGACCCGCTTCGCATACGTGTAGTGCGTGCCGATGCTGAGAAACGACAGGTGGATTTTATCCTTGCCGATGAGGATTATACGCCCCGCAAACATACGCCCAAAGTGGTAAAAGAAAGTACAGAGAAAGCAAAAAACAAAAGCAAAGGTTTTATAAAAGGCAAAAAGCGCAAAAGATTTGCATAGTCCGTTTTTTTTCGTTACCTTTGCGGGCAGTATGAGAAAATGTTTCTTCTTTTTGGCGGCTCTGTTGGTATGTGTCATCAGCATACAGGCGGAGATATTGACTTTGCGCACGGGTGCGCAGGTGCAGGGTGTGATTGTCTTCCAAAACGAAGAAGTTATTATTCTCCAGGACCGGTCGGGTGCGCGTTTCCAGTATCCGTATGCCGATGTGCTGTCTATTAGCAACGAAGAAAGTCTTATTGCAGACCAACAACAGGAATCTTCGTCGACTATTTCCGTTCCGACAAAGAAAATCTCTGTTCTCTTGGAGTTGGCGGGCGGTGTATCTTTTATTCCCGCAGACACCATAGGAGGGTGTTTTGGTGCTAATTTGTTGGTCGGTTCGCACGATTTGCTTGGAAAGCGTATCTTCCTTGGTGGAGGTGTTGGGTATGTGGGCGAGTTTATGGGGAATGACAAGTACGCTTTTTTGCCTATTCAGTTAGCAGTACGTATTCCCTTTTTTCAGCAGAAACATAGCCCGATGGCAGGTGTGGCATTAGGCTATGGTGTGGCATTGAGTAAAGACTACCTCGGCGGATTGTATGCGGGGGCAAACATTGGCTACTGCTATCGGATAAGCAGCAAGTCCGCCTTGTATATTGCTGCCGATGTACAGTTTCAACAAGCCAAGATTGAAGCACACGAGACCATTGAAGATGCTTCGTTTACCAACCATACCGGTCGCAGTTTCGTGCATACAGGTGTCCGGTTAGGTTTCTTTTTTTAATCATTCCTAATTGTTCTAATGGTCAAGCGAACAACAAAACAGCGCAGAAATCATCGGGTAAGCATTATGCTTAATGATAGCGAGATGCGTGCATTGCAGAAATACTGCGATAGGTACGCTATTACCAATCGCAGCAAACTTATTCGCGAGACATTGATGCACAATATCCTCAAGCGTTTCGACCTTGATAATCCTACTTTGTTCGACTGACTTGTCTCTATACATGAATGTTTTTTAGATATTTACTCAAAGCCAATAAACGCTTATGCTATTTGTGTGGGCTTTTGTGTATTTGATTCGTATAGGTAGTCGAATATCTTTAAATTCTTTACGCCATTTCATCTCTGTAAAAGGCTCTAAATCGTATCGTATGCAAGGTGGTGAATATAAAAGGCGGATTTTCTTATTTTACGGAATAATTGTCTTTGATAGAGTATCTGCGATATAGTGGTCAAGCATCGTAGTTAGTTTTTGTGCGCCATACTCATTGAGGTGATCTGCGTCATAGAAATCGTCCTCTGTAAAATGCCGATTCTTAAGCCAATTGAGGTATGTCACATGGCTGTATTGTTGTTCAAGACAGACACAAGTAGCAGTTATTTGATGGAGTTGTTCTGTTTCCAATGCATTATAATATGTATGGTAGGTGGGGGTTGTGAGTAAAATCACGTGTATGTTTCTCCGTTGGCAATCCTGTATGATGGCATTTAATCGTTGAATATTAGCGGAGACGTATGTAGTGTCTGCTTTTGTATGTCTTTTGGCGGCTATCGGTCCTGCATCATACCACACATTATCTCGGTTCTTTTTAGCATTGCCACATCCCCAACCATATTCATTGCAAGAAACGAACGACTCTTTTTGAAACCACGATGGAAACACATACTTTATTTTCTCTTTAGATACTATCTCCATATTGTATTTCCATTTGCCTTTATGGTAATCACAACCCATATAAATACAATAGTTTCTTACACGCCAATCTTCAATGCCGCCTTCCAACGTGCCACGCAGTGATCCATAAGAAACAGGTAGAATCACATAGTGTAGAGAATCGCATAGTGGTGCATATTTATTGAATAGAAAATGGTCATACTTAATGCTTTGAGAAACAAATCCTAAATTAAAGGCAGACCGCGAGAAATATATGGGATTAATACTATAGAATCCGTGCGAAGAACCGAAATTAAGTATTTGTACTGATGAAGCATTATTGGTCATCCATTCGTTTTTGTAGGAATAGTCATTCGGAATACGCCGAATTGACCATTCACATATACTTACAATTATGGCTGTTGGTACAAAGATAAGGAATATAATTTGAAGTAGAAACTTTTTCATATCAGAATTGGAAATAAATGAAGGATTGCTCTTGTCCCGAATTGATAATAATCAAGAATATCAGCATATAATAGATGGCTAATCTTATCGCAATACTGCGTACATTGCTTATTTCCAACCCATGTGGTTTAGTACGTTGAAGCCACTCCGTTACACACATAATGAAAACGGATATTGCAAGTGGTATATAGAATATACGATTTTTAAGCCATGGAATAGTAAATAGCGATTGGGTGAAAATACCCGATACCCAGCCTACCAATGTGTTTGTTCCTGTTGCGCGGAAGATAATCCAGCCGAATACCACCAGCACAAAAGTGAATAGCATCTGCCCTGTCTCTCGCCACGTTGGTAGTAGTTTTGACTTGGTGGTGCCGTCGGGCAAGGTGATGGTAGCGACTGTATCTCTGTATCGGCGATTCTTGCCGAAAAGTATCAATGGCAGGAACAAAAAGGCGTGGTAGGCACCCCAAGCGATAAACGTCCAGTTGGCACCGTGCCAGAAACCCGACAGCAGGAAGATAATGAACGTGTTGCGAATGATAACGGCTTTCTTGTATGCCTCTTTATGATGTATGCGCTCGGGTACAACAGGGCGGCTTTTTTCAACCTGTGCAAGCCTGCATCTAAATATCCTTTATTTATCTTTGTGCTATCAAGAGTAGGTGATTAGTGGGTGATTAAGCCGTTTATCTCGGTAGAATGTCCAATTCCTTTCGGCTAATAGCGGCGTAAAGTACCGCTTTGTGCGCAGCACGCGCCACCTATCAGCCGCTATTGTTTATTCTCATTGCCAAGCCCGTTTTCTCTGTCAGTTGCCGTATAATCCACAAAAAACGTCTGCTATTTGCGGAAACGGAAAATAAGTTGTACCTTTGCAGCGGAATAAACAACTGAACTTTTTATCTAAACTATATATGAAGAAAGAAATTCAATTCTCCCTTGTCTATCGCGACATGTGGCAGAGCAGCGGAAAGTACGTTCCGCGCAAGGACCAATTGGCAAAGATTGCACCGGTTATCATCGACATGGGGTGTTTCGATCGTGTCGAGACCAACGGCGGCGCAAGTGAGCAAGTGAATCTTCTCTACGGTGAGAACCCCAATCTCGCGGTTCGCACATTTACCAAGCCTTTCAACGAGGTGGGAATCAAAACCCACATGCTCGACCGTGGTCTGAACGCTCTTCGTATGTAT
>SAMEA104315427__coassemble_491_pt1 | contig 38720 bp, 38 predicted proteins | sample SAMEA104315427__metabat2_high_PE_027 | metagenome-assembled genome bin SAMEA104315427 (sample SAMEA104315427) | gut metagenome | biome: Monkey gut; feature: monkey-associated habitat; material: faeces | place: China | collected 2013
CAACTTATCCCCGTCCTAACAGACAAAACAGTCAACCTATTTTAGGACAAGACATTGTCTCCGCTGCAGCCGTATTCGGCTGCCTTTTGCTTGTGTTCTACGAGAGATATACGAAGGATATACGAAGGATAAAGCCGTTTTTGCCGGGCGTTTATCCGTTAGTTGGCACCAAGTCTTTTTTCTTTTATTTCTTTGATTTCTCTCGCACCAATGAGGCTCCGCAAAATTTATTTCATTTTGTGGAGAGAGGAGAAATGGCGGCGACCTAAACTCGCGTTGCGAGTTTCAATGTCGCAAGCCCATTTCGACGAAGCAGGTGCGTAGGACATCTTTTGTTAGATTTTCTTCCATTTCTCTTGCCGCTTGCGGCATAGGAAACATTGCACTACCTGCCCCATAATAGTCTTCTCTTTTTGCAAAACCTAACTGACAAAATACAGATAATGGTGGCAAAATTTCCATATTCCGCAAAAAAGACGTAATTTTGCAGTCCGAAAAGGGATAATTGTCAAATTGTCAATTGTCCAATCGTGAAGTAAACTAACAATCATTTTTTATTTTATACGATTATGACAAAAGTAGGTATTAATGGTTTTGGCCGTATCGGACGTTTCGTATTCCGTGCTGCTCAAACTCGTAACGACATCGAGATCGTTGGTATCAACGACCTTTGCCCTGTTGATTATCTGGCTTATATGCTCAAGTATGACACCATGCATGGTGCATTCGAGGGTACTATCGAGGCTGATGTAGAGAATAGCAAACTTATCGTCAATGGTAAGGCTATCCGTGTAACTGCTTGCAAAGATCCTAACGAACTCGCTTGGAACGAGGTCGGCGCTGAGTATGTTGTTGAGTCCACTGGTCTTTTCCTTACCAAAGAGAAAGCACAAGCTCACATCAACGCTGGTGCTAAATATGTAGTTATGTCCGCTCCTTCCAAAGACGATACTCCTATGTTCGTTTGCGGTGTTAACTTCGACAAGTACGTTAAGGGTACCCAGTTTGTATCCCATGCTTCTTGCACCACCAACTGCTTGGCTCCTATCGCTAAGGTCCTCAACGACAAATTCGGTATCGTTAATGGTTTGATGACTACCGTTCACTCTACTACCGCTACCCAGAAGACCGTTGATGGTCCGTCGCTCAAAGACTGGCGTGGTGGTCGTGCTGCTTCGGGCAACATCATCCCCTCTTCTACTGGTGCTGCTAAGGCTGTAGGTAAAGTTATTCCTGAACTCAACGGCAAACTCACCGGTATCTCGATGCGTGTTCCGACTTTGGATGTATCGGTTGTTGACCTTACTGCCAACTTGGCTAAACCCGCTACCAAAGAGGATATCTGCGCTGCTATGAAAGAGGCTAGCGAAGGCGAACTCAAAGGCGTACTCGGTTATACTGAGGATGCAGTGGTTTCGAGCGACTTCCTCGGTTGCAAACTGACCTCTATCTTCGATGCTAATGCAGGTGTTTACCTCACAGATACTTTCGTAAAAGTTATCTCTTGGTACGACAACGAGATCGGCTACTCCAACAAAGTCCTCGACCTCATCGCCCACATGGCAAAAGTTAACGGCTAATCTGTTGCATCCGCAAGGATACATAATCTTAATAAAAGGGGCTGCCTACGTTTGGTAGGTGGCTTCTTTTTTTTGTGTGTCCGCTTTTGTGGGGACGACGCGTCTCGTGTCGTCAGAAATGATTGTCTCTGAATCAATTGACTATTTCTGTTCTATTTTTCTATCTTTCTGTGTTCTTTGCTCATTCACGTTCTTTATGATATAAAAGCCAAATCCATATATAATTATAGACTTTCTCAAACCCGATTCTTGCGTTTTTCTAAAAAAATGATTGTTTGTGTCATTTTTGTTATAAAAAAGTTGCAAGGGTCGTTTTTTTTTTTACCTTTGTCGCCTAATTTGTTGGCATTTTTATAATGTATTAAAATCTGGATCTATGTCCAATTTGGCTTCTTTTTCTTTTGGCACCATCGTTATAGGGATATTGGTGGCAGTTATTGCGGCGATATTGTTGCTGTTATTACCTTTCTTTTTTCATAAAAACCGCCGCTTCTCTGCCCTAAGTTATCTGTGTGCTATGCTGTTCGCTGTCTGCTTGTGTATTTGCAATATTTATTTTTGCGGTTTGGTGAAGGGCAAGAGTATTTTGTCTGATTATGAGCAATCTGCACAATATCGTCTCTTGCAGCAGAGTGGTGATTTGGTGCGCTCGTATAGTTCCGATTTGTACGATCTTGCCGCTTCTTTCTACGGCGTTGATGTCTCTGAAGAATCTATTGAAGAGCAATATCGGGAAATCAATACCCGTTTGTGGATTTGGGGTTGTGCGGCTGCAGTGTTGTTCGTATTGGGATTATTTGCTGTCTCGGCAACAATGGGGCGCTGCTGCCAGACTCCTGACAGGACTGTGCGGCGGGTTCCTTCGCATGATAATTTTTGATAAATTAAACTTAAATATAATATGGCAAATCATCTTTTTATCGGATTAGGCGGTACCGGCGGTAAGGTGCTGCGCGAGCTGCGTAAACGTGTTTTTGAGGAGTTCCATTCCAACGAACCGGGCAATGGTATATTTTTGGACTATATTTATGTGGACTCTTCTGACGACGATTTGAATAATCGTACTGGCTGGAAAGTCATGAGCAAGAGCGTCCACCTCGGAGAGGCGCAAAAAGTAAGCATACATGGCATTAGTACAAGTCTGTTTCAGAATATCAATATGTATCCTGGATTGCAGGCTTTTCTCAAACCTAATGATATCCATTTGATGCAAGAGAAAATGGGACCATTGCTCAGTGCGGGTATCGGCGGGCAGCGTCGTCGTCTCGGACGGGTCTTGATGGCAAACAACCTTAGCGATAAATCCAACTCCCGCAATTTCGATGCCGTCTTGCGTGGGGCTGTCGGGCGGTTACAGAACGAAAGCGGGGACAATAATATTACTTTTCATATCTGTGCTGGTCTTGCTGGTGGTACTGGTTCAGGGTCTATCGTAGATGTGATTGCCCAAATACGCAAATTGTTTCCTTTCCAAATGGATACCAAATTCTTCAAAATGAATTTGGTGCTGTATATTCCGGAAATGAATGTGGTTACTCCGAAGCACGATGCGGGCTTTTATCAGGCTAACGGCTATGCCGCCTTGCAGGAATTGAATGCAATCAGCGTGGGCGCATATAAGCCGTTGGATGTTACGGGAGAAAAAGATATTTTTTCTGGGGAAGTGCAGCGCCTGCTGACGGATGAAACTTTCGAGGCTGCGTATGTCTATACCAATGTTAATGAGAATGGCAAGATATTGGATTTGGCATATGGGTTGCCTGCTGCTGTGGCGGATTTCCTGTTCCAAATGTCAGTCGCCAACAGCATCAATGGTGATGCTGGACAAATGAAACGACTGGTGGGCTGTGAGAATGATGGAGCAGGTCCTGAGGCTGACCAAGCGGGCAATAAGGTGCGTAGCCGCAAGTTTATTTCCTTTGGTATCAGGCGCATTGAGTTTCCTGAAAATGAAATCCGTGAATTTGTCAGTTATACTTATGCGGTCCAAGCCACTCGTCAATTAGCATACAACTATTGGCAAGAGGGACTCGGCTACGGCGAGAAGACCTATGAAGAGGTCGGTATCGGATTTGCGGATGAAATCAAAAACAAACGGAACAGAGAAGCATTGTTGTTGTCCAACAACTATCTGATGCTCTCCTCACCTATTATTGAAGGACCGAATACCAAACGTTGGCAGGATATAGATACCACTTGGGAAACACGTACACAGAGCGATGCCGCAGATGTGCGGGCGCAATATGAGAAAAAGGACTGGCTCAGCGAGTTTGAAAAACTGACGGATGACTATTATCAGAATAATTTTCGCGGACATGGTGTCAAGAAATTCTACGATACGCAGCGTCGTGACAAGAAAGCGTATGCCAAACATATCCGTCGCCATATAGAGAGCAAATTGTTTGATGAATGGTTGGCAGGCGGTGAGTCGTGCAAGAGTATTCTGGAGATTGAGAAATATACCCGTCTGTTGATTGCCAACTGTGGGGAACGGATTGCCGAATTCCAAAAACACAAGACGGATGTAGAGGAGGAACTGGATGGCATCTTGAGCCATACGAAAGCCATTAAACAGGAATGGGACAATATCGGTTGGCTCAAAGATGCAATCACCAATGCCTCGGAGAAAGTGTTTAGCAGGTATCAGTCCGAGCGTTGCAATTACTACACGCAATGTACCCGTATTGAGGCATACAACTTCGCCGTGGAACTCTTGCAAGAGATTATCAACGAACTGACCGCTATGTTGGAAGGTGTGTTGGCTTTCAAAGCGGAGTTGGCGGAAATATCCGAGGAAGTTTTGCGTGAAGCCGCAAGCAGATGTAGTGTCAATGCTCCTGAGGATGATGCTACTGTCAAGAAGTACGATCCGGAGCGTATCCAACTCTTTGCCCGCCAATATGCGGCTACCAAGGACGCACAAGCGGGTAATGCGGCTACTATCCGCAAACACATGGCGGCTTTGTTGGGTGAAGAGGGAGAACATACCTTCGCCAATCTGTATGCCAAGGTGAACCACGATGAGGCAGTGGATATTATTTTGGATGTATGTAAGCAGAATGCCGATGTGGCAATGGACGATACTGCCAAAAATGATCCGCTCAGCCGTATGGTGGGTGTCAATATTCTTGATAAATTGAGTCAGGAACTGACCTCCGATGAAAAGTTGGAAAGTTTTGTGAAAGGGATTGTGGCTTCTGTTCGTACCTATGTGCAGTTTAATGCCGAAGAAAAATCCAAAGTGATAGGCGCTGAAGATGGGGCTATGATGATTATGCTCCAAGTGTCTGTTCCTGCTGGTGAGGGGCAGGCGGCAGCTTTCCGTGAAAAATTGGTTCGGGAGTTTGAACGACAGGTCCCCGGTTTCAATACCAAAGAAGACGTGTCTGTAAACTATAAGCCTAATCAGATTGTAGTTGTAGCGGCTAATGCGGGCTTCCCGCTCCGTTATCTGAGCAACTTGAAAGTGCTGAAAGAGAAATACGACCGCTTGTTGGCTGCTCCTGAAAAAGAACTGAATAAGATGGTGCTTCATACCGAGAGTTTCGGCGAGCCGTTGCCAAGCCTGTTTGAGAAAGACGCTATGGAGTTGTTCAAAGAGATGGAACGCCCGCTGTTGTTGGCATATCCGTTGGGTTTGATTGTAGAGCAGAGCAATCCTGTTACGGGAGAACGTTTTGAGGCATTGCGTGTACCCGACACAACCTTTGGCGGTGATACGTGGAAACCGTTGGGCAAAGATTTTATGTCCACGCTCAAACTCTTGTCGGGTGATTACCAAACCGCCACTATATTGAAACAGCGTGTGGCTGAGGAATTGAAAAAACAGGCGGTTTCCAACGACCAGAAGATGGCACTCAAACAACGATTGGGCGAGGTGGTCAATGTCCGTGTTTTGCAAACCGTATGCGCAGGCAATCAGTTCGACCCCAAATACGAATACTATCGCAATCTGGCAGTAGATATTATCAACAATGAATTAAAACTTCTATAATTGTATGACAAAAATAAAAGGTGTTTGTCACAATTTCGATAATTGTGATATGGCAGCGGAAAAAGTGGTGCAAGAGACTGAAAAATCACATTTCGTCTGCGAAGAATGTGGTAAACCGTTATATCCTGTAACCGTTGAGGTGCTGCCTTGGTGGAAAAAACACAAAAGGTTGCTCATTTGTCTGGGCTTAAGCCTCGGTATTGCGGCTGTTGCCGGTGGTATCGTTTATGGTACCATATCTGCCAAGAAGCATGCGGCTGTCCGCCACGAGCAGCAGATGCGTCTGGATTCTATTGCTCGGGCGCAACAGGATTCCCTTCTCCGTCTGCAGATAGAGCAGGCACGATTGGATTCGATAGAGCAGGCGCGGCAGGATTCGATAGTCCAAGCGCAGGAGCAAGCACGCCAAGACTCTCTTGCGCAAGCGGAGAAACAGAAACAACAGGTTGCGCAGAAAGCCTCTAACCCGACTCCGTCTTATTCGCTCTCGTATGGTAAATGGTCCGGTTCGTGGAAATCGGGTAAACCGCATGGTATGGGTACTATGACCTACACCCAATCCCACCTGATTGATACACGCGACCCGCAGAAGCGTACCGCTCAATCCGGCGACTATATCATCGGTGAATTCTACGAAGGAAAACTGGTGCAAGGTCGTTGGTTTGACGCTTCCAATAACATAAAAGGAAGTATTATGATAGGGAGATGAGACATTCCTTTTCTTCTTTCATTTGGTGTATGGTATCTTTGTTCTTGTCTTTGCCGATAAGAGCAGAGGTGTCTTGTGATGCAGTTGCCAATCCTGTAGTATGTGCGTTCTTAAATCGCTATATAGACGAATTGCAGCACTGGAACAGGGCGGATGTGCCGCTGTCGCAGAAAATGTATGATGACAAATTTGTCATTCTGGACGGTGCTTTGGAGAATTTGTCGCAGGTTACGGATATTACGCAATTTTCTTTGGTGCGTTACGACCACAAAGCCTATGAAGCCTCGTGGCGCAATGGGGATAACACGCTATTGCGTGTGGCATTCCCTATTCAATACGAGTTGTTGCTGGGAATGACACAGCAGGAGATCGAAAATAAACTCTATGATTATATTCGTAGTGCGCAAATGGTTACGTTGATGGCAATCCCCTCTGATATAGCGTTGGATACCCTTTCTGCGGGCTTGTTCCGCAGTGCTCCTATGGCACATTATCAGATTCCGGAATTGAATAATTGTGTGTATTATTGCACCTTTGGGGAAAATCGTCTCCGTTATGTTGATGATACCACACATTTGGACTATACCGTTGCCAATTTGTTTCACTGTGGATTAGGGAAACATATCATTATGCAGGTTACGCAGAACTTGTACGGATTCAACCAAAAGCATTTTACCATATCATTAGAGCAATGGATTTCCTATTGCAGGGAGAATGCCCTTGAATCGTATGTAGCCATCGAAGAACAAAACGACCAATCAATGAAAGTGCTGATTGTGGCAGAAAGCGTACAACTGGGATATAATCATATACTTTCTGCTATTGTTCCTGTTAAAAAGGGCGGTATTGCGGATAAGGAAGTGATAGCCGTCAAACTCAATGCGTTTATTCCTACGCATAATGTAGCCACATTATATCAAGAATATACCCGATGAAACAACATTTTCTATATACCGTTTGTTTGATAAGTATATTGGGCTTTACTCCCGTGGTGTATGCTCAGAATGCGGCTTCCGAGTTGAATACTATCAAGAAACAACCGGATACCTATCTTTGGGCGGAGTGCACGGCGGTTACATTGGAGGAAGCCAAAGCAAACGCCGTTCTGTTGTTGCAGGCTAAATCGGAGAACAACGTACCGCTTCCCCAAGACAAGGTGCAGACTCTCTATTGTATGCGTGGCGATATGTATCGTGTACTGGCTTTTGTCAATACGTCAGCATTGCAATCTGCTGGGGAGGATAATTCGTCCAATACCACGGTGCTGGTCAATCTCCCGCCGCAAAGCCAACCGCAGGCATCTGCTTCTCCGCAGTCTGTATCGTTCCCCGTAAAAGTGGAGACATCATCTTCTTCCGCCTCTGTCGAGCAGTACACACTTCCCGATACTGAATGCAATAAAATGTTGCGACAGATGCTAACGGTTACTACTGCGGAAGAATTGTCAACCTTGTATCAGCAATGGAAATCCGACGGACTGGTGTTTGCCTATGGCAACAAGCGCAATATACCACTTTCCGATTGTTATATCTTTGTGTATAACAGGGGGGGCAGAATTTGTGCTTATTTATATCAGCACCAAGGTAAGGTAACCGATGTGTTGCACAACAAAGAACAGATGTTATCCGAATATCTGACAAGCGATTACGGCTTGTTTTGGATACATTAATATGATTAATATGATAGTATATTTGATATAATGAAAAAGATCTACTTATTTACTCTCCTTTTTATGGCTCAGGCTATGGTGGCAGGGGTTAATGTGCAGATTGCTGACGGTTTGGATAATGCGTCGCTTCAAAGCAAAATGGAGACAACTATGTCTGGATTGTTGACGGAAATCAACAAGGCGGAAATGGAGCATCGCAATCTGAATTTCGCGGCGTTGGTAATACCCGAACCGGTCAAGGAATCGTTGACTATGTTGTGGGAAAACAGTCCTTTCCAATGCACCGATGACGAGATCGTGGAAACATGTCTCACTACCAACTCCGGTTATCAGATCCGTAATATCCCGTTGATGATGAAACCGCGTGATGATACCTTCAACGAGAGTGAGTATCAGGAGGCGGTAATTAGTTTCGATAAATATGGAAATATGGAAAGTTTTTATTTGTCTTTGAATATGAACCTCTATATGAATGTGATGCGGAGCAACAACCAAATTACGGATATTCGCCGCAGGCAACTGATTCTTGACTATGTGGAGCGTTTCCGCACTGCCTACAATACCAAGGATATTCATTTTCTCAACCAAGTGTTCAGTGATGATGCGTTGATTATTACCAGCAAAGTGGTCAAAGTGGTCAAAGATGGTGTTCAATACCCGAGTAAGATCACTTACAACAAGCAAACCAAAGAGGAATATCTGCAAAAATTGCAACAGGTATTCAAGCGTAATAGTTATATCAAGGTTACTTTTGACGAGATAGAGGTGAGTCGCCATCCTGTCAATCCTGATGTCTATGGAGTTACTCTCCATCAGGGTTATACGAGCAGTAATTACCACGATGACGGCTATTTGTTCCTCTTGTGGGACTTTTCCGACGAAGAGGCACCAAAGATACATGTCCGCACATGGCAACCGGATTCTTTTGACGGAAAGCGGTTCCCGAAGGAAAAGGTATTCACTTTTGCCGACTTTGAAGACCAATAATCCGTTTGTAGTATCGTGTTGTATTATAATATATGAAGAGATTTTTGCTTGTATTGATAGCAGTGTTATCATTAGGGTATATCAACGAATTGTATGCTCAGTCTGATAATATGTCTGTTTCTAAATTTGAAATGGATTCGGGCAGTTATGCTGCTCAGAAAGATTCGGTAAAAGACAATAATGGAAATCTGTGTGCCTTGGTAGAGATTACGATACGCAAGTATCGGGATTTCTCTTTTACGGGGTCGTATGTCTTTCCGAATAAAACCAAACAGATAGTGGGAGGTTACAAAGTGTATCTTGCGCAGGGTGCCAAGAAAATGATTATCCGTCACGAAGAGTTCGGCAGGTTGGAGTATAATTTCCCCGAACCGCTCATAGGCGGTGTTACGTATCGGATGGAACTGAAACTGCCGGAAACCGACAAAGTGGTGTACCGGGTACTGTCTAATATAGCAGGTGCCAATGTGCTTTTTGATTCGCAGAAATATACCACGGACGACAATGCACAATGTAAGATCGTAACCACATCAGGAACGCATACGATAACGGTTTCCACACCTGCGGAAGGTTTTGAGAGCATAACCAAGACGGTTCTATTACCGGTTGGTGAACCGCTGGTCGAAGATACGGTTTATATGCCTTCTACCGAGCAGTACAGATTGACTATTTCGTCTGATGACGGGGCGGAGTTTGAAGTGGATGGGCAGTTATTGAACCAACGGACACAGACTTCGCAGATTCTGCCTGCTGGAATGCATATAGTTCGCGTCCTGATGCAAACAGATCAACATCAATGGTACTCTCTGCCGCAGAAGATTATCTTGAATGGCGACAAGGTCGTTTCTTTACCGCTCAAAGGCTCCTTGCGTATTGCATATCCCGTCAATGCACAGTGCTTTATAGAGATTGATAAAAAAGGTGAAGCCGTTCCGCCGTCTAAAACGGAATTTAAGACAGGAGAGACAATAACCCTGTTAGGCAGATATCGGTTGACTGTCCATAAAGAGGGATATGACGACAGACAGATATCAATTGAAATATCGCCCAATCAAAACGAAGATAATTATCGGGTGGAGATGTCCAGTAAGGGAGACACGTATTTTCTCAATGGCGAGTTTGGCAAAGCGTATGAGGAATTTGAAAAACTGGCGAATACGTTTGATGATGACAAAGCATTATATTCATTAGGCGTTTGTCTGTATACAGGAAAGGGTTGCCCTGTCAACAGAAGTGCAGCACTGATGTGCTGGAATATGGCTGCCAAATTGGGAAATGTGGATGCTATCCGACAACTATTATCTTTTGCTACAGACGAGGCACAACGCTTCGAGTATTATTTGAGTGCGGCGCAGGCGGGTGATGCCGCTGCCGCATACGAAGTGGCAGAGAGATATGCAAACGGTACGGGCGTTAAAATAAATTATAGTTGTGCTGCCTATTGGTATTCGCAGGCGGTAAAAGACTATCCTGCTGCAAATCGGGGACTCGGTGATCTCTATATGGAAGGACACGGGGTTACCCAAAACGTGTCGGAAGCACAGCGGTATTACGAGTTGGGCAGCGACTATGGAGACGAGTTGTCGTATGAACGTTTGGCGGATTTGGAGTTCCGAAACGGAAATAAGGAGAAAGCCATTCAAATGTATGATGCTTTATCCGCTCCCTCACCTGCCGTTCAGGCACGTGTAGCCAAGTACTATATCGGTAAGAAAAAATATCAGGAGTCCGCAAACATCTATATGCAAATGGATTCGGCGGCACTTATAGCATCTAATGTAAAAACAGATATGGAGATGGTGGCGAACAACTTGTATAAAAACAGCGACAAAAATATAGCAATCAATTTGTATGAGATGCTGTATCGTCTGTACAAAGGAAATAATCCTTTTTCCAATAACGTGGTGTATTTCCGTTTGGGAAAATACTATTATGATATGTTGGATTATGAAAAAGCCATTCTCTACTTGGAATTGGGTTCGGAGCAACAAGTGGGTTCTGCCTCTTATCTGTTAGGGGTATGTTATAGCAAGGGCGAAGGTGTGGAACCTGATAATGAAACGGCATTATTCTACTTTAATAAGGCGGTCGAACAAAAATATGAACGAGCTTGGTATTATATAGGAATGGGCTATGTGGACTATGCCAAGAAAACAGGGGAACAGGAGGCACAGGAAATGGCGTTGGAATGTTTTATAAAGGCTGCAAGGGCGGGCTCCAAGCCGGCACAAACAATATTGAAACAAAAAAATATCAATTGGGAAAAACCGGCGGAATAATAGAACGTATTAACATCTAATTCTTTTTGTATGAAAACTATTTGGAGAATCATTATATTGGTTGTGATTTGTCTGTGTGTATATTATGCATGTAGTAATGATACATCGAAAAAATCCAAACAAGAAAATAAACAGGAATCCTCTACCCGAAAGAGTAACAGCAATTCCAATCGTTCCGTAAAATCGAATAAGGATATCCATTTTGAAGATGTGGAGCTTACTATGGAAGAGGAGGATATTGAAGAGCAATCGGATGACAATAGTCAGATGTTTGGTGATATCGATTTTGAGGAAGAAGATGTGGAGGAAATGGACGAAAGTTTATCTTCTCCCGACCTGTTGAATGTAGAAGACGATATAGAGGAATAGTATTAAGAAATAGCATGATATGAGACGTTTTATAGGTTCGATCTTAGGGTTTCTTCTTTGTTGCGGAATGTTGATAGCTCAAACTAACTCGTACGGAAGACTGCGTATATATACAGATGATAAGGCGGAAGTGTATGTGGATGAGTCTTTCATCGGATATGGTTCACAGTCCATAGATGTACCGGTCGGCAATCATCTTGTTTCTGTTAGGTGCAGAGTCAATGGATTGCAAAGCAAAGAACAAACGGTTATTGTCGGGCAGCAAGGTACTAATGTGGATGTGTATGTATTGGGTGAATTGCGTATTAGAAATAATGAGCACTTTCATCTATGGGATGTACAAATATCGCTCATTCCGGAAACAACGGGAGCTATATTGAGTAGCCCAATATCTGTTAAGGATGCGGTCGTACATGGTTTGTATGGACAATACCATATAGAAGTGTCTAAAACAGGATACAAAACGGAACGTAGCAGTCTATACTTTGAAGCGGAGGCTAAGAATGAGTATATTATTCCTGAACTGAAAGTAAAAACGACAACGGTTACTCCGCCTTCTCATTCGACTGCCACTGCTACAACACCGCGGACAAGCACTCCGACAACTTATTCCGCTTCTACGGGACAGGCAGCAACAACTGCCACTACGCCCAAAGCGGTCGCAGTTACCACGGGAACAAAATCAAAATCAGAAACATATACCAAAGAAAAGAAATACTTCCCCTCGCATACCTTTATAGAATATCAATACTCGCCTAAAGCCAATTGCGGAGTTATGTTAGGCTGGTGCAAGCGAGCAGGAGTGTATGCATCTTTTCGGACAAACGTGACATTAAAAAAAGAGGCAGGAGAATCGCATCTCTACATCAAAGGTGATAATGCTGATTTTCCATTTGGTTATCAAGGCTATTCCGCTACCGGCGGACTGATGTTAGGACTGGCGCAATGGCTGTATTTGTATGCGGGTGTCGGTTATGGCGTACAACAATGCAACGGATCGCAGAACCTGTTCGCATCCGTAATGAATTCAAAAGGATTAGCCGCAGATGCCGGAATTATAATACGTTTTTCGGTATTTAATATATCTGTAGGTTATAATACCTTATGCAATACGGAATACAACTTGAATCCGTTGGGTAATATCAATGCAGGAATAGGATTTAACTTGTAAGAGAATATGTTGCAATGCAGATGCGATCTAAAATTGATTGGAAATTAGATTATTACGTTAGATTTTGCAGTATGGGGTATTTTGTGTATCTTTGTAGTCTGATTGTCTTTTTTATATAGATTTACAAAAGTCTATTTGTTTAGGTTAAAGGTTGCTGTGCTATGAAATCGAATAAAAGCAAATTCCTGTTTGCGGCAGTATTAGGGAGTGTTGTATGCGCAATATACATAATGGCGGGATCTTTCCGTTCTGACAGCATCGTTTGCGCTGCGGACTCTCTTTCTGTTGTCCACTTCCCCGCAACACTCCAACCTACAAACACCCCAATACCAGCCTCCGCTGATTACGAAATCCCTCTCTGTACTGCGGGGCAGCAGGAGCAACGCATTGCCCACATCGGCTACCAAGTCAGTTACAATTCCGATTGGCATCTTCCCAACTGGGTGGCATACCAACTGACTGCCGAGGAGGTTGCCGGTGAGGAAGCAAGGAGCAACAAGTTTCTCCCGGATCCGCTTGTGGATGGCGACCCTGTCCTAACGTCCGACTATACCCATTCCGGTTTCGACCGCGGACACATGGCCCCGGCGGTGGATATGAAGTGGTCGCCTCAGGCTATGCGGGAATCGTTCTATATGACCAATATCTGTCCGCAAAATCACAGCAATAATGCCGGCGATTGGAAAGATTTGGAGGAATTGGTGCGCGATTTGGCTGCCACTTATGGCAATATCTATCTTGCCTGCGGTCCTGTTGTGTCCGACACATCAAATACCATTGGCACCATCCGCCGAATAGTCGTCCCCGAATCATTCTACAAGGTGCTGCTGCGCCAAAAAGCGGACGGCTCGTGGACTTCCATCGGTTTCGTAATGCCCAATGCTGCGGGCAATCGTCCTCTCATGACCTATATGCTTCCTGTGGACAGCGTGGAGAACATGGTTGGTGTCGATTTCTTCCCGCTCCTTCCTGATAGTGTTGAAAATGCCGTTGAGTCCGACTATACTATCTCTGATTGGGTCGTCAGCCGCTAAGCCTAATATCCGCAATAGATAAAACGATTATAGAAACACAATCAAAAACCGCTTAATCACATACGAATCACATACGAATCACATAGACCTGATAGTTTGTGGCTTCTTGCCACTTTGCACCACATAGGCACGTTTGTGATATTTGTTAAACACAGATAATTGCACGATATTTGCAGGTTCGGGAAAAAAGGAGTATCTTTGTGGCGATTTTAATTTGTATGACTATGACTACAAAAGGTAAAGTAATCAGTTGGATTTCCGCCATTGTGGTGTTGGCTTTGGCTGCGTTCATCTTTGTGAAGTTCTGTTTTGTCTATAGCGAAGGTACCAACGAAGGCGACATCAACTATTTTCAGAAAGAGGGCTTTGTCTTCAAAACGTACGAGGGCAAGATGATTCAGACGGGCTATAACTCCAAAAACCAGAACGCCACTATCCAGTCCAACGAATTCAAATTTTCTGTTGAGGATGAGGACGTGGCACGCCGCATAGACGAATGCAGCAACCAGCAGGTCAAACTCCATTGGAAACGCTATCTCGGTACTTTGCCTTGGCGTGGCAATAGCCAGTTTATAGTCGATAGCGTGATGTCCGCTTCCCCTCGTTCCTCCAAAGTGGTACTCCCTCAATAAATTTTGTAGTTTTGGGAGTTAGAGAAAAATGAATTGCCGGATTAGGTGGGGTAGTTCGCTTTCTCCATAATTCATAATTAGTAACTATGCTTACATCTCCGCAAGATAATCTTGTTAAAATTTTCGAGTCCTCTTTTCGCGAGAACTGGGTGTCGCAAGCCGTAACCGACTATGGTATGGCGCACACACTGACCTATGGTGAATTAGCTACGCTTATCGCACAAATGCATGTACTTTTCGAGCAGTGTGGTATCCGGAAAGATGATAAGATTGCCGTAATGGGCAAAAATAATAGCAATTGGGTGGCAACCTACCTCGCTACGGTTACATACGGAGCCATCATTGTGCCTATTCTCCAGGATTTCAAGGCCAACGATGCCATTCATATAATCAACCATTCGGGGGCAAAACTGCTGTTCATATCCGATGCCAACTGGGAAGGTATCGAACACGACCAAATACCTGCCGTAATGGCGGTGTTCTCATTGGGCAATTGGCATCCCATTGCTATGCGGGAGGAATTGGTTGCCAACCTGACCCCCGAGGCTATCCTCGGCATCTTCAACAGCCGCTATCCCGACGGTTATAAGCCTGCCGATGTCCATTACGATGAGCGGCCAAACAACGAAGTGGCTAGTATCAACTATACATCAGGTACTACGGGCTTCTCCAAAGGGGTGGTTACGCCTTGCAATGCGTTGGCGGGAAATATCCGCTTTGCTCTTGATTCGCGTCTCACCTTTCGCGGCGCACGTCATGTAACTTTTCTCCCGTTGGCACACGCTTACGGCTGCGCATTTGATTTTCTCTCCTGTCTCGCTGCCGGTGGACATACCTACCTCATCGGCCGTACACCCTCGGCGAAAATCCTGCTCAAGGCCTTCGCGGAGGTAAAACCGGACATTATCCTTTCCGTCCCGCTGATCTTGGAGAAGATATACAAGAAAATGATTGCACCCCAAATCAGCAAAGCACCTGTCAGTTGGGTACTCAAAGTGCCATATCTTGACGAGATTGTATTGGGCAAGATACGCGAACATCTGATCAACGCTTTCGGGGGTAGGTTCTCGCAGATCATCATCGGTGGGGCACCGCTTAATGCTGAGGTGGAGGCTTTTCTCCATCGTATTAAATTCCCCCTTACGGTAGGATATGGCATGACCGAGACTGCGCCGCTAATCAGTTTTACCAAGTGGGAACAATTCCGCCCCGGCTCCTGCGGACAGGTGTTGGAAGGGTTGATGGAAGCTAAGATAGACAAACCGGATGCCGATGGTATCGGCGAGATAATGGTACGCGGCGAGAATGTGATGTACGGCTACTACAAAAATGATGAGGCAACCCGCCTTGCTATTACCGAAGACGGCTGGTTGCATACTGGCGACCTCGGTATGATTGACTCGGATAATTTTATCTATATCAAAGGGCGCAGCAAGACTATGCTTCTCGGCCCATCCGGGCAGAACATCTACCCGGAGGAGATTGAGGCGAAACTGAATAATATGCCCTACGTGATGGAGTCTTTGGTGTTGCAGCGCGGTACACAGTTGGTGGCTTTGGTGTGCCCCGATTTTGAGGCAGTGGATGCAGAGCATCTGACTGAGGAACAACTTGCCGAAGCAATGGAGCAGAACCGCAAAGAGGTCAACAAATTGTTGGCTTCTTATGAGCAGATTGTCAAAATCAAACTCTATACACATGAGTTTGAGAAAACCCCTAAAAAATCCATCAAACGTTTTCTCTATACTTCTATGGCAGAGGATTGATGTAATGGAAAGTTGATAGTTTATAGTTGAAAGGCGTGGCAAGTTCGGAAGTGAAAAAAGTGCTTCTGTTAGGACTATACATCACGCTATTACTACTATTAACTTGAAAACTAACCGACTTCTCTCAACTTTCAACTCTCAACCTATACACAGTGAATCTCTGTATTGACCAAGGCAATTCGCGCACCAAGGTGGCTCTGATGACCGACGAAGGGCATATCGTGAAGAATTTTATATACAAGTCCTTCCGTTCGTCCGACGTGGAGCGACTTTTTGCCCTATATCCTATTACGGATAGTATCATCTCGTCGGTTATTAATATCGAACCCGCTATTGTCAATGCCTTGCATCGGCTCTCAAAGCATTTTATCCTTTTTGACCATAACACCCCTGTTCCTATCGTCAATGCCTATGATACACCCGAAACCCTCGGACAAGATCGTCTTGCTGCTGCCGTAGGGGCGGTAGCACTCTGTCCTGACGAGAACTTGTTGATTATTGATGCAGGCTCGGCTGTCACCTACGATTTCGTCTCTGCACAAGGTCGTTACGAGGGCGGAAATATTGCCCCGGGAATTAAGATGCGTTTTGTGATGCTCCATCGGATGACTAAAAAACTGCCGCAGGTTGACTTGGACGAAAACGAACTGATACCGCTTTTTGGTACAAATACGCACGATGCCATTGCTGCAGGTGTGGTGCGTGGCGTGGTGTATGAGGTCAAGGGGTATATGCGTACATTGGAGGAACGAACGGAGCATTTTCAAACCTTCCTTACGGGGGGGAATGCCCCATACATACTCAACAACCTCCGGTCCCCCAATGCCACAGAATATCCTGTCCGGTATAATAAACATCTTGTCCTCATCGGACTGAATACCATCCTTTGCTACAACAAGCAAAAAGGATAATCACTTGCCTGTTTGTGGGTTGGTATGCGTTTTTTTTCTTCCTAATTGTCTCATTATTTGTGTATTTCAAAAAAAAGTTGTACCTTTGCACGCTTTTTCGGTGCAATCTCTCCCTATAATGCGTGCGCGTTTATTATATGGAGTGCAACGGAAAGCAGTAATAATTCATTAACAATCAAAACATTAACAGATTATGTTAAATCATTACGAAGCCGCTTTCGTCTTGACTCCCGTTTTGTCTGAACCACAGATGAAGGAAGCGGTAGACAAATTCGAGAACCTTCTCCAGCAGAACGGTGGTACCGTGCTGAACCGTGAGGAGTGGGGTTTGCGCCAACTCGCTTACCCTATCCAAGGTAAAACAACGGGATTCTATGCTGTATTGCAATTTGATGTAGAACCCGCTGTTATCGCTACTCTCGAGACTGAATTCCGTCGTGACGAGCGTATCATCCGCTTCCTCACTACGCGTCTTGACAAGTACGCATTCGAGTATGCTGAGAAGCGTCGTGGTAATCTTAAAAAAGAAGAGGAGGCTTAATTATGGCACAGAATGATGAAATTCGCTATCTGACCCCGCAAACCAAAGATCAGAAGAAGAAAAAGTATTGCCGTTTCAAAAAGAGCGGTATCAAGTACATCGACTACAAAGACCCTGAGTTCTTGAAGAAATTCCTCAACGAGCAAGGAAAAATCCTCCCGCGTCGTATTACCGGAACAAGCCTCAAGTATCAGCGCAAAGTTGCTCAAGCCGTTAAGAAAGCACGCCACTTGGCTCTGCTGCCTTACGTAACCGATATGATGAAGTAATTGTCTAACCCTTTAACAAACGAAACATCATGGAAGTAATTTTGATTCAAGACCTTGCTAACTTAGGTTTCAAAAACGATATAGTACGCGTACGCGACGGCTATGGCCGCAACTATCTGTTGCCTAACAAAATCGCCGTTATCGCTAACGAGAGCAACCGCAAACAATTGGCGGAGAACCTCAAACAACAGGCGCACAAACAGGCAAAACTTCTTGCTGACGCACAAGCATTGGCAGAGCAACTTGCTGGTATGACTATTGATATGGCTGTTAAGGCAAACGAGGATGGCAAAATCTTCGGTACGGTTACCACCGCACAAATCTCTGCTGCTTTGGCTGCTAAAGATATCAATATCGACAAAAAAATCATCACTATCGCTGAGCCTATCAAGGTAACCGGTGAGTATGTTGCTGTGGCTCGTCTCCACCGAGAGGTTAAAGCCGATATCAAACTCAATGTTGTTGCTGAGTAATCAGAACGGCACTTTGTAAAACTGTTAAAAACGTAAGACAATGAAACAAGGAATTCATCCCGAGAACTACCGCGTGGTAGTCTTCAAAGATATGTCTGATGGTACTCAGTTCTTCAGCCGCTCTACTGCTGCTACGAAGGACAGCATCGAAATCGATGGCGTTCAGTACCCGCTGATTAAGTTGGAAATCTCCAATACCAGCCACCCGTTCTATACCGGTAAATCGAAACTCGTCGATACCGCTGGACGTGTGGATAAGTTTATGTCTCGCTACGGCGACCGCAAACGTAAGTAATTTTATCTAAGGGCGGGCTTCGGCTCGCCCTTATTGTTCTCAGTCTGCTGCCTATTGTTTCCCTAACCCCTCATTGTCTGCTATGCAAAAACAATTATTTCGTGAACTGTTCCGCAAGACGCTTTTCTCCTGTGCGCTGTTTCTACTTCTGTTTGCAGTGCTGTACCTCATCGAGTGGTTCCTGCCGTCTCTTAAAGGGCAACTCCTGCAATGGGATAATGCAGCCTTCGTTGTGGGGATTCCTGCCAGTGTGGTGGGAGTGGCGTATGTACTGACTATCAAAAACCCGCAAAACTACACCGGCTTCTATGGCGGTATCCTGATGGCATTGTTGCTCTCATGCCAATTTTTCTTGCAAGGAAATTTCGACCTCGTCTTTCTGCAACTGTGTGTCTTTATCCCTTTTATGGCAAAATCCATCGTCGAATGGAAGCGCGCACTCAGAGCACAGGATAGTCAACCGGTTGATAATAAGCCGTTTGTGCCGCAGTACCTGCACGGGCGGGCATTGCTCTGGACGCTCGTTGCTGCTATCGGTATTGTGGTGCTTGATTATGTGCTTGCCACGTTGTTTATTCAGCACGATGCATGGGATGCCAATGTGTTGCTCAAACTTTGCAGCGGAATGATGATCGCCTCGTCCACATTGGCGAACTTCTGGCTTATCTACCAAAAGATTGACGCATGGATCTGGTGGGTAGTCTATAGCGCAAGCGGCATGGTGCTGTATGTGCTGATCAGCAATATGTTCTCGCTCCTGCTCTTTACCATATTCCTTATCGTCAACGGTTCGGCTATGATTGCGTGGATGCGTATGCACCGCGCCGGCAAATAAGAATATTACAACAAATTTCATTTATTTCCTTTGTTTCTCTCGCGCCAATGAGGCTCCGCAAAATTTATTTTGTGGAGAGAGGAGAAATGACGGCGACCAAAACTCGTATAACGAGTTTCTATGTTGCAAGTCCATTTTCGACGAGGGCGCATAGGACACATTAAACTATGTACAAACTCAAAAAAGATACGGTCTTCCATGTAGAGCAGGACCAACAATTGTTGGATTTTCTGCTCGCAAAGATGGGGGGAATGACCAAAACCAGTATCAAGCAATTGCTTGGACAACGCCGTGTGTCAGTCAATGGCTCTATCCAAACGCGACACGATACACCGCTTCATAAGGGCGACAAAGTCGTGATGGTCAGCGGGCGTGGAAATATCGAACTCACCCACCCGAAATTGAGTATCGTCTATGAGGACGATTCGCTCATCGTGGTGGAGAAAAAGCAGGGGCTGCTCACGGTGCCTACCTATCCGGGGTCTGCCGAAACAACCGCGTTCTCCATTCTGAAAAACTATGTTCACCGCCGTAGTCAGCATGCGGGAGTTTATGTCGTTCATCGGCTCGACCGTGAGACAAGCGGACTTTTGGTGTTCGCCAAATCGCCTGAATTGCAGCAGTATATGCGTACATACTGGAGACAACTTGTAACCAAACGTACCTACGTGGCGGTGGCGGAAGGACTCTTTGACAAGACTCAAGACAAGATTACCACATGGCTCACTGAGGATAAACGCAATGCGGTGGTGTATTCTTCGCCGGTGGACGATGGCGGACAGATAGCCGTTACCAACTACAAAGTAGTAAAAACCATTTCGCCCGACAGCGAAGATACCGTCCAACTGCCCCTCTCCCTCTTGGAACTCAATCTCGAGACTGGGCGCACCAACCAGATACGTGTACATCTGGCGTCGATAGGCCACCCTGTCTTGGGCGATCGCAAGTACGGACATGGTAATGAATTCTCCCCCGCAGACCGTCTTTGTCTCCATGCGCGGATCTTGGAGTTTATCCATCCCGTGACTGAAAAAACTGTCCATTTCGAAACCCCCGTCCCACGAGATTTTACCCGTTTGTTTGCCAAATAAGATACATTCCCGACAAAAAACACACGCTTTGCAGAAGATAGCAAAAGCGTGTGTGTTTCTTTTTACCGGATATTTATCGTATATCTATATATTTATGTGTTTGTAGGGAAAGGTGCCAATGGGGATGGCGGAGAATGTAGTCTATGACATCTGCAGTGTTTTGGCAGGAACAGGGTTGTAGATAAAGATGTGTGGAGGAAATGTGCTCTGCCCATTGCTCCACATCCTGATGTTGATAAACGATTTTTAGTTCGTCTGCAAACGGAATGACCACACGACTCCCTTCTTTGGGCGAGCATGTTATCCAATCTATACCCGACGCAATAGGGTGCGTACCGTTGGTTTCCATACATATACGTTTGCCCGTGGAGTGCAGAGTGCTGAGGAGAAGTTCATCGGCTTGCAGCGAAGGCTCCCCACCCGTAAGGATAATCAGTACGTGCGAATCGGCAGACAGGTGTTGCACGGCTGATGCTATCTCCTCTGCTGTCATCTCGCTGTACGTGCTGAAATCGGTATCGCAGAACGGACAACGCAAGTTGCAACCGCTAAAGCGCACAAACACAGCTGGATAGCCTGTGTGGTACCCCTCCCCTTGCAGACTATAGAATATCTCGTTTACCCGATACGTCTTACTCATCTTTTTCGTAGATGGCACAGTTGTTCTCCGACTCGTGCACGCTCACTTTGTAGCAATTCTCCACGTGGTCGCAAATCCAGCGCGCGATATTCTCCGCCGATGGATTCACATCAAGCACTTCGTTGATGTATTTATGGTCGAAAGTGTCCTTTACTACGCGGTTGATGTGCGTGAAATCGGTTACCATACCGTCTTCATTCAGTTCGCGCGCTTTGCAATAGACTATTATTATCCAGTTATGACCGTGCAGGGCCTCGCATTTACTCTCGTAACTGAGGTGGAGATTATGTGCAGCGGAAATCTCCAAACGCTTTTCTACATAATACACTGTTTGTATATATTAATATCTTTCGTATTCGGTGGTGTCTTCTATTCCCGCTTCGCGGAGGGCTTCCTTACGCTCGGTGCAGGTACCGCATTTGCCGCAATGTTTCTCGCCCCCCTTGTAGCAACTCCATGTCTCCGCATAGTCTATCCCAAGGGCTTTGCCGCGGCGTGCAATGTCGGCTTTGGTGATACCCGTGTAGGGTGTAAATAGTTCTATTCCTTCATACGTCCCCGCTTTAATCGCCTGATTCATAGCGTCCACAAACGTCTGTCGGCAGTCGGGATAGATAGCATGGTCGCCCGAGTGGTTTGCCATCATAAGGCGTTTCAAACCGCGGCTCTCCGCCATACCTGCTGCAATAGCCAGCATAATCCCGTTGCGGAATGGTACAACCGTTGAACGCATATTCTCCTCGTCATAGTTGCCTTCTGGAATAGCGTCCGCTCCCTCCAAAAGCGAACTGTGGAAATAGTCGTGGATAAACTCTAACGGTATGATTATGTGAGGAATATCCAAACGATCGCAGTGCAAACGCGCAAAATACAATTCCTTCTCGTTATGATTGCTCCCGTAGTTGAAACTCAGAGCCAAGGCTATCTCGTCCTTATACTCATAGAGCATCGTGGTTGAGTCCATTCCGCCCGACAAAATGATAATACTATCCTTCATTTTTGATGAATGATTGATTGGGAAATAATGACTTTTTATTGAAGTACTTCCGCGAAGCGCGCGGAAAGACGTTGCTGCTTGAGGGCTTGGTGTGCCTCGTCGGCGTAGTTGGCAAATGGATATATGCTGATCCCACCTCGAGGAGTAAAGATACCCGTTACCTCGATATATTTCGGATCCATCAGTTTGACCAAATCGTTCATGATGATATTCACACAATCTTCGTGAAAATCACCGTGGTTCCTGAACGAGAACAAATAGAGTTTCAGCGACTTGCTCTCCACCATACGTTCACGCGGAATGTACGAGATGACAATCGTGGCAAAATCGGGCTGCCCTGTCTTCGGACAAAGTGATGTAAATTCGGGGCAGTTAAACGTAACGAGGTACTCGTTCTCGGGGTGCTTGTTGACAAATGTCTCCAGCATTTCCGGAGCATAGTCCGTAGGATACTTCGTCCGGTTCTCCCCCAACAGGCTCACCCCTGCTAATTCTTTTTCTGTACGCATTGTTTTCAGTGTTTTTAAAGTAATCGGCGAGGGAAAAACAATAGCCCCGCCTTTGCGCTGCAAAGTTACTGCTTTTTGGCGATATATGCAAATACCATCCTCCTACCGTGAATAGAATCTACGGACATTTATAGTAAAATGGCACGCATTTTGCGTGCCGTTTATCAGGTGGTCTTTGGTGTAGTGTCATCGCGAGTCGGGGTCGCTTTGCCGGACGACTCTATCTCGTCCACAATCGACGGCGAATCCAATAGCGAGTTGCCGCTGTGTTTTTCCATAAAAGCATTGTGGCGGAATAGAACATAGAGAGCCACTATCAGCCCCCCGATAAAATCAAGCGTCAGATCCGTCATCGTATCCCGTAGCGCCTCATGACCCACCAGGGGAATGTCTTGGTCGGTATAGATTGAACCGGATGTAGTTTCCATAAACTGCTGAGTATTAGTGCAAAAGAGGTCATCGTAGGTATATTCGCATATCTCCCATATAGCACCGCATGCAAGCGAGAACATCAGCAGAAAAAGAGCAAGAAAATACTTGTTGCTGAATACCACTTGGTCGGAATCGGATAGCAGGATATGCACTATCCAAAGCCCGATAAAGGAGAGAACTGCCCCCGAAAAAAGGTGCAAAAGAGAGTCCCACCACGGATAACGCCCGTAGAAATTCAGGCCGTCACCCAACACCATCGCCGTAAAAGCAAATGCCGCTATCACCACCGTCACCACCAGTGGTACATTCAGCAGAAAACGCTTGCGCAAAATGATTGGCACTGTCAGAATAAGCAACATCGCTACATACTGCAAACCGCAGAACATCACTGCTTTAAGCGTTACATCGGGTTGGAAAAGCAGATAAACCACGTTGGCTATGCCCAACACCACTGTCAGGACAAAAAGCACGATATAAAACCGTTTCAAACGTTGATGAGAAGATAACATATATGGAGCATTTTTATATCTCTTGCCTGCAAAAACTATACCGTAATATATATAAGTAAAACCATAACATTTTGATATATGAAGATTCTACTTGTCATCGACCAGTTCGATGCCGCCAACAATGGCACCACTATCTCCGCTAAACGCTTTGCTACACACCTCCGGGAGCATGGTAATGAAGTTCGCGTCGTTTCCACGGGAGCACCCTCCGAGGATAAGTATGTGGTGGCGGAATGGAAGTCCCCCATCGGCGAAAAACTCATCAAAAGCCAGGGAATGGCTTTCGGAAAACCGGAAATAGATGTTTTGGAAAATGCCATCTCGTGGGCGGAGGTGGTGCATTTTATGATGCCCTTCACCCTTTCTATAGAGGGACTCAAAGTCTGCCAGAAACTGGGTGTTCCGCATACCGCCGCTTTCCATGTGCAGCCCGAGAACATCACTTCGAGTATCGGACTCAAGGATGCCACGTTAGTCAATAAGGCACTCTATCACACATTCCGTGATGTCTTTTACAACTACTTCAAGCATATCCACTGCCCAAGCCATTTCATTGCCAACCAACTGAAAATCAATGGATATACCGCCAAACTGCATGTCATAAGCAATGGTGTCGAACCCGATTTCAAATACCGCCGCGATGCCGAGAAATCCCCTGCGCTCGCAGGCAAAATCGTCATTATGATGATCGGCCGCCTCTCCGTCGAGAAACGGCAGGATGTCATCATCGATGCCGTCAAGAAGAGCAAGTATGCCGACAGGATTCAACTGATTTTTGCCGGACAAGGACCTCTCCTTGCCGATTTGGAAAAACAGGGGGCAGACCTGAAGAACCCGCCTATCTTCCGTTTCTTTACCAAAGAGGAACTGATTGATATGTTGGCGCAAACCGACCTCTACGTACATGCCGCCGACATCGAGATTGAGGCTATCTCGTGTATCGAAGCCTTCGCCACCGGAGTAGTACCTGTCATTGCCAATTCCGACCGCTCCGCTACCCCACAGTTCGCCCTCGACAAACGAAGTCTCTTCCTCCCCGGAGACAGCGATGACCTCGCCAACACCATCGACTACTGGCTCGACCACCCCGAGGAACGCAAACGCATGGAACCCCAATATGCCGAGGCGGGCAAACAATACAGCATTGAGCATTCCATCGAATTGACAGAACAAATGTTCCGAGAAGCCATCGCCGACAATAACCCCGATGAGGACAGGCGCACCTGGCGCACTATACTCGAACAAGACGTCGCTCGTCTCCGCGAGAGATTGGCAAACGAAAAAAAAGAATATTTTTGATAATATACTTGCCACTTACGATATCCCCTTTACAAAAGTACTAAAGTACAAAAAGTACAAAAAGTACTAAGGTAAATAGAAGTTATAAATACGGAGTATATAATTACAAGAGGTATATAAGAGTTATATATAACACAACAACATATACTATATAAATAATATGTATATAACACATACATAATAATGTAACCTGTAATAACAGGCTATCAGGCGCAAGACTTGATTGCCTTCAAAAAGCAGTCCAAGTACAAGACCCTCTACGGCTACGTTTTCTCTCAGGTTTATGGTGCCCAATAAACAAAAAACACGTAAACCACACCCATCGTCGGCACCTGCCGACGGTGGGTTTTCTTATTTATTTCACCACGTCTTACTTTTCGCTAAACGGGTCTTAATCACACCTCCCACAAGGCACACAAGCATATAATACGGATAGAGCAACGCCAGCAAGAACGCAATACCAAACGAAACCGACCACCCGCTACGCCGAATGAAACCGTAATCAATAGGAAATTTCACCAGAACAAAAGCCGGACACAGAAATTGCAACACATTTCCAACCGTAACCAAACCGCCGCACACCACAATATCCCGGTCGCTATAAGCAACTGCCTTCCCCGCCCAACGCATACGCTGACGAAAAAAAGCCCGCCACGAGGTCTCCGGACGAACTGTCGCAGTGAAAGAGTTGAGTGTTGAGCGTTGAAAGTTGAGAGATTGAGGGCTGTTGAGAGTTGAGAGTTGAGTGTTAAGCGTGATGATTTTCAGTCCGCGCCGTTTGAACGATTCCAGCAAAAACATATCGTCCCCGCTCCCAATCTCAGGGTGCAAGTCCCTATATGATTCCAACCACCGTTCACGACGCACCACCATATTCGCGCTGCTACACATCACCGCATGCCCATACACTGCCGATTCTAATGTAAGTTGCTGAATAGCAGCATATTCCGCCATCTGCAACCGTTCCAATAGAGAAGGACGGACATTCTCCGACTCCATACGCAAAGGCAAAATGAGCATATCGGCATCGCCTATCGCTGCCAACACCTCTTCATCCGTCGCAGCAGGCGCAATAATATCATCGTCTTGCAACCATACATAATCGGCTGTAGATGAGGATATTAGGCGATAGAGCGCATGTTTCTTCCCGCGGTTTTCATCGTTTATCCCTCGCCGTGGTATGATTCTTTCAACTTGCATAGTTGCGAATAAAAATCGGGGTAACTCTTTGATATACACTCCCTGTCATCGCACGGCAGGTCGGCTGCCAACAACGCCATAGCGATACGGTGGTCGGCACACACACGGTGTTCCGCCACGGCTTTCAGGCGGTCCGACTCCTTGATAGTCAGCGACTTGGTGCCTGTTGCTGCCAATCGCACACCCAACCGCTCACAAGTGATAGCCACCGCCGGATAGAGGTCGGGGCAATGGCTGAAATCGAATGAAATATCAGGGGGGAGATATACATTTTCAACGGTCTTCGATATAACGATACCGTCTGATTGATAGGAGGTTAGCACGCCGAAGCGAACAAAAAGATCTGCCACTGCACGGTCGCCTTGCAGGGAGTCGCGTTGTAACCCACGCAAAGACAACGTCCCCCCATGTAAGGCAATATATTCGTACCAAAATGCAGCAGCAGACCAATCGGATTCTATTTCGTAACTGTGCGAATGGACGTATTGTTCGCATACCCGCTGTGTCATATATATATAAGGAGAAGACACATTCGTGGTGGCGGGCACACCGATAAGCAGCAATGCCGATACAAACTGTGTTGACAATGGATTCTCTATATCCACACCATGGCGGGGCAACACCTTGCCACGTATATGCAACGGAGGGAATCCTTCTTCACCCATATATTCTATGTCCGCCCCTAACTCTCGCAATGCCGTAACCAACTGACCGACAGGACGTTGCTTCATGCGTTCCGTGCCGGTGAGAACTACATCGCAACCTTTCAGTTGCGCGCAATATGCTGTCAGAAAACGCATAGCGGTGCCACAGTTGTAGAGACACACCTCCTGCCCCTTGGATAGGGTGGGCATATCGCAAAGAACACTATGCAGCAGACGCACATCGTCCGGAGTGTTGGCAGCGGAGACAGACAAAAGTCCGTCCCCGCTCAAGGCTTGCAAAATCAATAATCGATTCGCAATGGACTTCGATATAGGTAAATCAATATCCAATCAACAACAAGAACTAAGAATCAAGAAATAGATAGGCAACACCCCTCATAATTCAAAATTACCTCTGCTCTCATAATTCTTAATTCATAATTCATAATTAATTAACGTCCGGCAGCCACGAGTAGTCGCGCGAGTAACGGAGATGTTGCTCCACGTAACCCTCGGTGTAGTCTATCTTTACGTCGGTGATGTTACCTTCGGCGTCATACACCGGTGTGTAAACAGGATTGACAAAGCCCTTGTATGGCGCAAGATTCAGGTGGGCATAACGATCCAAAATCTCTTGGTGCAACGGCTGATCCACTTTCACAGCGTAGGTCTCCACTATCTCTTTGGCTGCGGCATAGTCGCCCTCCGAAGTGATACGCTGAATCTCTGCCAGCAATTGACCGTAGAGCCCACGAAGTCCTTCATAATCATTGATTTGCAGGTAGTGCTTGCCATCGCGCTCTACTATCTCCACCTCTTTGTTTGCAGCGTGTTGATATACCCATTGAGCGATGAGTTGGCGGTTACGCATATGTGCTTCCTCCACGTCTTTGCCCGGCTCGATACGCACGAGTTGAGTCATCAGACCGTTCATCATCTGTTGGTAATAGAATGCTTTGTATGCCTCGTTGTTAGGCAGCAGTCCGAGTTCTACCATCTTGGGGTCTGCCATAAAATAGAGTCCGAAGAGGTCTGCACGCGATTCCTCGATAGTCGAAGCATGCTCTCTCAGCGCATCTTTGCTTACACCCGGAAGCAGTTTGCCCGAACCGTGTCCCACACACTCGTGAAGGTCGGTATGGAGGTCTCCGCAAGTAGCACCGTAGAGGTTGTATTGCTCACGTATCTGGTCGTCAATCATAAATTCTTCGTTGAAACCATTGCCCTTGGCGGCCTCGTTGTAAGCGTGCATCAGGTTGTCGATGGTAACCGATTTGGAACCGTACTCTTTGCGAATCCAGTTGGCGTTAGGCAGGTTGATGCCGATAGGAGTAGCGGGATAGCAGTCGCCACCAAGGATAACGGCGGTGATAACCTTCGCACTCACACCCTTCACTTCCTCTTTTTTGTATTTGGAGTCCGTGGTGGAGTGGTCTTCAAACCATTGTGCATTGGCGGAGATAATCGACGTACGTTTGGTTGCCTCCATATCTTTGAAGTTCACCATAGCCTCCCATGCACCCGTGATACCGAGCGGATCGGTATAAACCTCCGTAAAACCGTTCACATAGTCCACACGGCTGTCCAAGTCTTTCACCCATGCGATACAATACTCGTTGAACGTGCGCAAGTCGCCGGTGCGGTTGAACTCAATCATCTTCTCGATAGCCTCGCGTTGCTCATCGTTTTCGGCATACGGCAGGGCTTTCTCGAGCCAATAGACCACCTTCGCAAGTGCCTCGCCGTACATTCCGCCCACTTTGTAGGTCTTCTCAACTACCTCCCCGTTCTCTTTTACCAGTTTGGAGTTGAGACCCACCCACATTGGTTCGGGCGAGTCATCTTTGTGAGCAGCATAGTAAGCCTCAGCCTCTGCTTGCGTAACACCCTCATAGTAGTTGCCGGCGGAGGTCAGCACCAAATCCTGACCTGCGGCTTGGTTCGTACGTTTGGGCATCACTGCGGGGTCGAACATCACCGGCAGAATCTCTTCGGGAATTGTCACATTTGCCTCTTTGCAAGCATCGCAGAACCACTCTTGAGTGAATTCGGGCAGGAACTTGTCCTCCGAGTAGTGGTGGTGAATACCATTGGAGAACCATACGCGCTTGAGATATTTTTCCAATTTGAGGAACTCCTCGCTGTCGCGCGAACCCGCATAATTGGTGTAGAGAGACTCCAGCGTACGACGAATACGCAGATTGTAACGACCGTTCTGGTCGTAGAGAATGTCGCGCCCTTGCAACGCTGCCTCAGAGAGGTAGTACGCAAGGGTCTTCTGCTGCAAGGTCAGTTCCTCAAAACCGGGCACTTGGTAACGCAGAATTTCCAAATCGTAAAACTTGTCCACGTTGTAATTAAATTCTTTGGGTTGATTCTTTTGGCACGACGCGCACAATAGTGCCGTGGCGCCAAGGGTAATTGAAACAAATAGATTACGCATAAATATAAAAAGTTTATGTGAATGAATTTTGAACGCTGATGATCGTATAATTGAACGGTAATTATCTCAATCAAATCCGTTCCAGTACGGTGCGGACAAGTTCTTTGACGCGCGGTTTGTAGTCGGTGTTAGCAGCCTCGGCTTTGCGTTGTGCGATGACGCAGCACACGGTCATTGCCTTATGCCCCATGTGGAGAGCCAGACCGGCGATACACGAGCCTTCCATCTCATAGTTGGTGATACGCTGTCCCTCATAACGGAAGTCGGTAATTTTCTCGTTGATGTCGGGTACAGCGATGTTCACGCGCAACACACGTCCTTGCGGACCATAGAATCCGTTGGCGGCAATGGTGCAACCGCGCATCATATCGTCTTTGGCAATACGATCCACCAATTCTTCATTGGCTTTGACAATATACGGCACAGCCGCCTTGGCAGGGTAGTGGATAAAATCAACCAATGCTTTTTCAAAACCAAGGTCTGAAATTTTATCACGGTCCTCATAGAAAGCGAGTACGCCATCAAAGCCTATCGATTTTTGGCTCACGAGGAAGGTGCCGATTGGAATATCCTCCTGCATACCGCCACAAGTGCCGACACGCACAATCTCCAGACTGCGTTTTTCGGCTTTCTCGGTGCGTGTGGCAAAGTCGATATTTGCCAAAGCATCAATCTCGTTCATCACGATGTCGCAGTTGTCGGTACCGATGCCGGTAGAGATACAGGATATGCGTTTGCCGTGGAATCGACCTGTAATCGTATGAAACTCACGGCTTTGCACATTGCATTCGATACTGCCTTCGTCGAAGAACGAAGCCACCATATCTACACGGTTCTGGTCGCCTACAAGAATGATCTTGTCGGCTAAAAACTCCGGTTTCAGGTGCAAGTGGAATACACTACCGTCATCATTGATAATCAGTTGGGAAGCAGGAAAAGTTTTCATAGTACGAATGATTAAATTAGTAAATTAGAAAATGTGTAAATTGTTGCCCTCTGAGAAATTAACGGTCAATTAACGGCAACCCTTTAATGGTCTGCATGGAGCAAAAAACACCATACGAAGGAATTAACGATTTATTAACGGCAATTAACGGAGAATTTCTCAAACGGCAATGTGCGGATTTACGCCTCGCCGCCACCAAAAGACATCGGTAAAGTGCTGCCTGGGACTGGTCCGCCGGGGTTCTGTATCTTGCCGAATTGCTTTTCGTATTGGGCGATATTGTTTTGCAGGGCAAAAAGCAGTTTCTTGGCTTGGTCGGGCGTCATAATCACACGTGATTTCACCGATGCCTGTTCCATTCCGGGCATCATACGCACAAAGTCGAAAACAAACTCGCTGGGCGAGTGAGCGATAATAGTCAGGTTGGCATACGTGCCTTCTGCTACTTCGGGTGTCAGGTTAATGTTCAGTTTCTTTTCTTCCATAATCTTACTTTTTTTTACGCTATTGGATATGCGTTTTGTTTCTACGTTGCATTAATGGTTAATTAATGGCAAATTATATGTTTCTAAATACACGATATTTAATGGAGTCCTACCATCGTTGTTTTGGACGGAACGGCTGTGTAATAAGCATATATAGTGTTACCAATGGCAGACAAATATCGTACCATACTATGCTCAATCCGAACATAGACAATCCCATCCGCCATGCGGATATATCTATTATCAGTATCTGCATCAGCAACCGTGCCGCAAACAGCGTCGCACCTGCTATCCATGTTACAGGCGAACCGCATACACCTATTGCGATTAGCAGCGCATAGAACAATCCGCGCGTCATCGGCTCTACGCCAAGACGGAACTTTGTTGCCGAACGATACTTGGGCGATACGCTCAAATGTCTCCGTTTCTGTAGCAGCCATTCGCGTAATGTATGCTTCGATACCGACCATGTCAGACTGTCTTTTGATACCACTACCGCCGTGTTCTTTCCCGTTGCCACGCGGTTGATAAACAGGTCGTCATCGCCTGCACGCTCCCTCATCAGGTGCGAGAAACCGCCGCTCTCAAAGAACAGCGATTTTTTATAAGCGAGGTTGCGACCTACCCCCATATAAGGGTGCTTGCATAGTGCTGCACCTAAATAGTGCAACCCGTTAAACAGCGTGTCGAAACGCACTAAACGGTTGATTTCTCCATTGTCCTTAAAGTATGCACCGTACCCAAGTACCACTTCCGTTCCCTGTTTGTCAAAACCGTGCATCATCTCGCTGATCCAATGCACACTCTCCGGTCGGCAGTCTGCATCCGTCAGGAGTAGGTAATCGTATTTGGCAGCCTTCGCGCCAAGCGTCAGAGCCAACTTTTTGGAACTGCCTACCTGTGCTTCACGTGGTACAAACGTCGTGCGTATACGTGCATCGCGCGATATATAAGAGTCTATCACCGCCGAGGTGTTGTCCTCCGACCCGTCGTTCACCACAATCACTTCATAGAGCGGATAGTCCTGCGTAAGCAACGCCTGCAGATATGCCTCAAGGTTATACCCCTCGTTGCGGGCGCATACAATCACTGATACTCCACGCGGTGTGTTTCCTGTGGATACCCTGTGGATACCCTGTGGTTGAGCCTTTTTGTCGTGGCGAATCTTGCGTGCAGGTGCCGCCATATAGCGGGCATAGAAGTACACTTGAAACACAAAGACCAGCCCCAATGCCCCTAATAGACAATAATCCAATACAGATAATGAATACCAATACTCTGCCATTACTTATCGTAAACAAGTCCTACATTATCCACCCACATCACATTGCCCGCATGCCCTACAAACGCCTCATAGCGTCCCGCTGTGAGCATAATCACTATGTGCGTCGGTTGCAGGGAGGCATTCCATCCTTCTTCTTGCACGGGTACTATCTTTCCCTTTGAGTTCATCGTACGCTGTTTGCTGTTGAAACCCATATACGGCTTAAACCACGGTTCACCCGTGATGTCTCCGTAGTGTATGGGGATACGATGCCCGTTTTTCCATTCCAACTGCGATTGGTCATATCGCTCGTACGCCGTCCCTACACGCACCGAATGGATATTGCCATCTTCGTCCTCCCAACGATGCTGCAGATACAGATATGCCTCCGCTTCATCATGTCCCTCTTGTTTGCGAGGTTTGCTCAATCCCTTGGCATACCATACCCACTTCTCCGGTGAAATCAAGCATTTATAGTCGAATTGTAACGCTGTCGGACGCTTCGTAAAAGGTATACCGAAATCAATATTTTTGTATGGGTCGCTTGCTCCGGTAATCGGTTCTATCGTTCGCCCCGTATAGAGCGTTCCTGCTGCAAGTATTTGTATATCAATCATTCCAATTACTCGTACACCCAACATCGATACGTCCAACCGGCAGCAAGTACCACCTGTTTCTCTCCGCTCGGGTACCACCGTACAAGCCGATTTCTCAATACCTATCACATTCGCGTATGCATTGCTTGTTGACCATGGACTGCCAGTTACCCCATATATATAAGGTGTATTCTTGCGAATAGTGTCGGTCGGTGCCACGCAATAGAGAGTGCGTGTGTTTCCGCCAAGCAGTTTCGATTCCTTGATATATCGTACCGTCCATTGCTCCATATCGCCGAAAGGCAACATCTCTACCCGTTCTGCAAACAGAGCCAGTGAGCCGATAACCCCAAACAAAAATAGTACTATCTGCTTTTTCATCAATTACAAATTACAAATTACAAATTACAAATTAGTAGTGTACCCCGCATGGTGTCGTGTAAACCGCCTCCTTGCTATCCAACGTAATATATTTGGAGATCCATTTCAAGTCCAATGCTTTCAGTTGCTCCGCTGCTTGGCGGCCTACTTCCAATGCTCCTGCTTCGCGCAAGTGCGTGTTGTCGATCTTGCCTTCTGGATATTTGAGACACTCTCCCGCTGCCACGTTCATAAAGTATTGTTTGCTTTGTTCGTCGCCGAGGTTGGTCAGCCACTCTGCCGTACTTCTCTCCATGTCCAACAAAGGCACATTCATCCGTTGTGCCACACGGCGTGCCGCGTCGGGGTAACCGCCGTGACGGGGATAGAATACTCCATCTTTGAAATAGCGGCGCGAGATAGGTGTGCAGAGTATTACGTGTGCTTTCTTTTTCTGCGCCTCGCTAATCATCTGCATCAGGTTCTTCTCATAATCCGCAATCGGTGTATATCGCTCGGGGTCGGATTGTTTGGCATCGTTGTGTCCAAATTGTATCAGTACAATATCGCCTTTTTTAACGCGATTCATCACCTCCGCCCAACGCCCTTGCGCTATAAATGATTTGGTGCTGCGTCCGTTGCGGGCATGGTTTTCCACTACGATATTGCCCGTCAGGTAGGTCGGGAACAACTGACCCCAACCACGTTCCGGCGATATATCCAGTTCCTCTTTGTCTGCCATAGTTGAATCCCCTACCATGAATAGTGTGACAGGGCGCTTGCCTGCCGAACTGCATAGTAGTCCCACTATAGCCAATAGCAATACTGAAAAAACGGTCTTTCTCATACGATAAAAATAATAGATGTATCTTTCAAAACGTGCAAAGTTACTCTTTTTTTTGCATACCCGCAAATTTTGTAGTACTTTTGCAGAGCAACTGCATAAAAAACACACAATGAACTCATTTGGCTTGCATTTTGTTTTTACTTCTTTTGGAGAGTCGCACGGAGCGGCTATCGGCGGTGTGTTGGACGGCGTGCCGTCGGGGTTGCATATCGATTTTAATCTTATCCGCAGCGAACTCCTGCGTCGGTCGGGGCAGGGGATGGTAGGTGCGTCCGAGCGTGCCAAACACGAACCTGATGAGGTGGAGTGGCTGAGCGGAGTATTAGACGGCATAACCCTTGGCACGCCTGTTGCTTTTCTTATCCGCAATCGTGATGCCCGTCCGGAGGACTACGAATGGCTCAAACAGAACTATCGCCCGGGACATGCAGACAAAGTTTATCAGCAAAAATACGGTATTCGTGACTGGCGAGGCGGCGGACGTGCCTCTGCGCGGGAAACCGCTGCGCGAGTGGTGGCAGGCTGTATCGCCAAGCAAATCCTCCGTGCCAAAGGTATTCATATCCACGCCGAACTCATACAAGTCGGTACGGAGACAAACTCTGAGTGTTTTGAGGAGGTCATCCGCGCTGTTCGTGCGGACGGCGACTCTATCGGCGGTATTGTCCGCTGTACCATCACGGGACTACCCGTTGGTACGGGCGAGCCTATATTCGACAAACTGCAAGCGCATCTTGCTTTTGCCGTGATGAGTATCAATGCCTGCAAAGGCTTTGACTACGGTACGGGCTTTGAAGGGATTGCCTTGCGCGGCAGCGAAGCCAATGCTGTCTCGGGCGGAATCTCGGGCGGAATGGCAGATGGCACACCTGTCACTTTCCGCTGTGTCTTTAAGCCTACACCCAGCATTTCCCGCACTATTCCCGGTCGCCATGATGCCTGTGTTGCTGTCCGTGCCGTCCCTGTTGTTGAGGCTATGACGGCTCTCACCCTCGCCGATATGCTGTAATGGAATAATGGACACCGGATTTGCAGGTATCTTAATTTTGTAGTACCTTTGCACCGCTTAATTCATAATTCATAGTTAAACATGGAAATACTTGCTTATTCGATACCTGCCCTCGTTGTCCTGGCTGCTACTTGGCTGGTAATGCACAAATTGTTCAATAACGAACAAGAGAAACGTCTCTGGGAACTGAAACGCCTCTCACAAAAGGAAATATCCCCCATTCGCCTGCGTGCGTACGAGCGACTGACTCTCCTTCTCGAGCGCACTACGCCCGACCGGATGTTGATGGAGATGAACCTGCAGGAGATGACTATTCCGCAGGTGCAGCAGCAACTGCTCCGTACCATTCGCTTGGAGTACGACCACAACCTTAGTCAGCAAATCTATGTCAGTGATGAGGTATGGGATAAAATCATTCATGCCCGTGACGAGATGGGAGCCTTCGTAACGGCTATGGCAGCCGGTATGCCGGAAGGTAGCAGTACTCTCGACTATGCCAAGACACTCATTACCGCCTATTCCACCAACGGCGAAACACCCAACTCTTTAGCCCTTTCTGCACTCAAAGAGGAAGCAAAAACATTGTTATAATAATTATGCTACATATTGCACAAACAACGCCATCGTCTTCTCGGCGATGGCGTTGTTTGTATGTGATATAGTAGGAATTGTTAAATTTCTTTTTTGATAAGATAGTCGTTGCGGGATTGGGAATTGCGAATGATAAGTTCGCCGAGGAACCCTGCCAGAAAAAGCATACACCCGAGTATCATCATAAGAATGGCGATATGGAAATAGGGGTTGGTACCTAATAACATAGCGTGTACGCCCTGTGAGAGAGCATGCAGTTTCATGGCTGCTACTACGATAACTGCCACAAAACCAATAAAGAACATCAGCGAACCAATCAAACCGAAAAAGTGCATCGGTTGCTTGCCGAACTTGTTGAGGAACCAGAGCGTCATCAAATCCAAATAGCCGTTGATAAAGCGGTTCATGCCGAATTTTGATACTCCGAACTCGCGTTTGTGGTGTACGACTACTTTCTCGCCAATCTTGGTAAAACCTGCATTCTTTGCCAAATAGGGGATATACCGATGCATCTCAGAGAATACTTCGATGTTCTTCACCACCTCATTGCGATAGGCTTTCAGCCCGCAGTTCATATCGTGGAGCGGAATCCCCGTAACCTTACGCGCCGTGGCATTGAATAATTTGCTCGGCAGGTTTTTGGTCAGTTTGTTGTCATAGCGTTTCTTTTTCCATCCCGATACAAGGTCAAACCCATCTACTGTAATCATCCGGTAGAGTTCAGGAATCTCATCGGGCGAGTCTTGTAGATCCGCATCCATAGTGATGACTACATCGCCTTGCGCAATGCGGAAACCGCAGTAAAGTGCTGCCGACTTACCATAATTGCGACGGAAACAGATACCGTGTATCTCGCCTTGTTTGACGCTGTCGGCCTCTTTCTTCAGGTTCTCAATCACTTGCCACGATTCATCGGTACTGCCGTCGTTTACGAAAATGATTTCGTACGAGAAATGATTTTCATACATTACGCGGGCTATCCATTCATATAGTTTCGGTAGCGACTCTGCTTCGTTGAATAGGGGTACAACTATGGATATATTCATTGTATATACTTTTTTATTTGCCTGCAAAGTTACTGCTTTTTTGCGATATACGCAACCGGGGTATAGAAAGATAGAAAAATAATAGATAGGGTGGTGGCTTATTCTATCAGGATTGACGGCTGGGTCACCTAAGTTTAACCTATGCTTATCGGCACGAAGGTAAACGGAGGTCAAACGGAATATAGTTTTATAGTTATGCAGGTTATGCACAAAAGGTTAGTAAAAATCGGGCAGAAATGACTTTTGGACGTATATTTATGGGAAAGTGTTGCATAAATAGAAATTTTGCAGTAACTTTGCCGTTGTTTTATCAATAATCTAACAATCATCGTGTTTAACTCTTTTTGCGTAACCAGGGTTTGATTGTAAGTAAACACCCAATTTTGAGATACAATAAAAAATATAATGACTAACTAAAATTCTATTCTTATGAGGCAAAACAAACTTTTTTTGTTCTTGTTGTCGGTTCTCTTCTCTGTGGGAGCGATGGCGCAGACGGCTACGTCGCTGCCTTATTCCACAGGCTTTGAGGACGCTACTGACAATGCTTCTTGGCAGTTCGCCAATGCCACGGTCAACCAATGGTGTGTAGGAGCGGCTGCCAACCATGGAGGTTCCAATGCGTTGTATATCAGCAACGACGGGGGGAATACCTATGCCTACAATGTAAGCGAGCGCACCACATCTTTGGCTTATCGTACTTTCCATTTTGATGCTTGGGATTACAATATTGCATTTGATTGGTCGGGCGAGTGTGAAAGTACGTGGGATGGCATGCAGATCTTGCTCGTTCCGTCAAGTGTCTCATTGGAATCGTTGGGAGCAGATAACAATAATATCACGTTTGGTTCCATGAGCGGATTTACCATTAAGACTACAGATGCTGATATTGCGAAAGCCGGTTATGTTCGTTTGAATTGTTCTGATCCGTTTAGTACAGCTTATAAATGGATTTTCACCGGCAGCAGCAGTTGGAAATCGGAAAGTCAAGAGATTTCTATACCTTCTGCAGGGGATTATAATCTTGTTTTTATATTCCAATGTGATAACGGAGGTGGTAAATCGGCTCCTGCTATTGATAATATCTTTATCAGCAAGAAAGCCTGTGTGGATATGGCAGCGCCTGTTGTTGCGAAGATTACCAACAACTCGGCAAAGGTTACGTGGACTGCAGCAACTGGCGTGCTTGGTTATGATTATATAGTCATTCCTGCGAGCGGTTCGCTTGATGAGAGCAAAGCACAGCGCACTGCGCTGACGGAGATTTTGGCTTCGGGACTCTCTGCCAATACCGATTATGTCGCTTATGTACGTGCGGTATGCTCGGAGGGTGCCGGCATGTGGGCTCGTATGGCTTTCCATACGGATTGTGCAGAACAATCCGTTCCATATACGGAGACTTTTGAGGGTACTATGCCTGCGGGGGACTATGTGATGCCCTACTGTTGGAACCGTATTGCGTATGGTAATAATCCACATGTGGGAGTAGATGACGGTGGTTGGAGTACATCTGCCCACAAAGGTAATGGCTACTTGAATTTTTCTGGTAGCAACAATGAGCAGATTGCTATCTTGCCGACATTGGCAGTCAATGCGAACCAATTGCAGGTTTCGTTCTATTACAGAAACGGTTCGAAAGATTATACGAATTATGGTACTACTTACAAGTATCCGAAATTTGTGGTGGGTGTAATGAGCGACCCCGCGGATGCAAAGACTTTCGTTGCGGTAGATACACTGGCACAAGAAACATCTTACACATTGGCAAAAGTGTATCTGAACGGCGTACCTGCCACACACAATTATATTGCCATCAAGTTCGTGGGTACCACTTATTCCTCAGCGAACGGCTATGTGGATGATATTTCTGTTGATTATCTGCCCACTTGTTTACCCGCAAAAGATATACACGTAGAGGCTACGACCCAAACCTCCGCCACTATAGCATGGACGGCAGGTAAGGACGAAACTGATTGGGCGGTAAAATATGTTCTGGTAGGCGAGACCGATACGGTTACGACCCAAGTGAGCGGTACTCCGTCGCTGACTATCAATGGATTGAAACACTCTACAAGTTATTCATACAAAGTAAGTGTTCAGTCGGATTGTGGTAACGGAGACAAAGCCGAGGTGGCTACCACTACCTTGTCTTTTGCTACCGAGTGCGCACCTTTGACTGCTGTTCGTGACTCTATTTTGCTGGATTTTGAGCAATACAGCGACAAGCAGAATTTCGCAGATGTCCCGTGCTGGAATACGTTTGCCGGCAAGAATAATCCTGCCAATACATGGGCAGTG
>SAMEA104315427__coassemble_492_pt1 | contig 38665 bp, 31 predicted proteins | sample SAMEA104315427__metabat2_high_PE_027 | metagenome-assembled genome bin SAMEA104315427 (sample SAMEA104315427) | gut metagenome | biome: Monkey gut; feature: monkey-associated habitat; material: faeces | place: China | collected 2013
CGGCATAGTCGGCTGCCGAACCGGCTCCGACCTTGTCCGGGATAGTTGTTTGTTTTGCTGTCGGATTTTTCTTCTCCAACTCCTGCAAACTATCAATCTTTTTTGATTGCAGAAAATCATATATTCCACCGATGTGTTCGCGCACTTTCCCTCCACCAAACTCATAGACTTTGCTCACCAAGCCATCAAGGAAATCACGGTCGTGGCTGACGCAGATGACTGTACCATTGAAATCCTGCAAAGCCGCCTTCAGCACATCTTTCGATTGCATATCGAGGTGGTTGGTCGGCTCATCGAGAATAAGCAGGTTGCATGGTTCGAGCAGCAAACGAATCATTGCCAAACGACTGCGCTCGCCGCCGGACAGCACTTTCACCTTCTTTTCCGAAGCCTCGCCACCAAACATAAATGCGCCGAGAATATCGCGTATCTTGGTACGTATATCTCCCACTGCCACACGGTCGATTGTATCGAAAACGGTCAGTTCCCCGTCTAACAATGCCGCCTGATTCTGAGCGAAATAACCTATCTTGACATTATGTCCGATTTTGAGTGTACCCATATAGTCGAGTTGCCCCATGATACAGCGCACAAGGGTGGATTTACCTTCACCGTTTTTACCGACAAATGCCACTTTCTCTCCACGGCGAATAGTGAATGTAACATCAGAGAAAACGGTATGTTCACCAAAATCTTTGCGCAAATCTTCTACAATCAGCGGAAAATCACCACTTCGCGGAGCAGGCGGAAAACGCAAATTCAAACGTGAAGTATCTTCCAAATCCACTTCTAAGCGTTCCAATTTCTCTAATTGTTTGATGCGCGACTGCACTTGCACCGCCTTGGTGGCTTTGTACCGAAAACGCTCAATGAAGTCTTCGGTTTCTTGAATCATCTTCTGCTGATTGAGATAGGCGCGTACTTGTTGTTCGTGGCGTTCCTTGCGCAATTCTAAAAAACGAGAGTAGTTGACATTGTAGTCGTATATGCGTCCGAGGGTAATCTCAATGGTGCGATTGGTGACATTGTCGATAAATTTTCGGTCGTGGCTGACCAACAGAACAGCGCTTTGCGAAGATTTAAGAAAGTCCTCAAGCCACTGAATTGACTCAATATCAAGGTGGTTGGTCGGCTCATCAAGAAGAAGTAGGTCGGGGTGTCGAAGCAGAATCTTTGCCAACTCGATACGCATTCGCCATCCTCCCGAGAACTCAGAACACGGGCGGTCGAAATCCTTGCGCTCAAAACCGAGACCGATGATGGTTTTATCCATTTCGGCGATTCGGCGGGCTTTTTCTTCATCGGGTTCTCCGTCAAACACACTCATCACATCTTCTCGAAGTGTCTTTCCGTCGATGTGCATCATCACTTGCGGGAGGTAACCTATGGTCATATCCGAGTCGCGCGAGATACGCCCGGAAGTAGGCTGATATTCGCCCGCGACAAGTCGCAATAGAGTACTTTTGCCCGCGCCGTTCTTACCCACAAGTGCGATACGGTCTTTCTTGTTAATCATGAAAGATATATCCTCAAGAACGGGGTGCGATGAAAATTCTATGGATAGATGTTCGATACTGAGCATATTTTTACGAGTGTTCGCGCGCGTACTTTAATTGTACCATGCAACGTTAGGATATTATTTGTCTAATTTTTCAAAAATTGAGTTATTGCTGATATACTCTGGTACAATCTCTTTCATCAGTTCCACGGTGAGGAACGGCTTATTCTGTGTGGTCAAATCAATGAGAGTATTGATCTTTTTCTCCACTTCGTCGAACTTAAACTCACGCACACGCGCTACCATAATCTTCTCATTGGAAGTGGGGAGGGTGGTTTCTTTTTGGTTGAGCAGTTCCTCATAGAGTTTCTCGCCGGGACGCAGACCTGTAAAGACGATGGGTATTTCCTCACCAGGTGTGAATCCCGCAAGACGAATCATATTTTTGGCAAGGTCGAGTATCTTCACGGGATGTCCCATATCGAAGACAAATATCTCGCCACCATTGCCGAGAGTAGAGGCTTCCATTACGAGACAGCATGCCTCCGGAATAGTCATAAAATAGCGAATGATGTCGGGGTGGGTAACTGTAACAGGACCGCCTGCAGCAATCTGTTTCTTGAAATAAGGAATGACAGAACCGTTGCTACCAAGGACATTGCCGAAGCGGGTGGTAATGAACTTGGTGCAATTCGGGTTTTCTTTTATGAGTTTCTTGAAAAGCGATTGTACATAAATCTCCGCAATACGCTTGCTGGCCCCCATAATGTTGGTTGGATTAACCGCTTTGTCGGTGGATATCATCACAAAACGCTCCACTCCATATTTAATCGCCATATCTGCCATATTTTTAGTGCCCATTACGTTGGCACGGATTGCCTCGTTTGGGTGCGATTCCATCAGCGGTACATGCTTGTATGCTGCGGCGTGATAGACTACCGCGGGGCGGAACAGACTGAATACTTCTTCCAATCGTTCACGGTTGCGGATATCTGCGATGACCGGCACAAATTGTGCATCGGGGAATTGTTTCTTTAGGTCAAGCGTCAGGTCGTGAAGCGGGGACTCTGCTTGCTCCAAGAGAATGGTTACTTGTGGTTGGTATTTCTGCACTTGACGTACTAATTCCGAACCTATACTACCTGCCGCTCCCGTGACCAACACTACACGGTTCTGTATGATTTGTAGCACATTATCGGTATTGATGTGGATAGCAGGACGCTCCAAAAGGTCTTCTATCTGAATGTTCTCAATACGTCCGATACGCTGGTTATCAATATCTTCCACATTGTCAAACTGTGTGAAGTAGGGGGTGGTCAGTACGTGGAGACCATTGTCGAAAAAGACTTGCAAGTCTTTGGACGGGGTGATAGCACGCATTTGCAGCGGAGAAATAATCACATCGTGGACATTGTGTTCCTTCATCCATTCGAATGTCTTTGCGTTGAACGGAAATACTTTCAGCCCGACCAAACTATGTTGTTGTTCCTTGGCGGCTACACTCTGACTGCCTAAGAAACCGACGGGGTTATACTGCGCATCATCACCTGCACTACGGAGCATTTTTGCGATGGCAATACCTGCGGACTTAGTACCCCAAATCATTACTTTTTTGGTACCCGAAGCGTGCTGTTTGATAAACTCATACAGCGTTTTCACCCCCACTCGCAAACAGAACAGGAAAATAAAGGCAATGGGGATATAGATAACAAGTGCAGTATTGAGGAACAATTTTACATTTGTAATTTCCTTACATACAAAGTTGAAAATCAATAAGAACCCGCCGCAAGACAATATGGCAAGTAAGCACTTAATGGTATCAATAAATGTAGAATAACGCAGAATACCCGAATAGGAATGAAACAACCAGAAACAGAGTATCTGTACTATAATCAGTACTGCATATTGTGCCCAGAAAGGCAATACGTCGTAACAAACAAAGCCATAGGAGAATATGCCGTTTCCAATCAAGATACTACACCAATAGGCAACGGAACACAATAAAACATCAATAAACAATACACTCCATCGTGGCAGATAGTTAGCCGACGCAAGGTGTGAAAATATGTCGGAGTTGTGCAACTCATTTAATTTTTCTTTCATAACGCATTAATAGTTAGTGGAATAGTTTTTTTACGAACTGTCCTGTGTAACTTTCCCGGCATTGTGCCAAATCCTCCGGCGTCCCCTCAAACACAATATGCCCACCGTCATCACCGCCCTCAGGACCGAGGTCGATAACGTGATCTGCTGCCAAAATCATACTCGGGTTATGCTCAATGACGATAATGGTATGCCCGCGAGTAATCAGTTGATTGAGTGCTTTGAGCAATACCTGTACATCTTTGTGGTGCAAACCAGTAGTTGGTTCATCGAATACAAATATAGTAGGCTGTGTGTCCTCTTGGGCGAGGAACGATGCTAATTTTACACGCTGACTCTCACCACCAGAAAGTGTGCTGCTCGACTGTCCCAAACGGATATAGCCGATACCTACATCTTGAAGCGGTTTGAGCCGTTTTACGATTTTCTCACAATCAGGATCTTGGGAGAAAAAGTCGATAGCCTGATTGATCGTCATGGTCAGTATGTCGTAGATTGATTTTTCGCGATACCGGACATCTAATACGTCCTGCTTGAAACGCTTGCCGTGGCATTGCTCACACTCGAGAGTGATGTCTGCCATAAACTGCATCTCGATAGTGATAGTACCCTCGCCTTGGCACATCTCACAACGCCCGCCCGGGGTGTTGAACGAGAAATGGGAGGCAGTGAAGCCGAGTTGTTTGCTCAGCGGCTGGTCGGCAAACAAGCGGCGTATCTCATCGTATGCCTTAAGATAGGTTACCGGGTTGGAACGTGAAGAACGGCTGAGCGGGTTTTGGTCCACAAATTCGATGTCGGCGGCAAGGTGCATACTGCCTTTTATTGCAGAAAAACTGCCTGTATGCTCAGCTACACCACCGTAATGTTTTTTTAGGGCAGGATAGAAAACTTTGCTTACAAGAGTTGACTTGCCGCTACCGCTCACGCCCGTAACTACGGTCATTACATTAAGCGGGAAACGCACATTCAAGTTCTTGAGGTTGTTTTCACATGCCCCCTGTATCTCGATATAATTGCTCCACTTACGCCGTTGCGAAGGGATATTATATACAAATTCGCCTACTTTGGGTTTACCCACATAGGTGATTTCGCCACCGTGGATGCCTGCAGCAGGACCAATTTCAATGATATAGTCGGCTGCTTGGATAATTTCTTCGTCATGCTCAACCACTACAATCGTGTTGCCGAGATCACGCAGCTCTTTGAGTACGTGAATAAGTCGTTCTGTATCTCGGGCGTGCAAACCGATAGAAGGTTCGTCCAACACATAAAGCGACCCGACCAAACTGCTGCCCAACGATTTTGCCAAGCAGATACGCTGGCTCTCACCTCCAGAAAGCGTGTTACTCATACGGCTAAGCGTGAGATAGCCGAGTCCCACGTCTTCCATAAACCGGAGACGGGAGGTAATCTCATGAAGAAGCATCTCTGCTGTCTTTTGGTCAGTATCATTGAGCGAAAGGGCAGCAAACCATTTCGACAAATCGGAGACAGACATCGAACAAAGGTCGGATATATTCTTGCCGTTGATACGCACGTATTGTGCCTCTTTGCGAAGACGCATACCATTACAATCGGGGCAGATGGTTTTGCCTTTGTAACGTGCGAGCATCACGCGGTATTGTATCTTGCCGTATTGCTTTGACTCCAACTCTTGGAAGAAATCGTTCAGTCCCCGGAAATATTCATTGCCTGTCCAAATAAGTCGTTTTTGCTCTTGTGTAAGTTTGACGAATGGGGTGTGTATAGGGAAATTGAACTTCGCGGCATTGTAGATAAGGCGGTCGCGCCATACACTCATCTTTTCTCCGTGCCAACAGGCGATAGCGTCATCATAAACGGATTTCGTTTTGTCTGGGACAACCAAGTCGGGGTCGATACCGATGATATTCCCGAAACCTTTACAAGTAGGACAGGCACCGATAGGGTTGTTGAAATCGAAGAGATGTTCGCTTGGTTCCATAAAACGAATGCCATCCATCTCGAAACGCTCGGAGAACATTTCATAATTGCCGTTGATGTACAATCCACACTCGCCGTGTCCTTCGAAGATGGCGGTTTGTACCGAGTCAGCAAAACGGTTCGCCGTGGCAGGTTCGCCATCTGCTACTACACGGTCTACCAACAGATAGACATGCTCTTTGAGTACTCCGTTGTTAGTAACCTGTTGGCTTGTGGTGGCTCCCAAACGCACCACATCGCCATTATCCAACAAGCGGGAGAATCCTTCGCTTTGCCATATATCCAACTGCTCTTGCAGTGTTCGGTTTTCCAAAACAATAGGCGCAATCAAATAGATGCGTGTTCCATTAGGTTGCGATGTCATCGCGTCCACTACATCGCGTATGCTCTTGCGGCGTACTTCTTTGCCGCTAACAGGCGAGTAGGTATGTCCGATACGGGCAAAAAGGAGTTTGAGATAATCGTATATCTCGGTGCTTGTTCCTACAGTGGAACGTGGGTTGTGACTGCTCACTTTTTGCTGAATGGCAATAGCGGGCGGAATACCTTCTATCTTGTCCACTTCGGGTTTCTGCATACGCCCGAGGAACTGGCGTGCGTAGGCACTCAGGCTCTCTACATAGCGGCGTTGCCCCTCGGCATAGAGCGTATCAAACGCCAACGACGATTTGCCGCTACCGCTCACACCTGTAATCACAACCAACTGATTACGAGGTATGTCCACGCTTACATGCTTTAGGTTGTTGGTGCAAGCGTTCTCTATATGTATCACTTCGTTCACTTGCCGAGTGCTCCTATTTGCGCTTTGAGTTGCGCTATCTGTGCCTGTGTATCGGGGTTGGTCAAATCCATTTGCTGTTCCGTCAGGTGAGGAACCCGCAATTCGGTACCGACTTTGATAGCATTGGGATTATCAATGATGTCTCTATTGGCATCATAGATATATACCCACAAATCCATTTTGTCTTCGCCGTAGTGGCGCCGTGCAATCTGGGCAAGACGGCTGCCGTTGCGTACACGCTCGGTGGCGATAAACTCGGTGTAAGTCAACGGAGTTGACGTGCTTTCTGCATCTTCCTCCGTAATTTTCGAGGTCAGCGTGGTGTCTTTTGCAGTTTCTATTGTGTCTATTGGGGTTGTGTTTTCAACAGCAACCATCTCTGTGTCAGGCTGTTCGCGGAGCGAATCTACCCATTGACTCAATGTTTCACGCAGGAAGATGTACCCACCTACCAATACTAACAGCAGGCAACTGACACAAATTAATGTATCGCGCAAAAAATGGTATTTCCTTTTTGGTTTTGCAGGCTTCTGCTGTTTTTTCTCTTCCTTTTTAGGAGAGGTAGTAGATACAACAGGCTCTATCTCAATAGTCTCGACGGGCGTTTTCTCTTGAGGGGTGGTCTCTTTCGGTGCAATTGTTTCTGATGCATTCTCCTCTTTGAGAGGACTCGTGGAAGTCGGGGTGGTCGGAGCCTGTTCGGCAGAAACCGAAGCGGGTTGATCGGGAGATGTTGTGGAAACCGGCTCATTCGTTTCGCTTTGTGCTTTCGGACCCTGTCCGAGAGTAGCAAGAATATCCACAATCTCATCAGCTTGTTCACCAAGTTTCTTCAGTGGGTCGAACTCGTTACCCGGTTGTTTCTTAGGTGTCGGCTGTTGTGGAGCAGGGGTGTCTTGGGGTAGTGGATTATTGCCCACCAGTTCTTTGACACTTACTTCCGGCACAAAAGCCAACTTGTTGTATCCCTCAATGGTAATGCTTTCGCCTGTAGCGATGTTCACACTTTTGCGGGGCGATATGGCTTGTAAACGGAATGTTCCCAATCCGTTAATTTTCACTTGATTATCTTGTCGTAATGCCGCTATTATTTGCTCTTTGAGGGCATTATGAAACAGGGCGACCTCTTTTTCCGAGGCACCTGTACGCGCCATGACGGCACGACGCAAGTCTGTACTACTCAGTTTGTCTGCCATGGCTTAGAGGTTTTTCAGTTCGTCTTTGATGTTGGCCGTGGGCTTAAAGCAGAGTTGATTCTTGGCGGGTACAACGCTTTTCTCCCCCGTGCGCGGGTGAACAAAAGTGCGCTCCTCTTTTTGCTTAATCTCTAATGTACCAAGTCCTTGCAAGGATACAGCCTTCCCCTCCAACAATGCGTCACGCACTGCCGCATTGGTCGCATTGAGCAGTTCTTCTACACGTTTTTTTGTTAGTCCAGTAGCCTCTGCTATATTATTTATCAAGTCTTTTGTCAGCATAAATCTTCTTCTTTTCCGAGTGTGCCATATAGGTCGAATTCCTCGGTACGAATGATTCTAATCGGATAGAAATCACCTATTTGCAATGTATGTTCTTTGTCTATCAGTACTTCACAATCTACCTCCGGCGAGTCGAATTGGGTACGTCCGATATAATAGTCGGGTTCTTCACGGTCAATGACCACCTCCATTGTTTTTCCCTCTTTTTGCCGCATCAGTTCGCCGGAAATATCCTGTTGTATAGCCATTATCTCAGCGACGCGGCGGTCTTTTATATCTTGCGGAATGTCGTCTTGGTAGTGCAAGTTGGCGTAGGTGCCTTCCTCGTCGGAGTAGGCGAATGCCCCCATACGGTCGAATCGCATTTCGCGCACCCATTGTTTCAGTTCCTCAAAATCCTCCTCGGTCTCGCCCGGATGCCCCACAAGCAGGGTGGTGCGGATACATATATTAGGGACGCGCGCGCGTATGCGCGTGAGGAGTGCGTCTTGTTCCGCGCGAGTGATGTGTCGGCGCATCAGTTGGAGAACATGGTCGCTACAATGTTGCAGGGCGATGTCCAAGTACTTGCACACATTCGGGTGCCTTGTCATCACCTCCAATAGTTCATCAGGAAAGTCGGTCGGGTAGGCATAGTGAAGCCGAATCCAATGCACCCCGTCAATCTGTGCCATGCGGTCTATCAGTTCGGGAAGACGGTGCTCTTTATAGAGGTCTAACCCGTAACTTGACAGGTCTTGTGCGATGACGTTGAACTCTTTAACTCCTTGACCGACAAGCCATTGTACCTCATCGAGAATTTCCTCCATAGGTCGCGAGGTGTGTCTGCCCGTGATGAGCGGGATGGCGCAATAGGAGCAGAAACGGTTGCACCCTTCCGAGATTTTGAGGTATGCATAGTGTTTCGGAGTGGTGAGCGTGCGCTTGTAGCCACAGCCCTCTTCGCTCTTGGGTTGCGCCTTGAGATCGTCTATCAGGTGCATAAAATCGAATTTGCCATACCATTTGTCCACTTCGGGTATTTCAGCCTCCAACTCATGCAGGTAACGCTCACTAAGACAGCCCATTACGTATAGTTTGCGCAGTTGCTTGTGCGTCTTGCGCACGGCGAATTGGAGGATGGTATTGATACTCTCCTCCTTGGCGTCGCCGATAAATCCGCAGGTGTTGATAACGGCGATTTCGCCTTTGGGTGTTTCCGAATCGTGTACACAGCGATAGCCTGCCAATTCCAGTTGGTGCATCAGTCGCTCGGCGTCCACCAGGTTTTTGGAGCAACCCAAAGTGATAATATCTATTTCGTTTTTATGCAAGTTGATTCAATTAACAAGTAATAATTAACATACGTGGTATGTCCTATTTTTCGCTCTGATTAGGGGCGGCTTATCCTCCCGACATCCTCCCGATATCCACCCGATGTTTCTATCAAGAAGCAAGCATACAGAATGTTTGATTTTTCCGGCTCTTAATTGTGCATTATGCGTATTAATTTCCGAGATCGCAATGGAACTTGATACGCACAAGGCGCACATGAATCACATCGTAGTAGTCCTCTCCCAGTTCGTCCATTGCCGTTTTAAGGTCGTCGCTCTCGGCATTCTTGAAATAGTCGTATATTTCTTCTTCCTCGTCGGGGTCAAGCACCTCTTCGATGAAGTAGTTGATATTCACTTTCGTACCCGAGAAGACAATCGCCTCCAACTCATCGAGCATTTCCTCCATCGACATTCCGTTCGATTCGGCAAGGTCGTCAAGGTCCACACGGCGGTCGATAGCCGCAATGATTTGTTTTTTGCGTGTGGATTTTTTCGCCACAGTGCGAATACGCAAGTCTTCCGGGCGGATAATCTCATTCTCCTCTACATACTCTTTGATAACGCGCAGAAACTCATCACCATAGCGTTTTGCCTTGCTCACTCCCACACCCGGAATAGTCATCAGTTCCTCCATCGTGATGGGGTAGGTGGTTGCCATAGCCTCGAGAGACGGGTCTTGGAATATGACAAACGGCGGTACGTCGCATTTCTTTGATAGTTTCTTGCGTACGTCTTTCAGAATAGAGAACAATACGTCATCGGCTGCTGCGCAGGCTACTGCCCCGTTGTCGATGTCTTCGTTTTCCTCATCGTGTACCTCGATAGGCACCTCAAACTTGGTCGGGCGACGGATATATTTTTTACCATCGGAGGTGATTTTCAAATCGCCATAGGAATCGATATCCTTGTTCAAATACCCACTAAGCATTGCCTGACGGATAATGGCATACAATGTGGATTCGTCCACATCGGCTGCTGCACCATAGTTCTCCAATTCGGTGTGCTTATAACTCTGAATATCAGCGGTATCGTTGCCGTGGAGAATGTCCACAATATGGTCGGCTTTGAATTTCTCGTTGAGTTGTTGAATTGTCTCGAGTGTAAGGCTGAGCAACTCATGTGCGTCCATCATACGATAGGTTTTCTTGCAGTTGTCGCAGTTTCCGCAGTTGTCTTGGTTGTACTCCTCACCGAAATAGTGCAGCAACAATTTGCGTCGGCAGATAGTTGATTCGGCATACGACTGCGTCTCAAACAACAACTGGTTGCCTATCTCCACCTCTTTGACGGGTTTGCCCTGTTGGAAACGTCGCAGACGCTCAATGTCATCCGGCGAATAGAAACAGATACATTGCCCCTCGCCGCCGTCTCGTCCGGCACGACCGGTCTCTTGGTAGTAGCCCTCAAGCGATTTAGGAATATCATAGTGGATGACAAAACGTACATCGGGTTTGTCAATACCCATACCGAATGCAATAGTCGCCACTATGACTTGGCACTCCTCCATCAAGAATGCATCTTGTGTGGCACTACGTGTAGCGGCATCCATACCGGCGTGGTACGGGCGGGCGGAGATACCGTTTACGACCAATGTCTGTGCGAGGTCTTCCACCTCTTTGCGTGCCAAACAATAGATAATACCCGATTTACCCTCCATCGAGCGTACATATTTGATGACCTCACGGTCTACGTCCTTTGTCTTCGGACGTACTTCGTAGTACAAGTTCGGACGGTTGAACGAACTTTTGAAAACGATGGCATCGGGCATACCGAGATTTTTCTGAATATCTTTTTGCACTTTCGGCGTTGCTGTAGCGGTCAGGGCAATAATCGGGGCCTTACCAATACGTTGCACCATAGAGTGAATATGACTATATTCGGGACGGAAATCATGTCCCCATTCCGAGATACAATGTGCCTCATCCACTGCGTAAAAAGAGATTTTGACGCTTTTCAAAAAGTCCACGTTCTCTGCTTTTTGCAGGCTCTCCGGAGCCAGGTAGAGCAGTTTGGTTTTGCCAGCCAATACGTCTTCTTTGACGACATTGATCTCGGGACGCGAAAGCGACGAATTGATGAAATGGGCTATGCCCGGTTCGTCCGAGTAGTTGCGCATGGCATCCACTTGGTTCTTCATCAACGCAATAAGCGGCGATATGACGATGGCCACGCCGTCCATAATCAACGATGGCAATTGGTAGCACAGACTCTTGCCACCGCCCGTAGGCATCAGCACAAACGTGTCGTGCCCCTCCATAACGTTGCGTATAATGGTTTCTTGGTTACCTTTGAAACTGTCAAAACCAAAGTAGCGTTGCAGTGCTTCGGTCAACTGTTCGTGAGTTATGTTCATCTTCTATATATAAATATATAAGGTGTATAATTTTTCGATTGCAAGTAGTGGGGATTTGCCCGCTTTTTATCCCGAAAAGGGCAAAGTATTGTAGTGCAAAGGTAGTCATTTTTTTTTGTTCTGCAAACTTTTTATTTGAAAAAAGAGAAAAAACTTGTATGCCTCGAAAAAAAGCAGTACTTTTGTCTTTAGTTAAATGAATATCAATATCAGAGAACACAAAAAATGGAAAAACGTAATTTGTCCTTTGGACAACTATTTAATCTCAGTTTTGGCTTTTTTGGCGTGCAGATAGCGTATGCTTTGCAGAGTGCCAATATATCCCGTATTTTCGCAACCCTCGGTGCAGACCCTCACACACTCAGTTTCTTTTGGATTCTTCCTCCGTTGATGGGTATGATTGTGCAACCATTGATAGGTCTGCTTTCTGATAAAACATGGCTCGGACCGGTTTTCGGACGAAGGAAATTCTATCTGCTCATTGGTGCTATCATCGCCGTGGCGGTGATGATTCTGCTTCCTAATGCTGGCGACTTTACCTTCCAACAGGGGCTTTTCCTCGGGCTGAATGCCGCGATGTGGTTCGGACTTTTCTCGCTGATGTTCCTCGATACATCTATCAATATCGCCATGCAGCCGTTTAAGATGATGGTGGGCGATATGGTCAACGAGGAGCAGAAAGGTACCGCCTATGCCATCCAGTCCGCGCTTTGCAATGCCGGTTCGTTGGTGGGCTATCTGTTCCCGATTTTCTTCACATGGATAGGTATTGCCAATACGGCACCCGAAGGTGTGATTCCCGATTCGGTGAAATGGTCGTTCTATATGGGGGCTGCCATACTGATTCTCTGCGTGTTATATACTTTCTTTGCCGTCAAAGAGATGACCCCGCAAGAGTATGCCGAGTTCCACGGATTGAACAAGAAAAAAGAGGACGTCAGTGCTGCGGACGATTCGGATAACAAGCACATTATCAGTGCGTTTGTTACTATCGGATTGGTACAATTCTTCTGCTGGGCGGCGTTTATGTATATGTGGACCTATTCCAACGGAGCCATTGCATCGCAGTGTTTTGGTTGGGACGGCTTGAATACCGCGGAGGAGGCTTTCCAAAACGCAGGCAACTGGGTGGGAATGTGCTTTGCCGTGCAGGCGATAGGCTCGCTTTTGTGGGCGGCACTCCTGCCTGCCATTGAGCATAAGATGGGCAACAAAGGCGCGTATATCTTGTCGTTGGTCATTGGTGGAATAGGTTTTGTGTCGATTTTCTTTGTGCATAACCAATATGTGTTGTTGCTCAGTTATGCCTTGGTGGGTACGGCTTGGGCGGCGATGTTGGCGTTGCCGTTCACCATTTTTACCAATGCCATTATGGGTAGCAAGCGTATGGGGACTTTGCTGGGCTTGTTCAACTGCACGATTTGTCTTCCGCAGATTGTGGCAGCCTTGTTGGGAGGCGTGTTGCTGAAGAATATATGCGCCGGTTCGCAGGCGGGCATGCTTGTGGTGGCAGGCGTATTGCTGTTCCTCGGGGCTGTTTCTGTGCTCTTTATTAAGGAGAGAAAATAGAATTGTATGGATAAAAAGACAAAAATGCTCTGCTTGCGCGAGTAGGCAGGGTGTTTTTTGTGAAGATGATACGTAATAATTGGTAGTTTGTCGTTGAATCGTCGTATTCTTCATCTTGCTCTGCCGAGTATCTTGGCGAATATCACCATTCCGTTGGTCGGATTGGTGGACACGGCTATTGTGGGGCATATCTCTGACGCGAGTGCCATTGGCGGAATAGCTATCGGCACAATGCTTTTCGACCTTCTTTATTGGAATTTCGGTTTCTTGCGGGTCGGTACTTCCGGACTGACGGCGCAGGCTTTCGGACGCAAAGATTCCGCCGAATGTGCGCGCCTTTTTGTGCAGAGTATCGGTATTTCGGCACTGGGCGCGTTGTTCGTTTGGGCGATTCAATGGCTGTTCGTTATGGCGGTTCTGGCATGTGTGCCTTGTTCGCCGGAGGTGGCTGAGTTCGCCCGCGAGTATTTCTTTGTCCGTATATGGGCAGCCCCTGCTACCCTCAGTCTGATGGCGTTCAAGGGCTGGTTTATCGGTATGCAAGACACGGTAAGCCCGATGGCTACTGACATTCTTGTTAATGTGGTGAATATCGTTGCCAGTTATTATCTTGCCATATATACGCCTCTTGGCGCGATAGGCGTGGCGCATGGCACGCTCTTGGCGCAGTATTCGGGATTGTTGCTTTCTATAATCATCGTTGCCACCAAATATCGCAAGGTTTTTCGGAATACACAAGTGTGGGCTATCCTGACCGATTTCCGTTCTATGCGCCGGCTTCTGGTGCTAAACGGCAATCTGTTTGTGCGTTCATTGTGTTTTATGGTGGTCTATGTGGGCTTCACGGCATTGGCTTCCCGCTATGGCGATACCGAATTGGCGGTCTCGGCGATAATGATGAAACTCTTTATGCTGTTCTCCTATTTTATTGATGGTTTCGCGTATGCGGGAGAGGCGTTGGTCGGACGGTTTATCGGCGAAAAGCAGATGAATTTGGTCAAAAACGCCATTCGCATACTCTTCATCTGGGCTATGGGCATTGGCGGAGTGTTTTCCGTGTTGTATGCCGTGGCGGGCGAACCGTGTATCCGCTTGCTAACTAACGACTTGTCTGTTATTGATGGCGCGGCACCGTATATGGGGTGGCTGATAGCAATGCCGATTGTTTCAGCACTGGCATTTTTGTGGGATGGCATTTTTGTTGGGGCTACGGCAGGCAAAGAGATCCGCAATGGTATGATTTTTGCTGCACTGGCGTTTGTATTCGGCTACGGACTTACTTATCAATGGTGCGGTGTGCAAGCCCTATATATAGGCTATTTTTCCCACCTTGTGGCACGAATGGTGTATATGACATTCAAATGGAAAAGTATCTATGATAGAGAAGTTGGAAAATCGCAAATGGAAGGTACTCAAAACTGAGAAACTGCTCAGCAAAGGTATCTGGCTCAATGTGCGTCAGGATACGGTCGAACTGCCAAACGGCGCAGTCCTGCCTACCTATTTTGTGATGGAGTTTCCGTGTTGGATAAATGTGATTGCTATCACCAAGGACGGACAGATGGTTATGGAGGACCAATACCGTCATGGATTGGGCGAGACGCGCTACGAGTTGGTGGCAGGGGTTATCGACCCGGGCGAGACACCTCTTGAGGCTGCCAAGCGCGAACTGAGCGAAGAGACGGGATACGAAGGCGGAGAATGGCAACAGTTTATGGTCTTGTCGCCTAATCCGGGTAACCACAACAACCTCTCTTATACGTTTCTTGCCACAGGGGTGGAGAAAGTGCGCGAGCAACACCAAGAGAAAACAGAGGACATTCATGTACATATTATGACCCAAGCCGATGTGCGCCAACTTTTGGAGCAAGGCGAAATAATTCAAGCCCTACACGCCGCACCGCTTTGGAAATACTTTGCTACACAAAAATAATGTAAGTGTGAAAAATCGTTATCTATACATAGTATTGGTAGTGGCCGTTGGAGCGATTCTGCGCTTCAATGGATACCCGTCGTATGCAGTGGAGACCATCGCACCGGATTGGGCTACTATCTCCTCGGAGCAAGAGCAGACTCTCTCCGCCACAGACTATGTATCCGATTTTGCATTGTCCGGCTATTCGCCTGCATTGGCGAACAATGCTTTCGCGCGTCGCTATGAGACACATTTGCGGACGGTGCAAAACGATTATTCCAATACACGCGCACAGGATTTCGCCATTTTCGCAGTCTGGAAAACGGCTGCTAATCATCGTCTTAACTCCGATATATCTTACGCGGAGACATTGGTTGTCGGTCTGCCGACCGAGGATATATCTTTTCCGTTTAATACTTTCTGGTAATTGTTTGCTTTGTAGTGTGTTCATACTGCTGACGAGAGTATGAATTCGTATGGGAGCGATGCGTGTTTGCATTGTTCACATTATTGTCAATCCGGCAATAATTTACAAACTCACAAACTTACAAATTACCTATATTATGGATACTTCAATTATTATCCTGACATTGGTCTTTTTGGCAATGTTCATTGTTCCTTTTTGTGTGATTGGTCTGATGAATCGCCACAAAGAGAACGAACACAATCAGGAAAATGCTAAGACAGAGTCGGTGGAAACCGATAAGTTAGGCAAATAAGATAAAAATAATTAACAATAGATGGGCAAGGCTGCCGAAAAAGGCAGCCTTATTTTGTTATAGGATAGTTATAGGATACTTATAGGATAGTTAGAATCTATGGTATGATAAAATATTACCATTGTTAATTTTGTTTTGCCATTTTATATCTTTGGCACCCCAAACTATTGTTTGATAAAGCGAATTACGTGGGTATTGATTTGCAGTAGATATGTACCTGCTCCCAGAGATTCTACCGATAGCGTATTGGAACCTTCAAAGAGCGAAACGGCTTGTAGGAGTTGTCCGTTTGTCGTATAAATACGTGCTGTGGTATTATGCTCTATACCATTGATAGTCAGAGCGTTTGTTGTCGGATTCGGATAAACGAAAAGTTCAGTTTCCGGTACGGCATCTATATTAGATATGGACTTTTGAGCAACGCGGATATGCTGTAATTTCCCCTTTGCTTCCGCTCCTAACCGCATTCCATCAAGCGAGACAAGAAAGACAGAATCAGGAGAAAACTCCAATCTACCAATGGCAGCCAAATCTGTTTTAATCTCTTTTCCAGAGGGGTAGAGCAACACGATTTCTTGTGCAGCATACCCATACAATGGTAGCAAAAGCCAAATAAATATAAACCACTTTTTCATAACGTATAATTTAGTGTGTTCAGAGGAGTGATTTTACAAATTCTTCTTTGTTGAAGGTCTGCAGGTCTTCGGCTTTTTCGCCCAGCCCGATATAGCGCACAGGTATCTTAAATTGGTCGCTGATACCTATCACTACACCACCTTTGGCTGTACCATCCAACTTGGTGATTGCCAACGAACTGACCTGTGTCGCTGCCGTGAATTGTCGGGCTTGTTCAAAGGCATTTTGCCCCGTACTGCCGTCCAAGACGAGCATTACATCATGCGGTGCATCGGGTACTACCTTCTGCATCACGTTCTTAATCTTGGTCAATTCGTTCATTAGGTTCACTTTGTTGTGCAGACGTCCGGCGGTGTCTATCAGTACCACATCTGCGTCATTGGCTTTTGCACTGGCAAGGGTGTCGTATGCCACACTCGCGGGGTCGGACCCCTGCTGTTGTTTCACCACGGGCACGCCTATTCGTTCTCCCCAAATACAAAGTTGCTCTACGGCTGCCGCACGGAATGTGTCCGCCGCACCGAGATATACTTTTTTGCCGGCTTTCTTATATTGATAAGCCAATTTCCCTATGGTAGTGGTTTTGCCTACGCCATTCACGCCCACCACCATGATGACATAAGGTTTGTGGGGCAGGGGAGCGTCAAAGTCGAACACATCGCCTGTGTTGTTCTCTGCCAACAGGGCAGCAATCTCTTCCACCAGAATACGATTGAGTTCCTGAGTGCCGAGATATTTGTCCCGTTTCACACGCGCTTGTATGCGTTCTATGATACGCAGGGTGGTCTCCACGCCCACGTCGGATGTGATGAGTGCCTCTTCCAAGTTGTCGAGTACATCATCGTCCACGGTACTCTTGCCGGCAATAGCATGCCCGATTTTGCTCAGTACCGACTCTTTGGACTTCTCCAATCCTTTGTCCAAAGTCTCTTTTTTCTCTTTCCCGAATAATCCGAAAAATGCCATATCTGCTTTGTTTATCGAATAATTGCCTGTTTGATATTTTCAATGATATATGCCACGTCTTCATCGCTGACCATAGGTCCCGATGGCAGGCACATTCCTACCTTGAACAACGCCTCACTCACACCATTTACATAAGCAGGGGCGTTTTGATAAACCGGTTGTTTGTGCATCGGTTTCCACAAAGGGCGCGACTCAATACCCGCTTTGTCAAGATACATACGCAAAGCCTCTACATTGTCGTTGGGTTCGCAGTCGGTACGTAGTGTCCCGGCCTGGTGTGTTACGCCTGCCGCACCGCCCACTGCACCTTGTATGGCAGTTTCATAAGCGTGCTCCTGCCCCTCAATTCGCAATGCGGGGTCAAGCAGAATGGTGCACAGCCAATAGTTGCTATCGTACTCTTTGGCAGGGTTCTTGTGGAAAGTAACACCCTCAATCTCAGCAAAAGCCTGTTCGTACAAGTCGGCGATATGCTGATGGTGGCGGATATGTTCGTCCGCTACGGTCATTTGTCCGCGACCGATACCGGCGCAGATATTCGACAGACGGTAGTTGTAGCCGATGGCCTCGTGCTGATAGTAGGAATATGCCTCGCGTGCCTGTGTGGCATACCACATCACTTTTTGCTTGGCAGCCTCGTCAGGACAAATCAAAGCACCGCCTCCCGAAGTGGTAATCATCTTGTTGCCATTGAACGACAATACGCCATATCGACCAAACGTTCCTAACACTTGTCCGTCGTAGCGGCTGCCGAAACCCTCGGCAGCGTCCTCAATTACGGGTATTCCGTATTTGTCGGCGATTGCCATAATCTCGCGAATACGATAGGGCATACCATACAATGCCACAGGAATAATGGCTTTGGGGTACTTGCCGGTTTTGGCTTTGCGGTCCAGAATAGCCTTCTCCAATAGTTCGGGGTCCATATTCCACGAGTCTTTCTCCGAGTCGATGAACACGGGAGTAGCCCCAAGATACTTGACAGGATGACTGCTGGCGCAGAACGTGAACGACTGCACACACACTTCATCTCCTGCTTGCACACCGCACGCAATCAATGCCAGATGTACTGCTGCTGTGCCGGCAGAGAGTGCCACCACTTGTTTGCTTTGCAGTTGTTGTGCTATTTCTGTATTGTCGCAACTGCTTACAAACAGTTTGAGGTCATCCTCGAACCCGTTAACATTGGGTCCCAATGGCACTACCCAGTTGGTGTCAAAAGCCTCTTGTATGTACTTTTGTTCATTCCCGCTCATGTGCGCGAGACACAGATATATTCGTTTGTTCATAGTTGGATATTGTATGTAATTGATATTATCCTAAAAACATAGTTGCATTCACTGCTTGAACGTTAGTTGCAAATTGATGTGTTTCTGTATCGTTGGACAGAACAAAGCCTTGCAGGAGCGGTTTATCCAATATGGTGTCTAAATTCATCAAATGTCGGGCGTCAGTCATACCGACATGTTCTGTCATCTTGATTTCAAAAGCATAGTAACCATCTTGGGTTTCAACCAACAAGTCAATCTCTTTTCCGTCTTGTGTTCGCAGGTGGTAGAAAGACACATTTGCAGAGATATTCTTCGCTTGTTTATACAGTTCCGATATGATAAGGCTCTCGAACTCCATTCCCGTCATTCCTCCGCGCTTTTGCAATACTGCTTGCAGTACACCATAGTCCATAAAGTGTATTTTGGGAGCCTTTACAAGTCGTTTGGTAGTATTACGTTCCCATGCGGGGAGTATCAGCACTTGATAACTTAGACGCAGATACTCCAGATAACGTTGTATCGTTTTCGAGGTGATGCCTAAATCTCGTGCAAAGTTTGAAGCATTCAGTACACATCCTGTGTATAGGGCTGTAGCGCGCTGCAACTTGATAAACGGATTCAAATCCCTAAACGAAGCAAGATCGCGTATATCGCGTTCTAAATAGGTATGTACATAATTGGTAAGCCACAGATATTTGTCTTCATCAGATGTGTTTTCCGCCACCAAAGCGGGATAGCCTCCATATCGTACATAGTGTTGCCATGCGGCTTGCTTGCGTGCCATTCGTTCATCCAACAAGAAAGAAGGGTACAATGATAATTCTTCTTTTGGCGCAGTGAGCAGTATTTGCCATTCTGATGGGGTTACCTCGTCATCCCAACTATTAGTTTCCAATTCAGGAAGAGTCAAAGGGTATAACTCATATATTACACAACGTCCGGCTAAAGATTCCCGAACTTTCTCCAAAAGTAGCAACTGACTTGAACCCAATAATACATATCGCACATCATCGTATGTATCGTATACAGCCTTGATACTTTCCACTAATTGTGGCTCTTTCTGCACCTCATCCAATGTTGCCTTCGGATAAAGTTTTTTCCATTGTTGTGCGGTTAGGGTAAGGTACGATTTGCGTTTGACGGGATCTTCTATATTCAGATATGTGTAATCGGATAATACCTGTTTTACCAAAGTGGTTTTTCCCACTTGGCGTGCACCTGTGAATACCAATATACGTCCGTATTGTTTATCCTTCAGTAATAAAACTTTATCCTCTATTTGTCGGCGTTTTCCTGTCCTCATTTCCAAAACTGATTTTTATACGAAATACTACATACCCGCAACCGTCCGCAAAGTTACGTCTTTTATTTGAAATATACAATTATTATGTAGTGATATTCCAAATTTTACGTAAATATTTGAAATTGTATTCCAAATTTTACGCTATTATTTGGAAACGCATTCCGAAATTCACGTTTAAATTACATAATTTTATTTGAAACTTCTTCGTATTCTTTCCATTTGTAGGACACAATAGACATTATAGAAGAAAGAGTTTAATTTGCCTAATAATTTTACTTCCCCCGTAAAATGATATAAAAGATTGACTATGAAATGCATTTTTGAAGAATACACAATGTTCAATTTGCAATAGGCATATCGAAAGTTCAGAACTCTAACTAAATAGTCTTGATATTGTGTTCGGTGCTTTATATTCCGCTCCCCGTCGCAGATGTAATTTAAATGCTGTTCCTTTAGATAATACTCTGACAGACGAAAAACTATAGCGGCATTTGCTTCTGTATTTAGTTTTTTTGTTGGAACCTTTACTTGTTCTAAATTGATAAATCCATCTTGTTTATAGCAATATTCTTAAGTTTTATATTATTTCTCCTGCATAGTGCATGTGTTTACCAAGCACAGTGCAGAAAATTATTTGTATATCTTTGCAGAATGAATAATGCTCAAGGTAATACTTGTTGAGCCGTACTTTGTCTGGAAATATAATTTGGTCGTTATAGGCTATTGGGTCTTTTTGTTGTGATAGTAAATACTCCTCATCGCGGTATTTCAAACTGGCAGGACCGGTAATGCCAGGGCGCAGGCGTAGAATTTCTCTATCTTCACCTGTCAGACAATCGGCATATCCCGGGACATCGGGGCGCGGACCGACAAAACTCATATCGCCTATCAGTACATTCCATAGTTCGGGCAGTTCGTCTATTTTGTATTTCCTAAGTGTGGTGCCCAATGGGGTAATACGACTTTCACCTGCCACGGAAACCGATGATTGGTCAGTTCCTACACGCATAGTGCGGAATTTATAAATGGTAAACAACCGTCCATCTTTTCCCACGCGTTTTTGTGTGTATAGTATTGGTCCGTCTGGCATTTTAATACGTATTAGCAATGCCACCACCAATAGCAATGGCATCGCTACTATCAGTCCTAATAGCGCACAAACTCGATCGAATATGTATTTGAGAACCATAGGCTTACTTTCTAAATAACTTTTGGAATACAAATCCCCGTACTCGATTGGTCATTAGAACTTGCACCACAAAGCGTCCGAGTACATTGTAACAATAGCGGGGAAACGAAATAATCTTATGTTGTAACATATAGCGTTGGATACCTCTTTCGCTCTTAAAGTATTTCCATCCACCACGGCGTTGATACATTTCTTTTCCAACGCGAGCATATACTAATGTCTCTGGTAAGTTGGCAAAATGACAATCTGCCAATGCCATACGAATCCATAGATAATAGTCTTCGTTATAGTGCCAATCTTGGAAATTACCTACTTTTATCACTGCCTCTTTACGTACCATTGCGGTCACCATATTCATAGGACAGCGTGATTTCATATAAAGTATAATATCCGTATTACTGAGTGGTACAACGCGTTTTCCTACGATATGATGTGTATTGTCAATAAATTCCTCTATCTGTCCGCCTATTACATCAGTTTCTGTGTGTGTCTGTAGATATTCTAATTGCTGTTCTACGCGGTTGGGTACGGCAATATCATCGCTATCCATAAATACTACGATGGCGTTGTGTGCAGCATCTATGCCAGCGCGGCGAACCGCGGCTTGGCCGCGGTTCGCCGCAAAACGCAGCACACGCAGAATGGGGTATTCTTTGTTAAGGGATTGTATGGTTTGTTCCAAATCATTATCTATTGGTCCGTCAACGACAAGCAATATCTCATTTGGCGTAATGGTTTGTTGCGCCATACTCTCAAATGCAAGCCGAAAAAAGTCGGGCTTATCGTTCTTATACACTCCCATACAAACGGAGTAGGGTGGGTATTGCTGTTTCATAGGTGAATGCTTGTGATTTTGCGTGAGTGAGAGAATACTATATCTATGATACAAAATCGTTTTCAAAGAATATATTCCCCAAAAATAGTTTATGGAAATGTAGGATGCTAATATTGCGAGATCTATTTTATATTGCAAACACGTCGTTATTTTGACAACTTAAACTCGCAGATAAAGTGGCGTTCACGTTTCTCCACAGGAGGCAACTGCATATAGTCGTGGTACAAATTGCGCAGGTACGCATCATAACCATTTGGTATATACGTTGTTATACCTTCAAAGACGGCTTCTGTAGAGGGGAGGAAAACACTGCGGGGGAAGACCTCACCACAATAGTATTTGCGTCCTGTGGGTATTCCCCAAGGTTTGTCCGTGCTGCTGTCACTTACCCATTGGTCGAACCACCAGAGCCATTTGCGGCGCGGAATGATGCCCACCACCTTGCCGAGAAGGCACTTTAGCCGATAACGGCGGTGGAGTTGAGGGTCGAGAGACATATACTCGTGGATAACCGGATTTTGGTAGTCGGCATATAAAGTCAAAATAGAACAGAACTGTAACCCATTGGCTATCATACCTTTCAGTGTGCGGAGTATTGGGTTGCGAGGCACGGCATCCAGTGCAAAGACGTCAATGTACAAGCCTTTAGGGAAGGGAGCATTTACCCCGAAGATGTCCACATTGAGGGAGTTCTTGCGATAAATCTTCAAGAAAACACACGTACTTTCCGTATTGGGATTCGGTGTGCTGAACTCATATTTATCAGACAAGGCTCCCTGTCGGAGCAGCGTGATGAGTTGCTCGTAGTCAGTACGGGGCATCATGACATCCAAATCGTCGTCCCAAGGTATGAAACCATGGTGACGAACCGCCCCTAAACAGGTACCACCCGAGAGGAGTAGCGTCAAGTGATGTTCGCGGCAGAGCGCGGCAAGGTCACAGTACATAGCAAGCAATGCCTGCTTCATCGCAGCAGACTCCTCTGCGGTCAGTTCGTGCAGATAGCTGGTGCGATGCGCTAACTCGTTCATCAGTCCAGAATCAGACTTCATTATCATCTTATTTATGTCCTAACTCTTCTCGGTAAGGTTTCGGCAAGGTCACCATTATCTACCGTATATCTACCGTATATCTACCGTGTATGTACCGTAGTTGACAGTGTGAGAATGTAGAGGACTATGAAACAATCATTGGTTGTGTATTTGCAGAAATACAACTATATATTTGCGAAGTGATGGGTGTCATGCCTTTTTGCGCCGGACATCAATGACTTCGCCTGTGGCTGAAGAGAAGATGGTATTGATAGAGGCAATGGCTACATCTTCTGCTGGCAAGAGCGTACCCTCTGGTTCGTTGCCAAAATTCTGTATGCGCATCGGCGTTTTGGTGCGCTCGGGATTGATACAGTTGATGCGGATATTGAAATCGCTCCACTCTTCGGAAATCGCCTGAACAAAGTTGACAATGGCTGCTTTGGTAGCCGAATAGAGGCTGTACATCATACGTCCGCGGGTGTAGGACGAACTGGTGTAGAACAGCAAAGCGCCATGGGTCTCGCGGAGATACGGGAAAGCCGCCTGTGCTACGTTGATAACCCCTAACAGATTGACATCCAAAGAAGTACGGATTGCCTGCTCGGACATGCTGTCAAGCGGTTCCTTGATGAGAACTCCCGCGGTATTGATGATGGCATCAATGTGATGCTCGTGTGTAAAGACCGTGTTGAGTGCGTCTGTAACCTTTTGTTTGTCAGTAACATCCGTACCGTTTTCACTGCGCGAGAATGAATAGATACGAGCGTTGTGTTCGCGTGCAATCCTGACAATTTCGCCGCCAATGCCGTAACTACCGCCGAAAACTACAATGACCTTGTCTGTGAGCCCGCGAAGACTATCGGCAGATAATTCCTTTTGGCTGCCTTGGAGGCTGCGGAGTTGGAAGAGTTTATCCAGCAAGAAAAGGTCTTCTACGTAGGTGAGTTTCATATTGAAGTTCTCGCCTTCAACGACATAGACTTTCTCATCGGGCAGGTATTTGCGGACAGTGCCACAATCATCGGTGGTTCGGAATGCAGGATCCTGCAATGCCAGTTCGTAGGCACGATGTATGGTACCCCGCTTGAAACACTGCGGGGTCTGCCCGTTCCGCAACAGGTTACGGTTGGGGATATTGGTGATGCAATAGTCAGAGTCGTCCACTTGAATGATGGTGTCAGTTGTTTTAACTGCTACATCTACAGCGTTGTATGTATCAAGCGCGTAGATGCAATCATTGATAATGCGCTCATTAACCAACGGGCGTACAGCATCATGGAAGATGAGATTGTCGGTGTCGCAGGGATAAGCATTGACAGCCGCCAAAGAGGATTCGTAGCGTTCATAACCACCAACCAATATCTTTTTGACTTTGCGGAAACGGTTTTTGACTACAAGTGCCTCGACCTCCGCTATGCAATCTGCGCGGCTGACGATGCAAATCTCGTCAATCTGCTGGGCATTTTCAAACACATCAATGGTGTGCTCAATGACCATCTTTCCTGCCACTTTGAGGAACTGCTTTGGGGTGTCGTTGCCCATTCGTGTGCCAGAGCCTCCTGCGAGAATAACTGCTATATTCTTCATATTGTAATCTATAAATTCATCTCGTTACGTGCCTCTTTTAGTGCTTCCAAATAGGCACGTTGCCATTTACGGTCGGGCTCCATATAGTTTCCCTCTCCCCATTCGTTCCACGATTTGATAAACACCATCTTATTTTGTTTGTGTTGTATTTTTTCAAATACATCCAATACGTGCTGCTTAAAAAGTTGTGGAGTACTGCCTGTCCAGATAATACCCCATCGACCGCTACGCGGACTATGATCCCAATTTGGCATAATAGTGGGGATAATGTGTTCATCTTTCGCCTCATTGGTTACCATTTCGCGTATTACATTTTTGTAGCGTAGTATCTTGGGAATTTTGAATGCCTTGCGGATACCGCCATTGATGTATCGCCATAGTTGGGAATGATTATGCATCGTTGCATACATACGGCACGAAATCATTTCTGTAAAACCTTTAGCGAAAATTTTCTCGGTTTCAAACTTTGATTCTTCGGTATAAGCAATAATTTTTACGCCATTTAGTCCGTTTTCTTTTGCCAATTCGTTCCAAATTCGCAGATAGTCCTTGATGTGAGGAACATCCAATGGTTTGTAAATTACAAATAGCGGGCAGCCTTCTTCTTTTATATAGCGTGTATCTTGAAAATAAGGGAGTATTTCATAGAAATAGTCCCGTATATCCTGCTCATCGCCGTAGGTTTGTTCCATAAGCATTTTGCCTTGTACTTTTCCTTTGTCGGCATTGTTCCAACTTTTAGCCATCCAACTATGGTTCGCCCAGCAAAGCATAAAAGGAAAGTCGGGCTTGCCCGATGCCAACACTTCTTTTAACGGTCTGTCCATGAGGTTTTTCCCTTTACCCAAGCGATAGTAATAATAGCAGAAACCATCCACCCCGTATTCACGCGCTAAGCGTGCCTGCTCTCCGCGAGTTTCTTCCAAACGTAGGTCATAGAAACCGAGTTCCCCAGGCAACTTGGGTTGCTCGTGTCCTGGGAAAAGACTACGTGCTCGTGCCACGCTAATCCATTCTGTATATCCTTTTCCCCACCATTCATCATTTTCTTTGAACGGGTGAAACTGGGGCAAATAAAATGCTATAATTTGTGCTTTTTGCATAACTTGTAATATAGATTCTTTATGTGGTATTTTCTTCGCAAAGATACTGCTTTTTTAGCAGATATCCAAATTTTGCGATTCTTTGTTTCTTTTTCCTACTTTGAGCATAGAGTCCTACGCCGATGTAGTCTTTTCTCTTATGAATAGATATGTGAATATGATATGTTATTCTAAGAAATTAAGAATGGCAGGTAGTTCTCCGGTGTAATAATGTCTGTATGGGTGGGATTGTAGGTCTTGAGGAACTGATTGGGAAACGGACTATTCTGCTTTTTTGAGTTCCATTTCATTTCAAATAGGTGCAACTCACCATTGCTCTCCTCAATGTAGTCTATCTCTTGTTTGTCTGCAGTACGCCAAAAATAGGTGTTTACGGCGCGGTCTGCATAGTGATTGTGTTTCATACGCTCTACAATGAAGAAATTTTCCCATAGTGCTCCCGTATCCGTACGCATTTCAAGCGGTGCAAAATTGCTTAATATAGCATTGCGAATACCTAAATCGTAGAAATAGATTTTTTTTCCTTTGGTCAGTTCGCTTCTGAGATTACGGCTATAACTATTGAGACGAAATATAATAAAACATTTTTCTAAAATATCAATGTATTTCTCTACTGTTTTATTATCAATACCTATGGTTTTACTCAGTTCATTGTAACTGACTTCGCTACCAATTTGCAAAGCCAAAGCAGTCAGTAGTTTTTGTAACAGTGCTGATTTGCGTAGTCCTTCTAATTCTAAAATATCTTTGTAAAGATAACTCTCGGCTAATTCGCGCAATGTTTTTTGGGGTGGCAATGTTCCATATAGAACCTCAGGATAACTGCCGTATATTAAGCGTAGGGATAGTTTCTCTCTTACAGCAATCAGCCCTTCTGCGCGATAAATTTCTTCAGTGGAGATTGGGTACAAAAAGTATTCTATCTTACGTCCCGTCAGCGGTTCGTTGATGCGGTCGTGCAATCCGAGAGAGGACGAACCGGTAACCAATAGTTGTATATTGGGGATATTGTCCGTGATAAGTTTGAGTGTCAAACCTATATTTTCCACACGCTGCGCCTCATCAATAACGAGGGTTTGATTGTCCGCAATCAACATCTTTAAATCGGCGAGTGACGGATTGGTTAGTATATCACGTATGCTCGTTTGGTCGCAGTTGAGCCACAGGGGTGGAGTTTGGAGTGTATCGGCTATCTGGTGAAAAAGAGTGGATTTGCCTACTTGTCGTGCTCCAACCAACAAGATGGCTTTCCCTTTGCCAATATAGTCTGCAATGATGGGTTGTAGTGTTCGTTGAATCATATTTTCCTCTATTTTACGCTGCAAAGATAGTGAAAAGAAATGATTATTCCAAATTTATTACCATGTTTTTGGATTATATTCCAAATTTATTGCCATATTTTGGGATTTTGTCATGTTTTTCTTAAAAATTGAGGCAATATTTTCTCTCCTCCGCTCCCCCAAATTATACCAGTGAATTCCTTTCCTTTATCACTTTAGCAGGGCAGCCAGCGGCAATGGAATAGGCGGGGATATCGTGTGTTACCACGCTATTGGCAGCAATAATAGCCCCATCACCTATGCGTACTCCCGGCATTATGCTGGCTTTTTCGCCAATCCATACATTATTACCAATAATTACTGCACCTTTGGAATAGAGCGGGCGATTATGTGGACGAATATCTAACTCATCGCGGCAACCACAACCATGTGAGTTGTCTGTGATGAGAACGTATGGACCGGTAAGGAGATTATTACCAATGATAATTTTGTTGATAGCGGTAATGTGTGATCCTTTACGGATAGTACATCCATTACCAATGCGTATTTCGGGTGTAAATGTCTGTCCTTTGTAGTGGTCCCATGCAGTCAGTTCTACATCATTTCCTATGGTGCAATACTCGCCAATTGATATGTATTGTCCGCCTATAAAGTCGGTAAGCGGTGGACAAATAGTAGTGCCTTTTCCTATGGCGTGTAGGAAACGACTATAATATCCTGTATAGAGAAAACGATAGATGTTCAGTATCATCTGCTTTATACATCGTGGGCAGATGTATGCCCACAAGCGCCCGATATAGATAATCAGTTGTTTCATTGCTGTAAAATATCTCTATAAAAATGCATTATTTGCCGTGCGTTTTGTTCCGCAGTGTAGAAGTGTGATACTGTGGTATAAGCACGTTCTATTATTGGAGTATATTGTTCTATAGAAACGGCAGATACAGCAACAAGATGTTGTGTGAGTTCCTCTTCTGTATTGTAGCGTAGTGCAATCTCATAGCCTGTCAGTCGTAAACCATTGTCTAATTGTTCCTTTGTACCGGCTGTATTATGAGCAATGACGAGTGTCTTGTTGTACATTGCTTCCGGCATCACGCGTCCAAAGCCTTCATTGATAGAAGGAATGATTATGGCTGTAGCACGTTGTTCCCAATCATTAATGTTTTTCCGTTCACCTAAAAAACAAACATGCTTCTCTATATGTTGTTCTTTTATAAGGTTTTGTAGTTGTGTCATATAGTCGTTGTGACATACAGCCCCTGCTATGTATAGTGGTAAAATGTGCTGTGTTTGCTTGGTATAGGCGACATAAGCCCATAGTAGTTCGTACACACCTTTGGCTGGTTCTATATGTCCTGCAAAAAGGAAAAAAGGTTCTGTGTGTGCATTTTGTAAAATAGGTGTATGGGGGAGTATTCCATTGTAAATTACTCTTGACATTGGATTATGTTCCAGACCGCAGTGGCTCTGTATGTCACGTGTGATACAAATAGTATAAGAATGAACATAACGGCGTAGTTGATAAGCATGAGTAGGGTAGTGATAAAGGTGAAAATCAAGATCTCCATACTCTCGAATATGCCATACATGGGGTATGCGTAGGTGCTGTGCTGCACGATAGCCTATGTCTATTACGCTGACATTTGTGTGAATGATGTCGGGGTGTATTTGCTTGCAAAGTTGTTCTACTTGGCGAGTTGCTTGGTGATTCACGATAAGACGCCCACATAGACGTGGTAACCATAGTAAAAGATCTTTAACATCATTACAAGGCGGATATACTGCCATACGATAAGTATATGCTCTTACATATACGCCTTGTGCTTTTAATTCCTGATACAAACCTTCTGTATTGGGTAGGACTACAAAGGTCTCTACTCCTAACATACGCAACCTGTCAAGCATAACCATAAAGGATTTGCTTGCTCCACCGTGTATAGATGTAGAGGAAAGTATGTAGAGTACTTTCAGCATAATTTGTCTGTGGTTGGTTTTGAAAAATAAATAGTGTAATATGCTATTTGTAAAACCAAGAATATCAAAATCATAGAGTATGTTTCAAATAATGACATTAACATAAGGACACATAGTCCGACACCAACTACCGTTGCGGCAGTGGTGTTGCTATGGTAAATAGAAATCATACTTTGTAAGATAAGAACTAAAAATCCACTAACAGCAATAATTCCTCCATACAACATAATTTCTAACCACAAATTGTGAGGTCCGCTGGCTCCTATTTGTTGAGCATTCCACTCGACTGATCTGTAACCATATCCTATCCATGGATGTTTGCTGATTAAATCTATTGTGTCTAACCAGATGTCTGTTCGCGTGGTAAAAGTGGCATTCTTTTCTAATATATTTTCTACAAAATATAGTGCAAGCGGGTAGTCCTCTATTGTATTTCCCATAAAGACTATTAAAACAACAAATGCAATATAAATACCCCAGAAAGCAATTATAAAAACAAAAGGATGTTTGATTTGCTTATGAAAGATAATATACAATGTGATGAGACTGACACCTACGGTAGAGGTGGCTGAACCTACAAATATCACAGTGAAAAATGAACAAATGACCAGTCCGAATAAATTTCCGTACCCCTTATGAGAAAGGAATGTGTAGGCACTTTGTATTATTAGTGCACATAAACATACAACACCCATTGCATTATAATTACCAAAAAGGTAACGGGTACTATCGCCAGTTCCTACCCAAGAGGTATCTGTCCACAATCCATCTGGATACAAAATGAGTAAAACAACATTGAGATACACTAGACATGAGAATACAGAGGCAAGAATTTTTAGTGAATGTTGTGCATCTTCACACCAATATTTCCGTCCTATAAGAAGAAATATAGTAACATTCATCCAATTAAAGATGGCTGTTAACCATACTTCTGATTGGTTATATAATGTAATAGCCAGCCAAATAATCCACCACAAATGTACTATTCTCTCATACATAGAGACTTTTAATTTGCCTTGCCTTAGAGAAGATAACAATAGATAACCTAACAATAGAACCAGCACAGCTTGAATCGTACGTGCATATAAATATGCTGCATCTGTTTTGGGGTAAGCGATAACAGTAAAACTTATCATTATGGCATACATTATGAATTGCCATATTGATGTTTTTGATATTGTCAAGTTTTTAGTGGACATGCTACTTATGATGTATATAATTCAAGACCAATTGTTTTTCTGCTTTTTCTAATGCAGTAAACCATATTGTAATCCCCCCAACTACTAACGTTGTTATAATAGTAAGGAAAAATCGATATGTATTTGTTATCGACATAGTGATAGCAAAGGCAACTAATACCATTGATACTAATGGTATGATGGTGCGTCCCAAAACGTGCTTGCAGAAATGCAAGATACTGATATCTGCCATTTTGTATAATAAAGGTAGCCGTATTAATGCAGAAAGAAATTCAATAATGACATAGCACCACATCACACTTTCTATTGGTAATTGTTTTCTCAAACAAATCCATGCCCCAACTAACGTTAATAGTTTGATTGAATAAAAAATAAGAGAATAATTCCCAATTTGTCCAATTGCTTGATTCGCAGAAGTGAGTCCAATTGTGAGTTGGTCGCATAATGCGGCAACAAGGATAAATTGGCAGAACATTGTTGCGTATTCAGGCACATCTCCAAGCCATAAATGCAATACGGTATCCATTTCTGCAATGAGCGGAATAGCCACCATTGACAAAAGAAGAAAAGCATATTTGCTGGCGTATTCGGCTAACATAATCATACGTTGGCGATCGCCACACCCTTCGGCCTTCATGATTTGTGGGTTAATAGCATTGAGGATAGATGCTGATACGAATTGTATTGCGCCGGTTACTTGCAGAGCAATACCATACGCGGCATTGATAGTGGTTCCCAAAAAACGATTAAGCAGAATAGCAACACCTTGTGTACGGGCAATAATACATCCCGTAGAATAAATAGTCCAACCGGCAAAGCCACTGAGTTCGCGGATGTATTGTTTGTTCCATTCATGCAGGCGTGGCCAATGGTACTCCTCAAATTTCCATGCGGCGTAGATGATAAAAGCAAACAAGTTGAATAGTTGTATGCTTGTCATAAAGCCCGCGTAAGTAATAAGGCGATCGTAAGTAATATGACTGAGCCATATAGCAAGACAAAGTTTGAGAACACCATCCAAAACATCAATGATAGATATATATACGATATTCTCCCGTGCGATGAATAGTGCGCGAACGGGGGCCGTCAAGAATGTGAGCAACAGCATAACGACTGTAGCAAAATACACTATAAGTGCTGCCTCTAAACGTTCCGGTGCAATGTTCAATAAATGATTTATTACCCACGGTCCGATGGCACACAAAACAATTGTTAGTGCGACCCCAATAAGAACATGAAGCAGGACACTATTACCAAATACTAAACGAATCTTATCTTTGTCTCCTGCGCCGTGATGGAACGATAGGTATCGCTGTGTGGTAGTAACAAGGGCATTGGTTATGAACGAAAGCATAGCAACCACACCTGCCACTACAGAGTATATACCATAATCGCTTTGTCCGAGTGCGGTCAAGATGAGACGGGTAGAATAAAGGGACAAGCACACATTGATAATAGTACGTGTGTATTGAGCCGCTGTATTTACTATGATTCGTTGTGAGTTGGTCACTACCCGATTTCGTTGTTATAAAGATAATGTGTTATATTTCTTCAAAACGCCACAAAGGTACTGCTTTTTGTTGATATTTGCAAATTACGGTTGCGTAGATTGCATCAAAATAGAGTGCTCTGCAATATTCTGTGATGTATTTGGGGGCGAGAGCAGCACGGTAGAACCGAAATACAGCCGTTGCTGTCATAAAGACCTTTTTGATTGTCTGTGACTGTCAGAAAGTAACGGGTCTTATCCCCAATTTTTGTGCCATATCCACTTGAGTACCTATCGCATCAATTGATAATAGCGGTTCCTGTTGTATGCATAATAAACAAGCATAATTACCTCGGCGCATACATAGGAAAAAACAGGTATAATAGTGATATAAAAGAAGGTAGTGGTAGGGTAGTGGTAGGGAAATACACACGAGATAGGACGCTATAATGATTTATGGTGTGCTTTTGTTGTTCCCCTTCATTTTCAGTAATATTTGTGTGGAAATGCCTCGTGTTTTTTCATCAATTGTTTCACAGCCAACTGCCTGCAGCAAGGAAAATCAAACCAATGAGAATCCCGATAAGGCACAGCACTTTTTTCCATGGGTCTTTCTCCTTGAGAACCAGAATACCATATAGGAACGGAATGATTGTGCCGCCGCGTCGAATGGTGGAGACCACGGAGATGAGCGAGTGCGTGTCACTCAGAGCGAGCATATAGACATAGTCGCTCAGCACCAAGAATACGGATATTCCCGCGATAGCCCATGTCCAATGGAACGAGATTGCGGATTGTGCGGCAGAGCGACTCAAAGAGCGTTTGCGGTTAGCGATGAGTGTAACAACACCCATCATAAGTGCTTGATAGAAAGTATAATACACCTGAACAGCATTATGATCAAATCGGTGCATCATATATTTGTCGTATAGTCCGCTGGCGGATCCGATAAGTATTGCTAATAGCAGACATACATAATACTTTTGTTGTTTTTGGGGAGTATGAATATCACTTTTCTCTGTGTGGTGTTCCGCCAACGAGAATGCAAAGATACTGCCCAAAGCACACACCACGCCTGCCCATTGCCACCCGTTGAGCCGTTCGTCGAAGATAAGCAATGCCCCTATCAGTGTCCACATCGGGCGTGTGGCCTGCATGGGCGAAACGACCGAAATGGGCAGATACTTGATGGCCACATAGGCGCACACCCACGAACTGAGAACAATACACGATTTGAGAAAGATAAACAGATGTGCCGTCAGTCCTACACGTGGTACATAGAAAATACTGCCCGCCATCATCTCGGGGCAAAAACGCGACAGCCCCAATGGTATCGCTAATATGGCAGAAGATATCAATAGACTGATAGTCAGTACATCCGGTACGCTGTTATCGCGCAAAGAACGTTTCTTACTGATGTCGTAGAAACCCAAACACAGGGCAGACAATATGGCGAGAATTACCCACATTTTGCTACAAAGAAATGAAAAATAAAGAATTAGGAATTATGATTGAGAAATATCTGATAGCCGACTTCGCAGTTGAGACAGCGGCTTGACTGACAATAGTTCTGATATAGGTGTATCAATGCCTGGGTGTCAGCAGCAGAGTGTACCGTTTGTCCAAGCAAGCGCCATTGACGAATAATGCTGTTGTTTTCAGGTGCAATTTGCTCCATCAGTGACAGGGCTTTGTTGATAGCGGCGGTGTCCATGTGTGCGAGTGCATACGCATACCTATAGGGTATCACGCTGTTGATAAGCAGGATGTCTATTGAATTGCGCCCTAATGAAACAGGCAGGGTAAGCCCTTTAGATATATCTTCGTCCGTGGGGTGGAGCGTAAGGATAGACACCAATTGCTCCAAATCGGTTTCTTCCATCAAGCGGGAAAATAAAAATTCCGATTGGTGTATCAGTTGTGCAAACTGCCGAATGCGTACTTCCGGAAATGTTTGCGGGCGCATTCGGGCTTTCTTCCAGAGAAAGCCGTCGATAGGAACGAGGGAGAACTTCTTTTGCAAGAAGAGATACTCGCGCAAGAGGCGTTGCTCCTCGTCGGTCTGTGCCGTTTCTGCGGTCAGCAGACCCGACTGTCCGAGCAGAATGGCGGTCAGTTGAAAAAGGTTGTTGCGGTGTTTTTGCAGGTAAGCAAGCGGCGTCTGTATGGCTAAAGTCTCAAATGGAATACCGTTGGTGTGGAAACCGAAATTGTGGGCAAGGGTGATGTAGAACGCATGTTCCCAATTGTTGTGCGTGATGTTCAAAAGTCGCTGTATGGATTGCTGTTTGCAGTTTAGTCGCTTATGCAACAATGCTTTGCGCCACCCATCGGTGAGCATAGACGGCTCTTGAAGCAACCGCTTGCCACACTCAATCACGCTTTCGGCGGAATCCATACGTTGTGCCGCATGGATGAGTTCTGTCAGATAGTCTTGGTTGTCGGGATAGCGTAGTTCGCATTGGCAGATGGCTTCGCTTTGCGAGTTATATACCCGCTTATCGGCTTGGCGCACTACGTGCAGAATAACAGAGTCATACGCCTTGTCCAAATGGTGTCGATGTTTGTACCAATCGGAGGAAGTGAGGTGCATCTCCACGTTGCCAAACCACTCTTGTCCGCCTATACGCAGGTGTACATCGGTGAAGTCGGGACCGGCATCCATGTTGTGCCGTCCGACGGAGAGAATCTCTATCGGTTTGCCGTCGGTGGTAGTTTGCGGGAATGGTTCCCACAAGCGGTTTTGCCAGATGTAATGCAGTAATATCTCGGGGAAAGTGCCGCTCATTCGGACGGCAAAATTACTGCTTTTTTTGTGTATATGCAAAAAAAGCACTACCTTTGTCTTAATTTTGAGGATGTATGGGGAGTGATAATTCTAAAAAATACATAATTTATTAGGAATGAAGAATCATTATTTGCATTACCTCAATGAGGTGATGACGCATCAGTGGAATGATGCAGCGTTGACGGATTACGGGGAGGAAAAGACGTATACATTCGGGGATCTGGCAGTGGAGATGGAGCGTCTGCATGTGTTGTTTCGTCAGTTGGAAATTAAGGAGGGTGATAAAGTGGCTATTGCGGGGCGCAACTGCGCCAACTGGGTAGTGGCATATCTGGCGGTAGCGTCCTATCGGGGTGTAGTAGTCAGTATCTTGCAGGACTTTAAGTCGGAAGATATAGCCAAACTTCTGGTACATTCCGATGCCAAGGCTCTCTTTGTGGGACCTTATGTATGGCGTGAGTTGCAGCAGCAACCGTTAGAGCAGTTGTCGGCAGTGATTTCGATAGAGAATTTCTCTGTCGTACGTGCTAAAGAGGGCATACTTGTGCCAACTGCAGAACAGATAGGTGCCGAGATGAAAACCCGTTATCCGCATGGCATGCAACCATCGGACGTGCATTATGATGTCAATCCGGACGATTTGGCACTTATCAACTACACCAGTGGCAGTACGGGTTCACCCAAGGGCGTAATGCTGAACGGGCGTTCACTGAGCAACAATGTAGAAGCGGCTATACAGATATTGCCTGTTGAACCCGGGCAACGATTGGTTTCGATGCTTCCGCTGGCACACATGTTCGGTCAGTTGGCGGATTTCTTGTATCCGCTCTGCGTCGGAACACACATCTATTATTTGACCAAATCGCCCACGCCGAGTCTGCTGCTCAAAGCAATGGCGGAAGTGAAACCCTATATGGTGGCGACTGTTCCGTTGGTGATAGAGAAAATTCACAAGCAGAAACTTGACCCGCTGTTGAGCAAGAAAATACTCAAAGTATGTTGGTATACTCCGGGGGTGATGAATATTGTTCGCAACCACGTCAAGAAAGCACTCGTGAAGGCGTTTGGCGGGCAGGTGCGCTATTTCCTCTGTGGCGGTGCTGCGATGAACCCCTTAGTGGAGAAGTGTCTGATGGATGTACATTTCCCGCTCTCTATCGGGTACGGAATGACCGAGTGCGGACCATTGGTAGCCGGCAATCCGCCTAAATATTTCAAGCGTCGCAGTTGTGGTGTACCAGTGCCGAATATGGAGGCCAAGATAGACAACCTTGATGCCAAAGGTGAGGGCGAGATACTGGTACGTGGCGAGAACGTGATGCTCGGCTATTATAAGAACGAAGAGGCTACACGTGCGGCGTTCACCGAAGACGGTTGGATGCGTACAGGCGACCTCGGCTATATCGACAAGCACAAGAATATCTATATTCGCGGGCGCAACAAGACGATGATCTTAGGTGCTTCCGGACAGAATATCTATCCTGAGGAAATTGAGGACAAACTGAATGTGCAAGAAGGCGTAAGCGAGTCTATTATCGTGGAGCGCGAAGGACGTTTGGTGGCATTGATTTTCCCCGACGAGCAGATGAGTAAACGCCTGTCGGTGGAGGAATTGCAACAACTGATGCGCGAGAACATCAAGAAACTCAACAAACTGATTCCCGGTTACAGCCGTGTAAGCGATGTGGAGATAAAGAAAGAACCCTTTGAGAAGACTCCGAAAAAGTCGATAAAGCGATTCTTGTACAAGTGATGTACATAGATGGTCTCCGGTCAGCGTTTGTTTTCTGACGCAAGACAAGGGACATACCTGAAACAGCCTGCCCGAACTCGGGTTGGCTGTTTCAGGCTTTTTAATACAGCTCTGCTCTTTTTTCTTTTTTATTTGTATATCTCCCAAAATTATCGTATCTTTGCAGCGGGTATACAGCAAAATGTATTGATGGCAAAATGTCAGTTTTAGATAAAAACATATTGGATTTCTTGGTGGCATTGGTGGCGGAGTTTGCTGCTCGTTTTGATATACCGCAAAGCGCAGCATACAACTATATCCGCCGATACAAGGGCTTGGACTATTATTTCCGGCACTACAATATCCTTCACACCTTGTCTTTTGATGACAACGTGGACAATCTGATTCAAGTGTGTGCCAATCATGGAGGGACATTGCGATGAGGTTGTACCACGGTTCAGATATATTGGTTACCAACCCCGAAATCGAGAAAGGGCGACCTTACAAATCGGGAGCGATAAAGCACTTCAAACACTGACATTTATATGCTGACAGAAGGTCAAATACAATGTATGAAAGAGGATATGACGGCGGCTTTGGCACAAATCCTCATTGAGGAACAGCATTGCTCTATGGAGCAAGCTTTGGATATGGTGTACAATTCCGCCACTTTCCGCAATCTTCAGAACACTGCTTCCGGCTTGTATTACCAGAGTGTCGGCTATGTTTATGATGATTTGCAACGGGAATTGAAGAATAAAAAGTTATAAACAATAGTCCCAATCTTTCTTGTCTTGGGAGATTGGGGATTGAAATACTCGTCCCTGCTGACGGACGATAAAAATGGTCAGCAAATGCAAAGACCCACGCGGTGGCTTTCTGTGACGGACACAGTGGTGAACAGAGAAAGCGGTTGGGTGGGCTTTGTGGACATAATAAAATGCGTCGGCAACTTTCGGGGTTCCCCGCAGATTTCCAATCTGTGGGGGAGAGCGGAGGCACAAGTCGCCTGCTGATTTAGCGGAGCGGTATCAGCCTTTTGTAACCTTGTTGCTGACGCGACGGCGTTTACTAACGCTTGCAAATCGATGTTTCGAAACCTGAGAAATTTTGAAGTATCTTTCGATAGCAAGACATTAGTAGATGCTCATGGGTGTATCCACACTTGCGTGTACTTATAAGGTATGCGCATGTACGATATACACGCGTGGGTTTCTGCAAGTTTTTTCGAAGATACGGTTTTCTCAGGACCTCGAAACACGGATTTACTAACAGAAGTCCGCGTTTTTTGTGTGTCTATATGTGATGTGTATATACCCAACAGGTATTGTGGACAAATGCCTGAGAAAACTATTATTTACGCGAGTGCCCATAGCAAAAAAAGTTGCGCCCGACACGTATTAGGGAGAACAGTATGAATACAACAATAGAATGGTGCAATGCTGAGGCTCAGTTTATTGCTAAAGTAGAAAACTCAAAAGGAGAACGGGGAATCCTTGTTAAATAAAATCAGATCCTATAGCATATAAAGTTCTTTTGCAAAAAAGATATAAACAACAATAGTTTATGAAAACAAGATTATTCTCCCTATGGCTACTATTATCGGTAGCCGTAGAGCTTTCCGCCTACGATTTTAAGGTGGACGGATTATGCTACAATATTACAAATGATACGCTTGCTCCATACACAGTGGAAGTTACGTATGAGCAATCTCCATCTAGTCGGGAGCCTGCATACGAAAGTTTGACAACTGCTAATCTCCCAGAGTCGGTCGCTTACGATGGTACAAAATATCGTGTAACAAGTATTGGAGACAAGGCTTTCTACTATTGCAAAAATCTTACCTCTGTTACTATCCCGAATGGTGTAACGAGCATTGGAGACGATGCTTTCTGCTATTGTTCTGGGCTTACCTCTATTACTATTCCGAATAGTGTAACAAGTATTGAAGAGAGCACTTTCTATAGTTGCACAGGTCTTACCTCTGTTACTATCCCGAATAGTGTAACGAGTATTGGAGACTATGCTTTCTGCCATTGCTATAGGCTTACTTCTATTGTATGGAATGCCAAAAAATATGAAGGTAAAAATGCACCATTCCACTATAGTGGTGGCTCACCTGTTAGTACGAACATAACCTCCTTTGTATTCGGCGATAGTGTACAATATATTCCTGCCGGATTGTGCAATGGTATGGAGAAACTCACCTCTATTACTATTCCTAATAGTGTAACGAGCATTGGAGATGGTGCTTTCTGCTATTGTTCTGGGCTTACCTCTATTACTATTCCGAATAGTGTAACGAGCATCGAAGACAATGCTTTCTGCTATTGTTCTAGGCTTACCTCTATTACTATTCCGAATAGTGTAACGAGTATTGAAAAGAGCACTTTCTATAGTTGCACAGGTCTTACCTCTGTTACTATTGGTAATGGTGTAACATATATTAGTGACTATGCTTTTTCCAACTGCTCAAGTCTCACCTCTGTCACAATTCCGAATAGTGTAACGAGTATTGGAGACTATGCTTTCTGCTATTGTTCTAGGCTTACCTCTATTACTATTCCGAATAGTGTAAC
>SAMEA104315427__coassemble_527_pt1 | contig 35219 bp, 25 predicted proteins | sample SAMEA104315427__metabat2_high_PE_027 | metagenome-assembled genome bin SAMEA104315427 (sample SAMEA104315427) | gut metagenome | biome: Monkey gut; feature: monkey-associated habitat; material: faeces | place: China | collected 2013
TCGGGTGATGCTTACGAGGGGGCTATGGCGGCTTATCTCAATAATTTGTCTGACAACGCCAAATCTGCGGTGTTGGTAACACCTGAGTTGGAGATTCCTGAAAAATCAGAACTGAGTTTGTATGTTAGATCGGGCTATAGTTCGTCATCTTCCGCCAATGATAGTTTGATTGTTTATATCAATGCCAATCCTTCGTTGGAGGGTGCAATGCGTGTCGGAAAGATTACCGAACTAACCTCGGATTATCAGTTCTTCCGTTTCAGTTTGGAGACCTTCCGCGGGAACTATTACGTGCTGATTGAGTCCTATAACTATAACTCTGTTTTGGTGGATAATATCTTGATCTCTCCGGAGCCTGCCTGCTTGCCGCCTACCAAGTTGGTATTGGGCGACGTGACCGCACGCCAAGCAACGTTCAGTTGGACACCGGGCAAGAACGAAACCCAATGGCAGATAGTAGCAGTGAACAACAGCCAAACAGTCTATCGCGAGGAAACGGTGGATGATACTCCGTCGTTTACGTTAGACGACCTCGAACCTGCCACTACCGATACTTTCAACATTACGATTAAATCTGTATGCGACAATGTGCCGAGCGTAGAGGCTCTAAAAGGTACGCTGATTTTCACCACTATTTGCGAACCCGCTGACCACACTGCAGCCGCTCCCGGCGATACACTGCTCTTTACTTCGTTTGAGGCTGACGATGAGAACGAAGCGTTCAGTCCGGACGAAGCAGCCTATTGGGATGCCAATAAGCATATCTGTTGGACTAACGAGCGTGTAGGCGGCAGTTCGGGAAATATATGGCAAGTTCAGCAAAGTTCGTATAGCGCTCATTCCGGTAACCAATATCTTACCATTCCAAATTCAAGTAATGACAGACCGAAGGTGTTGTTTGCATTGCCTGCCATGACATTCAGTGCAGGTCAGGAGATAGGTTTGGATTTCTGGCTCAAGGGTGATAGCAGCGATTCTCTGATTGTGTATGTCAATAGTACGGCATCACTCGAGGGTGCAACCCGCGTCGGATGTACTGGCAAACTGAAAAGCAACTATGTGCATTATGAGTTCGACCCAATCCAAACCTTAGAGGGTGTAAATTATATTCTCCTGTATATTGAGCACCAGATTAGCGGCGATACATATTTGGATGACATCGTGGTACGTCTGTTGCCTAACTGCCGCAAGGTGAAATCGGCGGAGATTACCGACATCGCCACTACAAGTGCGAAACTGGCTTGGAAACAGGCACACGAAGAGAATACATGGAATGTAGTGGTAAAGAACGGCAAAGATACGTTGCTCAATACGCAGGCAACTACTCCGTCAGTGCTTTTGGAAAATCTCACACCAGCCACTAAATATACGCTCGATGTTACTATCGCAGCCGTATGTGATGATGCAGAGGCTGCCGAGAAATATGATGGACAGTTGTCTTTCACCACCGAGTGCGAGGTCATCACCGCTTTCCCGTGGCGCGAGGGCTTCGAGAATATGCCTATCGGCAGCAGTACTTCCGACGGGCCGCTTTGCTGGAATATCTTGGACGCCAACCAAGGCGGAAATGCATCGGTATTTGTAGCATATAGTTATACACCCTCTTCGTATGGTTATAATCCTCCAAAGGCTTATCATACGGGCAGCCAGGGTATGGTAATGGCATTGACCTCCGGTAGCGACGCTGCGGCTTATGCGTTGCTTCCCGATATGGAGAACGCTGCCGGCAAACAATTGGTATTCTGGTACAAGTTGTACGAGACGAGTAAGAAATTGGAGGTAGGCTATCTGACCGACCCGGCTGACAAATCAACATGGAAGACCATCGATTCCTATACGCCCCAGAAGAATGATACTTGGGAGGAGATAAAAGTTACTCTGGATGTCCCCGAAGATGTAGTGAACCCGCATTTCGGTTTCCGTTTCGCAGCATCGTATTCAAATACAGCAGCCTACATCGATGACATCAAAGTGCGTGAAGTGCCTGTCTGCGACATGGCAACCGACTTACACGTCATTGATTCGCTCAGTACCGCCACTACCGCTACCGTGGCTTGGTCGGGCTTGGCAGACGCCGGTTATACCGTTATCTTCCGCGGCAACGACACCATTACCAAACAGGTAACCGACACCTTCTGTGTATTGGACGGGCTGACCGCATCACGTATCTACAACTATGAGGTAAGTGTTGTTGCCCGTTGCGCCGCAGGCGAAGCCGTAGATACATTGACTGCCAACCTGCAATGGCTGACCGACTGCGCCGGGGCTGTTACCACATTCCCCTACAATGTCGGTTTTGAGGAAGAAGAGGGATATAAGTATATTTCGCAATACAATGGCACGATGCCTAAATGTGTTGTTTCGGAGAAATTTGGTACTACCAATCAGCGTTTGGTTCCGTTCAATACGGATAAAACCATGGCACATACAGGTGCACAATACTTGTCGTTATTTGGATACTATAAATATAGCAGTTATTATTCTCAAGACAATCCTGGTAAAAGTTGGTTTGCTTTCCCTGAAATGATTATCCCTGAAAGCAATGCCTATGAGTTTGCAATCTGGTCACGCATTAAAGAGGTGAACTATTCGTCCAGAGTGGATAGTGTGGAAGTGTACTACAACACAGAAAAACAATCGTTGGATGGTGCTGTTAAAATAGGTGTATTTAGACCTACAACCACTTACACCCAATACAAGTTCTCTTTGCCTGCCGCTGGCAGTCAGTATATTATTATCAAAGCATGGGCATTGCAGGCACAACTTCATTTCGATGATGCTTCGTTCCGTAAGATTCCAACTTGTTTCCCTGTCGAAAATGTACGTGTAAGTGCAACCGGTTTGGATACCGCCCGTATCGCATGGGATACGAATAACGATGGTGCAAGTTATCGTGTAACTCTCAAACAAGGCGAGAATGTGTTGTATAATGGTCTTGTTAATGATACAGTACTTGTACTTCGCAATCTGAACCCTTCAAGTATGTACAACAATCTGCAAACCACTATCGTAACCGTCTGCACAGATGGCGAAGAGTCTGCTGATATCTATACGGGTACAATCTCATTTGCAACCGAATGTGGTACAATTACTAATTTCCCATGGATAGAAGACTTCGAGGGCTTTGAAAGTAATAGTACGAAAAATGGTGTGCCCTTCGTCCATCCTTGTTGGATAAATGAGCATGCATCCGGTTCGGGGACGGAGTTATTTGGTATTTCAACTATGAAATCCAATGCAACAAAGAACCTTGTGGCTCCTGATAATAGTGCAACCACTTATACACGTTTGACATTGCCGACGATGGATATCCCGACTGCAGAAGGCTATGATTTCTCTATGGATATATATCGTGAAAGTGATGGTGCGGAAACAGAGGGGGTATTCGTGATTGTAGGTACAGATACTTTGGGCTTTGTCGCACGTAAATATTCTGTTGCGGGATTGAATGTCCCTGCTGAAAGTTCAGCCTATGTATGGTACACCTATTCGTTTACTTTGCCTAAGGCTGGTGTGCAAAACATTGTTATTTTGGGACGTGCAGAGAATGGTTTCGCCATTTATATGGATAACTTTACCGTCAAAGCCAATGGCAAAGTCCCCACGGCATTGCCGGCTACCGGTGCTGCTACCGACTTGGCAATCAAGTTCATCCGCAACGGGCAAGTGTACATCTTGCGCAACGGTATCATCTACAATGCCCTCGGGCAGCGTGTTGAGATGTTGAAATAACCGCTATACAGAGCGAATACATCGGGCGGACTGCTTTCGGGCAGTCCGCCTTTTGTTTCCGCTGTATCCATATTCGGCTGCTATATCAAGCCATCTTCTACGATACATATACGAGAGATATACGAAGGATACACGAGAGATAACGTTGTTTTTGCTATACCGTTCGGCTGATAGTAGCGCAAAGCACCGCTTTGTGCGCAGCACGCGCCACGGTCAGCCGCCTGTGTAAAAACGTTTTTCCTTTATTTCTTTAATTTCTCTTGCGCCGCTTGCGTGCGCATAGGAGATTTGCTACCCCGCCTTTGTTCTGTAGGGGTTGCATATATCGGGAAAATGTAGTAACTTTGTGCGCTATTTGTGCAAACAATAAACAAAGAATATTAAGTCTATTGAGATATGAAGAAATTTAAGGAGTACAAACAACTGAACTTACCCGAAGTGAGCCGTGAGGTGTTGGCTGACTGGGAGAAGGAAGACCTGTTCCACAAGAGTATCGAAACACGCGAGGGACACCCGCAATTCCTATTCTTTGAGGGACCTCCCTCGGCTAACGGTATGCCGGGTATTCACCATGTGTTGGCGCGTACTATAAAAGATACTTTCTGCCGCTACAAGACGATGCAAGGCTATCAGGTGCATCGCAAGGCTGGGTGGGATACCCACGGACTGCCTGTGGAATTGGGCGTGGAGAAGATGTTGGGTATTACTAAAGAGGATATCGGTAAGAAAATCAGCGTGGACGAGTATAACGCTGCTTGCCGCCGTGAGGTGATGAAATATACCCGCGAATGGACCAACCTGACCAAACAGATGGGCTACTGGGTGGACCTCGAAAATCCGTATATCACATACGATAACAAGTATATTGAGACACTCTGGTACTTGCTCAAACGCTTGTACGAGAACGGCTATCTCTACAAAGGCTACACCATTCAGCCCTACTCGCCGGCTGCGGGTACGGGGCTTTCATCGCACGAGTTGAACCAGCCCGGTTGCTACCGCGATGTGAAAGATACTACCTGCACAGCCCAGTTCAAGATTAAAGAACTTAATAAGGCGTTGTCCGATACACTTCGCCCCCTCTTTGAGGGGGACGGGGGGAGTTCCCTATATGCTCTCGCGTGGACTACTACGCCGTGGACGTTGCCCTCGAACACTGCGCTTTGTGTGGGTCCGAAGATTGACTATGTGGTAGTGTGTGGAGAGAACCCCTATACCAAAATACCTGCCCTCTATCTGTTGGCGGAGGCTCGTCTCGGCGCATACGGCAAAGAGTTGGGAGAGACGCCGGAGATATTATGGCGCGGCAAGGGTACAGACTTAGTGGGTATTGAGTATGAGCAACTTATCCCGTGGGCAAGACCCGATGGCGACGCGTTCCGTATCATCGCGGGCGACTATGTTACCACCGAAGACGGTACGGGTATTGTGCATATCGCACCTACTTTTGGTGCCGATGATGCGTTTGTGGCAAAGAAAGCGGGTATCGCCGGCATGGTGTTCCTGACCAAGAAAGGCGAGCAACGCCCGATGGTGGATATGACGGGTAAGTTCTTCACGTTGGAGGATTTGGACGAGGCGTTTGTTGCAAAGCATATCGATGTTGAGGCATATAAGCCGTGGGCGGGACGCTTCGTGAAGAACGCTTACGACCCCAACCTGACGGACAAAGACGAGACACTTGACGTTTCTATCTGTATCGCGCTGAAGGCAGAGAACAAGGCGTTCCGTATCGAGAAGCACGTGCACAACTATCCGCACTGCTGGCGTACCGACAAACCGGTCCTCTACTATCCGCTGGATTCGTGGTTTATCCGTTCTACCAAAGCGCGCGAGGAGATGATTCGCCTCAACGACACCATCAACTGGCAACCCGAATCTACCGGCACGGGGCGTTTCGGCAAGTGGCTTGAGAACTTGAACGACTGGAACCTCTCGCGCTCACGCTATTGGGGTACTCCGCTGCCTATCTGGCGCACCGAGGACGGAAAAGAAGAACTCTGCATAGGCTCTATCAAAGAACTGTTTGAGGAGATAGATAAGGCGATTAAGGCGGGCTTTATGACCGAAAACCCATGGCCGAAACATATCGTGGGCGACTATTCCAAGGAGAACTACGACCCTGCTGTGATTGACCTGCACCGCCCTTATGTGGATAATATCATTCTCTGCTCGCCGAGTGGCAAACCGATGAAACGCGAGTTGGACTTGATAGACGTATGGTTCGACTCGGGCGCAATGCCCTACGCACAAAACCACTATCCTTTTGAGAATCAGGACGCTCCGCGCACAGCAGATTTCATCTCCGAGGGCGTGGACCAGACCCGCGGTTGGTTCTTTACGCTGCATGCTATCCATACGATGATTGAGGACAAAGTGGCGTATAAGAATGTGATTTCCAACGGATTAGTGCTCGACAAGAACGGCAACAAGATGTCGAAACGATTGGGCAATGCCGTGGACCCGTTTGCGACATTGGATAAATATGGTGCCGACCCGGTACGCTGGTATATGCTTACCAATTCCAGCCCGTGGGACAACCTGAAGTTCGACCCCGAAGGCGTGGACGAGATACGCCGTAAGTTCTTCGGCACACTCTATAATACGTATGGTTTCTTTGCACTTTATGCGAATGTGGACGGGTGGTCGCCTGTCACCGAGTGCGCGGAAATGCAGGAAATCGACAAGTGGGTGTTGAGCCGCTTAAACTCTCTGATTCAGGAAGTTACGGCGGATTATGAGGCGTACGAACCGACCAAGGCGGGACGTGCTATCTCCGATTTTGTGCAAGACGACTTGAGCAATTGGTATGTGCGCCTCAACCGCAAACGTTTCTGGGGAGGGGAGATGAATGCCGACAAACAGGCAGCATACACCACGCTCTATACCTGCCTCAAGACTGTGGCGCAACTGATGGCACCCAATGCACCGTTCTATGGCGACCGTCTCTACCGCGATTTGACAGGCGAGACCGTACATCTCAGCAACTGGCCTAAAGCCGATGAAACGCTGATAGATAAGCAGTTGGAACGCAGTATGTATTTGGCGCAACAGGCTACATCGATGATTCTCAGTCTGCGCAAACGTGCGGAGAAGAATGTGCGCCAGCCGTTGCAGAAAGCGGTGATTCCTGCCTCCGACAAAGAGACCTTGCAGGCATTGCTCCATGTGCAGGACCTTATCAAGAGTGAGGTGAATGTCAAGGAGTTGGTCATCACCACAGCCGAGGACTCGGAGGTGAAATTGGTGAAGAAAATCAAACCGAACTTCAAGGTGCTGGGCAAGAAAGTGGGAGGCAAGATGAAAGAGTTGGCTGCGGCTATCGGCAAGATGACACAAGACGAGATTGCGCAATTCGAGGCTGCGGGCACGTTCCGTCTGCTGGATATCGACCTTGTGGCAGAGGATGTGGATATTATCACTGAGGATATGCCGGGCTGGCTTGTGGCGAACAACGGAATTCTCACCATCGCCCTCGATATCGAACTTACCGACGCCCTTGTCGAAGAAGGTATCGCGCGCGAGTTGGTGAATCGTATTCAGAACCTGCGCAAGACATCGGGCTTGGAGATAACCGACCGTATCACTATCGAGATTGAGCGCCGCGACGAGATTGCCGCTGCCGTAGAGCACTGCCGCGAGTATATCGCTTCGCAAGTGTTGGCGACCTCGCTCACATTAGTAGATAAGGTAGCAGAGCCGCAAGTACTTGACATGGACGGCTATACCGTAAATATCAACATCAAAAAAGCATAACTATATGAAAAAGAATATCTTACGTATTGCCATTGTGGCATTGGTAGGTGCGATGATGGCATCGTGTGTGGGAACAAATGATGTAACTTTCTCGCAAAGCGACCTGCTTGGACTTTGGCAAGAGGATAACACACAGCATTTTGTGCGTTTCACTACAGAGAAAGCCGACGAGGTGTATTCGTACGGGCGCGAGTGGGACGAGGCGGATGATGTGACCGAGAGCGACTTGAAAGATTATGGCAATGGTTGGTTTAAGTGGAAACTAGTGCAAGCCAACCTGACAGAGATACATCTGATGGATAACGGCGGTGCTGAGATTCCTAAGACGTATATCGTTACCAAACTGACCGACACCGAGTTGTCCTACTACGAGAAGGACCACAAGGAGATAAAAACCTCGTTTACTAAGGTGGCAGAAAAGAAATAATCTGCAAAATGAAACGTTTTTGGAAGATATTCGGTATCACATTCGGTACAATAGTCGGGCTATTGTTGATTGTGGTGTGCGTGGCTATCTGGCTGATATTCACGCCCTCACGCTTGACGCCTATTGTTCGGCAAGTGGCGGATAAGTATATCACTTGCGAACACGCGTTGGGCGAGGTGGACCTGACGTTCTTCTCTACCTTCCCCGAATTCGGTCTTCGTGTGGACGGACTCTGTCTCATCAACCCTAAAGAGGGTGCGCAGAGTGATACGTTGCTGGCTGCCCCGGAGGTGGTGGCAACGGTGAATGTGGTTGAGTTTTTGAAGCATAGCAACTTGATTGTCAAAGAGTTATCGTTACCGAATGCAGTGGCAAATGTGTATATTGCAGCCGATGGTACGACCAATTTCGATGTGTTTGCGTTGTCAGCGGATACGACGGCGACGGACACAACTTCGTCGGGACTGCCTTTCGACCAAATACGGATAGACGCCGCACGGATAGAGGGGAGATATATCTCGTTGGTAGATGAGAAAGACAGCCTTTCTGCTTCGTTGGAAAATACCACTTTGTCTCTTCGGGCAAGCAGTTGGGACGATATGTTGCTCACGCTCTGTTCGGAGGCGGTAAGTGCCACAATGGGTGATGTGCAGTACGCTGATAGTCTGCAAGTTGCGATGTCTATACCCGCTTCGGTGGACTTGGAAAATATGCACTTTGCGCTCCACAAAGCCGACCTGCAAGTGAACGAGTTTGCTTTGCAGTTGGACGGAACGGCGGATGTGGCAGACTCTATCTCCCTAAATATACGCGCATACGCGCGCGAGTGGCAGATTGCATCTTTGTTGGCGTTGTTGCCTGCTTCACTGACGGATATGCTCAGTGACATAAGTGTGGACGGGCGCATATCGTTTGTCGCGGGTGTATGCGGGGTCTATAGCGGGTCGCAAATGCCGCTGGTGGACGCACATATCGTGCTGGAAGACGGTTGCGGGAAGTATGCAGCCTTGCCCTATACCTTGCGCGATGTGGCATTGGACGCCGATGCACATATCGACCTCAACGACGACCGCGCGAGTGCTGTGCAGATACATTCTCTTTCTGCCAAAACGCTTGATACACAGATAGATGCAACGGGTGAGGTAACCGAGTTGTTGGCTGATATGTTGCTCGACCTCGAACTGACTGCCGATGTGCATCTGCCCGATATTGCCTATTTTCTGCCGGAGAATATGCTAACCACAGGGCAAGGTCAGGGTAAGGTCAGGGCAAAGATACGCTTGAGCGACTTGACGGATATGCGTTTGGAGCGTGGGCAATTTAGTGGAGATTTGCACCTGAAAGGTGTTGATTTCCAAATGGATAGTATGTTGGCAAAACTGCCCGATACGCATTTGCATTTCGCATTGCCCAACCCGAAACCCTCGCATAAGTCGGTGGGGTGGTTGGCGGCGCAGATGTCTTTGCAAAGCCTTGATTTTGAGATGATTGACGCTCTGAAAGCCCAACTCGGGCAGACGGATTTGCGTATAGAGGCGAGCAATGTGTTGAGCAATAATCCCGTTCTTTGTGCGACTGTCGGTTTGCAGTCGGCGGAGCCTCTCAAGGCGGCGATGGACAGTATGGAGGCGACCATACAGGCTCCCCGACTGACAGCGTATGCCGAGTACAATATGCAAGATACGACGGTGGTACCGACCGTACAAGCGGATATTTCGTTTGATGACTTAAAAGGCTATTATACTGATATTCAGGCACATCTGGCGCAGTCGGCACTCAAGGCAAACCTGCGTCCGAGCAGGCGCAATAAGTCTGTACCCCGTCTGGAAGCGTCGGTGCAAACCCAAGCCCTCAATGCTTCGATGGGCGAAGATATGCAGGTGAAGACGGCGGCGTTGTCGCTCAAAGCATCGGCGCGCTACAACAAGAAAGGCGACAACCTGCTGTTGCAGTGGAATCCGAAATTGGACGTCGATTTGCAGGCGGGTGAAGCACATCTGGCAGCGATTGAACAGCCGGTGTATATCCCGCAAATCACATTTACCTACTCCAATAAGGATTTTTATATCGCGCAGTCGCAGGTGCGATTGGGCAATTCGGACTTTGCTTTGTCGGGCGAGGTGCAGAATATCGGCGCTTGGTTGCGCAACAAGGGCACGCTGGAGGGCGAACTGGATTTTGTCTCCAACCATACCGATGTAAACGAACTGATGGCACTCTTCTCTGCCGACTCCGGTAGCGAGGAACAACCCGCCGACAATGCAACCGCCGAAACCGACACAACCACTGAAACCAATGGCGAGGCCCAACCGTTCCTGGTCCCGTTGGGTGTCGATGTGGCACTCAACACGCACATCAAAGAGGCGGTGGTCTTCAACGAGGTGGCCCACGACCTGAAAGGAAAACTGTATGTGAAGGACGGTATTTTGGTGTTGGACGAGATGGGCTTTGTCTGCAATGCGGCGAAGTTGCAACTGACCGCCATGTACCGTACACCGCGCCGCAACCATATCTATGTGGGCTTCGACTACCACATGATAGACATCGACATCGCCGAACTCATCCACATGATTCCGCAACTCGACTCTATCGTGCCGATGTTGCGCTCCTTCAAGGGTGCGGCGGAGTTCCATCTCGCTGCCGAGACTTACACCAACGCGAAGTACGAACTCAAACCTTCCACCTTGCGCGGGGCGTGCAGCATTTTTGGAAAAGACCTTGTCGTGATGGATAACGAGACCTTCAGTAAAATATCTAAGTTGTTGTTATTCAACAAGAAAACTGAGAATAAGGTGGATAGTATTTCTGCCGAACTCACGGTATATAAGAAGGAGATTGACGTCTATCCGTTCTGCGTGTCGATGGATAATTATATGGTCGCCCTTGGTGGCAGGCACAACTTGGATATGACTTTCAACTACGATGTGAACGTGCTGTCGCCTATTTATCTGGGTGTGAATGTGTCGGGCAATCTGGACGACCTGAAAATCAAGTTGGCAAAGTGTAAGTTTGCCAAAGATTTCCGCCCCATCTTCCACGGCAAAGTGGATACCCAGTCGGCAGAACTCAGACAAATGATACGCAACTCTATGCGCAAAAACGTTAAAATCAAATAGATATGAAAAAACTGTTTTTAACGAGCCTCGTGCTCTGTTCGCTTATGGCATGCAACAATCAGAACCCGTTACTGTCGGAGCAGAACACCCCCTATGGTGTACCTGCGTTCGACAAAGTGAAAAACGAGCATTATATGCCTGCTTTCGAGGCAGCGATTGCTCGGAACAAAGCCGAGATAGAGGCTATAGTTTCCAATCCCGCAGAACCTACCTTTGAGAATACCATTGTGGCACTTGACCGCAGTGGTGGACTGCTGGAGAAAGTGAGCGGCGTATTCTTCAATATCTTGGATGCAGATGGTAACGACGAGATGAACAAGATTGCCGAGAAGGTAACCCCTATGCTCTCCGACTTGAGCGATGGTATCTTGCTCAATGATAGTCTGTTTCAGCGTGTTAAGTTTGTGTATGACCAGCGTGAGCAATTGGGACTCAATGCAGAGCAGATGCGCTTGGTAACCGAGACCTACAAACATTTTGCACTCAATGGTGCCAATCTGTCTGCCGAGCAGAAAGAGCGACTAAAGGAAATCAATAGTGAGTTAGGCTTGCTCTCGCTGCAATTTGGCAATAATGTGGTAGCGGAAACCAATGCCTATCAACTCTTTATCACAGACGAGAACGAACTCAAGGGCTTGCCGGAGAGTGCGAAAGCCGCTGCCAAAGAGGAGGCTACCGCTGCCGGTCGTCCCGACGCGTGGTTGTTCACTCCCAAGCGCACCAGTTTCACCCCGGTACTTCAATACTGCGAGAACCGCGAACTGCGCCGTGAATTGCTGATGGCATACACCACGCGCGGCAACCATGACAATGAATATGACAACAAAGCCGTGATTGTCAAAACAATGAAACTGCGTGTGGAAAAAGCGCACCTCTTTGGATACGACTGCCCCGCTGACTATATTTTGGCAGATTGTATGGCAAAAGACGCCAAGACCGTGGACGCTTTCTTGCAATCCGTATGGGAGCCAAGCCTCAAGGCTGCTCAGAAAGAAGCCGCTGAGTTACAAGTGCTTATGGACGAAGATATGCCCGGCGAGACACTCCAACCGTGGGATTGGTGGTATTATGCCGAGAAACTCCGCAAGGCAAAATATGACCTTGATGAGGAGCAACTCAAACCCTATTTCGAGTTGAGCAATGTGCGCAAAGGCGTGTTTGAGTTGGCACACAACCTGTATGGGCTTAATTTTGAGCCGTTGACTGATATGCCCGTTTATAACCCGGAAGTAGAGGTATTCAAAGTAACGGATGCCGAGAATAATCTGGTGGGTATTCTCTATACCGACTATTTCCCCCGCGCAGGCAAACGTCCGGGTGCTTGGATGAACAATATACAAAGCCAGTATGTCGACGCCGAGGGCGTGGACCATCGTCCGGTGATTATCAATGTAGGCAACTTCAACAAACCGACGAAAGGCAATCCTTCGCTCCTCTCTATGGACGATGTGGAGACGCTCTTCCACGAGTTCGGACACGCGCTTCATGGTCTGATGGCAAAGGCTACCTATAAGAGCCTTTCAGGTACCAACACCCCGCGCGACTTTGTCGAACTGCCCTCGCAGTTTATGGAGAACTATTGCTACCGACCCGAGATAATAAAAACCTATGCAAAGCATTATCAGACAGGTGAGGTTATGCCGGACTCGCTGATTGAGAAAATCAACCGCGCCGCAACCTTCAACCAAGGTTTTGTGGAAACCGAACTCTTGAGTGCGTCTATTCTCGATATGGATTATCATGAGATTACCGACACGGCTGATTTTGATGTCAATGTATTTGAGGCAGAGGCTATGGCTAAAATGCAGATGATTCCGCAGATTATCACCCGCTATCGTTCTACGTTCTACAACCACATCTTCACCACCGGCTACGAGGCTGGCTATTATAGTTACACTTGGTCGGCAGTATTGGATGCGGATGCTTTTGCGGCTTTCGAAGAGACAGGCGATATCCTCAATCCCGAGGTGGCTAAACGTTTCCGCCATCTGTTGGAGCAGGGTGGTACCCGCGATGCTGCAGAACTCTATCATGAGTTCCGTGGCAAACCCGCCGATCCTAAATATCTGCTGGAACGCTTAGGCTTTACTGAATAAGTCTTTTTGCAGTATGAGAATGGGCTGTCTGACAAGTGCGGACAGCCCGTTTTTTATTATGTTTGCTTTATTGAGTGCTGTCAGGTGTATGTGATTAGTATGTGATTAGTGGGTGATTCAGCAGAGGATGAGCATAGGATAGGCTTTTTGCGAGATATGCAAATAAAACAGGTTCTGCCGCAGGGTGTATATCTGTCGGCAAGATATATAAGAGTGCTCTACCCATAGTGAGTGGTAGGGCGATACGTCCTACATCGAGGGCTATATGAATTTGTGTATATGAGTTTTTTTGTATACCTTTGCGGTGTTTTTAGAAAGCCCGTCTCTGTATGAAATTTCTATCTCGTATCACGCGTATGTCGTTGCCGGTAGCCTTGGTGCTGTCGGTGGTGGTGCTGTGCGGTTGGATACCTTCTTTCTTCATTGCCGATTGGCGGCAGGTATTACCTACGCTGTTGCTTGCGGTAGTGAACGGGGCGTTGTTCTGGTATCTGATAGTGTGCGCAAGGCTGACACGCGACAGAGACGGATTGCCGTTGTTCATATATCTGTTGTCCGTGACGGTTTTTCCGGTTTATCATGTCTGTTGGCAAGGGCAGACGGCAGTGGTGTGTATGCTGTTGTTGTTGCTGTTGCTGCGCAAAGCGTTTCGTGAGGAAGAACCTACCGAGAATGCTTTTGTCGCAACATTGCTTTTGTTGGGCGCGTCGTTGGTGTTGCCGGATATGGTGTGGTTGATTCCTGTTGTGTGGATAGCATATATCTTATTACATTCTTTTGGTCTGCGCGTCTGGTTAGCCACGTTGATAGGGGCGGTGGTATTTGCCATTTATTTCCTGTTGGTATGGCATTTGGGCTGGATAGAGAACGCATATAGTCGGATATTCGAGCGTGCATGGCTGTTTTCTGTTTTGCCGTTGTCGGAGGCTGTCGAAGAGTGCCTGCTGATAGGGATAGGTGTTGTGTTGTTTGTGGCTTCGCTGCTGAGAACGGATAGGGATAGTACGGGGCAGCAGAACTGGCTTCTGCTCTTTACGCTGTTTTTTATTGTTGCGAGCGGATTGGCATTGTTTCCCATGCGTACTACGGTTGGTTGCGCTTCGAACTTCCCTATGGTTCAGTTGCTCTTTGCGGGGCTGTGGGTGTTGTTTTTCCGCCAACGGGAATCGGCGGCAAGGGGAATAATGTATATAATAGGAATCATACTGTTGGCAGTATGTTATTGGATATAAGAGATGAGAATACATTTTATTGCAATCGGTGGTGCGGCAATGCACAATCTCGCTATGGCTGTAGCGAGTAAACCCGGCTATGTGGTTACGGGGTCCGACGATGAGATTTTTGACCCTGCACGGACGCATCTGCGTGAAACAGGACTGCTTCCGAAAGAGATGGGATGGCACCCCGAGATGATTACGCCGGATATAGATGCCGTCATACTCGGTATGCACGCGCGGGAGGACAATCCCGAGTTGGTGCGTGCACGCGAACTGGGGCTGAAGATTTATTCATTTCCGGAGTACCTTTATGAGCAGACCAAGGATAAGATTCGTATCGTGGTGGGTGGCAGTCATGGCAAGACCACCACTACTTCTATGATTCTCTATGTCTTGCAGCATCTCGGTATCGAAACCGACTATATGGTGGGCGCACAGATCGAGGGCTTTGAGCGTATGGTACGCCTGAGCGATACCGCCAAATATGCGGTCTTCGAGGGGGATGAGTACCTTACTTCGCCTCTCGATTTGCGTTCCAAGTTTCTCTGGTATCATCCGCATATAGCCATACTAACGGGTATTGCATGGGATCATATCAATGTTTTTCCCTCTTTTCCGCAGTATGTGGAGACCTTCCGCAAGTTTGTGGATACGATAGAACCCTGTGGCACATTTATCTACTACCAAAACGATGAGAATCTGCAAACGATAGCCGTCGGGGCGCGGCAGGATATATCGTGTGTGCCATACAATGCTTATGGGGGCGATGTACCGATGCAGGTCTTCGGGCGGCACAATATGCAGAATCTGCAGGCGGCGTGCCTGGCGTGCCAACGGATTGGTGTGAAAGCGGAAGATTTCTATCGCGTTATCAGCACGTTCACCGGGGCAAGCAACCGCTTGGAGAAAATATGCGAGACCGACGATGCCGTAGCATACAAAGATTTTGCCCATTCCCCCAGCAAACTCAGGGCAACTGTCAATGCCGTGCGCGAACACTACCCCGATAAGAAACTGGTGGCTTGTATGGAGTTGCATACCTTTAGTTCGCTGATGGCGGATTTCCTGCCGCAGTACAACGGGTGTATGCAGGAGGCGGATGTGGCATTGGTGTATTTCAATCCGAAAGTGATTGAGCATAAGCAACTTACGCCTATCACGGCGCAGGAGGTGCGCCAAGCGTTTGGTTCGTCCAACGTGGAGGTATTCACCGACAGCCAAGCCATGCAGGCACGCTTGCAGAGTATGGATTATAAAAATACCGCTCTGCTGATGATGACCAGTGGCACTTTTGATGGCATTGATATTCCCGCTTTTGCCAAACAACTGCTGAAGATGTAGCCGATACGGATTATTGCAACCTGGTTGCAGGAAAAAGATAGTACCTTTGCAGCATAATTTGAAAAAATATATGCTATGCAAAGGTACTATTTTTTATTGGGCTTATACATGGTGGCAGCACTGACCGCGTGCAGTGGAAATCACCATGACCATCACGATCACGACCATGACCATGACCATGACCATGAGGCGGCGGAACATCATGAGCACCGGGCGGGAGAGATAGTGTTCTCACCCGAAAAGGCTGCGGCTGTGGGATTGGAGACGGAGACGATAGTGGCTGCGCCGTTAGAGGAGGCAGTGAAAGTGTCGGGACGGTTGACTACGCCGACCAACAAGGTGCAGTCGGTGGTGGCAGCGATGAGCGGTGTTATCAAGTTGCAACGTGCGCTCAACGAGGGTTCTGCCGTGCGTCGCGGTGAGGTGCTGGCGCATATCTCGATTTCCGGAATGGCGGCGACCGACCCGGTGGAGACGGCGCGTATCCAATATGAGGCAGCCCGCAAGGAGTATGAGCGTGCGCAGGGATTGATTGATAATCAGATAGTTTCGGCGCAGGAGATGGAGCAGATTACATTGCGCTATCAGACTGCCAAGACCCAATATGAGGCGTTGCAAGGCAAGAAAGCCGACGATGGTTGCATTGAGATAAAAGCCCCGCAAGACGGCTATGTGAGCGGGCTGAGTTTCGGCAACGGCGACTATGTAGAGGCGGGACAGGCGTTGTTCAGCGTGAGTCAGACACAGCATTTGCTGCTGCAGGTGGACGTTCCTGAACGCTATTGGAGCCGTTTGGGCAGCATACACGGAGCGAATTTTGTGCCTGCCTACAGCGAGACCACCTACCGTCTGGCAGACCTGAACGGGCGTCTCTTGTCGGTGGGCAGAACGTCGGACACGCAGACGGGATATGTGCCGGTGGTGTTCAGTTTCGACAACAAGGTGGGCTTGGTCTCCGGTGCGTATGCCGATGTCTATCTGCTCTTGTCTGACCGTCAGCAGGCGTTGTCCGTGCCTTTGTCTGCCGTTACGGAGGAGCAGGGACTCTATTATATATATGTCCGCTTGGACGAGGACTGCTATAAGAAACGCGAGGTTACGCTCGGTCAGAGCAACGGCGAGCGTGTCTTGGTCAGAAGCGGCCTGCAATCAGGCGAGACGGTCGTTACCAAAGCCGCCCTGCAAGTCAAACTCGCCGGCAGTGCCACGGTCATTCCCGGACATACGCATAACCATTAAAAAGCGACTTCCCCCTCCCTTTTTTTTGAATGGGAGACGGAGGGGGCTCAATAAATAAACAATCAAATATGCCAAGCAAACGTTGGATAATAGCGGTTGTTGCCCTCTTCACCCTTACCTTGAGCCACGCCCAAACGCGTCTCACTGACTGGGTGAACCTCAACAGCAAGAGTACTATCACCTGCATCACCCATGATGCCGATTATCTTTTTGCCTCCTCCATTGGTGGCGGCATTGTGCAAATCAACAAGCACACCGGCGAGCAACGCGCTATTGACCATGCACAAAGCGGACTTCCCGACAACTATGTGCTGTCTATCGCCGTGCATGACAACGAGTTATGGGCAACCAACCGTTTCTATGGTATCTCGCAGCACACCCCCGACGGCTGGCTCAACCACACTGAAGTCTCGGCGGGGTTCCGCACCGGTCAGTGGATGCATAGTCTGGCTTTCGACGGCGACACCGTATGGGCAGGCGGCTTGCTGGCACTCTATCAGATGCACAACGGGCAGGTGCTGAACACCTACGACGTCAACCCCCTGAGCAACCACTGCACCGTTACCGACATCGCCCTTGACCACAACCGCCAACTATGGTTCACCGTTTATGACTACCGCCGCCAGTACTCGCTCTGCATGCTTGACCGCTCGGCGGGCGAGGTCATCAGCAAATGCAACAACTACGGCGATGCCAACGCCCTCGCAGTGGACACCGACAACTCCCTTTGGGTGGCGACTGCGCAGGGGCTGCTCCACTACACCGACCTCTCGCAGACCCTCTACAACTCCGCCAACACTCTACTCCCCGAGGATGCCGTCGTCGATGTGCAACTCGACGCGCAGGGCAATATCTGGTTCTGCACCCTCTACCACCTTTGCCGCTACGACCGCCGTACATTCACCACATACTTAATCCCTTACGCCGACGATTCCTTCCAATGCCTTGACATCGACGGCGCAAATATCTACGTTGGCACCCGACAACACGGAGTGCTTTTGCTCACCAATAGTACGCTTGTGCCTGTTGCATTTACCATTCCTTCTGCCCCGACATCATCTATGCGCAGCGGAGCCGTCGATAGCAACGGCAGATTTTGGACAGGGTATGCCAATGGTGTTATCATCTACGCCCCTGCCGATGCTGCCACAACCATTATCCCTATGCGACAAGTGGACGAGGTGGTGGCAGATAATCAAGGAGGTGTGTGGATTAAGCCATTCAACATCGGGGATACATGCCTTCTCCGAATTACCCCGACTGATACTACGGTATATTTGAGCGCACAGTACCCGTTTGCCAATAATTATATATGCCAAATGCGTTTCGACCGCCGCAACCGCCTCTGGCTCGCCACCACGCAAGGAATCTTCTGCCGCGACAACGGGCAATGGACTGCCTACACCACCGCCAACACCAACCTCCCTACAAACTATATATACAGCCTTGACTTCGACAGCCGGAACCGTGTCTGGTGCGGCACTTTTGGCAGCGGACTGCTTTGTTTCGACGGCACCCGCTTTACCGCCTACACTACAGCCAACGGGCTCGCGTCCGACTATGTGGCTTCCGTATGTGTGGACAAAAATGATGTCGTGTGGTTCAACTGCCGCAATAGTATCTACCCCGATATATACGGTCTTGGGCTATCGGTTCTGCGCAACGGACAGGCGACGACCTACACCGCCGACAACTCCCCGCTGGCGAGCAACACCATTTGGGACATACAGGCGGACGGGCTGAACAACCTCTGGCTTGCCACCGGTGACGACAAGGGTGTTACGCAGTTCGACGGCACGGACTGGCACCTCTACAGCGTTGCCAACTCGGGCTTGCCGCTCAACGAGGCAACACATATCGCCATCGATGAGCCCAACCGCCGTATCTGGTTCACCTGCTACACGGGCGGTGGTGTGGCGTATGCCCGCCTGCAATACGACGACACCGCCGTGCCCTCTATCAAGGTTGCCAACGGTCTGATAGTCAGCAACCGCCAATTGCTCTTCGCTACTCCGACCGCAGTCGCCGTTTACGACACCGCAGGTCGCCTCATGCTCACCGCCTACGGTACGGACATCGACCTCTCCGCCCTCCATAGCGGTATCTACATCGTCCGCACCACCAACGTTGAACCCCACACCTCCACTGGAATAATTATCCCGTAAAAATGGTGGTAAATTTCCGAAAGGTGGTAAATACGAGTGTTAAAATATCTATATATCATCATCGCTTCAATCTCGGGCAAAACAGCATAGGATGGTTATAGGATAGTTATAGGATAGACTATCGATATGATGTTAATAAAGATATAAAATGAGGATAGTTTTGTATAGAAATGTATGCGTGATTGTGGCATTGTTTTGCATAGCCGCAGCCGCCACCGCGGAAACCTACATACAGCAGGACAGTATCGCGCGGAACAAACAGGATTATGCCTACTTGGTGGCTTATACCGAAGCGAACTATGCCGCGTTCCCTGCGATTATGCAGGCAGGATATGGTGCGCCCTATCAGGCGATGAAGGACTCCTTCGGGGCAAAAATCGGCAGGGGCGAGTGGGGTATTAAGCAAGCCGCGTGCGAATATGTATATTGGTTCAATGCGCACTTCGACGCGCATTTCTATGTGGACGAATACCTGTTTTGGCAGGTCTATAAACGCCGCGACACGCCTGACTATAAGCACCTTATGAACTATGCGCCGCAGGCGGTGTCGCAACGTGTGAATAGAAAGACATGGCTGCTGCGAGTGCCCTCATGTGCGGGGCAAAACCCCACCAACGAGTGGGTGGCGCAGGCAGTGGAGACGTTCCTGCAAAGCGGCTGCAAGCACCTGATTATCGACTTGCGCGGCAACAGCGGTGGCAGCGACATGATATGGATACCGCTTCTGCCCTTGCTCATTGACCACCAAGCCACTATGCCCGAGACCTATTGGTTCCGCAACACCTATGCCAACCGTTATAGTCCCGCCATGCAGGATTGGTTGTTGGCGCAGATAGCCAACAACGAGGACCCCGCACCGATGTTCTTACAGGTGGGCGCGGAGGACGATGAAGAGGACGAAGCCATTCCTGAGCACGACGCACAGATTCACATCTCGTTTATTATCGACCGCAAAACCGCCAGTTCGGCGGAGACTATCCTGCGCGTGGCAAGGAACTACACAGACCGCGAGCGATATACTATCTACGGCAAAGAGAACAGCGCAGGGGCGGCAGAGACAGGCAATCTGTTTCCGTTCCATCTGCCCAACAGTCGCATACAAATCTTCTACCCGACAACGGTGTCTTCTGTGTTCTTGAGGGACGGACAACAAAACGGTGCTGCGGGTATCGCACCCGATGTGCGTATCGAACTGCCATACCCCGACACCCTGACCGACAATGTGGATTGTTGGGTATTATACCTCTCCCAACCTCTTCTTGAAAGAAGTGGTGCTCGCAAAGCAGGCAAAAAGTAATTATGAATAAAGAATTTAATATAGTGGCGATATGCTGAATAAAATTATTGATTTTGCGTTGAAGAACCGGCTTGCCATTGTGGTGGCGGCACTGATTATCCTGTGCGCGGGGCTGTACAATGTGCAAGAGATGGACGTGGATGTGTTCCCCGACCTGAATGCGCCTACCGTGGTGGTGATGACCGAGGCTATGGGTATGGCGCCCGAGGAGGTGGAACGCTTGGTAACTTTTCCGATAGAGACGGCGGTGAACGGTGCTACCGATGTGCGCCGCGTGCGCTCGTCGTCCACCACTGGTTTCTCCGTCGTTTGGGTGGAGTTCGACTGGGGGACGGACATCTACCGCGCCCGACAGATAGTGAGCGAGAAATTGGCGACGGTGTCGGAGTCGTTGCCTGCCTACGCGGGCAGACCTATATTAGGTCCGCAGTCTTCTATACTCGGCGAGGTGCTGATTATCGGTCTGACGTCCGATTCTCTGACCACACAGGAGCAACTGCGCACCATAGCCGATTGGACGATGCGCCCGCGACTGCTCTCCACAGGCGGTGTGGCGCAGGTGGCTGTGCTGGGCGGCGACATACGCGAATATCAGATACAGATAGACCCCAACCGTATGCGCACATACCGTGTGGCGTTAGACGACCTGATGAACGCGGTGCGCGGTATGAACCAAAACGCGTCGGGCGGCGTGCTGTACGAATATGGCAACGAGTACATTATCCGTGGTGCGCTCTCGACGAATGACCTCGACCTGTTGGCGCAGGCGGCTGTGCCTACCACCGACGGAGGAACGGTGCGATTGGAGCAGGTGGCTACGGTGGCGATAGGTTCGCAAACGCCCAAGTTGGGGCTGGCGTCGGTGGAGGGGAAACCCGCCGTGCTGCTGACCGTAACCAAACAGCCGAACACCAGTACCATCGAACTGACCGAGCATTTGGACAAAGCGATAGAGGAACTGAAAGCGCAACTGCCTCAGGACGTGGTGGTTTCGACCAATATATTCCGCCAGAAGGACTTTATCGACGGCTCGATAGGCAACATCAAGAAGTCTCTCTGGGAGGGGGCGCTGTTCGTTATATTGGTGCTGTTTATCTTCTTGCAGAACGGGCGGACGACACTCATCTCGTTGGTCTCGATACCGATGTCGTTGCTCATCACAATACTGGTTATGCGTGTCTTCGGACTGAATATCAACACGATGAGTATCGGCGGTATGGCGATTGCGATTGGCTCGCTTGTGGACGACGCGATAGTGGACATGGAGAACATATATAAGCACCTCAGGCAGAACGCTTTGCTGCCTAAGGAGCAACGATTGTCGGTGCGCGAAGTGGTGTACAATGCCTCGCGCGAGGTGCGCCTACCGGTTATCAACTCCACTTTCATCATCGTAGTCAGTTTCGTGCCGCTGTTCCTGCTTTCGGGCATGGAGGGTCGTATGTTGGCACCTCTCGGCGTGGCGTTTATCGTGTCGCTCTTTGCCTCCACATTGGTCGCGCTGACCCTGACGCCGGTGCTGTGTTCCTACCTGCTCGGCACGGAGCACGCTATGCGACACGCTGACCGTGAACCCCGATTGGTACAGGGACTGCGCAAGGTCTATACAAAGGCGTTGGCGGGCGCGTTGGCATACAAGAAGACGGTGTTGGGCGTTACTTTCTCGCTGTTTGTGGCAGCGGCGGTGGCGTTCTGTTTCTTCGGACACAGTTTCCTCCCCGGCTTCAACGAGGGTTCCTTCACAATTAACGTCAGCACACTGCCGGGTGTCTCGTTGGAGGAATCGGACGCCATAGGACGCAAGGCAGAGGAGATATTGCTCTCGGTGCCGGAGATAAAAACGGTGGCACGCAAGACCGGACGCGCCGAATTGGACGAACATGCCTTAGGCGTGAACACCTCCGAGATAGAGGCACCGTTTATGCTGAAAGACCGCTCCAAAGAGGAAGTGATGGCGGAGATACGCCAAAAGATGAGTGTCTTGTCGGGTGTGAACCTCGAGATAGGACAACCCATCTCCCACCGTATCGACGCTATGCTCTCGGGTACGCAGTCCAACATCGCTATCAAGGTGTTCGGAACCGACCTGAACAAGATGTATCAGATTGGTAATCAAATAAAAACGGCGATTGCGAGTGTGGACGGCGTGGCGGACTTGAACGTGGAGCAGCAGGTGGAACGCCCGCAGTTGCTCATCACTCCCCGCCGCGATATGTTAGCGCGGTATGGTATCTCGCCTGCCGAGTTCGGCGAACAGATAGATGTGCTGTTGGGCGGAAGTGTGGTCTCGCAGGTGTATGAGGGGAGCAAGGCCTTTGACCTTGTGGTGCGACTCAACCCTGCAGAGCGGGCAACGATGGACGATATACGCGACATCTGTATCTCTACCGCCACGGCGGCTGTCCCCCTGTCGGCGTTGGCAGATGTGCGGTCGGCGATGGGACCGAACACCATCAACCGCGAGAACGTGTGCCGGAAATTGGTGGTCTCGGCAAATGTTACCAACGGCGACCTGCGCGGTGCGGTGAACGACATACAACAAATTATCAACGAGCAGATTACGCTGCCTGAGGGCTACCATATCGAGTACGGCGGTCAGTTTGAGAGCGAGGAGAAAGCCTCGCGGACGATTGCGCTGGCGATGGTGGGCGCGTTGATAGTGATATTCCTGCTGCTGTTCTTCCAGTTCAAGGATATGCGTCAGGCGGCGGTCGTATTGTGCAACCTGCCTTTGGCGCTGATGGGCGGCGTGTTGGCTGTGGCGTTGGATGGAAGCGTGCTGAGTATCCCTGCCCTGATAGGTTTTATCTCGCTTTTCGGTATCGCCACGCGCAACGGTATGTTGCTCATAGAACGCTACAACGACCTCTCGCACGAGGGAGTGCCATTGCATGAGCGTATCATGCGCGGGTCGGCAGACCGCTTGAACCCGATACTGATGACCGCCCTCACCACGGCGCTGTCCCTTATCCCGCTCGCACTCGGCGGAGACCTCCCCGGCAACGAGATACAGAGCCCGATGGCGAAAGTGATTCTCTGCGGACTGCTCTCCTCCACGCTGCTGAATGGATTTATTATTCCGATAATGTATTCGTTGGTCGAGGCGAAACACCCGCATACCAACGACAATAAATAGATATGGCTATGAAGAAGATACATAAATCATTCCTTGCTCCTTGTTCCTTGCTCCTTATTCTTTGCTCCTTATTCCTTGCTCCTTGCTCCTACGCGCAAGACTGGGGCGCGATTCTGCCCAAGATAGAGCAGAACAATACATCTCTCCGTGCCTTGCGACAAGAGGTAGAGGCGGAGAAAGAAGCCAACCATGTGGGTATCGTGCCTTCCAATCCGGAGGTGGAGTTCAACTATCTCTGGGGCAGCAATGCTTTGGGGCAGCGTATGGACGTGTCGGTGTCGCAGTCGCTGCCGCTCAGCCAAGTGTTCGGCTATCAGGCGCGGCTGGCGAAGCAGCAGGACCTGAGTGCCGAACTGAGGTGTAAGGTGGAGCGAACCGCGGTGTTGCTGCAGGCGCAACAGACCTGTATCAATATCGTCTATTGCAATGCGATGTTGCACGAGTATCGCACGCGATTGTCGCACGCGCAGACCCTGGCGGAAGCCTATCAGCAGAAGTTCGACGCCGGCAATGCCAATGCCTTGGAATACAACAAGGTGCGCCTCAATCTCGCTACCGCGCAGGGCGAGTATCAACGCCTGATGACCGAGAGGAACACCCTGCTTGAGCAGTTGGCGTCGCTCAACGGAGGCGAGGCTATCGCGCTTAACGACAGTGTGTTTGCTGCCGTGCTGCCACCTGCCGACTTCGAGGCATGGTATGCTGAGGCGGAGAACCGAAGCCCGATGTTGCAGTATGTCCGGCAGCAGGTAGAGGTGGCAAATGCAGATGCGCGGCTGAGCAAGGCAGAGTGGTTGCCGGAACTGAAAGTGGGCTATATGACCGAGGGCGTTTCCGGCGATTACTACCAGGGGTTGTCCGTCGGAGTGTCGGTGCCGCTCTGGCAGAACGCGCACCGTGTGCGCCAAGCCAAAGCATCGGCAATGGCTGCGCAACTGCGTGCCGACGAGCAGAAACAACTCTTCCTTTCCACCTTGCGGACGCAGTATGCCGCCGTTATGGGGCTGCAAAAGACATGGCAGGGCTACCACGACGCATTACGGATGACCAACAGTGCCGACCTGCTCCTCCAAGCCCTGCAGGCAGGGCAAATCTCAATGCTCGAGTATATGATGGAACTCTCCATCTACTACGACGCCACCGCCCAAGCCCTCGCCGCCCAACGCGATTACTACACCGCCCTCACCGAACTCCAAGCCGTAGCATTGTAAGGATTTGTTATGCTACTATTGATTTGCATATCCCGCTGAAAAGCAGTACTTTTGTAGCGGCAAACAGCAGTATGTATGATTTATGCGACCTGAGAATTGGAACAAAATCGAACTCTAAAGAATTTCTTTATAGTTCGCCAAGAGGGCAATCGCCGAAGCGGTGCAACTCCAATCTGTGGAATTATAAAGGCGAATATCTCATAGACAATGACATCGAAATTAATGGCTAATTATATGTTTACAATGAAACGACTTGTATTTTTCTTTTCAATCGCTCTCCTGCTCTGTCCGTGCAGAGCCTTGGCGAACACCGGCGACGAAAGGGTTGCCGAACAGGACATCTACATCACGGGGCACATTGACACCCTCATGCTGGAGTCCGAGTACTTTGATTTCAAGCGGAAAGTGTTTGTCTATCTGCCTCCGCTCTACCGTTATTTCGATGCCACCGACTTTGATGTGGTCTATACTACGGACGCGCAGACCATGGAGCAGTTTTTCATGGCTGCCGCAATGTCTTCGTTCCAGAACCAGTCCAAATGGTTCATTGTAGTGGGTATATGCAGCCCGCAGATGATGTGGTACAGCCGCCAGGATGATTTTCTGCCCAATGACAGCGCGACCATCCGGAGTCACTACGGGCGTGGAGGACATTCCGGGGATTTGATGAACTTTGTCCGATATGAACTGATGCCCTATATCCGCAGCCATTACCGGACTACGGAGCGCAGTCTGGGCATCGGGCATTCGCTGGGGGCGTCTTTTATGCTGCAATGTCTCATGAACGGCAATCCGTTTACGGACTATTTCTTCCTCTCGCCCAATCTGACCTTCGGCGAGGACAAGTTGCTGCTTGCCAAGCAGTTCTGCAATTACAAATTTGACGAAAACAGGCTATGCTATCTCTTTTTCAGCGATGCGGGAGAAGAGCGGCAATCGCCTCGGTGGGAGGCATGGAAACCCGCACGGGAGATGGTTTACCGGTATCTTGACGACCATCAACTGCCCGCCAACGTCGTATGGCAAAGGAAATCCTATCCGGATTACGACCACCTCACTTCCTATCCGTTGGCGCTTAACGATGCCTATCAAGGCTATTTCGACTATTTGGACGCTGTCAAAGCACTGGCTGCGGGCGATACCACCGCACTTTCCAAGCAGACCTACCGCAAGCATATCGAGATTGTGGTCAAGGATGCCAAACAGGAGGTGTACATCACCGGCAACCAAGCGTCTTTAGGTATGTGGAACCCGGGCTTAATCAAGTTGGCGCATGTCAATGATTCCGTCCGTGCCATAGATGTTGATTTGCATTTGCCGGCGTTGTTCAAGTTCACGCTGGGGACTTGGAAATACGATGCAGTCTTTGGAAATTCCCTGTATGGCGGCAATCTAGAAATCAACAACACCGAGCGCCAGACCTACCGTTATATCCTGACCGACTGGATGAACACAGAAGATTGACAGCGCGGATAAACACAAAAGATTAACAAAGTAGATTAACAACAGAAGATAACGACAACCAATCCCCCCGCAACCCGTTTCGGTTGCGGGGGGATATTATGTTTTTTATTGTGCTGCGGCTCCTCAATGGGTAGCACATGTACGATAGCCTCGAAATTAACGGTCAATTATACGGCTATTCGCGAGAGGGTGTTTCGTAAAAATTAATGGCTAATTCGTGGATAATTATATGTTTTTCATTGCTTTAATGGCTGTTTATTGGACAATGGCATTGAAATGAAAGGGTTGCTATATGCTTATCCGATTTGCTTGCTCCGGCAAATCGTGAACACCTCTTGCGTATTTGCTTGAAAACATGTAACTTTGTGGCGTGAAGTTAGTCGAGACTTCGCCACAAACGAAATAAAATACTATGGACAAGACAGAGAGCATCACCCCACAAAACAGCATCATCATCTACCATACCGACGATGGCAAATCGAGTGTGGTCTTGTATGCCAACGACGGGCAGGTATGGATGAACCAAAAACAGATGGCGGAACTTTTTGCCACCTCACCGCAAAACATTGGTCAGCATATAACAAACATACTGAATGATAATGAATTGCAGCAAAACTCAGTTATAAAGAATTACTTTACAACTGCCTCCGACGGCAAACGATACGAGGTAACGTTCTACTCGCTGGATATGATACTTGCTGTCGGCTTTCGGGTACGCAGCAAGCGCGGCACGCAGTTCCGGCAGAAAGCCATTTTGCAAGGTGCGGGCAGTATCACCACCGCAGAAATGGAAAAGCAGGTGGAGAACATATATGCCGATTTTGACCAACGCCGCAGGGCTTTCGATGCCCTCGAAGCCGACAGGGAAGATGTCATTGAACTTCGTGCCATAGAAGAACAGGTGAAACACCGATTGCAATAATGCCCCAACGGCTTTAACCACACCCGATTTACCAAAAACTCTTGCGTATTTGCCTGAAAACATGTAACTTTGCAGCGGAGTAAGAAATCTTCAGACTCTGCAATAAAAAATCTTCAGACTCTGCAACGTGTAGTTCCTATCGGTTGTTTGCGACCGTAGGTATCGGAGATTGTATCAACTCTTACTCAAACAATAGATATGGAGCAACAAAACTACGGCGAAATCGCCATTTTTAATTCGGAAGACGGCACCGCCAAAGTGCAAATACAGGCCGTTGTAAGAGATGAGACGGTGTGGCTCACCCAAAAGGCTATGAGTGAGTTGTTTGAAGTTCGGATACCTACTATCAACGAGCACCTGACGCATATATTTCAAGACAACGAATTAGAGGAAAAACGAACTATTAGGAAATTCCGAATAGTTCAAACAGAAGGAACAAGGCAAGTAGAAAGAGAGGTGTCATTCTATAACCTCGACGCTATCATTGCGGTGGGCTATCGTGTTAATTCAAAGCGTGCTACGCAATTCCGTATATGGGCGACCTCCATTCTCAAAGAGTACCTTGTCAAGGGCTTTGCCTTGGACGATGAGCGTTTCAAGAAAGGGCAGTCGCTCACCCATTTCCGCGAATTGCTCGAAAGGATACGTGCCATACGCATATCGGAGCGCGTCTTCTACCAGCAAATAAAGGACATCTACAAGTTGAGCGAGGACTACGACAGCCGGGCGCAGATGACCATAGACTTTTTTGCAGAGGTGCAGAACAAGTTGCTTTGGGCGGTAAGCGGAAAGACGGCTGCCGAGTTGGTGTATTTCCGCTCGAATGCCCAACTCCCGCAAATGGGACTGACTAACACGCAGATAGAGGGACTTGTGCGTAAATCGGATATCGGTATCGGCAAGAACTACCTGAACAAGGAAGAGTTGGAGCAACTCCAGTTGATTGTTGAGCAATACCTTGCTTTTGCCGAGGCACAGGCAAGGGCACACAAGCCGATGTATATGGCTGATTGGCAAAAGGCATTGGGCTTAATCCTGCAAATGAACGGCAGGGAACTGCTGACTAACAGCGGCAGAATCTCTCACGAACTGGCAAAGCAAAAAGCCGACACGGAATATACCGCCTACAAGAAGATACAGAAACGGCAGCAGAAATTGGAAAGTCTCAAGGAACTGTCAGAAGACTTGGAACGCCTGAGCGGAAAACAATTGTAACGGCTCGGTTGCCCCGGCAAAAGATGCGTGAGATATTTGAAAATACAACGGAATAGATACTCCGCATGGTCTTTTCATTTGCATAAATGCAAAATAGTTTATATCTTTGTAGCCGTAAACGATAAAGTATCAATAATACAACCACCCATTAAACAATCTGCCTATAGCATAACCGCGCATCGGTAAGGCGATGCAATGACATATAGAAATAAGCATTTACGCTAAGACTTGGGTTCATTAAATCTGGACAATTTATTGAATTCATTATACACCAAGGACAGCCGTGATGCTCACGTTAACCGCGTGGGCTTTGTCCGTAGATATTTGGTACATATAAGGTAGTCCAGAACCTGAGAGAATCCGAATTGAAACAACATCGCTCCACGCTTATTTTATGTCTATACGCGAGCAACAACTTAAAAACAATCTATATGGATAAACTTGAAAAACTACTCAGCCAAGTCCGAGTGTATGTAAACGAGGACAAACAGCACCGTGCCGAGATGTTCCGGCGCGGCGAGTGCTACAACGTATTCAATGTGTTAGGCGTGGACAACATGGAATTGTCCCACTCGGCGTTCCTTGCCGCCCTGCTTGACCCCGACGGTAGCCACGGTATGCGGGACGCTTTCCTCAAAGCCTTTATTGACACCATTGCGCACGGCGGCACCAAACCCGAATTGGACACCGCACACGCCAAAGTCTATACGGAGTACAATATCGGCAACATCACCGAGACCACCGGCGGACGAATCGACATCCTGATTACCGACCGCAGCGATACCGGCAGCGGAAAAGCCGGCGGACACGCCATCATTATCGAGAACAAGATTTGGGCAGCCGACCAACCCAACCAATTACAGCGGTATGACAAATATGCCTGCGGAACTTATTCTTCGGATGGTTATCTGTTACTCTACCTTACACTCAATGGCGACGAACCGAGCGACCAATCCAAAGGCGAACTGACCGATTACCGCTGTATCTCTTACCGCAGCGACATCATCGGTTGGCTGCACAAATGCGCACAATTAGCATTCGACAAACCGCGTGTGCGCGAAACCATTAACCAATATATCAACCTATTACAACAACTCACAAATCAGAATATAATGGAACAAAAACAACTTATCCAACTCCTGACCAACAAGGAGAACTTTGAGCAGGCATGTAAAATCGCAGACACTATGCCCGCCGCCAAACAATATATGGTGGAAACGCTACTACGTGAGCAACTTAAAGACGACCGCTATGAAATAACCGATTGTAAATACGGTATACGTAAGTGTGATGGAATATGCTTGCGTCCTCAAGGTTGGAAACATTGCTACATCAAATTTGAGTTTGAAAGTTCGTATGGCACGGATGACCTGTGCTATGGTATCATAGATGAACAAGGCATATTGAAGGACCAGCCGTCTTTAGAAGGCTATGAAGAAAAGACAGACTTGTGGCCTGTATGGAGGTATATGTCCACATACCGCTATTGGAACAATGCCACGTTCCTTAAAATCTATTCGGGTGATGTCGCCGGCGAATTCAAATCCTGCATTGACGAACTTCTTACCCTTGTCGAAACCAAACATTGGCAATTATGAGACTGCTCAAAGGACTAAGTTTTTCTTTGCGGCGTGCCATCGGTATCGCGGGACTGAAAAACAAAATAGCACGTACTACGCATATATCCCCGCTACACCCTATTGGGGCTTGTGGGGACTCCGTAACAGGAGAGACGCTATAACAATCAGGGGCTGCCTAACACGTATGGGCAGCCCCTGATTGTGGATTGTCAAATGTTATTTTTTTTGCACAACTCGAATAAAATCAGTATCTTTGCAGCGCAAACTCTCTAAGACAACTCCGCAAAACATAGTCGGCAGGGGTGATTCAAGCGAAATGCCTCTGTTGCTGTAACGGGGCATGCGCACAGATGCGATACTGAGGTATTTGTACAAAATTGCGATAATTCCAGTTATATATTTGCATATATGTCCAAAAAGCAGTACTTTTGTAGCGATATAAAGTATATATGAAATAATAATAAACAGCATAATCGCTATTTATATATCATTAAAACTATAATTATATGGAAGATATATATGCTTATTCCGCTCCGGAACTGATAGCCCGATTAGGCACACAATTCAGGCAATATAGGCAGGCTAATGGTCTGACATTGAGCGATGTTGCCAATCGTACAGGGCTCAATATTATGACCATTCAGAAGTTTGAGAACGGGCAAAGCCGAGACATTTCGTTGACCACACTCATACGGCTGATGCGCACAATCGGACAACTGGATAACCTCAAAAAACTCTTGCCCCCATTACCCGAGGTTACCTATATGACCCCGAAAGAAACCCCAATTCAACGTGTCCGACATAAGAAACAATGATAAAGATATTGCGTATATTATTATGGGACAGCGAGATAGGTTATTTAGCGTGGCAGAACGGAGAGGCTTATTTTGTATATAACCAATCTTTCCTTTCCGCTGATATAGAACCATTCCCGTTACCGGCACCTAAAAGTCGCGGACACTTGTTCAAGTTCACGGCGGAAGAAGAAAGGAAGTACCAACATCTGCCGGCTTTCATTGCTGACTCTTTGCCGGACGATTGGGGAAACACTTTGTTTGAACAATGGGCAAAAGAGCAGCACCTTTCCGAAAACGACATCACTGCCTTGGACAAACTTGCGTTTATCGGTCGCCGTGGTATGGGGGCGTTGGAATTTATGCCCGAACGCTCCCCGTTGATGAAAAATGAGCATGTTGATATCGGTGCATTAGCCAACTTGGCACAAAAGATTCAAAACCAACGTGAGAACCTGACAATTCTTCCCTCAGAGTCACTCACTATGCAAATGCTGTTGGCTGTAGGTACTTCTGTCGGCGGACGGCAGGCAAAAGCCGTTCTTGCCATCAACCCGCAAACAGGTGAGATTCGTTCAGGACAAGTAGCACCTCCGGCGGGTTTCCTGCACTACATTCTCAAATTCGGTATTGCAGAACGTTCTACTGCAGAATTGGAGATGACCTACTACGATATGGCACGACAAGCAGAAATCGATATGATGCCATGCCGGTTATGGGAGGTTGAGGGAACGAAACATTTTATCACAGAACGTTTTGACCGCAAGGACAGCACCAAGATACATACCCAAACACTTGCCGCAATGGATCCTGATGCCAACTCGTATGAGAAATTGTTGCTTGTATGCCGCAAACTCCGCCTGCCGGATAGTTGCGAGTGCGAAGTATTCCGACGGATGGTGTTTAATTATTTCACCAACAATACGGATGACCACAACAAGAACTTCTCTTTTCTTATGAACACAAAGGGCGAGTGGTCATTATCACCCGCGTATGATTTGACGTTTATTTTTAATAACGGAGGCTATCAACCCGAACCAAGGCATTGTCTGATGCTTCGTGGGAAATATACAGATTGGACAAAAGAAGACGCTTTGGAGTTTGCCAAAAGTCTGAATATCCGAAGACCGGGAGTTATCATTGACCAAATCGCGGAGGTTGCAGCGCGTTTTCGCTCATTGGCTACGCAACGCGGTGTCGCTCCTGAATGGATAGGACGCATAGAGAGCGTCATCAACAGACATCTCGCGGAATGGGGATATATCGTGGTTCCGGAATTGTCGTGGACCACGAAAGAAGGACACATATTTGGTGAGGTCTCGCTCAGTCAAGCCTACAAAGGGGCTATCCAATTGCATGCCAACGTGGATGGAAATAGAAAACGTTTCGTTTTTTCCAAAAATAGTGCCGAAGCACAAATGATGGTTCAAGCAGGTATCGCCAACATACCGAAAGAAACTCTGCAAGAGTGGGCAGAGAAATACCTGTTGAAATAATTCCTTATCCACGGGGAAAGGGCATAGAAAGAGTAGAAAAAAGCACGCTTCATCGGCTACGCTACTACGGTTGTCCCATGCCCAAGCCCTCGCCGCCCGGCGCAACATTGACCACTACAATTTGGATATGCTTATTGCTATTTTTATGGCAACAGTACTTGTAAAACGGAACAGACATCTGCCACTTTTACCTGTGAAATGAAACAAAACAATGCCACAATTTTTGCGCAACTATTGTTTTTATGTGGATGTTACCATAGAAATCCTTTACGTTTGTTGCATATATCAATTTTACGAGACGTATGCACCCGATACTGAAATTGTCTCGACAGTGTTGAGACAAATTGCACCCAAGGCAGAAGAGGTCTTTCGTGACCAATACGTGTTGGAGTTTATCGGTGCCGATGCTGACCGCTTGGAGAACTCTATGCGTCAGTCGCTCATCCAACAGATGAAACGTGTGATATTCGAAAATACAACGGAATAGATACTCCGCATGGTCTCCATACACCGTCTTTGCGTTGATATGCCTTGCAATTACATAATTTGGCGCATTTGCGTTGCATAATTTGGCGTATTTGCATTGCATAATTTGGCGTAAGAAAAAGTCCCTGCATTGCGCTTACACAAAGATGAAATACTTGCAATCGTTGCAGTAAAAAAAAGCGAAGAGGCAGCCGGTTAGGACAACCTCCTCGTTTGATAAAAGAACGGAATGTTCAACGCAGTCCTTTTCGTATCTTCAGCACCATTCGCACTATCAGCCATATCACCGTCAGCACTCCCACCATTGTGCCGTATGTATAGAAACGCGGGACATACCGCTCGGGGGGTAACTGTATCTGTACCTCGCGGTCTTGATAGACGGTGTCGGTGCGGGTAAGGGTTCTTTCGCGCCAACGGTCGCGCCAACGGTCGAGATACACGGTGTCGCCACGGGTGTATTCGCGCACAAAGATACTGTCGCGGTGGTAGGTGCTGTCAAGCGATGCGCTTGTCGCCATCCTGTTCTCCACTCTGCACTCTCCCCCTTTGAAGGGGGAGACGGAGGGGGTCTTGCACCCGCTCATGAGCAGGGCAGGGACTATCATACAGAGGGGCAGGAGCCTTCGGGTCGATGATTTCCAGATAGATGGTTTCATGTTGTTGGGCTTGCAGGAGGGTTTGGGTGAGGCAGGTTTCGGTCTCGCGGTCGGGTACAAGGATACAGCCTGACGAGTGTTTCGGTTGGGTGCCAACGTGGAACCGTATCCCCGACCGTCCCGGCACGCTGTTCACTATCGGCAAGAGGCGTTTGAAACGGGGCGACATCGTTACGCTCACCGTGTACCAGAGAGCGAGTATCTCCACGCCGCGCCGTTCCAAGGTCGTGCAAAACAGAGTGCCGTCAATAAAAAGACGACCTACAAGACCTCTTCCGAGACCTCCACCACCCCCCTTAGAGAGGGGGCTTGCAGTATCGCGTATTAGTCTTAATATCATAATCATTGTTGTTTTTATTAGCCAATAGGGTTTATAGGTTTACTCGGTAGTACCCCCTCTTTGAGGGGGGCGGGGGAGTCTGTACCTATAATGATAATCGATTCCCACGAGGCTCCCAGCGAAGGTGAGTATCTCGCCGAAGGCGACGAGGACGCTGCTGTCTATCACCCCCGCAGGAGGAATACATATCCCCGCTGTGAGCAATGCGCACCCGAAGGTGCACAGTGCCACGGCGAGGAGGAGTTGGCGGTTAGGCGGCATACACCTGCGAGAACACGTAGCCATACAGCGTTTTGTATTTGCTTTGTTTCTTGAATGCCACAATGTCTTGTGCCTGTTTGCTTGCGTCCGCCATACGTACACGTGTGGCTTTCACGGCAGCGGCGAATTTCTTCTGCACCTCGGTCTGCGCCTCGGTAGGTGCTGCGGTGCGTGTGGTGAATGTTTGGGTGAACTTGCAACCGGTCTCTTTTCGCAGTGCGAAACCGACGGTGTGCGTTTTCTTTACTTTCCCGTGCAATGCCTCAACGGGATAGGCGTAATCTACTTTTGCCATTGTTGTAAGACCCCCTCCGTCTCCCCCTTCAAAGGGGGAGGGGCAGAGAATGGTCGTTGAATTAAAAGTGTTAGTTAATTTTTGTTGTTTGGTAATTGGATGCCCGCTCTGCATTCTCCCCCTGTCGCGGGGTCCCCACAAGCAATGCGCAGTGGGGTGCTCTTGAAGGGGGAGTTAGAGGGGGTCTCTTACGCGGCTTTGCGGTACTCCTCTGCGAACATATACCCCCTGAGGGTCTTGTACCCTTTCGGGTTCTTCTTGTAAGCGGTACTGTACGCCGCCTGCTCCTGCGTGCTCAGGGCTGACACTGCCTTGCGTACCGTGGTGAATTTCGTGCGTACCGCCGTCTCGTTTTCCGTTGGCGGCGTGGTGCGCGGGTGGCATAGTTTGCCGGTGTAGCGAGTGCCGTTGCGTTCCGCAAAATACACATCGCTGTGCCCGCAGACCTTGCCGTGTAAGGATTTCAGCAAATCCATAGGAACATACTTTGCCATAATAGTAAAACAATTTGTAAATTAGAAAATGTGTAAATTTGTAAATACCCTTTCGGGTAAAAACGCGCAAAGCAGTGCTTTGGGAGCGTCAGCGACCGCGCGTTTTCGCCCGCATCCGCTTTACGCGCTCCGCGCGTTTTTTCCCGCTCTGCATCCCCCTCCTCTGAAGGTGAAGGAAATACCGCCTTATTGCGGATTTCCGATACGAAAGCCTGTGGCTTGAGTAGAACTCCTCAGTCAGGGGTTAGGGGAGGTCTCGAAAGACACTGCAAAGATACATCATTTCCGCCCCTTTTGTTGCGCATAGTGCGCAATCACACGCCGTATATGGCTCTCCGATAGCCAGAACCGCTCCCCCGTCTCGGCATACGCCCGCATAAACGGCATTCCCTGCCGTATCAGTCCGTAATACATCTCGCAAATCGCCTTGTTGCGTTGCTCTATCTTGTAAGTATCTCTGTTCATAATTCAAAAGTAAGGTGG
>SAMEA104315427__coassemble_545_pt1 | contig 33996 bp, 21 predicted proteins | sample SAMEA104315427__metabat2_high_PE_027 | metagenome-assembled genome bin SAMEA104315427 (sample SAMEA104315427) | gut metagenome | biome: Monkey gut; feature: monkey-associated habitat; material: faeces | place: China | collected 2013
AACACCGACAAAACTTACTGGATTCAACTACAATCCGACCCGCGCAGTTGGCGACCCGACCAAACGACAGCCATCACGGAAGACCTATCGCTGCCCGCAGAGATGGTGGCTGGCACCTATGCTCTGTATCTTCATCTACCCGATGCCGACAGCCGCATTGCCGCCAATCCCGCCTACGCCGTGCGTCTGGCAAACACCGATATCTGGGATTCCGCCACAGGCTACAACAGCCTCAATGCACAGATAACCATCGCCCCCGCCACACCGCAGCAGGAGAATACCGCCTCTTGCAACTGTCTCAATCTGACATTTCTTTAGAAACGCACACTGACCCACACACCAATTTTTCTACATATTGCGGCATTTTATGCTTGTGCAAACAAAGGAAACGCTGTAACTTTGCAGCGTTATAGTTGCGTATGCATATATGCACAGAATACCGGGTGGATACCGGGTGGATAAGCCGTCTAACCTATAACCATCCTATAACCAACCTATAACGATTCTATAACAGACAAGGCAAATAAACTACTAACATATAATCATTATGAAAAAAGCACTTAACAAACTGACTGCTCCCAAGAGCGTTGCTCCCGAGAGAATTATCCAATTCGGCGAAGGAAACTTCCTCCGCGCTTTTGTAGATTGGATTATCTGGAATATGGACGCAAAGACCAATTTCAACGGCTCTGTGGTTGTAGTACAACCTATCGAACGCGGTATGGTAGATTGGTTGAACGGGCAGGACTGTTTGTATCACGTCAATCTGCAAGGGCGTCTGAATGGCGAAGCAGTCAATTCGCTGGAGCGTATTGATGTCATTTCTCGCGCACTGAACCCCTATTCACAAAATGCCGCTTTTATGGCATTGGCAGACCAACCGGAGATTCGTTTTGTCATCTCCAACACCACCGAGGCCGGTATCACCTTCGACCCCGCTTGCAAGTTCACGGATGCTCCGGCAAGCAGTTACCCCGGTAAGTTGGTTCAACTGCTCTATCGCCGTTACAAGACTTTCAACGGCGACCCGAAAAAAGGTCTTATCCTGATGCCTTGCGAGTTGATTTTCCTGAACGGACACCACCTCAAAGAGTGCATCTATCAATACATCGAGTTGTGGAAAGAAGACCTCGGTGCCGACTATGCAGGATTCAAGGAGTGGTTCACCAAATACAACTATGTCTGCGCCACTCTCGTGGACCGCATTGTGCCGGGCTTCCCGCGCAAAGACATTGCGGCTATCCAAGAGAAAGTGGGCTATGCCGACAACCTCGTTGTGCAAGCCGAGATTTTCCACTTGTGGGTAATCGAGAAACCGGAAAATATGTCTATCGACGAACTGCGCGAGGAGTTCCCTGCCGAGAAAGCCGGTCTGCATGTGCTGATTGCCGAGAGCGAAAAGCCCTACCACGAGCGCAAAGTTACGTTGCTCAATGGTCCTCACACGGTTCTGTCGCCGGTGGCATACCTGAGCGGTATCAACATTGTACGCGATGCTTGCAACGACCCCGTTATCGGAAAATATATCCACAAAGTGCAGTTCGAAGAGTTGATGGAGACCCTCAACCTACCTATGGACGAGTTGCGCCAATTCGCAAGCGATGTGTTGGAGCGTTTCAACAACCCATATGTGGACCATCAGGTTACATCGATTATGCTCAACTCGTTCCCGAAATTCGAGACCCGCGACCTGCCCGGTTTGAAGACTTACTTGGAGCGCAAAGGTCAGTTGCCTAAGGGGTTGGTTCTCGGTTTGGCGGCTATCATCACCTACTACAAAGGCGGTACGCGTGCTGACGGTGCACCTATCCAACCCAACGACGCTCAGGAGATTATGGACCTGCTCACTCAACTCTGGGCTACAGGCGACACGCGCAAAGTGGCAGAAGGTGTACTCGGCGCAACCGACATCATCTGGAAAGAGAGCAAGCAGAACCTGAACGAAATACCCGGCTTGACCGATATGGTAGAGGGTTTCCTCAACGATATTCAGTCGAAGGGTATGGTGGAGACCGTTAAGTCGATTCTCTAATATATAATAAGGAGTACGATTTGTTGCAATACCATAATTATGATGTAGGACTTATTCAAACAATAACATATTAATAAATGTATTATGAAACGCCTTTGTAAATATATTCTAATAAACATCCTTTTCATCGGATTATGTGGGTGTGAACAAAATGAACGTATTGAATATATGCTCTATATAGAGAACCATTCGGCTGATACAATTAGATTAAAAACGGAATCCGGAACATTGGTTGATGAATGTACTTTAGGTTCACATGAGATGATTTGTGTTAAAAAGTGTGAGATTATTGATTCTAATTCTGAACCTGTTTTAGGTTCAGAGTCAATTGTCAACAATCCCGGATCTCATATTCACCATTTTATGCTGCGAGACAATATCTTTGATAATCTCTACTACCAAGTAGGAGCAGGAATAGGAGATGCTTGGGTAAAAATAGAGGATACCGATGATTCACCTTATCGAGGGGCTAATTACAAGTATGACGCAAGCATATCGTATGGAACCAAGAAATGTTTTGTGTATCAAATAACAGATGATTTCTACAAATAACAAACAAAGGGAGGAGCCAACTACTTCTCCCTTTAACTATCAACTATCTCAACTGCACTAAACACTCAACTATCAACACTCAACTTCTATCAACTATCAACTCACCAACTATCAACTTATTCAACCACTCATAAACTCATAAACCCATCAACTCATCAACTGACAATGACCAACATACTGAAAATCAACCCTGCCGACAATGTAGTCGTGGCTATCCTGCCACAAAAGAAAGGCGACTGCATTGAGGTGGACGGACAGCGGATAACCCTCCTCGAGGACGTCCCTGCCGGACACAAGATTGCTATCAAAGATTTGAAAGCAGGCGAGAATGTCATCAAATACGGCTTCCCTATCGGGCACGCTATGGAGGACAAACCCGCCGGCTCATGGATGAACGAACACAATATCAAGACCAACCTTGCCGGCTTGCTGTCTTACGAATACCACCCAAAAGAGGTGGTGCTATCTATCCCTGACGAGCACCGCACATTTATGGGCTACCGCCGCAAAGACGGGCAAGTAGGTATCCGCAACGAGGTGTGGATTATCCCTACCGTGGGTTGCGTGAATGGTATCGTTACCAAATTGGCAGAGCGTCTGCGCCAAGAGACAGGAGCAGACAATATCTTCGCTTTCCCGCACAACTATGGTTGTTCGCAACTCGGCGATGACCACGAAAACACCAAGAAAATCCTGCGCGACATGGTCCACCACCCCAATGCGGGGGCGGTTTTGGTCGTAGGTTTGGGTTGCGAGAACAACCAACCCGATGTATTCGAAGAGCTCTGCGAGGAGTATGACCACGAGCGTATCCGCTTTGTGGTTAGCCAGAAGATAGAAGGCGACGAGGTGGACTACTGTATGCCTATTCTGCGCGAACTCTATGAAAAGACTACCCGCGATGAGCGCGTGGCTTGTCCGCTCAGCGAACTGCGGGTGGGACTCAAATGCGGTGGTTCGGACGGTTTCTCGGGCATCACTGCCAACCCGCTTTTGGGAGTATTCTCCGACTATCTTGTGGCACAAGGTGGAACGACCGTCCTGACAGAAGTACCCGAAATGTTCGGCGCAGAGACAATCCTGATGGACAGATGTGCGAACCGTGAGTTGTTCGACCAAACGGTACATCTCATCAATGATTTCAAAGACTATTTCTTATCGCACGGTGAGCCTGTCGGCGAGAATCCTTCTCCCGGCAACAAGGCAGGTGGTATCTCCACATTGGAAGACAAGGCACTCGGTTGCACACAGAAATGTGGCAAATCGTTGGTACGAGGGGTGTTGCCGTATGGTGAACGCCTACAAGTGAAAGGTCTGAACCTCCTTTCCGCACCGGGGAATGACTTGGTGGCTGCCACGGCGTTGGCATCTGCGGGGTGTCATATTGTTCTTTTCACCACTGGTCGCGGGACACCTTTTGGCACATACGTGCCGACGATGAAAGTAAGCACCAACTCAGGTCTCTTCCACAACAAACCCCGCTGGATTGATTTCAACGCAGGCGTTATCGCTGAGGGCGAACCTATGGAAGAAGTGGCAAGACGCTTTACTGACTATGTGATTGAAGTGGCAAACGGCACACCGACCAACAACGAGAAGAACGGATACCACGAAATCGCTATCTTCAAAACCGGCGTAACGCTGTAAGCGAGGGCAAAGAAGCAGGCACACCGAGTCTGAATTGGATACCGTGGAATGTATATTGCGAGAAAGATTTGTATATATCGGCAAAAAAACGTACCTTTGCAGAGCAAATATTAAATAGAACAACATTATGGCAGAAGAAAAAAAACAGCCGTCAGCAGACAAACTGAAAGCCTTGCAGTTGGCTATGGCGAAGATTGACAAGGACTTCGGCAAAGGAGCGATAATGAAACTCGGCGACGACAAGATAGAGGATATTGCTGTTATACCAACCGGCAGTATCGGGCTGAACCTGGCTCTCGGCGTAGGCGGGTACCCGCGCGGGCGCGTGATAGAGATATATGGTCCGGAGTCTTCCGGTAAGACCACACTGGCTATTCACGCTATGGCTGAGGTGCAGAAACAGGGCGGTATCGCCGCTATCATCGATGCAGAGCATGCGTTCGACCGCTTCTATGCAGAGAAACTCGGAGTGGATACCGACAACCTGCTGATCGCACAACCCGACTGCGGCGAACAGGCACTCGAGATTGCAGACGAACTGATTCGCTCCTCGGCAGTGGACCTGGTAGTAATCGACTCGGTGGCTGCACTTACCCCGAAAGCCGAGATTGAGGGCGATATGGGGGATAACAAACTCGGTTTGCAGGCACGACTGATGTCGCAAGCCCTACGCAAACTGACAGCCACTATCAATAAGACACAGACTACCTGTATCTTTATCAACCAGTTGCGTGAGAAAATCGGCGTTATGTTCGGCAACCCCGAAACCACCACGGGCGGTAATGCGCTGAAGTTCTATGCCAGCGTGCGTCTGGACATTCGTAAGAACGGACAGATCAAAGAAGGCGACGACATACTCGGTAACCAAGTGCGCGTAAAAGTGGTGAAGAACAAAGTGGCACCTCCGTTCAAGAAAGCAGAGTTCGACCTGATGTTCAACGAGGGGATCTCCAAAGTAGGCGAGATTATCGACCTGGGCGTTGAGAACGGTATCCTCAAAAAATCAGGTAGTTTCTATAGTTACGGCGATACCAAGTTGGGGCAAGGCCGTGATAATGTAAAAAAATTGCTTCATGAAAACCCCGACCTGATGGACGAGATAGAAGCAAAAATAATGGAGACTATCAAACAGAAATAATTGATTTTTCCCAATGGACAATGTACAATTTGAACAGGGTTGTACATTGTTTTTTTCTATAATGGAAACCGTACAACTCATACTCTCGCCCCTCGAGGCACATAATGCAGAGCAACGATATCGCGTGGTGAAACGCTCTATCGATGCCCGTCAGCGTGAACTGAAAGTGTTGCTCACGATTTTGGTGGACGAAAAAGGACACAAAGTGGAGCGCGAAGCACCTATCCCCTTGTACGAGCCGCCTCATTTTCAGGACGTTCACCATGCTGAGCGGACAGCGATTATTATTGGTGCCGGACCGGCGGGGTTGTTTGCCGCACTCACTCTGTTGGAGCATGGTATTCGCCCGATTATCTATGAGCGGGGCAAAGATGTGAGTGCCCGCAAAGTGGATATTGCGCGTCTGAATCGCAACCAGGGACTGAATCCGGAGAGCAATTATTGCTTTGGCGAGGGGGGCGCGGGGACGTTCTCTGACGGAAAACTATTCAGCCGAAGTAAGAAACGCGGGAATATGCAGCGCGTGATGGAGTTGTTTCACTATTTTGGCGCAAAAGACAATGTGCTCTATGAGGCGCACGCGCATATCGGGAGCGACAAACTGCCTTCTATTATCCGTGCCATGCGCGAGTGTATCATCGCCCACGGGGGGGAGATACACTTTGAGACTTGTGTGGACAAAAGCCTGTTCCATAATCTGAGTACCCCCTCTCTGAGGGGGGCGGGGGAGTCGCATCCTCCCATTATTCTTTCGATAGGACATTCGGCACACGATACGTACCGTATGCTCTTGGAGGAAGGTGTGGCATTGGAGCCGAAAGGTTTTGCGATGGGGGTGCGTGTGGAGCATCCTCAGTCGCTTATCAATAGGCTGATGTATCATAACCAACCGCAGGAAGTGATTGATTTTGTGGGGAATGCGTCTTATTCGTTGGTTACGCAAGTGCGGGGGCGCGGTGTCTATTCGTTCTGCATGTGCCCGGGCGGGCATATCGTGCCGGCGGGAAGCAGCGCGGAGAGTTGTGTGGTGAATGGTATGTCTGCCAGTCATCGTAATTCGCCCTATGCCAATTCGGGAATGGTGGTGGAGATACGCCCGGAGGACGTGAGGGCAGAGGCTTGTATGTACGGTTCGGGGATTGATACATTGGAGTTTCAAGAGTGGCTGGAGCATGAGGCGTTCTTGCATGGAGGCACTGATAATCAGGCACCTGCACAACGATTACGGGACTTTATAGAGGGGCGTTTGAGTCGGGATTTGCCGGCATGCAGTTACTTGCCCAGAGTAGTATCAAGCCGTTTGGACAAGTGGTTGCCTGCGCATATAGGACCGCGCTTGCAACAAGGGTTTCGTGATTTTGAACGCAAATATCGCGGTTTCCTGACCAATGAGGCGGTTATTCTGGGAGTGGAGAGCCGGAGCAGTAGTGCGGTGCGTATTCCGCGCGACCCCGAGACGTTGCAGTCGGTTTCTGCGCCGAATCTTTATCCGTGCGGTGAAGGGGCAGGGTATGCAGGAGGTATCACTTCTTCTGCCCTCGATGGTATAAATGCTGCTCTAAAAATAGCCGAGAAATATAATCTGTGATGAAAAAGAGTATACATCTTATATTATTAGTAATATTCTTTTGCAAAACCTCTGTTGTATTTGGCAGTACAACCATTCAAAAAGATACTATTACAGAGACATTTGAAGACTATTCTACCAACTCCGCATATGCTAACATTGTGCGTAATTTAACAAACTGCAAAGGACTCAAGTGGACAATTGTGAATGGAAACATTAATAATCTAAAAGAAACACAAACTATTTTTCGGTCTACCAAAGGAGTCATTTTGCAATCTAATGGCAGTGCCGCAGTGTCAAAAGCCCCCTCTATAACAAGCGGTAAACTTTGCAATCTGACATCTATTCACTGGTATGCAGGGCGTTCTTCTTCCTCTTCTTTGCAAATGGCATTATATTATTCCAAAGATAGTGTAAAGTGGATAAAAGATACTACAACCTTATTTTTGACTACCGAAAGACGGGAATATGTTGTCCGTTTTGCTGTTCCAACAACAGCCTATATCCGTATTATCGGCTATAGTACAAAAAACACTGAAACAGGGAGCAAATATCGAGTATATATTGATGATATTTCTTTGTGTACAGAGCAAACCGGTGAGCAGATGGATATTGTGGATTGGGCGGAGAATAGTTTGACGTTGAATATGAACGGGTGTGCACCGGAGATGGGGGTGTCGGTGGGTATAGATGGTGGGGAGGAAAAGACAATAGAGGAGGGGAGTGCGTATTCGTATTTGGGGCAGAACGATAGGACGTATCGAGTGGAGACACAGAATCTGCGAGCAGGCGACGATGTGCAGATAAAGGCTCAATATGGTGATAATCAAGGAAATAGATATGAGTCGAATCGGGTATATCGGGTGCCGTATATCTATGGTGATTCGGTGGTGTGGAAGTTTTCATATATGACGGACGACGATATTGTGGTACGTGGGGGAAGGACGGTTCTGCAAAACGATGTGGCGGTGCGAAATGTGTATGTCTATCCCGACGGCGAATTGGTGGTGGCAGATAAGTGTACGCTGACCTGTGCAAAGTTGTTTGTTCGTACAACTGCCACAGAAGCGGGGGCGGTAAGCGGAAAGATACAAGCGCACGAGACCTATTACAGCCGCATTGTGGCAAACAGAACGAAGTATTTTCAGTTCGCTCTGCCCGTACAATCCACCACGAACAATATACAGACTACCGCAGGCGATATATGCGTACTGGACAAACATTGGCGGCTGAATACCTATGACACGCAACTCCGTGCCGAACAAGGCAACATTGCGGACAACTGGGTACGCTATACGGGCGAGACCATAGAGGCGCACAAAGGGTATGCTATGCTGTCAGCTTCGCCATATTATCGGGAGTATATGTTTCCGGTGGTGTATGCAGAAACTAAAGCAGAGAAGCAAGTGGCTGTAACGGCACCGCAAGGCGTGGTGGACGCAGCACACAACGGTTGGAATTATATCTGTTCGCCTTATGCGGATAAGTATATCAGCGTGTTGGCAGACGACCCGACGGAGCGCGTGTATGTATCGGAACTGCGCAAAGACGGCAGCGGATACCGCCAGCACGTAGCGGATACTATCTATCCTGCCCGCCCCTTCTATTATCAAGCAGCCGAGGCGGGAAACCTTATCTTTGGTGAGAGCCTGCATTTTGAGGCAGGGGTAGCACAAACGGTTGCGGCTCATATACAAACCGCCAACCCGGTTGCCACCCAATGGCTGCAACTCGTTATCCGCGATACTACCGACCAAACCGATGAGGCAAATATATGTACGCACCCGACGAAATTTGCCACCGCATACGAAACGGGCAAAGACCTGCTCAAACTGCACGGAAACGGGCAGCATATAGAACTATACAGCCTCATGCCATGCGGCGAACTGAGTTTCAATGCCCTCCCCGACTCTCTAACTGCTACCGGTGTACGTCTTGGCTACCATGCTGCGCAAGCAGGAACCTATACTCTGCGGCTGACACCCAATAACTATTTGGAACGTGTGGCACAAGTATGGCTGACGGACAAGCAATCCAATACACGGACAGATTTGCTTCTGCAAGACTATTCGTTCACCACACAGGCAGGGGAACACCAAGACCGCTTTGCAGTATATTGCGTATTCCGCACGCAAGAAACGCCTACCGGTATGCACGATGGCAAAACGGCAGGCGTTGCACAAAAGATACTCTTGGACGGAGCCATCTATGTAGTGCGCCACGGAGAATGGTTTGACCTACTCGGACGCAGACGATAATTCTATTGCTTTCTGCTCTTTGCCAAGCGGATAACCTCTTCAGCGATACGATTGGCAGAGTCCGTTTGGGCGAGAGCGAGGACGTTGGTGTGCAGAGAGGATAGTTTCTTCGGGTCTTCTATCAGGTTCAGGACGGTAGGGATAAGTTGGTCTTTTGCCTCTACATCACGCACCAAGACGGCGGCGTTGTGTTTCACCAGTGCCATAGCATTGTGGGTCTGGTGGTCTTCTGCCACGTTGGGCGACGGCACCAAAACAGACGGTTTGCCGAGCAGGCATAGTTCGCTGATACTGCTTGCGCCAGCACGTGAAATGACCAAATCAGCCAAAGCATAGGTGTCGGGCATATTGCTCAAGAAAGGTGTGATGACATATACCTCGGTGGTGGCAGGCATATTTTTGACGATATTGTCGTAGTAGGCTTTTCCCGTTTGCCAAATCACTTGTATGCCGGAGCAGATGAGGTTGTTCAGTCCCTGCTGCATCGCCTCGTTGATAGTGCGTGCGCCGAGACTGCCTCCGATAACCAACAAAACCGGTTTCTCGGGGTCGAACTGCACACCAAATTCTTTCTCAAAATACTTTAGTGCCGCTTCTTTGCTGCCCTGTGTCAGGTTCTGGCGCACGGGGTTGCCGGTAAGTATGATTTTATCCTTTGGGAAGAAGCGTTCCATACCTTCATAAGCCACACAGATTTTGGCGGCGTCGTCTTTGAGCAGTTTGTTGGTAACGCCCGCAAAACCATTCTGCTCTTGCAACAGGATAGGTATGCCCATACGCGCTGCCACTTTCATTGCAGCACCACTGGCATAACCTCCCACGCCGACCCCTACATCGGGTCGGAACTCGCGTATAACCTTCTTTGCCATACGCATAGAGCGCAGTAAATCAATCAGAACGGAGATATTCTTCCATGGTTTGGCACGATTAAAACCTCGCACAGGCAGACCAATGATACGATAGCCTGCTTGTGGGACACGCTCCATCTCCATACGACCGAGTGCGCCTACGAAAAGAATATCCGCTTTGGGGTCCAGTTCACACAAAGCGTTGGCAATACTGACGGCGGGGAAAATATGTCCACCTGTTCCGCCTCCGGAAATGAGATACTTCATATCCAAGTAACAATTAAGAATTAACAATTAATACACATAGTGTACATAAGCACGGTATCCTCATAGGAATCACCCACTAATCACCCACTCTTTCTATACAGATGCTATATGGGTGTCAGATACCGGTATATATATCGCCTTTCAGTTTGCAAATGTACAAAAAAGAATTGATACAGGCAAATAGGACACAGAGGCAACTATGCCCGATTATTATGCAAATAAAGAGAAAAATAGGTAATTTTATCAAGAAAAGAGATGATTTATTATGATTTTGCGGAATATACGGAAATTTATCTGTATATTTGCAGCGAAAAACAAAAATACTATGAGTGTGGAAGCAAAAAATATTCCGCTGTTGGATTGTCCCGTGGATTACTTGATAGGGGATGCAAGCGGTAAGATAATGAATGAGTACGGGCGTTTTCCGTGTAAGATTAAATGTGGTGTATATGCCTACATCGTTCGCGGTACGGCACGGGCTACCATCAATATTACGCAATATTCGTTCTGCAAGGGCGATGCGCTTCTGTTGGAACCCGGCAGTTTCCTCTTGATACACGAGTTCTCGGAAGATGCATTGGTGTATTACATCCTGTTCTCATCTTCGTTCCTCGACAAGAATACATTTAATAATCGTATGTCTCTGACCGCATTGCAGTTGCGTTCGCCTATCATACACGTAGCCGAAGAACAGGGAGAGGTACTGAAGAATATGGCGTTGCTACTGATGCAGGCGAGCAACACACGTCCATCGATGCTCAACTCGGAGCGTATGGTACATATATTCAACCTGTTGCAATCAAGTTATGCCTCCTATGCACGTTCACGAGACGAATATATTGTACGTCCAACCGACCGCAAGACAGAGATTTATCAGGACTACTGCCAAATGGTGCTGAAGCACTACCAAGAGTGGCACCACGTACGACAATATGCGGAGGCTATGCGTATAACTCTCCCCCACCTATGCTCAACAGTGAAAAACGTGAGCAACCGCACGGCAGGCGACATCATCATTGACGCCATACTCACCGATGCCAAGGCACAACTGAAAATCACCACACTGCCTATCAAAGAGATTGCCATCACACTCGGGTTCGACAACGTGGCGTTCTTCAACCGTTTCTTCAAATCCCACGTAGGAGCTACTCCCAAAGCGTACAGGAATAGTTAAGGCAGAGCAAAGGACATTCCATCTATTCCCCTTAAATCTCTCCGCTAAGAAACATCCCTATTCCATTATCATACTACCATACTGCCCTCATGCAAGGGCAATATGGTAGTATGTATGCCGCTTGGTTGTTGCCCCCTCTGCCTTTCTGTGTTTTCCTGTTAGCGAGTGGAGAAACGGAAGCAGGTGGCGGAATGGTATTGTTCGCCGGGGCGGAGAGTTGCAGACGGCCAAGAGGGGTTGTTGGGTGTATTAGGATAGTGCTGGGTCTCGAGACAGACAGCGTGGCGGAGACCATAGACTTCACCCCGTTTGCCCGTAACGGTGCCGTCCAAGAAATTACCCGAATAAACCTGAATACCCGGTTCGGTGGTAAGGACATCGAGAGCAATGCCGGTAGCAGGATAGTAGAGTGTGGCGGCATGAGTATAGGTATTACCCGTATCAGCGTTCAATACGAAATTATGATCATAGCCGTGTCCGTTGCGGAGTTGGATATCATCGGCATTGATGTCTTGTCCGACAGGTTTGGGAACAGAGTAAAAGTCAAAGGGTGAGTCTGCAGGTATGCAGGCAATCTCGCCTGTGGTCATAAATGTACTGTCAACCGGGGTCATACGGGTAGCATTGAGCCAAAGGGTATGAGAGAGAATATCGTTGTTACCATTGCCCGACAAATTAAAATAAGAGTGGTTGGTCATATTGATAACTGTGGGAGCATCGGTAGTGGCGGCATAGTCCATACAAAGGGTATTTTCATCAGACAAAGTATAGATACAAGTAGCCACCACATTACCAGGAAAACCATTGTCTCCGTCCGACGACCGGATGGTAAGACGGAGGGTATGGTTGTCGGGTTGCTCGGCATCATATACCCGATATTGCCAGCCCGTAGGACCTCCGTGGAGGGTATGGCCATAGTTGTTAGTGAGAAGTTGGTAGGTCGTACCGTCGATGGTGAGACGTCCGTGGTCAAGACGGTTGGCATAACGCCCGATACAGGCGCCAAAATCGGTGGGGATAGTCTGATAGTCGCGGACATTGTCGAAACCGAGTACTACATCCCGCATAGTGCCGGTGCGGTCGGGTACAAGGATAGAGACAATACGTCCGCCGAAGTTGGTAATACAAACCTCCATACCATTGGCGTTGGTGAGGGTATAGAGGGCAGTGGACTTGCCCTCGCAGGTGGATCGGAACCTTTCTGGACAGAGCCCTGAGCGAGTAGTGGCGGGAGTACAAGAACATAAAAGAAATAAGAGAAATACTCCCCCCAAAAAACTCTTCGGAGAGGAAAAGACAGTTGATGTGTGTTTCATATTATATTTCATATTTTTGTTAGCGGCGATTAGTGGTGCAGTACATAAGGTTGTGCTTTGCGCCGCTATCTGCCGAAAGTGGCTATCTCTATCGGAATTAACTGCTGAATCACCTATATATAACCTAAGTTTAACCTATGCTTATCAGTTGGAGGGTAAACGCAAGGCTAACGATTATTCAAGCATAGAGATAACGTATTGGTTGACAGCGCGGACTGAGTCGGGATTGACCTTAAGGAGACGGCGGTCGTAGGTAAGAAGGCCGTTGACCTCGCCCTCGACATCGGAAGTCTGGGTATAGACTGCCGCAGAGAACCCCTTTGGCACAAAGTCTGCCAATTGACGGGCATACTTGATATATTCCGCCGTAACCTCGTCAGTGGTGGTGAACTTGATATATCCCCAATTACGGTTCTGCCCCCACAGATGTCCCTCGATCGGTAGCCCGATGCCCCCATACTCACCAAGTACATTGACACGGTCGGGGTCATAGAGATACATAGCAGGTGCGGGGTAGTTGTGAAGGTCGAGTATATCCCCACAGCGTCGGAAGTTTCCCCCACTGGCACAATTGACAAGACGTGATGGATCATATTTGACTGTCCAATCGGTAACAATCTCGGTATCGAACTGCCCCCAAGCCTCATTGAACGGAACCCATACAACAACGCACGGAAAGGACATACAAAAGTCCATAATGTCTTGCCACTCATGGTAGTAGTTACCAACAGACTCGGCGGTACGAGGTTGGTCAGTGCCGCCGGTGTAGGTATGTTGCGCCCAGTGATTACCGCCCACATCACCACTCGGCATATCCTGCCAAACGAGCATACCGAGACGGTCACAATGGTAGTACCAGCGTGCGGGTTCAACCTTGACATGCTTACGAATCATATTAAAACCGAGTTGCTTGGCGGTCTCGATGTCAAAGATAAGTGCAGAGTCGGAGGCAGCAGTGTAAAGTCCGTCAGGCCACCAACCTTGGTCGAGAGGACCATATTGGAAGACCGGTTTTCCGTTAAGGGTCATACGCCAGATACCATGCGCGTCCTGTACTTTACCTATACTGCGCATAGCGGTATAGGAAGCAACCTGATCCATGGTCCTGCCATTGTGGGTAAGGGTAATACGGAGATCGTACAGGAAAGGCGAATCGGGTGACCAGAGTTGCGGATTAGCGACAGGTATCAACACCTCTTCACCCGCAGCAGCAGTAGTTTCGGCAATGATTTTCCCCTGCTCCAAAAGGGTAATTCTCAGCCTACCGGTAGTGGATTGTCCGGAGGTGCTGACGGTGGTGCGGATAACGTTTTCGGCGAGGTCTGGAATAGCCTTAACAGCCGTGATATGGTTTGCCGATACCGGTTCGAGCCAAACGGTTTGCCATATACCCGAGACCGAGGTGTACCAAATGCCGTTGGGGTCAGCCACCTGCTTACCACGCGGCTGATAGCCACGGTCGGACGGGTCTGTCACCGCCAGTTCGAGGGTCTGCTCACCATCGCCGTTGAGGTAGGAGGTGATGTCTATAGAGAATGGAGTGTAGCCGCCCGTGTGGGAGCCTGCAAGAGTACCGTTGACATAGACACGTGCCTGCCAATCGACCGCCCCGAAATTGAGGACGATATTCTGACCGTGCCAATCGCGCGGGATGGTGAACGTACGATGATACCAAAGTGTATGCCGGTAGGGGAGGGTCTTACCCACACCCGACAGAGACGACTCAAGGCAGAAAGGTACAAGTATATCACCATCCCAAACGCGCGGCAAAGGGTCGCAATCCTCACGAATAGCATATTGCCACAGACCATTGAGATTCTGCCACCGGTTGCGCACCAGTTGCGGACGCGGATATTCCGACAGGACATCATCGGGGTTGATATGGTCGCCCCAAGTGGTAGTGATATTATTGCTCGCAGGACGATAGACTTTTTTGATAACCGGTGTACCGGAGGGTTTAGGCAGAGCGGTATCGGCAGGCAGGGGTTCGCCGAAAACAGGAAAACCATCGTTATCCCACGTAAAACGCTGCATACGGGGTGTGCGAGTATCTCCCGCACCGACAGGGTCCGTCTCATGGGAACGTGCATGGTAGAGAATATACCACTCGGTGCCGTCAGGCGATTGAAAGAAACTATTATGCCCTGTACCATAGACACCTGCCTCGGGCTTCTGGTGGAAAACGGGTTCGGTACTTTTCTTCCACGAAGCAGGATCGAGAAGGTCGGCATCAGTACGGGCAGTAAGCAGACCGAGTGCATAGTAGGGTGTCCAACAGCCGCTTGCCGAATAGGCTATATGGATATAGCGTCCATCGGGCGACAATAGAGGCTGAGGCCCCTCGTTGACGTAAATAGTGTAGGAGGGTGTAAAACCATTCTCATTGATCCAATGACGTTCCCATTCGAGTTCGGGACGGGAGATAACAACCCGCTCGGAGGAGAGTGTCCACGGGTTCTCCATACGGGCAATATAGATACACTGGGTCTCGGTGCTGACACGGCGCGTCTGCCACCCCGACCAGACCATATATAGTTCGCCGTTGTTCTCAAAAACGGAGCCATCAATAGCCCAGTTGTTGTCGGGGTCCGTAGAGATACGCCCTTTCATCACGAATTCGCCTTCGAAGGGGTCTTCATTAGGATTCTCGAGAACATAGAGTTGGTGATTGTCCGTATTGCCGTCGTCCGCCGCATAATAGACATACCATTTGCCGTTGATACGATGTATCTCGGGTGCCCAAAGGTCGAACATATTGGTCGAATCGATGGGGGTCCAAATGGTTTTGCAAGGGGCATTGCGGACATCGGTAATATCGGGCGTTACCCACAGACAGAGACAATTCTGCATGGTATGCATATAGTAGTAGTTGCCGTTGTAGAATAGTGCCCAAGGATCAGGACCACACTTTGGGAACAGCGGATTTTGATATAATGCCTGCGGCTTTGGAGCACAACCCGTGAGCACAAGGAATAGACAGAACGAGGCGATACGCATCGTTGAAGAAAGGAAACGTTTCATTATTGCGTTTGTTGAGTGTCCCGGAAAAACACTAATTATCGTGTAATCAGACGTTAATCAGTTTTCTTCGGAATATATGATTAACCATTAATAAATTAGCATGTCCCGCGCTTGGGCTATTTGGTTACGTAGGGAACATTATCCACACGATAGAGGTCGGAGAGAAGGTAATAGCCCGAAGCCACGTAAGTAGCGTCCAATTCAACGGCTACACGAAAATAGAGATAGTCGCGATAGTTGTTGACATAGTATGTGGCATCGCGGTACTTAGATAGATCGACCCGCATACTAACCGTTACCTCGTCGCTTACCTTGAGCGGTCGTGAGGCTTTGGTGAGCGTGGTGGCTGAATTGACATGCTGATTGATACCGACATAGGTAAATACACGCGTAACCATCGGAAGCGTTTCGGGGAGACGCTCGTCTGGATTACGGCGGATACGTACCGTTACTTTCAGTTCTGTGGATTCTTCGTCAAGCGGGTCAAAGCCGACCGAGTCAATGAGGTAATATGGGATAACCTCAAAATCACGCTCGGTATTACCCGTAAGATGTATAGGGATGGTATCATAGCCGATACCAGCACCCAGGGAGTTGAAATCGGCGAATTGGAAGGGATACTGACGATTGTCAAGGGTCAGATAATAGTCGCCTGCGAAAAGCAGTTGGGCAAACGTACCATCCTCGTTAATACGGATAGGTGTGCCGCCGTCGTTCTTGCCGAAGCCTTTTTGCACCGCCTTGAGAACGCCCTTATTGCCATCGAAGACATAGGGCTTGCCTTGGTAGGTAACATAGCCGGTGAAACGACACTCGGGACCGTCGTAGTTGTCGTATTCGCAAGCAGTAAGACAGAGAGCCAGACAAAAAGCGAAAAATATATTTAACTTTTTCATTATTGTGGTATTTTAGGGTTTCTTATGCTGCGAAACAGCAAGAAAAAATGGAAAAGGATTGACAAAAGATTATCTATTCCTCCATTAGTGGTTGGGGTTGGTAACGATGTATGGGTTGCCATCGTCTTTCGGGTAGGTGGCATAGTACATAGTGTTATCAAACTTTATCGGGTCGTTGGCAATGCCGAGAGCACCACGATGCTCGATGAGAACACGGCGGAAAAGCCATTTCCCGTCACGCTCATCGCCCGGCGCATAAACGCGGTATGGCCACAAACCGTAAGTCATTGCCTGCTCGTTGGAGGTATTGTAACTCCACACCTCATCGGCAGTACGCCAACGTTTGAGGTCGTTGTAGCGATGATCCTCAAAAGCGAGTTCGACACGGCGCTCGTTCTTGATACGGTTGAGATTAAACTCGGAAGCAGTAAGGCAGAAAGCATCGCCACCGGCACGCCGACGAATCTGATTAACCAAATCAAGGGCCAGAGCAGACATATTCTCTCCATTATACTCGATAACACCGTCCGCATCAAGGTAATAAGCCGCCTCTGCTGCATTTAGAAGCACCTCACCATAGCGGAATACAATATAAGGCACCCTACTGTTACCTGTAGTCTCTGAGCCACTGGTCTCGTCCACATACTTACGCAACAGCAAGCCCGAATGACTGACATAGTTGCTCGTGATATGCGGTCCTTCGGCACCAGTAACGGGCTGATTATCATAAAAATTAAGATTTGTAGAGTTGTCCACATCCTCCATAGTCGGTGCCATCTTAAATGTCCAGCCGCTGCCGTTAGGGATAGCCAAACCGGCACGCAAGTCAACAGCCGCACCACGGAAAGATGAACCCGGATAGATGATTGTAGCAGCAAGACGCGGGTCGCGACCGGCAAAAAATTCCTCAGGACTATTAAATAGGCGATACGAGTTGTTTGACGAGGTTACACCTGTAAGTGTCTCGGCTTTGTTCGCTCCTGTGTAGGGATTAAATGGTTCGAGAGTACGAGTAGCAGCCATCTCATAGCAGTCGAGAAGGTTGGTAACAGGATTGACGCAACTACCGCTCTTGGTATCGGGACGCAGACTGCGCGGAACCGTCCAATAAGTAAAATAATTGGTAAAATTGGTACCATCGTAAGCAACCTCGAAGATAACCTCAGAGTTGCTCTCCGCCTGGAAAAGGGCACCATAGTCTGGGGCTAAGGAATAGACACCCATGGACTTTAGCGACCGGTAGGCATCAATACACTGCTTGAGATAACCATCGGCTTTATCGCGGGGAATACCCGTTTCCAAACCGCTGAGTACGAGACCTTTTGTAGCACTCTTGTCATAGTTGTAGGCAATCGTACCTGCATAAAGAGCAGCACGGCATTTAAGTGCAAGCGCACTACCCATCGTGGCACGTGTAGTGGTACCTGCGGCAGCGAGGTTCAGGTCAGTGGCAATAGAATCAAGTTCGCCAAGAATGAAATCATAGATTTCGTACTCTTTGTTACGCGGTTTGGCAAGCGATTTGGTATCGGTTGTATATTCCTGCACCTCGGTGAGCAGGGGCACACCGCCCATACGGGAAACCAATATAAAATAGGTGTAAGCACGCATATAACGCGCTTCTGCAAGGAAATAGCGCTGATGGTCGAGAGAAACAGTCGCTCCCACCGAGGTCTGCAAGCAATGAATATGCTTGTTGAGGTCGCGGACGAGAGTATAGTCATAATACTGACGATAGTCTGCATTCTTGTTGCCGATGTTTGCCCAATAGGCTGAGTTGTTAATCGCCTCGTCCCAGGAACAGAGGTCATAGGTCTCGTTGTCCTGCGTAAACGACTGCTCATAACGCAAACGGCTGTATAAGTTGGCGGACATGCTGTTGATAGTAGCCACCGACGAATAGGTCTGCTGCTCGCTCAGAGCAGTAGAATCGGATGGCGAAAGCCAGTTGTCGCAAGCCGTAAGAACCAACACAAAAGCCGAAAGGATAATATATCTTGTCTTCATTTTTGTTATCTTTTTTATTACGCACTATTAGAATCCGAGATTAAAGCCGATAGTAAAAACACGGCTCTGTGGGTAGTCAATACCATTGGCATACGCAATTTCCGGGTCAACGCCATAGTCCTCGAGCGAGTCAAAGCAGAATAGGTTTGTTCCCTCAAAATAGATACGTGCTTTCCGTATCTTGGCTTTCTCCGTCCAACGTTTCGGGAACGTATAACCGAGAACGAGATTGCGCAGGCGGATATAGTTCACATTGCGGGTATAGAAGTCATTTTCGCCACGTGCAGACGGGTGCTTGGCACTTACGGCAGGGAACTTACCCGCCACCCAAGGCGAAGTGGGGTCGAGAATATCCTCGTGATGCCAACTGTTGAGCGCGGTAGAAGCATAACCTGCCATCTCGCGGCTGCAAGCCCATTTCATATACCAATCCGGCACGTAGGTATTCATCGATGCACCGGCAAAGTCCATAGCAAAGTCAATTCCCCTCCATTCGAGTCCGAAATTAAGACCGAAACTAAGGATCGGCTGCTTGATACCCGCTGCATCATTCCAAGCATACATAATAGACGAGTAGCCGAGCGGACGTTTGTCGTATTCGTCAATTACGCCGTCGCCGTTCACATCCTTGAATATCAAGTCGCCCGGTTGAAGGGTTGTATTGTTGGCACCGTCAATAATAACAGGATAGTTATCAATTTCCTCTTGCGTTTGGAACACGCCAATAGTTTCCCATTGCCAGACTTGGTTGTTCTCCACATTCGACCAACGATCTGACTTGCTGTTGCGGTACTTGTCCCATGCGTTGTAGAATTTTTCGCCTGCACGCACACCGTTGCGCTGACGAGCGATGGTAATGTTTCCACCAATAGAGTATCTGAAATCGCCCACTTTGTCCTGCCACTTAATGAAACCATCGCCACCAATATGTTTGTCAGAGTTGAGGTTCTGGGCCAAAGGACTAAGACCGGACTCCAGCGGGAATACAAGGTCGTCGGGTTGCGCTGCAATACCACTACGATGACGCAAGAAAAAGTCAAACTCTGCAGTCAGACGGTTGTTGAAGAAACCGAGGTCGATACCCACATCGGTAAGCGAGGTGGTCATCCACGATATCTGGGTGTTGGGTGTACCCCTGTAGATAGCACCAATCAGCGCACTATTGGTATTACCGAGTAGCGGATCAACGGTTGTAAAATACTTACCCGAGTTGTAGGTGTAGCCATCCAAGTAAGCGAAATCGGGATAGAGTGCGCCGACATTGTCATCACCCATCTGACCATAGGAAACACGAATCTTGAAATTGCTCCAATAGTCGTTGATACGACCATCTTGCCACCATACTTCTTCCGACATACGCCATGCGCCGCTCACAGAAGGGAAGAACCCCCAACGCTTGCCTTTGGCAAATTTCCAACTACCGTCGTAGCGACCGGCGAAATCAATGATATAGCGTTGTTTGTAGTCGTACCCTGCACGGAAGATAACGCTCGCCGTGGTCTGCGTGGTTGATACCTCGGTCACCTTGTTGTTCTCACTGGTGGTAATTAGGTCAATGTATGGGTTATCCACAGGGTTCTGCGAGTTATAGATCGAGTTGTATTTGCGTTGGTAGAACTCAAAACCTACGGTAGCCGACACATGATGTCCGGAAAAGGTATTGTCATAACTGACGAGTGCTTGCCCGGTAAGGTCATTTGTTGTGGCGCGGGTGCGCTCCATCCATGTATCGGTCTTGGCATACGCCACGTTGTAGGTTTTATTGATGGGGTCGTAGGTGTATTCCTGCCATGCTTTCTCCAGGTTATTAATGTCCTGCCCGTTATAGAAATAGGAGAACAGCGCACGAGCAGACAAGCCCTGTAGAGGCGTTTGCCAGTCAAGGGTAAAGTTGGTTTGGAAAGTGGTGTTACGTTTATGGTACTCGCCCGCATTGTCTATGGTATAAGACGCAGGGTTATGCGCACCATCGTAACCCGCTATATAATTGACATACTGCTCGTTGTCGTTTGCATAGGGACGATAGATGGGCAGCATACCGATAACGGATAACTTACGTGCCTGATAGTCATCGCTCCCCGGCAGACCGGGATTGATAGTATTGTCTATTTTACCTGAAATCTGCGTTCCGAACTTAAGGTTGTCGGTAATATTCACATCAACATTGGTTTGCAAATTGGTACGGTTGAACGTATAGTCTTGGAAAACCGCCTCTTGCCCCACATGGCTCAACGAAGCGTAGTAGGTTACTTTTTCCGAACCGCCCGACAAATTGGCATTGGCGTAGTACTGCGGCGCAGCGGAACGCACATAGTTGTGATACCAATCATAGCCGCGATAGTCCTCTCCCTTCTCGGGATTGTAGTAACCGGACTTCCATTTCTCCAGTTCGGCGCGTGCCTGCTCGGTGCTAACCGCCAGCGTACCGCTGTTCACATCGCGCATATAGTTGGCATACACCCAGTCGTATGCCGAGAGCAGTTCCGGATATTCCGTCCATTGCTGCCAGCCCATATACGCATTTAGGTTTACCTCCATCTTTTGGTTGGCTTTACCTTTCTTGGTAGTAACGAGTACGACACCATTTGCGGCTTTCACACCATAGATAGCCGCAGCACCATCCTTGAGTACCGAAACGTTTTCGATATCGCTGATATCTAGGTTATTGAACGCCGACTCATCTTTGATGACACCGTCGATGACATAGAGTGGTGTACCGAGATTACGCACCTGAATGCTGGCTGCCGCACCTGGCACGCCACTGCTCTGACGCGAAGTGATACCTGCTACCTTGCCGACCAACGCTCCCGAAGTGGTAGTACTGGTAGAACGAACAATGTCTTCGGCTTGCACGGTGGTTACCGCCGAAGCAATGCCGCCTTTGCGTTTCTGTCCGTAGCCGACAACAACCACTTCATCAAGCAGTTTGTTGTCTGCCATCATCTCTACTTTAGCAAGGCACTTGCTATCTGCAGAAAGTTCGACACTCTGATAGCCCACGTAAGAGAAATGCAGTTTGACTTTTTCGGCATTTGCCGACTGAAGTTGCAGTACAAACGCACCATTAAGGTCAGTAATGGTACCATTGGACGTACCCTTCTCTACCACACTCACGCCTATCAGCGGTTCGCCGTCACTATCTGTTACCACACCGCGTACCTCTTGTGCAAACCCGGCAGCAAGCGACAGACACAACGCAAAAAGCAGTGTGGTTATCTTCCTCTTTTGTTTCATAGTATTTGTTTATTTAACGATTAAGCGTTGCGTATCGGCTTTTCCGTTGCAAAGGAGCACCATTGTATAAACCCCGCTCGGAAAACTCATGTGTATATCGGTTGCACCTGTTTTTTCCTCTTGGTATACACAGTTGCCTGCCATGTTGTAGAGACTGAGCGTATAGCGCACATCAGGCATACTGACATGTACGTTGCTGCCCGAATCTATAGGATTGGGAAAAGCCACCACTGTGTCTGTGTGTACATCGTCATTGGCAAGAATGGTCTGTCCGTAGTCGGACGATTGGTAGAGCGAATAGCGGGCTGCCAACTCTTGGCGTTTCTCCCAACTCAGTTTCTCCACCGCCTCCATATCGGGCGTACCAAAAGCATCCTTGAAGCGGAACATTGGATCAAGATGTCCGGCATAGTTCCAGTTGAGCGTCGTAGCCACACCGCCTACACGGCGCGGAATCATCACCTGGAATGCCTCCAATTGCAAGCCCTTAGGCTGACCGGGATAGAGACTCTCATCCCAGTTCATCGATTGTTTGCTGTTGTGTGCCGACAGACGTGCCATCTTCAGATAATGATCGTTGCTGGTAAGCAAATAGAGACGATAGTAAGCAAAGGATGTCCATGCAAAGCCAAGATCGGCTGCCGAATGCCCGATAGCGATCAGGTGTTGTCCTACTATACTGCGGTTGCGCGGGAATATAGGATTATCCTCTGTGCGGTCATCCTCTACGGGTATCTCGAAACTATACACCCATGTCTCTGTATAGGTAGCCGCCTGCTCAGCAGCATCCAACCATTTCCGGTCTTTGGTCAGATCATAAAGCGAAAGGAATCCCACCATAGCCATGTAGCCCGACTCGCTGTCAATCACTTGCGGATTATCCACCACGCAAGCACAATAGTGGTACTTCTTATGTACAAAGAGATAGCAATAATCGCCTGCTTTTAGCGCAGCCTCTTTGTAGCGTTCATCACCTGTTGCAATATACAACTCCACAAGGTAGCGCAATGCCGAAGTGGTAGTCAGTCCGTTTTGCTGTTTTACGGGGTGTTGGTTATTTGGCATTTTATTGCGGTTCCAACTGAATGCCAAACTGCCGTTGTCGTTTTGCGCACTGAGAAGCCAATCACCGAATTTCTTACACGAAGAAATCCAATTGTCATGTTTCTCGCCGTTCTTCGTACCATAGCACCATGCGCTTAGCAAACCCTCCATACCGCCTGTCATAATACGCAAGATACTCTCATAGTTGCGCCAACCGCCTTTACCGCCATTGCCGTTGGGGTCGTACCACGTACTTGGCATACCGATAGGCGACAAGCAGTCGTCTGCCCAAAAGTCGAGTACCGCCTCACCTTTGTGGCGTGTGTTGCTCTGCTTGTTCTCTATGCCATAGCGATACAGATAGTAGCCGGAAGACACCTGCATACCTACAAAACCCATCTGATAATCAATGCCTCTTGGCTTAAAATCGGATAGACTTACCTCAAAAGGCCACCCCGGTTTGTCATAAATGCCGCCGTCTTCGCGGCTGGGTATATAATAGGTCAGAAGACTTTCTATCAACCCCTCGTAACAAGCCTGCAAATCTACACTGTACACCTTCGGATTGTATAGATTGAATACCTCATTCCATGATTGTTTTGCCGCCTCGGCGTATGTATCAGTCTGCGATATGCTCAGAAATACCGAATAACTATGCTTTACACTTGTGTCCACAGGGTGGAAACGGTTTCCTTTACCCGACTTGGTTGATTTAGTCGTACCTGGGTAAACAACCTCTTGATATGTGAGGTTATTGGCGGTATCGCGATAGAGTCCGCTTGCGCCGAACTGATACCCGGCACTATAAGGTTCGCCATTAGCATCTGCCACTACAGTACGACACTCCGAGTCCTGATGTGCCAATGTAATAGTTGTGCCGTTATTTTTGCTACGCGACATTACAAAGGGTAACGGGGTGCGGTCATCACGATAGAGAAACCATGCATCTCCGTCTTGTGGCAAGTAGGTAGGCGTGTTGCATGCGGCATCGAAATAGCCCTTGTACAACACACCAGGCACTAAGTATTCGTTGTTGGTAAACTTCGCATTGTCGGTAGTCGCTATACCAAAAGCCGATAGGAAATAGTTGTCCCCACCCTTTTTGCTCACCACCTGCACCTTGCGGTGAAGCGAAATCTGTCCTGCTGCCGGCGAGGTATAGGTATCCGTTACGCGGAATTGCGAACCACGTGCCGACTTGAGGTCTGCCACACAAATGAACGTTCCTTGGGTTTCATTCACGGTGGTGTAATAGCCCGAAACGGGTTTGCCCTGCACCTCAAGGTAGGCCGGTTTGCCTGCCTCGATAAACGGCAGGTCGGTACCATTGTAGATTAGGTGGGTCTGGTAGCCGGCAGACACTTTGGTAAAAGTCAGTTCCATATCGCCGGTAGCCAATTTGAGATCTGCCGCCTGCACGCCAAGGACAAGGAACAAAAACAAAGGAACGAGAGAATGTTTCATATCACATTTGTTTTACAAGTTGCCACTACTCCTTTACTTCCGTATAGTAAGAGTGGGTGATTAATAGGTGATTAGTAGGTGATTAGTGGGTGATTAGTAGGTGATTCAGCATAGAATAAGCCACCTTGTATCAGAGAAAAAACTCCCTGCCCCTTCGCGGGAAGAGGTAGGGAGTATCCGTTTAGCGAACTACTGCTTTGGCATATTCACCGTTCACATTCACAATATATGCACCTTGCGGAAGGGCTGTGGCAAAGGTTGTCTCAGTAGTGGCAACTGTCATTACCTGCTCGCCCGTGAGCAAATAGATAGCAATTTGGCTGGTGCCGCTCAGACGGTTCACTGTCATCACGCCATCGGTTACGCTCACGAAGAACGAAGCAGTATGTGCGTTTTCGACTCCCATACCTACGCGAGAGAGTTGGATACCGCGTGTCAAAGGCCAGCCATTGCCCTTCAATAGTTTGATCTTATTAGGATAGTCTGCATAGAGTTCAACACCCTCTACCTTGGTCTGATCGAGTTCTACTCCTTCATCACTAACCCAAACGGTTACATCGCTAAACAACTCATCGTTAACATATACGGAGTTTTTCGAACCGGCAGTAGCCTCTCCGTCAATCACATCACAGCGGAAGAACCACGTCAGATCATAATAGCCGTCCTGGCTTACATAAATAGAATCAAAGACAATCGAACTCGGGTCGGCAAAGTAGAAATCTATCCATTCGCCATTTGCGGTAATCTTCACTTTCTCACCATCTACATTGGTGTAGATATATGCACCACCGTCTTTCTCCCACGTGTTGGTCAGTTCGGTACAACGTGCATCATACATATGGGTCAGATACCAGTCCTCGGATGTAGCCTGTGCCACAGTCGGGCAATCGCCACCGGTTCCCCCATCGTTCCAATGTGCGTAGAGTATAAACTCTTTGTCATCCTTGTCCCATGCCTTGAAACTCGAACCATCCATCGCATAGTATTGGTCGCCGCCTTCAGCCGCTGTGAAATATCCCTCAAAGACATACCCGTCGCGGGTAGGAAGCGTAATCTCCGGCATTGCATCACCTTTCGTAGCCTCTACGGTAGCCGTACCACCCTTACCACCTTGCATATCAAATGTGATAGTGGTCTTCGATGCTTCTGCAGCCGATTTTTTGAGCATAATACCCTCACTTTGGGGCCAATCAGCATTCTTGGTTATTTTGATGGTGTTCGCTTCACCCGCTTTCAGCGGCACACGGTAGATGGTCAGTGTGTCTGTTCGACCGGCATTAAATGCGCCCAGAGAATCACCATTGACGATAAAATCCACCTTACCGCCATTCTGCTGATACCACACCACATCATAATCTCCACTCTCGCTCACGTGGATATTGTCATAAATAATGGCACTTTTACCATAGTGGTCATCCCAATGCCAATCCACATGTTTGCCGTCACCGCAGAGTTTTACAAGGTTTCCGTCTTTGTTTACCAAGACATAGGCACCATTGTCTTGTACAAGGCTACCCGCATCGTCCGTTTTTGGGGTCAGATCAGTACACAAAGCATAATAAATATGGTCCAGATAATAGTCCGGAGCCACAGCCTCCGCAGCATCAGGGCAATCTACTTTTATTGCACCATCAGGAAGACTTTGGGCATTCACACCCGTGCCGGCAAGCAACAACGCTGCCGCAAAAGAAAAGAAGAAACTCTTTTTCATGGTTAATAGTAAATTAAGTTAGCAAGGCTTTACCCGTCCCGCATAGTCGAAGCCTTTGTCAACAACCGTGCGGTGCAATCCAAAACATTTCGCATTATGCTATTGTTGTTCGGTTTGCGCTGCAAAATTATGCCTTATTTTGCAATTGCATAAACAGAATACAATCAAAGAAAACAAAAAATGTTGCATACGCGCGGGTATGCAACATTTTTATACAAAATTGATACTAACTTTCCGTTTCTTGCACCTCTATGCTTGATTTGTCTTGGCGCAGTTGCTGTTTGGGTGCTACGCCAAAGTAGTCTTTATAGCATTTAGAAAAATAGGACGATGAGGAGAATCCTACCGAATAAGCCACTTCCGATACCGACAAGTCGGTTCGTCTGAACATTTGTTGTGCTTTCTGCATACGTATCTGCCGTATCAAATCTACGGGCGAAACCCCCAACTTGGCCTTTACCTTGCGGAACAATTGCGCACGGCTCAACCCTAATTCACCACTCAACATCTCAATAGACAGTTCGGGATCTGACAGATGTTTGTTGATAAACTCCTGCAGATTGTTGATAAATTTCTCATCCTGCGTCTGCGTGGCTTTCACTTGGCACAATTCAGCAGAAATCTTATCCAACTGCCGTTGCTGCCGCTCCAATACAATGGCATTCTGCGCCCGCTCTTGATGTATGCGCAAGCGATAGCGGCAAAGAAAAATTACCACACCTGTCAGCAGTATCAATAGCAGCAAACAGAAAATCAATACCGCATTGGTATTTTTGAGTGTATCCGCCTCGCCCCACAAGTTATCCATACGCAGTTGCAGTGTCTGAATTACCTTGCTCTCGTTATTCAGTTCCTCAGACATACGCATCATCAGTCGTTTGGACGACTGATCAACTAATACGGGTTGCAGAAACATATCGCGTACAAAAGGTTTGCCGTGCAAAATATCGCACGCCGTCTGCACCATCAGATCGCCACGGCTCACATTGGTAATCGAGGCCTCTATCTTACCCTCCAATATCGCCTCTACTCCGCTTCCCTTACCGCTCAACGCATCCACTCCGAGTATATGAAAATCCTTCTCGGGGAAGCGAGCCTTGCCCGCCTCATAGGCGCCGAAAGCCATAATATCGCTTTGCGCTACGATAATATCAATGTCCGGCAATACCTGCAGCAACGAGTCGGTCAGGTAGCGGGCTTTCTCATACTTCCAATCGGCTTGTGCCACAGCAGTTATATCCACTTCCCTATGCCCTTCGAGATACTCACGCAAACCATTATACCGCTCATCTACAGCGGGTGTCCCCATTACACCCACCACCTCTATTGCCCGCAGAGGGTGTCGGGCAGTACGCCCTGCCTGCTTGGCATGCTCCGTCAAATACTGACCCATCATCAGACCCGCTGCATGGTTATCCGTACCCACATAAGCAGTATATTCATCCACTTGTGGGTTATATGAATTAATTACCACAGGCACACCCTTCGCAGCGACATAATCCAATGCATCGCGCACATACATGGGGTCGCCCGTACCTACAATGAGCAGGTCTGCTCCCTTATCCGCCAAAGCAATGATTTGTTTTTCCTGCAAAGCATAGTCGCCACAAGCATTGAGCAGGCGCAAACTCAACTCGGGGTGCAGTACGGCTTCTTGCTCTATCTCATCAATCATTTTGTTGTGCCATACATCATCAAAGTCGATACTTACGCCCACGACAAATGTATCTTCATTCTGCCGTTCCTTACAACCATAAAATAAGCCTATCGCAAGTGCTACAACCACTACCGGTAAAACACCATACACGATGTGCTTCCGCGTAGGCTGAGTACAAGATTGTCTCATCATATTGCAACAAAATTAGTATTATTCATAGTATAAATCCGGCGCAAAGATACGCCTTTTCCTGCGTATCGCCAAATAAATCCGCCTATTGGCATACTCTTTTTAACTTCCGACACCTCCCCATAAACTTTACTAACAAACTAAATAAAAAACGGGAACACTTCTTTTTTTACAAAGACGTTCCCGTTTTTTAGACCAATACCAAAACCAAAACTTATTCAACACACTCTTTTCAACATCCAATACTATTAACTAAATACGCTGCAAAAGTACAATTTATTTCTGACTTGGCAGACGATTAGACTATCAAAGTGCAATAAAAATGTTGCAAAATCAAGTGTATGCAACATTCTTACATATTATTGAGACAATAAAAACATCCGGCTGCCCCTCGAGGGAACAGCCGGGTAGCATTTAGAAGAAAGTCAGAGACTCATCAATCTTTGATCAGGTTGTGTCCGGTCATCTCAGCGGGCTGTTGTAAGCCAAGGATGTGGCAGAGAGAGGGTGCCACGTCTGCCAAGATACCGTTCTCTACACGGGCATCGGTATGATGATTACTTACATAAACAAACGGTACAGGATTGAGCGAGTGCGCGGTATTGGGTGTACCGTCCGCGTTAATCTCGTGGTCACAATTGCCGTGATCGGCAATGATGATAATCTCGTAGTCGTTCTTCAGAGCAGTGGTAACCACCTTATCCACACAAGTATCAATGGTCTCAACGGCTTTCTGTACAGCCTCATAGATACCCGTATGTCCTACCATATCGCCGTTGGCAAAGTTGAGAGTAATATAGTCGTATTTCTGTGTATTGAGAGCGTCACAGAGTGCAGTGGTAACCTCGGGTGCCGACATCTCCGGTTTGAGATCATAGGTAGCCACTTTCGGACTCGGAATAAGAATACGTTCCTCACCCGGATACTCCGACTCACGTCCGCCGTTGAAGAAGAAAGTTACATGGGCGAATTTCTCGGTTTCTGCAATACGCAACTGTTTCATACCTGCCTTGGATACAATCTCACCGAGGGTGTTATGTACATTCTCTTTGGGGAATAGTATATGCAGTCCCTTAAACGATGAGTCGTACGGAGTCATACAATAGTAGTGGAGGTCGGGAATGGTACGCATACCCTGCTCAGGCATATCCTGCTGGGTAAGGACAATGGTAATCTCTTTGGCACGGTCGTTGCGGTAGTTGAAGAAAATAACTACGTCTCCTTCCTCAATAGTAGCCAACGGTTTACCATTGCGCACGTGAACAATCGGCTTGATAAACTCATCGGTAACACCCTCGTCATAAGACTCTTGTACAGCAGCGTGCATATCCTCGCTCTCATGTCCGACACCATTGACAAGGCAGTCGTATGCCACTTTGATACGCTCCCAGCGTTTATCACGGTCCATAGCATAGAAACGCCCCTGAATAGAAGCGATTTCGCCGCAAGTCTCAGCGAGATGTGCTTGGAGTTGGTCAATAAAACCGAGGCCCGACTTGGGGTCGGTATCACGCCCATCCATAAAGCAGTGGACAAATGTACGCCCGTCGAGTCCGTACTCTTTGGCAATCTTGGTGAGATAGAACAAGTGGTCGAACGAGGAGTGTACCCCACCCGTGGAGGTCAACCCCATAATGTGCAGTTTTTTGCCGCTCTCTTTGGCGGTTTGGAAGGCACTAATCACCTCCGGGTTTTGCATAATAGAGCCGTCTTTGCAGGCACGGTTGATTTTTACCAAGTCTTGATATACCACACGTCCGGCACCTATATTGAGGTGTCCCACCTCGGAGTTACCCATTTGTCCGTCCGGAAGGCCTACGTTCTCGCCGCTGGCTTGCAATTGGCTATGCGGATATTTCGCCAGCAGGGCGTCCCAATGGGGCGTAGGGGTAGAATAGATAACATCGGCTTTTGTACGATCTCCGATTCCCCAGCCGTCGAGAATCATCAGTAATGCTTTACTCATATTATATATATATTTAATGTCTCATCTTAAATTCCGACAAAAGTACCGCTTTTTTAGCAATTATGCAAAAAGAAAATACATAATGCGCAATGTATAATGCATAATAAGGTGCGCCTATCCACCCGTCATCCACCTGACATTCACCTGACTTTTCAATACACACCATTTATATATTTTCCCTGTGGTTTCCCTGACCTTACCCTGATGTTAGCATGGAAATTACGCACAAAAATACAAAAAACGTGCCTTATTTTTGGCTATGTCAAATTTTTGTTGTACCTTTGCACCCGCTTTCGTGAGAAAGTATTGTGTACATAGAGCCGCTACGGCGGATGGCGGGATAGCTCAGCTGGTTAGAGCGCATGATTCATAATCATGAGGTCCCCGGTTCAATCCCGGGTCCCGCTACCAAGAAACGCTTGATACAATGTATCGGGCGTTTTTTGTATGTATATTATTTGCTGTATTGCCGATTTTGCAGTACCTTTGCACACCTATTTGACCATCTTATGAAGAAGGATATTTCATTTTTGTTGTGTCTGCTGCCATTGTTTCTCTTTGCAGAGACAATGCCTGCCGGCTACTACGACCGAATTGACGGTACACACGATGCCGAACTGAAAGCCACGCTCAAAACCATTATCCGCAAGCATACCGCTATTCCATACGGAAGCGGGAAAAGCTGTACGTGGGAGGTATTCTACTATGCCGACCGCGATGAGAACGGCTACTGCGAGGATATGTACAGCGACGATTGGAAACCGCTAAATAGTCCGGGCGCAGTGGCAAGCGGCTGCAACATAGAGCACTCTTTCGCCAAGTCATGGTGGGGCGGTGCGGAAAATGACGCCTACAAGGACTGCTACCACCTTAATCCGTCCAACTCGCAGGCCAACTCTTCGCGCAGCAATTATCCGTTAGGTGTACCGAAAAAAAACATCAAGTCGGATACCGGATCGCTGCGGGTCGGCAAGATATACCATGACTCTCTGAAAACGGATTTCTGGGTGTTTGAACCCAAAGACGAATACAAAGGCGACTTCGCCCGTGCCTATTTCTATATGGCTACCTGCTACGGACGCGACATCAATGGTAATCCCGATGCGGTATGCAGCAAATACAAAGGTTGGCGGTTGAACAACAAGGATGTCGGGGCGCGCTTTGCCATGCAGAACGACAATTATCTTGAGTTCCAACCATGGGAGATAGAAGTGCTTATACAATGGCACCGTCAAGATCCCGTGAGCAAAAAAGAACTAAAGCGCATGGATGCTGTGAGTAACTTCCAGCACAACCGCAATCCGTTTATTGAATACCCCTGTTTGGCGGAGTATATATGGGGCAACCGCAAAGGACAGAACGTAGTGCTTGCCGACTTGAAAAATACCTACGATGCCGATTATCTTGACCTACCTGCAAACAAAAAAGCCGGTTGCCCGTGCGAAACAGAGGCCGATATAGAGACCCCGGAAGAACAGGCTGTACATTTCCGCAAAGTGCTACGCAACGGCGTGATTATCATTGAGCGCGACGGCGTATTGTATAACCTTTTAGGCAATCGTTTATGAAGACTTTGGTTCTTACGGGCGGTTCTTCCGGCATAGGCAGGGCAACGTGTGTGCTTTTTGCCGAGCGTGGCTGGCAGGTGTTCGAACTGAGTCGCCATGGCAAAACAGAAGCGCATATCACTCATATCTACTGCGATGTATGTCACGAAGATAGTGTCCGTGATGCTGTCGCGCAGGTGTTGGCGCAGACCGACCATATCGATGTGCTTATCTCCAATGCCGGTTTTGGTATCTCCGGAGCAGTGGAGTTTACTACTATCGACGAGGCAAAGAAACAGTTTGATGTCAATTTTTTCGGTGCAGTGCGTGTGGTGCAGGCGGTCTTGCCTCAGTTGCGCAAACAGCAGGGCGGACGAATCATCTTCACGAGCAGTGTGGCTGCGGCTTTGAGTATTCCGTATCAGGCGTTCTATTCATCGTGCAAGGCGGCTGTCAATGCGTTGGCATTGGCTCTGCAGAACGAGGTGCGTACCTACGGCATATCGGTATGCGTACTGATGCCCGGCGATGTGGCTACCGGATTCACCGCTGCGCGGGAAAAAAGCGAACAGGGCACTGCCGTCTATCCGCATATCCGCTCCGCCGTTTCGGCAATGGAGAAAGATGAGAAAAACGGTCTTTCGCCGGAGACGATAGCGCGGCAGTTTTACCGTATCGCCGTGTGCCGTCGCCCCAAACCGCAATACATTGGCGGCGCGTTGTACAAGTTGTTTATGGTTATTGATTGGCTGTTGCCCAAACGATGGGTCAATGGCATAATAGGAAGATTGTATGTATAAGAAACATATCCGTATTTTATCCCCTTCGGGTGCGGTAGATACTGCATATATAGATATGGCGTCTGCGCGTTTGCGCGAGTGGGGATTCTGTGTATCGGAGGGGCAACACGCCCGCAGCAAGGCGGGACGCTTCGCGGGGACAGACCAAGAGCGTCTGGCAGACTTGCACGAGGCGTTGAGAGACCCGTTGGTGGACGGGATTCTCTGCTCGCGCGGGGGGTATGGGTTGCAACGTATCATCGACCAAGTGGGCGAAATTACCAAACCTATCATCGGCTTCTCGGACATCACCTGTCTCCACCTGCTGGCTGCCCGACAGGGGGTACCCTCGTTGCACGCGATGATGTGCAAACATATCGCCACGATGGACGAGGAGGAGACTCCGATAGATTATTTCAAAAAGGCACTCGGCGTAGGCATGCCATCGGATACGATAGTGTACAATGTCGAACCGCATGCGCTCAACCGTATGGGCATAGCGGAAGGGCGGCTGATAGGGGGCAACCTGAGTGTGTTGTATGGTCTGCAAGGTACGCCCTACGGGCTTGGCGCCATACTGCCTGCGCTGGAGAAGAAACCGCTTCTGTTTATCGAGGATATAGCCGAGCGGCATTACCATATCGACCGTATGATGAATAATCTCCGTCTGTCGGGAGTTTTTGAGTATGTGTCGGGAGTGATAGTTGGGCAATTCTCTGATTGTGAGGACGATATATCTATGGGGTGTACGGTCTTGCAGACGATTCGGCACGCATTGGAGGGGTATGATTTTCCTGTGATATTCGATTTCCCCGCCGGACATACCGATACCAATATGCCCTTGTGGTTTGGTACCGACGCCCGCATCGCCGTCTCGTCCATTGCTTCGCAGGTAAGTATCCGCACAATAGCCTTCCCATAATACCCGCCGGTGGTGTTACTACCCGTTTTTACATTAGCAGGGAAAATAGTGCGGATTGGGGGTGTATAAAACGCATAATGATGTCTAAAACCAACGGAAGATTGTTGAAAATAATACTTTTGCAGGTGAAAATTTGCATATTTCAAAAAAAAGCAGTACCTTTGCACTCGATTTCCGAAATAGCCATTAAGGCGAACGGGAATATACATATCGCGGAGTAGAGCAGTGGTAGCTCGTCAGGCTCATAACCTGAAGGCCGGTGGTTCGATCCCATCCTCCGCAACTACTAATATAACGCATAACATAAATTTAATGTTTGTAGCCCGCTGTAAAGTGGGCTACATTCTTTTATAGAGGTTCTCGCTTTTGATTTGCACAGACCGATTTTTCTTTGTAACTTTGCGCACTATTAGCAATAATCAACAGACAATGAATATACTGAAGACTCCTATTGAGGGATTGTGGGTGATTGAGCCACAGGTATTTCGCGATGCACGCGGTTATTTTGTAGAGACCTACAACGAACAACGTTATCGCGAGGCAGGTATCGAGGCGCAGTTTGTACAGGATAATCAATCTTGTTCCTCGTATGGCGTGGTGCGCGGTCTGCACTTTCAGCGTCCGCCCTATACGCAGGCGAAATTGGTGAGTTGTACGGTGGGCAGAGTGTTGGACGTGGCTGTGGCCTTGCGCAAGGATAGTCCCCCTTTCGGACAATGGTATTCGGTGGTGTTGTCGGCGGAGAATCATCGTCAGTTCT
>SAMEA104315427__coassemble_562_pt1 | contig 32713 bp, 23 predicted proteins | sample SAMEA104315427__metabat2_high_PE_027 | metagenome-assembled genome bin SAMEA104315427 (sample SAMEA104315427) | gut metagenome | biome: Monkey gut; feature: monkey-associated habitat; material: faeces | place: China | collected 2013
ATATGTATCGGTTATGTATCGGTTATGTATCGGTTATCCTATACGCAGGTTGCGGGAAAGACGGCACAAAGATACGACAAAATTTCGGGATACATAATAACTTCCCCACCCTTGCAAGGAGCAAAAGCGGGGAGAGCAGGAGAAGATAAAACAACCGGTAAAGGCTTGCAGTCGCTAACAGCATCCCGCTGCACGTTGTTTGCGGGGACCCCGTACGCTCCTAAAAGCAGTGCTTTGCAAGCCTTTACCGGTTGTTTTATCGAGTTTGTTCTATTTGGTTGCTACCTAATCAGATGGTTTTGAGGTAGGCGGAGACGTTGGACTCGATGCGGGCAGCGAGGGCGGCGGGAGTAAGAGAGTCCGATTTGACGAATTTCTCGCCGGTGATATGCTCGTAGAGTTCGATATAACGGTCGGTGATACCATTGACGATGGCGGGTGTCATCTCAGGCACTTGCTGACCTTCTTTTCCTTGGAAACCCTCGGACATCAGCCACTCGCGGACAAACTCCTTAGAGAGTTGACGTTGGGGTTCGCCGTTGCGGAAACGCTCCTCGTAGCCTTCGGCGTAGAAATAACGACTGGAATCGGGCGTATGCACCTCGTCCATGAGCAGAATCTTGCCGTTGTACTTGCCGAACTCATACTTGGTATCCACCAGAATCAAGCCGTGCTTGGCAGCAATCTCCTGACCACGTTGGAAAAGAGCAAGGGCGTACTGCTCGATTTGTGCGTACTCGTCGGCCGGCACCAATCCGCGGGCGATAATCTCCTCGCGCGAGATGTCCTCGTCGTGGGTACCGATTTCGGCTTTGGTGGTAGGAGTGATGATAGGCGTGGGGAAAGCCTCGTTCTCACGCATACCCTCCGGCAGACGGACACCACAGATTTCGCGTACACCCGACTTATAGGCACGCCATGCGCTCCCGCAGAGGTAGCCGCGGACAATCATCTCCACCGGATAGCCCTCACAGCGAAGACCTATCGACACCATCGGGTCGGGCGTAGCCAACAGCCAGTTGGGTACAATATCCGCTGTGTCGCGAAGGAACTTAGCGGCTATCTGATTGAGTATCTGCCCCTTATAAGGAATACCCTCCGGCAGGATTACATCGAAAGCCGAGATACGGTCGGTAGCCACCATGCAGAGCAGATTCTGACCGAGGAAATAGACATCGCGTACCTTACCATGATACACGCCCGTTTGACCAAGAAACGAGAAAGAAGTTTGAGTTAATGCGTTCATTATATGATTATTTAGAGGACCTCCCCTAACCCCTCCTTCTGAGGAGGGGAATTCAGAGTATCTGAACCCTCCCCCTTTGAAGGGGGAGTCGGAGGGGGTCTTGTTTATTATTTATATTCATCCCACGAGCGGATGTCGAGGTCATCGAGGCTAATCGTACAGAAAGCATTGATGAACGCTGCCGCCAAACGGGGGTTGGTGAGCAGAGGGATATTCAAATCGACTGCCGCACGCCGAACCGGATAAGACTTATCCTGCGACGGGTCGGAAACAATCGCCTTGGGGACAGAGACCACCATATCTATCTCGTGCGCGTGCATGAGGTCGAGTGCCTGGGGCTGCATATCCTTGTCGTGAGGGTGATAGACAAGCGTTACAGGCACACCTATCTCATCAAAGAAACGCTTTGTGCCCGGTGTAGCATAGAGGGTATAACCTTTCTCCACCAACTGACGGGCAGCATCTTGCAGAGCCACTTTGTTCTTCGCGCCGCCGATGGTGAACAACACCGATTTCTTCGGGATACGCTGTCCGACAGAAAGCATCGACTGCAACAGAGCATGGTTGGCATCCTCGCCGAGACAACCTACCTCACCCGTCGAAGCCATATCGACACCCAAGACGGGGTCGGCATTCTGCAAGCGATTGAAAGAGAACTGCGATGCCTTGACACCGACATAATCGAAGTCGAAAAGCGACTTTGCCGGTTTCTCGACAGGGAGATGGAGCATAATGCGCGTAGCGATGTCTATGAGATTGATTTTGAGTACCTTAGACACGAACGGGAAAGAACGGGAAGCACGGAGGTTGCACTCAATGACCTTAATCTCGTTGTCTCGGGCAAGGAACTGAATATTGAACGGCCCCGAAATCTTGAGTTCGCGGGCGATATTACCCGAAATCTTCTTGATACGACGGACAGTCTCCACATAGAGTTTCTGGGCGGGGAACATAATCGTAGCATCGCCCGAGTGTACTCCGGCAAACTCCACATGCTCCGAGATGGCGTAGGCAATGATTTCGCCATCGCGTGCCACAGCGTCCATCTCCACCTCCTTGGTATTGAGCATAAACTTGGAGATGACCACGGGGTGCTGCTTGGAAACATTGGCGGCGAGTTGGAGGAACTTGGTGAGTTGCTCATTGTCGAAACATACATTCATCGCTGCGCCGGAAAGCACATACGACGGACGCACCAAGACCGGGAAGCCGACCTCATCGATGAAGCGTTGCACATCGTCCATCGAAGTGAGCGCACTCCATTCCGGCTGATCCACGCCAATACGGTCGAGCATGGCGGAGAACTTATCACGGTCCTCGGCATTGTCAATCGATTGGGCAGAAGTACCGAGAATAGGCACTCGCTGCGCATCCAATTTGAGTGCTAAGTTGTTGGGTATCTGACCACCAGTGGAAACAATAACGCCGTAAGGATTCTCCAATTCGATGATATCCATCACGCGCTCAAAGGTGAGTTCGTCGAAATAGAGTCGGTCGCACATATCATAGTCGGTGGAGACAGTCTCTGGGTTGTAGTTTATCATCACCGAGCGATAGCCGTTGTTGCGAATCGTCTGCAACGCCTGCACACCACACCAGTCAAATTCCACCGATGAACCGATACGATAAGCACCCGAACCGAGCACAATGATAGAACGATGGTCGCCGACATACTGCACGTCTGACTGGGTGCCGGAGTAGGTCAGATAGAGATAGTTGGTCTGCGCCGGATATTCGGCAGCGAGGGTATCAATCTGTTTGACTACAGGCAGGACACCTATAGACTTGCGGTAGGTGCGGAGCATCAGGACAGCAGAGTCCATATCCATCTTCTGCCCCAACCCGATAGCGCGGGCGATTTGGAAATCGGAGAAACCGTGTTGCTTGGCACGGCGGAGGAGGTCGGCATCGAGTTTATCCAACGACTCCACCCGACGCAGACGCGCATCGGTCTGAATGATATTCTCCAGACGCTGCAAGAACCAACGGTCGATACGCGTGAGGGCATGAATACGGTCGATAGAATAGCCCTCGTACATAGCCTGTGCGATAGCGAAGATACGTTTGTCGGTGGGGGCAGAAAGGGCTGCATCCAGGTCATCCACGTGGAGGGCCTTGTTCTCTGTGAAGCCATGCATACCCTGACCAATCATACGCAAACCTTTCTGGATAGCGTCCTCGAAAGTGCGACCGATAGCCATCACTTCACCGACCGACTTCATCGACGAACCGAGTTCACGATTTACGCCACGGAACTTGGACAAGTCCCAACGAGGAATCTTGCAGACTACATAGTCGAGTGCCGGTTCAAAGAAAGCAGGGGTGGTCTTGGTAACGCTGTTGTTGAGTTCAAAAAGACCATATCCCATACCGAGTTTGGCAGCCACGAAAGCCAACGGATAGCCTGTCGCCTTAGACGCCAAAGCAGAAGAACGACTGAGACGGGCATTGACCTCGATGACACGATAGTCTTCACTCTCGGGGTCGAAAGCATATTGCACATTACACTCGCCCACGATACCGATATGGCGAATAATCTTGATAGCCAATGCACGCAGTTTGTGGTATTCCGCGTTGGTGAGCGTCTGCGAAGGTGCGATGACGATAGACTCACCGGTATGGATACCGAGCGGGTCGAAGTTCTCCATATTGCAGACCGTGATACAGTTGTCGTAACGGTCGCGAACCACCTCATATTCAATCTCTTTCCATCCTTTGAGCGATTTCTCGACCAACACTTGCGGCGAGAAAGAGAAGGCTTTTTCAGCCAATGCATTGAGTTCCTCCTCGTTGTCGCAGAAGCCCGAACCAAGTCCGCCGAGAGCATACGCGGCACGGATAATCACCGGATAACCGAGTTCAGCCGCAGCCCTACGCGCTGCCTCTATCGACTCGCAAGCCTCTGATTTGATGGTTTTTACACCAATCTCGTTGAGTCGCTCAACAAAGAGTTCGCGGTCCTCGGTGTCGATAATCGCCTGCACCGGCGTACCCAACACCTGCACACCGTATTTCTCCAAAACACCTGTGCGATAGAGTTCCACGCCACAGTTGAGGGCAGTCTGCCCACCAAACGAGAGCAAAATTCCGTCGGGACGCTCTTTGGCGATGACTTTCTCCACGAAATAGGGCGATACGGGCTCAAAATAAATCTTGTCTGCGACGCCTTCGCTGGTCTGCACAGTAGCGATATTGGGGTTGATAAGCACTGTGGTTACCCCCTCTTCACGAAGGGCTTTGAGTGCCTGCGAACCCGAATAGTCGAACTCGCCCGCTTCACCAATCTTGAGTGCCCCCGAACCGAGAACAAGCACCTTTTTTATATTGTCTAATTTCATAATTTGATTTGACGATTTTACGATTTACAATTTGACGATTTGCACAGGCTATCCACCTGATATCCACCTGACATCCACCTGTGTTTTGCCCGTATGGGTTACTTAGAAGACACCCCGTACCCGCTTGACAAATTCATCGAACAAGAACTCGGTATCCACCGGACCGGAACATGCTTCGGGATGGAACTGCGCCGAGAACCAAGGCAAGGACTTATGGCGAATACCCTCGTTGGAACCATCGTTCATATTGATAAACAGCGGTTCCCAGTCGGGCGAAAGCGTGGCGGTATCCACAGCATAACCATGGTTCTGCGAAGTGATAAAACAACGGTCGGTACCCACTTGGCGCACAGGCTGATTGTGAGAACGATGACCATATTTGAGTTTGTAGATGGTAGCCCCTGCCGCCTTGCCGAGCAGTTGGTTTCCCATACAAATACCCATCAGCGGACGCACGGTAGCGAGGTCGGACTTTGCTTGCTCGATAGTCATAAACCGGCGGATATTCTCCACCGCCGCGGAACAAGTATCCGGGTCGCCGGGTCCATTGGAGAGGAAGAGACCATCGAAATCCAATGTATTAAAATCGTAGTCCCACGGTACGCGAATCACCTCTACACCACGGCGGATAAGGCAACGAATGATATTGTGTTTTACGCCACAATCGACCAATACCACTTTCTTCGGCGTGCCTTCGACCGGCACAATGGGGGCATAATGCACTATCTCTTTGGTAGAGACTTTGTCCACGAAATTGACTCCCTCGTATTGTGCTTCGGGAGCGTCTTCGCAACCCTCGATGGAGATAGTACCCATCATCACACCATGCTCGCGGAGCAATTTGGTCAAGGCGCGCGTGTCGATACCCGTGATTCCGGGGATATGCTCACGGCGCAGCCATTCGCCCAACGACTCTTGGGCATTCCAATGTGAGTATTCGCCACTATATTCCGACACGATAATAGCAGACGCATAGATATGGTCTGACTCCATAAATGTGGCAAGACCATTGTTTTCCATCGTGAACGGCGGCACACCATAGTTGCCGATTAACGGATAGGTAAGTACCATCAATTGCCCTGCATAAGAGGGGTCTGTGAGCGACTCGGGATAACCCGACATGGCTGTGTTGAACACGACTTCCCCCGATACCGATGCCTCGTAACCAAACGAGGTACCGACAAACGTGGAGCCATCCGAGAGACGCAGAATTGCTTTACTCATTATATATTATTTGCTGTTTAATTGATTCTTAGAATTGAGATACAGATTCTTCTACATAGTCAATAAATGCCTGATTAAGGCGACGAAGACCTCCCGGAGTGGGATAGTTGCCCGAGAAATACCAATCGCCCGGATGGTTGGGGCATGCCTCGTGCAAACCGTCGATAGTCTGGAAGACAATCTCCACCGGGCTTGTAACTTCGGGGCTACGGAGCAGTTGTGCCATCTTGGCAGACACTTCCTCATCGGTGAAGGGTTCGTAAATCATACGCACATAGTTCTGATATTGGTCTTTGGGCAGTCCGTTTTCCATTGCCTCGCGCTGACGAAGACAAAGACGATATACTTCGTCAATACGGCTCTGCATACCGCGGTCACGCAATAGCGCAATAGCCGCCTTAAAGGCAATAAACTCCGAGAAACGCGCCATATCAATACCATAGTAATCGGGATAGCGAATCTGCGGCGAGGACGATACAAAGACTATTTTTTTAGGTTGTAGACGGTCGAGAATACGAATAATCGATTCGCGCAATGTGGTGCCACGGACAATGGAATCATCGATGACGACCAGATTGTCGATATGCGGACGGACAGTGCCATACGTGATGTCATAGACGTGTGCGGCAAGGTCATTTCGGGAGTTTGACTCGGTGATGAACGTGCGCAGTTTGATGTCTTTCCAGACCACTTTCTCTCGACGGACAGGCTTTCCCGAAAGTCGTTGCACCTCATCGGTCATACCATAGTATGCCACTTCCGCAGTATTAGGGATAAACGAGAAGACCGTATTTTCCACATCATTGCCGATACTTTCCAAAACTCTCGGTACAAGACTGGCACCCAGTTGCTTACGCTCGAGATAGATGTCTCGGTCTGACCCGCGCGAGAAATAGATTCGCTCAAACGAACAAGCCTGCAAACGGCGTGGTTCGAGTATCTGTTGGAGACGTATATCGCCGTCTTTTGAGACAAAAATCGCCTGTCCGGGAAGGAGTTCGTGCACTTCTTCGATTGGCACATTAAAGGCGGTCTGCAACACAGGACGCTCGCTCGCCAGCACCATCATCTCGTCGTTGCAGAAATAAAAGGCGGAACGTATGCCCCAAGGGTCGCGCATAGAGAAACACTCGCCGCTACCTGTCATACCGCACATCACATAACCACCATCCCATAGCGGACTGCAGTCAGAGAGGATATTTGCCACATTGATATGTTGCTCGATATACTGCGTTACCGCCATCCCCGTTAAGCCCTCACTTTTTGCTTCAGCATAAACCCGTTCGGACTCACGATCAAGACGATGCCCAAGTTGCTCAAGCAAGACATAAGTATCAGAGTTGATACGCGGATGTTGCCCAAGCGATTTGAGGTGCGCAAAAACCTCGTCGGCATTGGTCATATTGAAATTACCACACATGACAAGATTACGCGCGCGCCAATTGTTGCGCCGCAAGAAGGGGTGGACATACGAGATACCACTTTTGCCTGTAGTGGAATAGCGGAGGTGCCCCATATACATCTCGCCTGCGTACGGTACGTAGCGCGCGGCATAGTCGGCATCACGCAACATAGCGGAATCGAACTCTGCCAACTGCTTTTGCACATTGGCAAAAATCTCCGTAATAGCCCCGCTCCCCAAAGCACGCTCACGGAAAATAAATTCCTCGCCAGCCTCGGCTTGCATTTTCACACACGCCAAGCCCGCACCCTCCTGACCACGATTGTGCTGTTTCTCCATAAGCAAGTACAACTTATTCAAGCCATACTGCCATGTGCCATATTTCTGCTGATAAAAAGAAAGCGGTTTGAGCAGGCGCACCATCGCCACACCGCACTCGTGTTTTAGTGGTTCCATCAAACAATAGTTTTATTATCGTAAAATAGTTGCTTCGCGGTCGGGACCAACCGAGATGATTTTTATTGGCGTTTGTAGTTCACGCTCCAAGAAATCCACATAGTCGCGGAACGCCTTCGGCAGTTCTTCCTCGTGGCGGCAGGCGGTGAGGTCCTGCTTCCACCCCGGCAACTCGACATAGACAGGTTTTACCCCACTCTCGATGGAGAAAGGAAACTCGCGGGTTTCCACACCGTTTATTTTGTATGCCGTGCAAGCCTTGATGGTCTCAAACGAGTCGAGGACATCGGATTTCATCATAATGAGTTGAGTTACGCCATTGAGCATAATCGTGTAACGGAGAGCGACCAGATCGATCCAGCCGCAGCGGCGTTCACGCCCCGTAACGGCACCAAACTCGTGTCCGATAGAACGCATCTTGTTTCCTGTCTCGTCGAACAACTCCGTGGGGAAAGGACCTGCCCCCACGCGCGTACAATATGCTTTGAAGATACCGAACACCTCGCCGATACGACTCGGAGCCAAACCAAGCCCCGTGCATGCTCCCGCGCAGATAGTGTTGGACGACGTAACGAACGGATAGGAACCGAAATCCACGTCCAAAAGCGACCCTTGTGCGCCCTCGCAAAGGATAGATTTGTCCTCGCGGAGGCAGTTGTTCGCAAAATGCTCACTATCAATAAAACGGAAACGGCGAAGATATTCCACTCCCTGCATCCATTCTGTTTCAAGAGTTTCCAGACCTTCAAGAGAGACAGGTTCGCCGCCCTTGGCAACGGCAGTACGATTGAGGGCGTCAATCATCTCGATATGACGCTGACGCGCAGCGGCATATTTCTCATCGAAATTATCCAGAATATCTCCCACGCGCAGACCGTTACGACTGATTTTGTCGGTATAAGTAGGACCGATACCCTTTCCCGTAGTGCCAATTTTGGCTTTGCCTTTTGCCGCCTCGTTGGCTTGGTCCAAGAGGCGATGGGTGGGCAGGATAAGGTGGGCTTTCTTGGAGACAAACAGACGCTCTGTGAGCGGGTGTCCCGACTGTGCCAGTTCCTCCGCCTCCTTCATAAACAACAGAGGATCAAGCACTACGCCATTTCCGATGATATTGATTTTGCCGCCTTGGAAAATACCCGACGGGATACTGCGAAGCACATACTTCTGACCATCGAACTCAAGGGTATGCCCAGCATTGGGTCCGCCTTGGAAACGGGCAATCACATCATAACGCGGGGTAAGCACATCGACCACTTTGCCTTTGCCCTCATCGCCCCACTGAAGTCCTAAAAGAATATCTGCTTTTTTCATAATCGAAAATTAAATACCTACTTTGTTGAAGATATAATCCACATTTTTCATATAATAGTCCAGCGTGAAGCAGTTATCAATTTCTGCCTCGGTGAGGTGTGCGACCACCTCCGGTGTCTTCTTGAGATTGTCCTGCATTTCGCCGCCTTCCATCAGGGTGCGCATTGCCACCGGTTGCACCAAGTCGTATGCCTGCTCGCGCACAAGACCTTTCTCAATGAGTGCGTTCATCACACGCTGCGCAAAGATTGCACCATGAGTGAGACCGATATTGCGGAGCATATTCTCCGGATAAACGACCAAGTTGTCCAACACGCCCTCGAAGCGCGACAACATATAATCAAGAAGCATGGTAGCGTCCGGCAAGACGATACGCTCGGTGGACGAATGTGAGATGTCGCGCTCATGCCACAAGGCGATATTTTCCGACGCGGTACACATATATCCACGCATGACGCGCGCGCAACCACAGATATTCTCCGACGAAATCGGATTGCGCTTGTGGGGCATAGCCGATGAGCCTTTTTGCCCTTTGCGGAACGCTTCTTCCACTTCGCGCACCTCCTGACGTTGCATATTGCGCACCTCCAATGCCATCTGCTCAAGTGTGCCTGCGATGATAGCCAATGTGGCGATATAGAACGCATGACGGTCGCGCCCCAAGACCTGTGTGGCAATCGCCGCCGACTCGATACCGAGATGTTGGCACACATATTCCTGTATCTCCGGCGGGATATTGGCATAGTTGCCCACCGCGCCCGATAATTTACCTGCCTCCACGTGCTGCCATCTCGAAGCGGGCGATATTGCGTTTCATCTCCTCGTGCCACAACGCCCACTTCAGACCAAACGAGGTAACATCGGCGTGCATACCATGGGTACGACCAATCACAGGAGTGTATTTGAACTCATTCGCCCGACGTGCCAACACGTCCATAAACGACTGTAAGTCCTTGCGTAACAGTTCGTTAGCCTGACGCAGAAGGTATCCGTTGGCAGTATCTACGACGTCGGTGGACGTGAGTCCGTAGTGTACCCATTTGCGTTCCTCTCCCAATGACTCGCTCACGGCACGCGTGAAAGCCACCACGTCGTGGCGCGTGATTTCCTCTATCTCGTGGATACGATTTACATCAAATTTGGCTTTTTCGCGCAGCAAAGCGACGTCCTCTTTGGGTACTACCCCCAGTGTGGACCAAGCCTCTGCTGCCAGTATTTCCACTTCGAGATAAGCATTGAACTTATTCTCTTCTGTCCAGATTTTGCGCATCTGTGGGCGCGAATAACGATCTATCATTATGATTGGTTTATTATGTTCTATTTTTCTATAATTCCGAGTGGTCTTAGACCCGCGTTAGGTCCGCTTTAGACCCGCTAAACGATCCGAGGCAAAATGTTCACTTTTACTTCGTCCAACGCTTTCTTGGTTCGTGCCAATGCATCTTCGACACTCTCGCCCGCAGCCAACACGACTCCGAAACGGCGATGTCCGCACACTTCGGGTTTGCCGAACAGACGTATCTGCACACCAGGGACAGCCAATGCTTTCTCCAACCCCTCGAATGAGACACGGTTGGTATCACCCTCGATGACGATAGCGCGCGAAGCCGACGGCGCGAGAAAACACACCTCAGGAATAGGCAATCCCAGTACAGCACGCGCATGGAGAGCAAACTCCGACAAGTCCTGACTAATCATCGTAACCATACCCGTGTCGTGGGGACGCGGACTAACCTCGGAGAAAATGACCTCGTCGCCACAGACAAACATCTCCACGCCGAAGATACCATAGCCTCCGAGAGCGTCGGTTATCCGACGTGCGATATCCTGTGCCTTGCGCAATGCCGGTTCTGACATGGCTTGCGGTTGCCACGATTCGCGATAGTCGCCGTCCACCTGATGGTGTCCTATCGGTTGCAAAAAGGTGGTTCCGCCTGCGTGGCGCACAGTGAGGAGAGTGATCTCGTAGTCGAAATGCACAAAGCCCTCGACAATCACACGCCCTGCACCGGCACGACCTCCCTCTTGGCTTACATGCCAGGCGGATTCGATGTCTGAGTCTTGTTTGACAGTGGATTGCCCATGCCCCGACGAGGACATAATCGGCTTGACCACGCAAGGCAGCCCGATATGCTCCACCGCCGAAAGGAACTCATCGTGGTTGTCGGCGAACTTATATCGCGCAGTAGGCAAGCCCAATTCTTCTGCCGCCAAACGACGTATCGCCTCACGGTTCATCGTCAGGAAAGCCGCGTTGGCAGTGGGTATGACACGATAGCCTTCTTTCTCCAACTCCACCAGCGTGGGTGTGGCAATTGCCTCCACCTCGGGGATGATGAGCGTCGGTTTCTCTTCTTCAACCACGCGGCGCAATGCCTCGCCGTCCAACATATTGAATACATGGCAGCGATGGGCAACCTGCATGGCAGGCGCGTTGGCATACTTATCGCACGCAATGACCTCCACGCCATAGCGTTGCAATTCGATGGTTATTTCTTTTCCGAGTTCGCCTGAGCCTAATAACAAAGCCTTGGTGGCAATCGGAGTGAGGGGTGTTCCTAAGAGCATTGAGTTTATCAGTTTATGCGTTTATTAGTTTATGCGTTGTTTAATTGGTTGACAGAGTTTATTTGTTTACTCTGTCAGCCCCTTCATAAGGGGGATGGGTTAGCGGTCTTGCCGTTTTTTGAAGCACTCTATCGTGTTTTGCATGAGCATTGTGATGGTCATGGGTCCTACTCCACCTGGCACCGGCGTGATATAGCCCGCGATATCTTTGACCGCCTCGAAATCCACATCACCGACAAGGTGTCCGTCTTCGGTGCGATTGATACCTACATCCATCACCGCCGCGCCCGGTTTGACATAGTCGGCAGTAATCATCTTGGCACGCCCCACAGCCGCCACAAGGATATCCGCCTCGCGACACAATGCAGGCAGGTTCTGTGTACGTGAGTGCGCTATGGTTACCGTGCAGTTCTTATCCAGCAGCAGTTTGGCAACGGGCTTGCCCACAATGTTGCTGCGCCCGACAACCACCGCATGTTTGCCTGCTAATTGCACACCTGCTTTCTCGAGTAGTACGATAATGCCTTTCGGCGTACAAGGCAGGATACAATCCTGGTTGAGCCACAAGCGTGCCACGTTCTCGGGGTGAAAACCGTCCACATCTTTCTCGGGCGAGATTGCGTCAATCACATTCTGTTCGTCAATATGATGCGGGAGGGGCAGTTGTACGAGTATTCCGTCCACCCCGTTGTCGCGGTTGAGGCGGTCTATCTCGCTAAGCAATACGCTCTCCTGCACATCCTCTGGCAGTTCGATGAGTTCGCCGTCAAAGCCGCAGTACTCGGTCGCCTTAATCTTCCCGCGCACATACGACCGCGAGGCGGGGTTATTCCCCACGATAATGACCTCCAAGCGAGGACACCTGCCGTATTGTGCTTTGAGGCGAGCCACCTCTTCTTTCATCTCATCTTTCAGAGCCTGAGAAATCTGTTTTCCGTCTATAATCATAATGCTTGATAGGCTATATCTTTTCTGTAAAACAAGTTATCACAATGTATTTTTTCTATCTCCTGATAGACTTTGTGCTGTGCTTCGGCGATGTCTTTGCCTGTGGCAATACACATCATCACACGCCCGCCATTGGTGAGCAGTTGTTGGTCTGCGCGCTTGGTTCCCATGTGGAAGACAGGTCCGTTGTAGTCCTCCACGCCCGTGATAGGAAAGCCCTTTTCGTAGTGCGCGGGGTAGCCTTTCGACGCCAACACCACGCCCACCGTGGCTTTCTCGTGCCAACGCACTTCCGACAATTCGCCACCAGTGGCGACGGCGTAGAACACATCGTACGCATCGGTGTCGAGCAAGGGGAGTATCACCTCGGTCTCGGGGTCTCCGAAACGGGCGTTAAATTCTATGACTTTGATACCTTGCGGGGTTTTCATCAGTCCGCCATACAGCACCCCAGACAGGGGCAGTCCCTCTTTCGCCATGCCAGTGGCAGTGGCTTGCAACACATGCTCAAGGGCAAACACCTCGTCGTCTTTGGTGATGAACGGCAGCGGCGTATATGCTCCCATACCGCCAGTATTCGGACCTTTGTCGCCATCGTATGCCCGCTTGTGGTCTTGCGCCAGAGGCATAGGATAGACATGCTCGCCCGACACAAAACACATAAACGAGAACTCGGGTCCGGTCAGATAGTCCTCGACCAACACACGCCCTTTGCCAAACTCCTCGTCCACTAACATATCGCGCAACGTGCGCTCTGCCTCGTCATAGTCTTGGGCTATGACCACCCCTTTGCCGGCAGCCAATCCATCGTATTTCAACACCACGGGAAAGGTTCCCTTGGCGATATACGCGCGCGCCTCCTCGTAGTCGGAAAACGACTGATAGCCTGCCGTAGGAACATTGTAGCGGGTCATTATCTGCTTGGCAAACTCCTTGGACGACTCAATCTGTGTCGCTGCACGGGTGTGTCCGAAAATGGGTATGCCTGCTGCGCGGAAAGTATCCACTATACCTGCTGCCAAAGCCGCCTCGGGACCGACAACCGTCAAATCCACGTTGTGCGATTGGGCAAACGCCAGCAGACCTTCGACATCGGTGTCCTTGATAGAGACACACTCCGCCAAGTCTGCAATCCCGGCATTGCCCGGGGCACAGTATATCTTTCCGACCTGTTCACTACGACTGAGCGCATACACTATCGCATGCTCACGCCCGCCGCCACCTATTATCAAAACGCGCTTCATTGAAGAATCTACAAAATTAGACATTAGTGTTTGAAGTGTCTCATTCCGGTGAACAACATAGGTATCTTGTGCTTGTTGGCCGCCACGATACTCTCCTCGTCGCGGACACTTCCGCCCGGTTGCACAATCGCCGCAATGCCATATTCGGCTGCGCTCTCCACACTGTCGCCGAATGGGAAGAAACCATCAGACCCCATCACCAGTTCCTCTTTGCGAATATCTTTTCCCTCTGCCGCAAGTGCCTCTTCCGCCTGACGTAGTGCGATACCAGCCGAACCGACACGGTTCATCTGACCTGCTCCCACACCATAGGTGCGACCGTTCTTCACCACCACAATCGCATTTGATTTCACATGCTTTACGATACGCCAAGCGAACTGCAAGTCGGTCATTTGCTCATCGGAAGGTTGGGTCTCGGTAACGCACATCTCTTTTGTCAGCGCAACCGTTGTGGTGTCTTGGTGCTGTGCCAACAGACCTCCATTGACAGACACATATTGCATGTGTTTCGCGGTGTCGACGTCCATATTCACCTCCAACAGACGCAGATTTTTCTTTGTGCAAAGCACTTCGAGTGCGCCCTCGGAGAACTTAGGTGCCATAATAATCTCAAGGAAGACAGGTTTCATCAGTTCTGCCGCCTCGCGCGTCAATTCGCAGTTGGTAGCCACGATACCTCCGAAGATAGACACTTTGTCTGCCTCGTATGCTTTCGTCCAAGCCTCTACCACATCTTTTCCTATCGCCGCGCCACATGGATTCATGTGCTTGAGTCCCACGCAGAAAGGCGTGTCGCCAAACTCGCGCACGATATTGAGTGCGGCGTTGGCGTCTTGTATGTTGTTGTACGACAATTCTTTGCCGTTGAGTTGTTTCGCGGTTGCCAATGAGAAAGGCACAGGCTCCAAAGCGGCATAGAATTTGGCATCCTGATGCGGGTTCTCGCCGTAGCGCAGACTCTGCTTGAGATCGTATTCGAGGAATAGTTTCTCGTTCAACCCTGCCGCCTTGCGCATGTAGGTGGCGATACACATATCGTATTCGGCAGTGTGGGTATATGCCTTGGCAGACAACTGCAAACGCGTATCGCGGGTGGTGTTTCCTGTGGTGTGGATTTCTTCCAGAATACGCTGATAATCAGCGGGGTCGCATACTACAGTAACATCATTCCAGTTCTTAGCCGCCGAGCGCAACATTGACGGACCGCCTATATCTATCTTCTCGATAGCCTCAGCCATGGTTGTCCCCTCTTTGGCAATCGTCTCACGGAACGGATAGAGGTTTACACAAACCATGTCGATGAACTCGATACCGTTCTCTTTGAGTGCCTGCAAATGGGAAGGTTCGTCGCGTCGTGCCAATAACGCGCCATGCACTTTGGGGTGCAGGGTCTTGACACGACCATCGCATATCTCCGGAAAACCTGTTACCTCGGAGATACCAATCGTGTGTATGCCCGCGTCTTCCAACAGACGTTGGGTACCGCCTGTGGCGATAATCTCCCACCCATGTTGTTGCAAGCCCTGTACGAACTCTACTAATCCTGTCTTGTCGCTTACGCTTACTAATGCTCTCATATTTTGTTTTCTGCTATTAGTTTGTTTATCACATTTATATATAATTCATGTTCCAATGCGTGTAACATCATCTCCAATTCGGCAATGTTGCGCTCCTCGTAGGGTATGGCTTGCTGTGCGATGATACGCCCGCCGTCCATGGTGGCGTCCACATAGTGAATCGTTACGCCGTATATCTTCACTCCATACTCAAACGCCTGTTCTATGGCATGTGCGCCCTTGAAGGCGGGCAGCAACGACGGGTGGATATTGATGATTCTTCCTTCGTAACGATTGAGCAGTACCTCCGACAACAGTCGCATATAGCCTGCCAAGCAGATGAGTTCCACTCCGTTCTGCTCCAACAGCCCGATTATCTCGTTCTCGTAGTCGGCTTTGGCGGGATAGTCTTTTGGGGAGAAGGCAAAACACTTCACACGGTGTGTCTCTGCGCGCGAGATGACTTCCGCACCCGGTCGGTCGCAAACCAACAGCACCACTTCTGCATTGATTCGCCCGCTCTCGCATGCCGACACTATCGCCTCGAAATTCGACCCCCGTCCGCTTGCAAACACTGCCAAACGCTTCATTTTCACGCCCTTATCGAATAGTTACACCTTCGCCCGATACAATACTACCGATGACGGTGGCGTGGAGATTGTGCTTTGCCAAGATGTCGATGGTCTGTTGTGCCTCGCTCTCGTCCATAGCCAGCACCATACCGATACCCATATTAAAGATGTTGTACATCTCACGATGGGGGATATTGCCCCATTTCTCCAAGCAACGGAACACCGGCAAAATCGTCCAACTTCCCTCGTTGATGACGATACCCTGTCCCTCACCGAGGATACGCGGGATATTCTCATCGAAACCACCGCCCGTGATATGCGCCACGCCGTGTACATCCAATTGGTGTATCACATCGAGCACCTGCTTCACATAAATCTGTGTCGGGGTGAGCAACACCTCGCCGAGCGTCTTGTCTGCGCTCAATTCGGGATATACGCGGCGCAAGTCGAGTCCTGCGTCTGCCACAATCTTACGTACAAGACTGAATCCGTTGGAGTGTACGCCCGTAGAGGGAATACCCACCAACACATCGCCTGCTTTTACCTTGCTGCCGTCGATGAGTTTCGATTTCTCCACTACGCCGGTGGTGTAGCCGGCGATGTCGTACTCGCCATTGCCGTACATACCCGGCATTTCGGCGGTTTCACCTCCGACCAGCGCGCAACCTGCTTGGCGGCAGCCCTCTGCCACACCAGCCACGATAGCCTCCACTTTGGCGGGGATATTATGCCCGATAGCCACATAATCGAGGAAGATAAGTGGCTCTGCACCCTGTGCCAACACATCGTTGACACACATCGCCACGGCGTCGATACCGATGGTGTCGTGCTTGTCTAACTCGAAAGCGAGTTTCAGTTTCGTCCCCACACCGTCTGTACCCGAAACGAGTACCGGTTCTTTGATGTTGAGCGCACTCAGGTCGAACATACCTCCGAATGAGCCGATACCGCCCATCGAACCTTTTCGGGCAGTAGATTTCACATGCGATTTGATACGGCTTACTACCTCGTATCCTGCTTCGAGGTTCACGCCGGCTGCTTCATAATGTTGTGCCATTATTGATGGTTTATTAGTTTATGCGTTTATCAGTTTATGCGTTTTGTCCTGCTATCCTCAGGGTATCCACAGGGAAACCACAGGGAAAATACAGCGGTTATTTCTTGCGGAAATAACGCACAGCATTGTCGAACAAGGTCTGGCGTTTCTGTCCGCTGATATTCTTGAAAACATTGTCCTCGCATCGCTCAGAGTGCGCCATCTTACCCAATATCTGTCCGTTTGGCGAGATGATTCCCTCGATAGCATAGTAAGAACCGTTGGGGTTTGCCGGCGACTGCATGGTCGGTTGCAAGGTAACGGGGTCGGCATAACGGAACGCCACTTGCCCATTGCGGAACAACTCGGCTGCCAACGCCTCCGACACTACAAACTTACCCTCGCCATGACTGACGGCTATCGTGTGTGCGTCGCCCTGTTGCATATTGCTCAACCAAGGGCTGTTGGTGGAAGCGACGACGGTCGTCACCATTTGCGATACGTGGCGATTGATGTCGTTGCGGAAGAGGGTCGGCGACTGCGTGGTAACGCTGCCTGTCTTGCCATAGGGGAGCAGACCACTCTTGATAAGTGCCTGGAAACCATTGCATATACCCAAAATAAGTCCGCCGCGTGCGATAAGCGACTCTATGGCCGCCGACACCTTTATATTATTGATAACCGAGGCGATGAACTTGCCACTTCCGTCCGGCTCATCACCTGCCGAGAAACCACCCACGAACATCAATATATGTGCGCGATTGATATGCTCTACCATCTCGTCGATGGAGGCGAGTACATCTGCTCCCGTCAGGTTGCGGAAGACGGTGGTCTCCACCACAGCCCCCGCGTTGCGCCATGCTTTGGCACTATCGTAGTCGCAGTTGGTACCCGGGAAGACGGGAATATACACCGTCGGATGTTCCACCGCCTCGCCCGCATACACCAACGGTGCCCTCTTGGGTGCCTGAGCCTCTACGCCCGCAGGCAGCAGGGCTTGATGTTTCGCCGGCACGGCAGCGGGATAGACCCGTGTATAAGGTGCGCAACAAGCCTCGTGCAAATGCTCACGCGACATGGCTTCGCCGTTGATAGTCAGCATACTACCCTCTACAACATGTCCCAACAGGATAGCATTTTCCATATCCAGCGGGCAGGTTGCTTCCACAAGGATAGAGCCATATTGGTAGTCGAAGAGTTCGTTCTCATCTATCTGTATCTCAACGCCGAGGGCATTACCGAACGACATTTTTGCGACAGCCTCTGCCACACCTCCGAAGCCAATGGCGTATGCTGCACAAATTTTCCCCGCAGCAATCGCCTCGGTCGTGGCTTTCCAGTTGGCAGTCAGACACGGAACAGAGGGCATATAATTGCTCTCGGGGGTATGTTTGATGAGATAAAGTGCGTGTCCTGCCTGTTTCAACTCCGGCGAGATGACACGGTCCGCGCCCATGGTGGTGATACCGAACGCAATCAGCGTAGGCGGCACCGAGATATGCTCAAACGTACCCGACATAGAGTCTTTTCCCCCGATAGACGGCAAGCCGAGCAAGACCTGCATTTTCAATGCTCCCAGCAATGCCGAGAGGGGTTTTCCATAGGTGTGCGAGTCATGGGTCATACGCTCAAAATACTCCTGATAGGAGAAACGCATACGACTATAGTCCGCGCCTGCTGCCACCACTTTTGTGCATGCCTCGACTACGGCGTATGCTGCACCGTGGTACGGGCTCCACTCTGAGATGAACGGGTTGTAACCAAACGCCATAATCGATGCCGTGTTGGTATATCCATCGGTAGGCAGTTTCTGTACCGACACTTGGGTCTCGGTCTGTTGCAGGCGTCCGCCAAAAGGCATCAAGACCGTGCTACGACCAATCGTGGCATCAAACTCCTCAATCAGTCCCTTTTGCGAAGTTACGTTGGGGTCTGCCAAGGCGTTCTCCATACGTGCGGTGAGGGTCTCGCCCGCTATCTCGCGACGGAAAGGATTGCGCTGCTCCACTGCGCCGATAGTGGCGTCGGCATAGTGTTTTGCGCCTGCGCTGTCGATGAACTCGCGTGTCAAGTCCGCCACTATCTCACCCTTGTAGTATTGGCGCATACGTCCTGTGGCAGTCACGTCCGCCACGTAGGTGACCTCTATATTGTCCTGCCGGCACAGGCGTTCCATCGCCTCGCGGTCTTTGGCTTCCACCACCACCGCCATACGCTCCTGGCTCTCGGATATAGCCAGTTCGGTCGGGTTCAAGCCTGCATATTTGGTCGGCACACGGTCGAGATAGATATCCAACCCGTCCGCCAACTCACCGATAGCCACGCTCACGCCGCCGGCACCGAAGTCATTCGATTTCTTGATGAGTCGGGTAGCCTCCGGACGGCGCATCAGTCGTTGCAGTTTGCGTTCCTCCGGTGCGTTTCCTTTCTGCACCTCGGAGCCACACGATTCGAGCGAAGCCTCGGTATGCTCTTTGCTACTACCCGTGGCACCACCTATACCGTCGCGCCCTGTGCGTCCGCCGAGCAACAGGATGACATCTCCCGCAGCAGGGGACTCACGACGCACAGCGTCAGCACGCACTGCCCCCACCACAGCACCTACCTCCAAGCGTTTTGCCACATAGGCGGGGTGGTAAATCTCACGCACATGGGTAGTAGCCAGACCTATCTGATTACCATAGGACGAGTAGCCGGCCGCCGCCTTGCGGGAGATAATCTGTTGTGGCAGTTTGCCCGCCATGGTCTCTGATACAGGCTTGTAGATGTCGCCTGCACCGGTTACGCGCATAGCCTGATAGACATACGCGCGACCCGACAACGGGTCTCGTATTGCCCCACCGAGACAGGTACTTGCGCCACCAAAAGGCTCAATCTCCGTGGGGTGGTTGTGTGTCTCGTTCTTAAACTGAAGGAGCCATTTCTCGGTTTTGCCATCAACATCCACGTCAATGAAAACCGAACAAGCGTTGTTCTCTTCACTCTGCTCCATATCGTCAAGCAAGCCCTTGCTACGCAAATAGCGTGCGCCGATAGTGGCTAACTCCATGAGGCACAGATGTTTATGAGTACGACCGAGTTCAGTGCGAATATCGTGGAACATACCCAGTGTACTCTCTATCTCGTCGTGAACAAAGGACTCATCTATCTTGATAGTCTCCAACACGGTTGTGAACGTGGTGTGTCGGCAGTGGTCAGACCAATAGGTGTCGAGGATACGCAATTCGGTCTCTGTGGGGTTGCGTTGCTCTTTGGTGAAATAGCGCAACACCTCACGCAAGTCGTCGGCGTTCATCGCCAGCCCCCATTGCTTGCAGAACAGTGCCAAGTCCTCCTCTTTGAGGTTGAGGAAACCGTCTAACTGTGCCAACGGTTTGACGTCGGTGTGTTGTATCTGCTCCAACTGCGAGAGGTCTTTCTCGCGCGACTCCACCGCGTTGATGTAGTAGTGGCGGATACGTGCGAGGTCCGCGTCGTTCACGGTGTCGTCGAAGATGAGCAGGCGTGCGCTGCGTATCTCGATGTCCACATTCGGGTCGATGAGATGCACACAATCCACTGCCGACGAAGCGCGTTGGTCGAACTGACCGGGTATGTACTCCACAGCCAAGCAGCGTTTTCCTGTGAGGTCGCAAGTATCTGATACTATGTCAGTTACCACCTCTCCGAAGACGCTGTAACGACTCTGCTCAAGCAGTTCGGGAGTGAACCCGAACAAGTCATAGACATTAATGTAGCGCAATTGCGCGATATGGAGTTGCAAGTTTTCGTTCAACTCCTGTCGCAGACTCTCCGCCTCCACACGAAAGGCTTCACGCTTCTCTACATATATACGATAATTTGCCATGTTGTTGGTTTTATCTGTTTTCTTTGGGGCGGATATGCACCATTTGGAACATTATCATTGCCCGTACATTTGTTATAGGATAGTTATAGGTTGCTTATCCCTTGCTCATCCCTTGCTATTTGACGCGATTGGAATTATGGAACATTCCTTAAATAGTTGCGCTCAGTACTTTCTCGGTTTGCTTGCGACGGAAATCCTCCAATCGGGCAAGCAGGTCGGCATCGTTGAGTGCAAGCATCTGGATAGCCAGCAAGGCTGCGTTCTTCGCACCGTTGATAGCCACGCATGCCACCGGAATACCACTCGGCATCTGCACCATGCTCAACAGGCTGTCAAGTCCGTCGAGGGTCTTGGAACGTACCGGCACACCGATGACAGGGAGGGTGGTCAGACCGGCGATGACACCTGCGAGGTGGGCGGCTCCGCCTGCACCGGCAATGATGACGCTCAGTCCGCGCTCGCGTGCGCTCTCTGTCCACTCCATAAGTGCGTGCGGCGCACGGTGAGCACTGATAACGCGCTTATCTACCTCAATACCAAACTCTTCCAAGGTTTGGATAGCGGGCATCATCACGTCCAAATCGGACGTACTGCCCATAATTACTCCTACTTTCATTATTGTTTATTGGTTTAGAAGTTGATGAGTTTAGCAGTTAAGGAGAAGTTGAAACGGTTAAGAAGTTCCCCGCTCTGCCCTCATAATTCATAATTCATAATTACCTCTTATTCCCACTCGATAGTTGCGGGTGGTTTGGAGGAGATGTCGTAGCATACGCGATTGACGCCTTGCACCTTGTTGATAATCTCGTTGCTCACCTTTGCCAAGACCTCGTACGGGATATGTGCCCAGTCGGCAGTCATGGCGTCGGAGGATGTTACGGCACGGAGTGCCACCGGATTCTCATAGGTGCGCTCATCGCCCATCACACCTACCGAGCGCACCTCGCTCAGGAGGATTGCGCCCGCCTGCCAAATCTCATCGTAGAGACCTGCCTCGCGGAGGTTGCGAATGAAGATATCGTCGGCGTCTTGCAGAATACGCACTTTCTCGCGCGTGATGTCGCCCAGAATACGCACCGCCAGCCCCGGTCCGGGGAACGGATGGCGTGTGATGAGATGTTCGGGCATACCCATGGAACGACCTACACGACGTACCTCGTCCTTGAAAAGCCATTTGAGCGGCTCGCAGAGTTGCAGGTGCATTTCCTCGGGCAGACCACCCACGTTGTGGTGGCTCTTGATGACCTTGCCCGTAATGTTCAGACTCTCAATGCGGTCGGGGTAGATAGTGCCCTGCGCGAGCCACTTGGCATCGGTGATTTTCTTCGCCTCGGCGTTGAATACCTCCACAAAGTCGCGGCCGATAATCTTGCGTTTGCGCTCCGGCTCTTTCACTCCCGCGAGGTCGGCGAGGAATTTCTCGCTTGCGTCCACGCCGATGACGTTGAGTCCGAGACACTCATAGTCGCGCATGACATCGTGGAACTCGTTTTTGCGGAGCATACCATGGTCCACAAAAATACACGTGAGTTGGTCGCCAATCGCCTTGTTGAGCAATACGGCTACCACCGACGAGTCCACCCCGCCCGACAGACCGAGTATCACACGGTCGGTGCCAATCTGCGCTTTGAGTTCGCGCACTGTGCTATCCACAAAAGCGTCCGCGCTCCATTCCTGCTTGCTACCGCATACGTCCACCACGAAATTTCGCAGCAAGAGAGTCCCCTGCAAAGAGTGGAACACCTCGGGATGGAACTGTGTGCCGAAGATAGGTGCGTTGGCATTGCCCTCCGGCGCAGGAAGATAGTAAGCAGCGTTTTTGACGGTCTCGGTAGAAGCCACCACCTCTGCTCCCTCCGGAACACGGGTGATACTGTCGCCATGCGACATCCATACCTGCGAGTTGTCGTCAAAACCACGGAAAAGCGGACACTCCTTATTTATATACAGGAGATTCTGGCGTCCGTACTCACGCGTGCCTGCGCTCTCCACTTTGCCGCCATAGATGTGACTCATGTATTGTGCGCCATAACAGATGCCTAAGATAGGCAGACGTCCGCGGATATGCGACAAGTCCACGTGAAAAGCGTCCTCCGCATAGACACTCAATGGTGAGCCCGACAAGATGACACCAATCACATCGGAGTCGTCTTCGGGATATTTGTTGTAGGGCAGTATCTCGCAAAACGTATCCAGTTCGCGTACACGGCGACCGATGAGTTGCGTAGTCTGGCTACCAAAGTCTAATATAATGATTTTCTGCATATTATGCTATTCTTACAGTCCCTCTTGGAGGGGGATTAGGAAAAGATTATTCGCCTCTGGAGTAGTTGGGCGTCTCTGCCGTGATGGTTACATTGTGGGGGTGGCTCTCCGTAACGCCGGCGGCAGTGATACGCACAAACTTCGCCTGACGGAGTTCCTCTAAGTTGTGTGCGCCCACATAGCCCATGCCCGAGCGCAAGCCACCGAGGAGTTGATAGATAGTTTCGCAGACATTGCCCTTATATGGCACACGACCGACGATACCTTCCGGAACCAATTTGGAGATGTTCTTCTCGCCACCTTGGAAATAACGGTCGGCGGAACCGGCCTTCATAGCGTCGATAGAACCCATACCACGGTAGGACTTGAACTTACGACCGTTGTAGATAATTGTGTCGCCAGGAGCCTCTTCTGTGCCGGCAAACATAGAGCCGCACATCACACAGTTGCCACCGGCAGCCAATGCTTTGACGATGTCGCCCGAATAGCGCAAACCACCGTCGGCAATGACGGGAACGCCTGTTCCGGCAACGGCTGTGGAGCAATCATAGATAGCAGAGAGTTGGGGAACACCCACGCCCGCAATGATACGCGTGGTGCAGATAGAACCCGGACCGATACCCACCTTGATACCATCGGCACCATTCTCCACCAGATATTTTGCCGCCTCGGCTGTAGCGATATTGCCTACCACCACATCAAGGTCCGGGTATTTGGTTTTGATAGTGCGCAATGCGCCCACGATATTCTTGGAGTGTCCGTGTGCAGAATCCAACACGATGGCGTCCACGCCCTCGGCAACGAGAGCATCCACACGGTCCATAAAATCGGCTGTGATACCCACACCTGCGGCACAACGGAGACGACCATTGGCGTCCTTGCAAGCGTTGGGGAAATCTTTGAGTTTGGTGATGTCTTTGTAGGTAACGAGTCCGCGCAGATGTCCCTCTTTGTCCACTACAGGGAGTTTCTCTACACGGTGCGCCTGCAATGCCTGCATGACCACATCGGTAGAAGTGGATTCGATGGTGATGAGGTTGTCTTTGGTCATCACTTCCTCGATACGACGGGACATGTTCTGCTCAAAACGCAGGTCGCGGTTGGTAACAATTCCCACCAAAAAATTGTCCTTGTCCACCACAGGAATACCTCCGATATGGTTTTCGTGCATCATCCGGAGCGCGTCACCCACCGTCTTATCGCCCGTGATAGTGATAGGGTCTGAGATTAGTCCGTTCTCCGAACGCTTCACACGACGCACCTCCGCCGCCTGTTGCGCGATGGGCATATTCTTGTGGATGACTCCGATACCTCCCTCGCGTGCGACGGCAATCGCCATGGTGGACTCGGTTACGGTATCCATAGCCGCTGAAACCACGGGGATATTCAGCGAGATGTGGCGCGAGAATTGACCACAGAGAGACACCTCGCGAGGCAATACCTCACTATAGGCAGGCACGAGAAGGACATCATCAAATGTGAGACCTTCTTGAAGAACTCTATCAGTTAGCAAAGACATATTTATGTAAGTTTATTTGTTTATTCGTTAATTAGTTTACTGTTTATCAGGCAGTTGTGTGGTTATCCGTTATTCGGAACACGCTCGGCGTCCTATCCGGAAACGGCGCACCCCCGTCCTATCCCCGACCCTATCAAATAAGGTGGTCGCAGTAGAAACAACGTGTGTTGCCCTCGGCGTCGATGTACACTTGGTGTGGCACAGGTTCTGTGGTAACGATACAGCGGTCGTTGTGGCACAAAGTGTCAGAGAGGTGTGTCTCGGGGTGCGGCAGTTGTTCGCCATTCCACTGCAATAACGTGTAAATCAGCGACATACGCACATACTTACCATTCTCCACCTGGCGAAAATAAGCGGCACGCGGATCGCTATCCACCTCAACGGTAATCTCGTTCACGCGGGGTAGCGGGTGCAACACAATCATATCCGGCTTGGCGAGTGCCATCTTCGCCGTATCGAGGATAAAAGAGTCTTTCAGTCGCTCATATTCGTCCAAGTCGGCGAAACGCTCCTGCTGCACGCGGGTCATATACAACACGTCCACCATCGGCATTGCCTCTTCGAGGGTATGCACCTCGGTGTAGTTGTCGCCCAACTCGGCTTTCATATAGTCCGGCAGGCATAGTTCTTGGGGCGAGATAAGCACGAAATGTGTTCCCTCGTAGCGGCGCATCGCCTTGATGAGCGAATGGACGGTACGACCGTACTTGAGGTCGCCGCACAGACCGATAGTCAGGTGGTCGAAACGACCGAGTTCGCGACGGATAGTAAGCAAGTCGGTCATCGTTTGCGTGGGATGAGAGTGTCCGCCGTCGCCTGCGTTGATGACAGGGATACGACTGAACTCGCTTGCCACACGCGGGGCACCCTCTTTGTAGTGGCGCATGGCGATGATGTCGGCAAACGACGAGATGACGCGCACGGTGTCCGCCACGGTCTCACCTTTGCTCACCGAACTTGACTTGGCGTCGGAGAAACCCAATACGTTACCGCCAAGTTCCATCATAGCGGCAGTGAAACTGAGTCGGGTACGGGTACTCGGCTCGTAGAAGAGTGTTGCTAATTTCTTGCCGCGACAAGAATCGGCATATTGGGCGGGGTTGGCAATGATGTCCAACGCACGATTGATAATGCTATCAATCTCCGTCGTTGTCAAATCGGTCGGGTCTAAAAGATGACGCATATTGTTATAAACTATTAAAGTCCAATGTATATCTTTTCCATAGAAAAGTCAGGTGGATGTCAGGAGGATGTCAGGAGAATAGCAGTTTTTTACCCTGCATATAAATTGTTAATTTTTCATCCAACTCTCGTCGCTCGGGTTGTTGCGGAATTGAATCAGACGTGCCTTGTCTTCATCTTTGATATAGCCCTCTTGTGCTGCTACTTCCACCAAGGTGTCGAGACAGGAGAGGCTATGGTTCTCCACATGTGCCTCTGCCAGACGGTCAAGCCCTTTTTGCATACCGTAGGTGAAGATAGACACCACGCCCAACACATCGGCACCTGCCTCGCGAAGCACATTTACCACCTCGATACAACTGCCGGCGGTGGAAATCAAATCCTCCACCACTACCACTTTCTGTCCGGGAAGCAGACGCCCCTCTATCTGGTTTTGGCGACCATGGTCTTTGGCACCCGAGCGTACATAGCCCATCGGCAGATTGAGTTTGGTGGCTGTGATGGCAGCGTGCGCAATACCCGCCGTAGATGTACCCATAAGTACCTCTGCTTCAGGGTAATAAGCGCGGATTGTTTCTGCCAGACCATTCTCCACATCTTCGCGCACGGCGCAGTCGGAGAGGGTCAGACGGTTGTCGCAATAGATAGGACTTTTGATACCGCTCGCCCATGTAAACGGTTCGTCGGGGCGCAAAAACACCGCTTGTATCTTCAGCAAGTCTTTGGCTATTTGTTCATTCAGTTTCATATAATTCCTAATTTTCTATTCATATTTATGATTAGCCGAGGAACTCACGGCAGCAGCGACAATAGGCTGCAACGGGGTCTTCGGCAGCAGTGATGGGACGGCCGACAACGATATAGTCGGAACCAATCTCTTTGGCGCGCTCCGGAGTGGTGATACGCACTTGGTCGCCCGCCTGTCCGTCAGCGAAACGGATACCCGGCGTAACGGTCAGGAAATCAGCACCGCACGCACCTTTGACCATGCCTGCCTCCAACGGCGAGCAGACAACGCCGTCCAAACCGGCGTCTTTGGCACACTGCGCATAGTGGACCACCACATCGCCAATCTTACCCTCTATCAGCAAGTCGTCGTGCATACGCTCCTCGCTGGTGGAAGTCAGTTGCGTAACGGCCAGCAAGATAGGGCGTGTACCGTCGGGGCGTGTCAGCCCTTCTATGGCAGCACTCATCATCTCCTTGGTGCCTGCAGCGTGCAGATTGACCATATCCACATCCAAGCGCGTGAGGACCGCCATGGCTTTTTTCACGGTGTTGGGGATGTCGTGGAGTTTGAGGTCAAGGAAAATCTTATGCCCGCGCGCTTTGATTTCGCGCACGATGGCAGGACCCTCCGCATAGTACAACTCCATACCTATTTTTACAAAAGGTTTTTCCTCTGTGAACTTGTCCAAGAAAGCATACGTAGCCTCTGCCGAAGCAAAATCACAGGCTATGATTACATCTCTATTCATATCTTTGTTTTACAATTTGACGATTAACGATTCACACACGCACCGATGATGTCCGCTATGTTGTTGATTTTCAACTCTTTCATCAACTCAGGCAGGGCGTCGATGATGTCTTTGCACACGGTGGGATTGACCAAGTTGGCAGCACCTATCTCCACTGCTGTGGCACCCGCCATCATCATCTCTATCACATCTTCCGCACGGCTCACACCGCCACAGCCGATGATAGGAATATGGCACGCTTGCGCCACCTGATTCACCATGCGAAGTGCCACGGGGAAAATTCCGTTGCCCGAATAGCCGCCATAGCGGTTTGCCAACACAGGACGGCGACGGCGAATATCAATACGCATGCCCAACATGGTGTTGATGAGGCAGAGTCCGTCGGCTCCCGCGTCTTCGCACGCACGCGCAATCGACACAATATCAGTTACATTGGGCGAAAGTTTCATATAGACGGGCTTGGTCGTTACCGCTTTGACCGCACGCGTAACCTCCGCCGCAGCCTCCGCACTTGTACCAAACGCCATACCCCCATTATGCACATTGGGGCAACTGATATTCACCTCAAGAATTGCCGCGTCGGTCTCCTTATCTATACGCGCGCACGTGTAGGCGTAGTCGTCTATCGAGAAACCGCTGATGTTGGCAACAATAGGACCACTGTATATCTTTCGCAGCGCGGGTAACTCACTGACAATCACCTCATCTACGCCCGGATTTTGCAAGCCGACAGCGTTAATCATACCATAGTTGCCACACTCAGCGATACGCGGCAGAGGATTGCCGTAGCGCGCCTCGCGGGTGGTTCCTTTGCAAGAGATAGCACCGAGGACATTCAGGTCGTAGCACTCGCTCAATTCCTGTCCGAAACCGCACGTGCCACTGGCTGGAATGACAGGGTTCTTCAACTCCACCCCCGAAAGCGATATATTCAGTCTGTTGTTCATTCTTTTAGTTGATTGGTTTATCGGTTGATAAGTTGATGAGTGGTTAAAAACGTTGATAGGTTGAAATGGTTAAACGCGTAAACTTATAAACACATAAACTCATTAACTTATAAACTTAATTCCGCAGCGCGGAACACCGGTCCTTCTTTGCAGACACGTTTGATACCATTTTTGGTTTCTATACTGCAACCGACGCAGATACCGAAACCACAGCCCATTCGTTCCTCCATACTCACCTCGCCACGAGTGCCCGCAACCCTGACCAACGCGCGAAGCATAGGCAGAGGTCCGCAAGCATAGTAGTAGCAAGCCCCCTCCGACTTCTCTTCTGCGGGAAGAACATCCGTTACAAAACCTTTCGTTCCGTAAGAACCGTCGGCAGTAGTTACTTTCACCTCGCACCCTAATTGGCGGAACTCGTCCTCATAAAACACCTCGTCGCGGGTATTGAAACCCAACACCACACGCACCGTTTTACCTTGTGCGCGGAGTTGCTTGGCAAGCAAATAGAGAGGCGGCACTCCTACTCCGCCCCCGACCAGCAGAGGCCTGTCGCCGGCTTTTTCGAGGTCGTACCCGTTGCCCAAACCCGTCAGCACATTCAGCGTCGCACCCTCTTGAAGCAACGACATCTTGCGCGTACCTTCACCCACCACCTTATATATAATAGTGAGCACATCCCTTTCCACATCGCAGACCGAGATGGGGCGGCGCAAGTACTGCTCCGGCACGGCAATATCCACAAACTGACCTGCACGAATGTTGTCGGTCGCTCCACGAAGTCGCATTTTGTACACGCGAGTTGCAATAGGTTCATTGGAGATTAGGACAAAAACGGCAGTTTGCATATTGTTGATTATTAAGAAATTACTTATCTGTTGTTTCTTTGAAAACCACTTTCCCGTTGTAGATGGTTTCGGTGCAACGTCCATAGACCTGCCAACCGGCAAAGGGAGTGGAATGACCTTTTGAAATAAACTTGCGCGGGTCGATTTCGTAGGGTGTCTCCACCTCAAACGTCGCCCACGAAGTGCCTATCGGAAGCCCCATTATCTCACGGGCGCGGGTGGACATCAGTTCCACCAACCTATCCAACGTAATGAAACCCGTGCGGACCAAGTAGGTGTACATCAACGGGAAAGCACATTCTATACCCACGATACCAAATGCGCTATGCTCCAAGCCGCGACTTTTCTCCTCATCGGTATGGGGCGCGTGGTCGGTGGCAATCACATCTATCGTGCCGTCCTGAATACCCGCAAGCAATGCCATCTGGTCGTCCACACCTCGCAAAGGCGGGTTCATCTTCCAGCACCCGTCCTCGCCCATGCACCGTTCATTCAGAAGCAGATAGTGCGGAGCGGTCTCGCAGGTTACTTTCACCCCGCGCGCTTTCGCCTCGCGAATAAGTTGCACGCTCTCTTTGGTGGAGATATGGCAGATATGCAGACGACACCCTGTCTCCTCGCTCAATCGGATATTGCGTTCCACTTCGCGCCACTCGCTCTCGGAGCAGATACCGCGATGTCCGTGCGTACGCGCATACGCGCCTGCGTGCATATATCCATTGTGTAGCAGACTGTTCACCTCGCAATGCTCCACGATGATACTCCCCGCCTCGGCACACTGCTCCATAGCGCGGCGCATTAGGTCCTCGCTCTGCACACCGCAACCGTCGTCCGAGAAGCCGGGCACCAACGGAGCCAACTCCTTTATATTAACAAGTTCACCCTCGCCTTTACGGTCGAGGGTGATAGTCGCATAGGGGTGCACGCCAATAAGGCTATTGCGGGCAATAATCCCTTTTTGAATGTTCAAGTTGTCAATACTGTCGGGAGCAGGATTGAGGTTGGGCATGGTAAATACATCGGAGTAGCCGGAACACATAGCGGCAGAACTGCCACTCAGGATTGTTTCCTTCTGAGAAAAACCCGGCTCTCGGAAATGCACATGCATATCCACCAAAGCAGGAATACGAATAAAACCGGACAGACTCATACCGAATGATTAGTAACGTTAATACTCCGTTGCCGGAGCAGTATCAGAAATCGAGTGCAAAGGTACTGCTTTTTTTCGGATTATGCAACCAAAAACAGCACAATAATTCTTCATTAATCTCCGTTAATCCGATGTTAATGGCTCATTTGCATAACATTAATCAAAATGAGGACATATAATTATCCGTATAATTAAGTTTTAGCACACAAATGCACATATCTTTTAAGACAAAAATTACCCCAAATTAACCAAACACATATTAAGTGGAGAAAAAACAGGTACAAAAAAATCTCCCGCCTGAAATCATCAAGCGGGAGAGAACATTATATAGCGCGTTGCACTAATTACGCATTATTACAATTGTACACCTTGTGCGTTATAACGAACACCGTCTTTCACAATTACCAACTGACCATTGATAATCATCTTTTGTGCTTTCTCGGCTACGACAGCATTGTCAATAGCGGTAGAAGGACCCGACTGGGGAACCCAAACCTCTGCACTCATCAAATAATCCACTGCGTTGCTCAACAGAGTCTCTGCCTCTGCGGTCAAGTCTGCATATTGTCCGTTAAGCAAACTAATCAACAGATATTTGGCTGTACCCTCTGCTCCGACACGTGCTGCAGTGGGAAGTTCATGAATAGCCGCACCACCGGCTACATTTGCCAAGACATACCCCTCTTTGCCTTCTGTAAAAGATACTACAGGTTGGATATTCTTATTAGTTTTGGTATTGTAGATTGTAATACTGTCATTCAGACCAGCAAACAACGGGTGTGAAGCAATGTTGGTGTATTTAGCGTTGACTCTAACGCCTTGTTGGTCATTACCATTAGCAGCGACACCCCAGCCCCAACGTCCTTCGGGATAGAAATACGATTTCGTATTCAAGACCGGAACATTTGCAGTTGCCAAAGCACTCAACTCGCCGCTTGCAGCATCCTTACCCGTCAAAGACTCATGCAGTACAACCAAATCATATCCACTGAAATCGGTGTTTGTACCATTCTTGCGTGCATCGACATAGAAACCTTTGGCAGCAACAACGGCATACATCTTGTCTCCCTCTGTGCTTGCTGCGGTCAGATAGAGAACATCTTTTACGGCTTTGGTAACCGTGATAGTATAAGTAGCAGTAGATTTATCTTGAGCGGTAACTACTATAGCAAGGGGAGTAGTGAAATTTTGTGTGCTACCCGACTCAATACTTGCAGTTGCGCTCTCCGATACCTCGAAATTAACAACCAAAGCCGTCAAATCTGCACTCTTGGAAACCAACAAACTACCTGCATTCTCGCTGATAACCACAGCCTTACCACCAACAGTTACATTAAGCAGTTCTTTCTCACTCGAAGCGGTTTGAGCAGCGGTAAAGTTGATTGTATAAGTCTTTGTAGTTGTAGCATCTTCTGCAGTTACGAGAATAGTCGTTGCACCGGGGATAGATGTAGCAGGCGTAACGACTGCATTGGCTTTTTTCGATGTAGCCACAGCAGCAACAGTCGGAACGGTGGTTGTGCCAAAAGGCAATTCTACATTATACGTTTCCGTAGCAGGGTCAAAACCCTTCAATACCTCACCATTGATAGTGATAGATTTCAAAGTAGCATTGTCTGCAGCAATTGGTGCTGCAACAAATGCCACCTCATATACATCCGATTTTCCATTTGAAGAACCTTTAGACCCTGTGCTATTATTATAGATAACAATAACATACTCTTTTGCAGCATCCAAATTTTCTATTTTAATTGCACCTGCGGTATTGCTTTCCATACTTGCCGAAACCTCTGCAACTGCAGCCATTCCATCTTGAGTATATTCATACGCATCCAAATATACTGTTCTTTTTCCGTTACTTCCAGACTTTACATAAGCCATTGCTGCAACACAATTTTTGACACGATAAGAATATACCTGCTCCATGTTAGTTGCCGCACATCTGCTTTTGTCAACAATTCCATATTCGGCACTCCCTTGAAATGGATAGACCTTTTCCCAACTTCGCTCAGAACTCCCTCCTGTCGTTACAGACATCCAGTTCTGGTTATCCACAGAGCTATAAGCATTATATGCATGCATAACCAACGTATCCTCACTCAAAATGAAATAGGGTGTAGTAACCTTTCCTGCCCATCCGTCAGAAGAAACATTAGGGAGTGTTAACACTTCAGCCGGAACTGAGATATTAGCCGGCTTCTCAGCCATCACACTCCCTGCCAAAATGGCGGCAAGGGCGAGTGTAAAGAGTTTGATTTTTTTCATGATGTTTAATTTTGATATTAAGTAAATAAAATTGAGTTAGCAGATTGCTATGTTGCATACCATCGGCACAAACAACACAACATGTTCGTTTTTAAGAACGGTGCAAAAGTATGGCTTTTTATTGAATAGAGTGTGTTACTTATTGTTTTTTGTTGTGTAAAAATTGACAAAACGCAAAACTTTACACGTACTGCACACTTTATAGGGGCTGCAAAGACTCGCCCCCTTGAAAGTGAAGAAAAATCAGAACTCCACAGTGAGATACCGAAAAGTTGGCATAGTTATCGTGAAAAAGCGATAAAAGAATCGGC
>SAMEA104315427__coassemble_585_pt1 | contig 30942 bp, 33 predicted proteins | sample SAMEA104315427__metabat2_high_PE_027 | metagenome-assembled genome bin SAMEA104315427 (sample SAMEA104315427) | gut metagenome | biome: Monkey gut; feature: monkey-associated habitat; material: faeces | place: China | collected 2013
ATATAACCGTCAGACGTGTTTTCTTTTGTACAAGAAGGGATTTCCGTGGATTGTCCTCCGGAAAAAAATCTGATAGTGCGTTGCTATCAGCAAATGCGTGCCCGCTATCCGCAGATAGGAAATGTAAAGATACGTTTTCGGAAACACATCCCATTCGGTGCCGGACTTGGCGGAGGTAGTAGCGATGCAGCCCATACGGCATTGGCTCTCAACGAGTTGTATCGGTTAGGATTGAGCCAATCGGCATTGGCCCAAGAGGTAAGTTCCCTCGGTGCGGATTGTCCGTTTTTTATATACAACACACCCTGTTATGCGGAAGGTATCGGGGAGCAAATAACACCTACGAATTTCTCCTTACACGGTATGCGCTTAGTGTTATACAAGCCCGATTTCGGGGTATCAACACGCGAAGCGTACACGGGCATCACACTACACCCCGAACACTCCGGCGAGATGCTGCAGGCATTGCTTTCCGGCAAGTCTATAAAGGATATACGTGATGTATTGGTGAATGATTTTGAACAGACGATTTTTCCGCTCTATCCCGAAATAGCCCGCCTGAAAAAACAACTATTGGCAGCGGGAGCCGTTTACGCATCCATGTCCGGTTCCGGTTCAACCGTATTCGGGCTATTTGATTCCGAAAAATCAGTGATTATCCCTGCTAATCCTTTGATAGATACAATATTATGACAAAAGAAGATTTACGCATCATCTATATGGGTACGCCCGAGTTTGCCGTAGAAAGCCTGCGAGCATTGGTGGAAGGCGGTTACAACGTAGTGGCTGTGGTAACTATGCCTGACAAACCGGCAGGACGAGGACACCAGATTCAATACTCCGCAGTAAAACAATATGCATTAGAGGCCGGCTTGCCCATCCTACAACCCGAGAAACTGAAAGACCCGTCATTTTTAGAGCAACTGAAATCATACCACGCAGATTTACAAATAGTTGTTGCATTTCGGATGCTTCCTGAGGTAGTATGGGCAATGCCACGTTTAGGTACATTTAACCTACATGCGGCTCTTCTTCCCCAATACCGCGGAGCGGCTCCGTTGAATTGGGCAGTTATCAATGGCGATAAAGAAACGGGGGCTACTACTTTTATGCTCAAACATGAGATTGATACAGGCAACATCATCCTACAAGAACGCATGCCGATTGGCGATGACGAGAATGTAGGTAGCGTACACGACCGACTGATGGTCTTGGGCAAAGATTTGGTGCTGAAGACGGTGGATTTGATTATTGATAGCGAGAACCGCGGTATTGCCGTCCCCACTACCCCACAAATAGAAACAGCGGATTTGCGTCCAGCACCGAAGATATTCAAAGAAACGTGCGAAATAGACTTCGGCAAGACCGTGAAGGAAATACATAATTTTGTGCGTGGCTTAAGCCCCTACCCTGCCGCTTGGTGCAACCTGACTATTCACGGGAAAAAGTATATGAACGTGAAAGTATATCGTGTAGAGCCATGCGACAGTATGAACGATAAAGAGATAGTTGTTCCTTGCACAGACGGCTATGTACGTATATTAGAATTACAACTACCCGGAAAAAAACGTATGGACGCCCATGCCCTATTGAACGGACTAAAATAAAGGACAATGGTGGATTATCGCACACTGATAGACAAATACTACGCCACTTCGCCGGAACTGCAAAATATACTATTGGCACATAGTATGCAAGTGCGCGATCGTGCACTAAAGATAGTGGATGCACATCCCGAATGGACGGAAAGCGGAGAAGTGGACAGAGATTTTGTGGAAGAGGCTGCTATGCTGCATGATATAGGCATCATCTATTGTAACGCCCCCAAGATATTTTGTGTTGGCACACACGCCTATATAGAGCACGGGTATTTGGGAGCAGAACTGCTTAGGAAAGAGGGATTGCCCAAGCATGCCCTGGTAGCAGAACGCCATACGGGTACGGGTATAACCATGGATCAAGTAATCCGTGAACACTTACCCATTCCTATTCGCGATTATTGTCCTATATCGTTAGAGGAAAAGATAGTGTGTTATGCCGACAAATTCTATTCAAAGGGGCATATCGGAGACACCGTAGATATAAAAAAAATACGCCAGCAAATATGGAAATACGGCCACGATGCTATTGTCCGTTGGGATACCTTGGTTGCCATAATGGGTGAACCCGAACTACAAACCGGCGCAGAGTAATCACACCAACAATATAAACAATATAAATATAAAAAAAAGTTGCCTATGTGTTAGACAACCTCTTTTGTGCGGAAAGTGAGGGATTCGAACCCCCGGTACGACGTAATGCGTACACCACATTTCGAGTGTGGCTCTTTCGACCACTCAGACAACTTTCCGTATCTCTTATCGAAAGCGGGTACAAAGGTACTGCTTTTTTCCGACTTATGCAAATGCCCTTCGTTTTTTTCTGCTATTTATTGTATTTTACAAGCAGGTATGCCTCGCTTTCTAAAGTCCATTGGGGTAATACGGCTATCTGCTCATATCCCAACGATTGATACAAAGCCAAGCAAGCCTCATTAGAGGCACGTATTACCGCATAGAGCAGCCGCATATTGAGTGTACCAAACGCATATTGTTCCAGAAGTTTCATTGTCTCATACCCCACTCTACTCCGACGTGCTTCCGGCGCGATATATAGTCCGATGGCGGCTTTGCGATTGCGCGGGTCAAAATCAAACAAATCAACACAGCCGAGCGTGGAATGATCGATATCGTTTTCAATAATCAAACGCAGTTGTCCGTCACGATAGATGTCTCCCGTGGTGTTTTCGATATAACTGCGCAAATCCTGCTGCGAAAGCGGATTATGTGTATCACTATCAGCCCACACAGCCGCATCGTTTTCCCAGCGGTAGAGAAACGGCAAATCAGACGGCTCTAATTTACGCAGTCGCACCATTATGCTCCAAACAATTTAGAAAAAAAACCTTTCTTGTTGGTAGTCTCTGCGTCCGCTTGTGGGACAGGTTTCAACGCATTGCCGGTATGAATCATTTGGTATATCACTCCCCAATCAGGCAGCCCGCCGAGATTACGATCATCAATGAACAAGTCGGCTGTCAGTTTGCGGTTAGGGCGTGTAGCGGGGTTTTCCTCGGGATAGTTGGAATTGACGGCGTAGAATTCCAATCCACGCGACTTGCAATAATCAACCGCCTCTTGCAGCAATTCTCCCTCGCGAACAGACCAAAGAATAATCTGGTGATGGTCTTCGTCTTGTAATTTTTTAAGAGTCTGAATAGCAAACGGAATCGGTTTTCCGATTTGCGGGTATTCGTGGGTAACGATGGTTCCGTCGAAATCAACAGCAATAATCATGGGATGATAGAATAATAGAATGATAGAATAATAGAATGATAGAATGGTAGAATGATAGAAATCAGTAGGTTTCCTCGTTGTCTTGCTTAGGTGCAAGTTCGATTTGAATCTTGCGTGCAGTGGGTTTGGTAAAATACCAACTGATAGCCGCAATAGCAGCCACCCACAACATAGAACGGTAGCACCCTAACCAATAGAAAGCAATGATACCAAGTAGCATAGCATTGCTAACCATCACGATGCGAATAGCAGCATAACGCCGATAGAGCGAGAATTTCAGTTCTTCGTTTTCCATACTGCGAATTTTGTCGCATACGCGCTTAAAACCATACAACCCCAACGGGATAGTAATAAGTGCATCAAAGATGACAATGTACTGTATCACTTTTCCTGCAGTGGACATTGTATCAATAACAGCGATAGTCCCCTTGGAGACCAACAGATACATAGCAACCATTGCAACAAGTGCAAGCACCATCATTCCATAATAATACCAATTCAATTGGTGAGCAATCTTTTGTTCCATTAGGCTTTGAAATCTATTCGGTTGACAATAGAGCGACCGAGAGTTATCTCGTCGGTGTATTCCAGTTCGTTTCCTACCGCCACGCCACGCGCAATCTGACTGATTTTCGGCATTGTAGCAATCCCCGCATTCTGCAAACGGCGGTAGATGTAAAAGTTGGTGGTATCGCCTTCCATAGTGGTTGGCAAAGCGAGGATAACCTCCTGAATGTCTTCGGGTTCAATACGAGAAACAAGAGAGTCAATTTCTATATCTTTCGGTCCGACCCCGTCCATAGGAGAGATAATTCCTCCCAAAACATGATACAACCCGGAATATTGCCCAGTATTCTCTATGGACATCACGTCCTGTACATTTTCCACTACACAAATAGTCTGTCTGTCCCGGCGATGCGATTGACAGATAGGACATACCTCTTGGTCTGAGATATTGTGGCATATACGGCAATAGTGCACGTCCGTTTTGAGCCGCGTTAGAGCCCCCGCAAAGGCTTCGACGTCTCTGTCGGACTGCTTAAGCAGATGCAACACCAAACGCAAAGCCGTCTTGCGCCCCATTCCGGGAAGGGAGGCAAATTGATTGACGGCATTTTCCAACAATATCGAGGGGTACTGGTTCACAGAAAATTCTCGTTTATCCTGCAAAGGTACGGCAAAAAAATGGAATGTGCAAATATATTATCTCGCCGAAATCGGAAAAACCTAAATACGGTTTGGCATCGGAGACAAAAAACAGACTATCCTTTTGAGGGATAGTCTGTTTTTTATTGTTGTTTCAGCGAGAAACACTATACAAAATCTTATGCCATACGTGCAGCGGCGTCTTTGTAGTATTTCTGATCGACAAAGACATCGGTGGTGTACGGGTTGATGTGGCGTTTCTTGGCTTGGTAGATGATGTAAGCCAATGCTATGACATTGACAATCAGAGCCAAAGCACTGACAACGGTCATCGCCGTTGGGTCAGCATTGAAATTGGTGCCGGCCTCGATACCATTGAGTGTACCATCGGCATAGAGCGAAGGCAGAACGACCCAATTATGTGCTTTCTCGCCCGTGGTAGCAAATACCTCTTGGAACAGAGGGAAGCACTGAGCAAACATACACCAGATAGCCAGCGTGTTAGCACGGTTCTGAATCCATCCGCCACGGTTCCAGCAAATAGCGGCAATAGTGGGCGCAAGCAACAGAGCCACACCGCAATACCAAGAGTGAGTAGGCAAGCAGTTGTAGGTGTAAGCAAAGTTCCAAACATCGTAAACGAGGATATAGACCCAAGTCATATCAGGCCAGAGCATATCGGTTTTGTCCTTCGATGAATAGACCGACCACCAAGCCGTCATACAGAAGATGTTGAGCAATCCGGCAATACCGTTCATCACATTGTGCCATCCGCCGTAGAGCCAAACGCCCTCGTTGGAAAGGCGCCATACGCCCCAACCGGTGATAGCCGACTCGAAATCGGAGCAAACGGCAATGAGGATGTTGATAGCCACAATCACGAACGGGAAGCAGCGGAACCAGTGTTGCTTACCGATACCAATCTCATACTTGATGAGCATAAAACCGATACATCCGGCAAGAGCGGCATAGAGTTTGGCATAGTGGAACCACCCGCCCATGTAGAGGTGTGTCGGGTTGTTGAGTGCCCATTCTGCCCCGCATTGTGCGCCAATAGCGATGGCAAGAAAATAGATAGTAAGGGCGGCAGGAATAACACCAAAGGTGATAATTCCGCCCCATTTGGTACGGCGTGCAAACTCGTTGAAAAGAATCAGTCCGACCAAAACAGCCAGCAGCATGAGCCACTGAGAGAGCGCATCGGCTCCATAGACATGAAATAACATAAATTTGTAAGTTGTTTGTTTCTCCGCACCGAGGCAACGGAGCAGGTTTGAAAAAAAGTATTAGATAGAAAATTCGCTTTGTTCGCTTAGGTGGCAGACCATGCACAACGCATTGCCAAGCATACCAAAAAGCAAACATTTTGAGCGATTGCGACAATACCAAAAGGCGGTTACCAAAACGGTCTTCCGCAAAGGGAAGACCGTTTTAAGCAATTTATCTCATTAGGAGCAGCGATTAAATCATCAGTGCTGCAACGAGCGACAAGATGGCGTAGAACTCCGGTAGAGCGGCATAAATCATGGTGTTGGTTTGTACATCATGACCGGCAGCGATACCTGCGATACCGTTAGCGCAGACTTGACCTTGACGGATACCCGAGATAAGGCATACCAAACCTACTGCCAAACCTACTGCGAAAAGCATCGGACCTTGAGCGGCAAAGTCTTTGCCCATCCACATCAAGAAAGCCACGAAACCATACAAACCCTGCGTGGCGGGGAGAGCGGAAAGAATCATGTAACTGCTCGATTTGTCTTTGTTCTTTTTGAGCGCACCCTCAGCAGCCTTACCTGCGATAGTGGTACCATAGGAAGAACCTACACCGGCGAGACCCAACATCAGTCCCCAACCGAGATAACCTAAAATTTCATTCATAATGTATAATTTGTTATTTGTTATTTTATTGCTTTATTGTTTTGCAAAAGGTTTGTAGAGCGTACCTTTGCCTTCGTAGCCGGAGTTTTTGAAGTACTCCACAAAACTCAGACGCAAGGGGTGTACAAACGCTCCAAGAGCCGACATCGCCAAGTTGAGCGCATGGCCAATAAGCAAGATGATGACGAAAGGAAGCCATTGCCATGTGGGGTTATCGCCCAGCACCATTCCTGCCAAGTTGTTGAACGCACCGCCCAACATACCGCCAGCCAAACCGAGGGCATACAGACGGATATACGACAGCACATCGCCCAAGATACCCGTAGCCATATTGTAGGTGTCCCACAAGCCGGCACCGATGTTAATCAGCGGGTTACGCCCGGGTTTATTGAATATGTAGATACCCAAAGCCGAGATGGCAGCCACTACGATAAGTGTCCACTTGGTAACCTCCTCGGAGAAGAGGTGGGTCATACCGAGCAGCAAGACAATCAGTCCGCCTACGATAAGCAACAGCCAACCCCATGTAGAGATATTCTCCTTGAAACCAAAGCGTTTAGTATAGCAGATAGCCTTAACCACCATAGCCAAACAGATATGGAAGACACCGATACACAATGCCATAACCATCTGAATATCATACGATGAGCCTGCTACCTCCACATTACCTTTGATCATCATCGATTTGAGCGCTTCCGGTATCCACGATGCGGCATAGAGGTCAATGCCGAAGAAGGTTCCCAAGAAGAATCCAATGACCGCCGTACCTACACCCAATGTGGTGATGATAGGACCAAGGCCCTCGAACATCTGAATCTTGAGTTTGCCTTTGCTGATAAGAATACCTATTAATATAAGGAGTAGCCCATAGCCGCAATCGCCCATACAGATAGCAAAGAAAAGCAAGAAGAAGGGACCGAGGATAGGCGTCGGGTCGAACTCGCCATACGACGGCCAACCATACATACCCGTAAGGCACTCGAACATCTTGGTAAAGCGGTTGTTGTGCAGTTTGATAGGCGTGTTGTCCTCGACGGTAGGGTCTTCCTCCTGATAATAAACACTCTGGCTATCAAGAAGTTGGTTGAGTTCCTGCTCTTTGTCTATCGGGCAGAAACCTTCCAACAGTTTAAGGCTGCCATCGGCTATCGTATCTGTATTGAGCGTTACTCGCTTCCAATCGATCTGTTGCAGCGTAGTCTGCAGTTCGGCTTTTAGAGCGGGGATATTCTCCTTTGCCCACAGTTCGATACGCGCATTCTGCGCTACCAGCAGTCCATTGAGCCCCTCTACATCCTTCTGCAAGTCGGCAGCCGACTTCTCATTGAGCGTCTGCTCTTGGCAATACTCGGGCAACTCCTCGCGTACCTCACCCGAATGCACCACTTGTACAAAATAGGTGGTAGCACCGATAGTGGTTAGCACAATGCCCAAGTTGTCGGTGAATTTCGATTTGGAGCAGGTGTAGTAGTGCAACTCATAGCCGGCTTGCTTGAGTTGCGCAATACGCTCAGCAGAGAAATCGCCCCATACAGCCATGCGCTCTGCCTCTTTCTTGGTAGTGGCGATACGCTGCTCTATAGCAACTTTCTCCTGCAAGAGTTGGTCGGGTGCACCATTGGCGATGGTCTTACGCAGCTGCTCGGCGTGCGCAATAGCCTGCTGCAGGTCGGTATCATCTGCCACGCCTGCGGCTTTCTCTGTGATATGCACAACACCTATCGCACGGAGTTGCTCCAGAAACGCCTCATAATCACGATGGAACACCAAGAAGGTGTATTTCTTCATTTGGGTAATCATAGTGCAGCCTCCTTTGCTTGTTGTTCTGCTTCGCGGGCTTCTGCCTCACGCTTTGCCTTTACGATTTTTTGGCTCGACTTAGACAGGTTCTCCTCATCTTCCATAAATCGCTTAATCTTGCGAATGGCATCTTGGTAGCCCGGAATCTGTACTTTCTCAAAAAGGTTGACCTTCTGAGTGGTTTTCTTGCGTGCATACTCCAGCAAGTCCACTTTGCGGCGAACAAACTCCTGGCGGATACCTACATCGGCTATCGCCTTGAGTTGCTCAAACCCGTCGGCGAACCACTTGGGGCTGGAGAACAGGCTAAAATCCTTGGTCGAATAGACCACCTCTTCCAATACAGGGATACGCACGCCGGCTATCTTCTTGACAGACATACGCACATCATCCACATGTATCAGACTAGTGTCAAACTCGCCCCATAAAGCCAACATCTGATCATAATCTTTGATACGGCGGTTCACCTCTTCGTCTAACTCGGCTATCTCCTTCTTGGCTTTTTTTACCTCCAAGCGGAGTGCCGACTCTTTGCTCTGAAGCGTCGGAAGAGTGCGCTGCCGCATCTTGAGATTCTTCTCAAGTGCTTGCAAGGATGTTTTGTTATATTGAAACTGAATTGCCATAATTTTACTTATGCTTTCGGCCAGTATTTATCTACAATGGCTTGCTTGATATTCACCTCTTCGGGTTTGAAATACTTAGCAAAGAGCGTCCACGCCACATCAAGCATCTGCGTGGTATTGATATTCACATCAATAGCCAAGATCTCACGCGAGTAGTCCTTAGCAAAAGCCAAGCAACGCTCATCGTAATTGGTCAGATCGAAACCATTCTCTTTCTTGGTCTTTGCATTGGCCGCATCGGCGTAAAGACGAACGGCAGCGTTCATCACCTGCGGATGATCTTCGCGTGTTTTCTTGCCTGCTACCAACTGTTTCAGACGCGACAATGAACGGAACGGATCGACAATTACTTTTCCTATATCCGAATCACGACGCAGATACAACTGACCCTCGGTGATATAACCGGTGTTATCCGGAATAGCGTGCGTGATGTCGCCGCCCGACAAGGTAGTTACCGCAATAATCGTAATCGAACCACCGCCGGCTTCCTCGGGGAACTGCACGGCTTTCTCGTAGATTTTTGCCAAGTCGGAATAGAGCGAACCAGGCATAGAGTCCTTACTCGGAATCTGATCCATACGGTTGCTTACGATGGCGAGTGCGTCAGCATAGAGCGTCATATCGGTCAAAAGCACGAGTACTTTCTCGTGTTTCTGCACAGCGAAATACTCGGCTGCCGTCAGAGCCATATCAGGGATAAGCAGACGCTCTACAGGCGGGTTCTCGGTAGTATTGACAAACGATACGATACGATCGAGTACTCCGGCGTTGGAGAACACATTCTTGAAGTAGAGGTAGTCATCGTTGGTCAGACCCATACCGCCTAAGATGATCTTGTCGGCTTCGGCACGCAATGCCACATTGGCCATCACTTGGTTGTAAGGTTGGTCGGGGTCGGCAAAGAAAGGTATCTTCTGACCGGAAACCAAAGTGTTGTTTAGGTCGATACCTGCGATACCCGTTGCAATCAACTCCGACGGTTGCTTACGACGCACGGGGTTCACACTCGGACCGCCAATCTCCACTTCCTCGCCTTCTACAGCGGGACCGCCGTCGATAGGTTCGCCGTAGGCGTTAAAGAAACGCCCTGCCAACTGGTCGCTCACGCGCAGCGAAGGAGCCTTACCGAGGAACACCACTTCCGCATTGGTTGGGATACCCTCTGTACCTTGAAACACCTGGAGCGTTACATCGTTGCCCATAATCTTAACGACTTGGGCAAGTTTGCCGTTTACGGTAGCGAGTTCATCGTTACCCACCCCCTCGGCTTTCAGCGAACAAGTTGCTTTCGTGATTGCCGTAATCTCGGTGTAAATCTTTTGAAATGCTTTTGCCATAGTCGTTATCCTTTTATTTGTTTCTCAGCCAATAATTCGTTTAATTTTTTCTGATATTCTTCAAACTCTGCGGAGTGGAACTCGCTGTAGTTCATCTGTTTACACAGGTTGATGACGCGTTTGAAGTAGTCGTTCACATCCAAGAAGTTCTGGAAGTCATAGTCGTGTCGGCAGATGTCCATCACGAGGTCGAGCATATACTCCTGACGCTCCAACGGGCAGACTGCGTCAATCTTATCGAAGGCGTCTTGTTGCAGAATCACAAAGTCGATAACTTCCGATTTCCAGAACTCCTCATGGTAATCAACAGGCACACCGTCATCACCGAGAATGTTGATTTGCTCCTGAATTTCCTTACCTCGTTGCAGGTAGGTCTTCATATCATTCACTTTCGGCAACCACTCCTTATTAATCAAATTGGAAATATACTCCTCAAATTCCGGGTACTCAATATATTTCGAGTAGGAGTCAATCGGGTTTACAGCCGGGTAACGTTTGCGATCGGCACGTGCTTGCTCCAAAGCATAGAAACAGCGTGCCACTTTCTTCGTTCCTTCCGTTACCGGCTCTTTCAAGTTACCGCCGGCAGGCGAAACCGTACCGAGGAATGTCACAGAACCAGTCTTACCATTATTAAGGTACACATATCCTGCGCGTGCGTAAAAAGCACCGATGATTGCCGACAAGTCCATCGGGAAAGCGTCCTGACCGGGCAACTCCTCCAGACGGTTCGACATTTCACGCAATGCCTGTGCCCAACGGCTCGTCGAGTCAGCCATCAGAAGCACGCGCAAGCCCATCGAACGGTAGTACTCGGCTATCGTCATCGACGTATAAACCGAAGCCTCACGCGATGCCACAGGCATGTTCGATGTGTTGGCGATGATGATGGTGCGCTCCATCAACTTACGTCCTGTATGCGGGTCTTCCAATTCTGGGAACTCCGTAAAGGTCTCCACAACCTCGTTGGCACGCTCACCGCAGGCTGCGATAATCACGATGTCTGCCTCGGCTTGTTTCGAGATAGCGTGCTGAAGCACCGTCTTACCCGTACCGAAAGGACCAGGGATAAAGCCCGTACCACCCTCGCAAATCGGGTTGGCTGTATCTATCGTACGTACACCGGTTTCCAACAATTTGAATGGACGCGGTTTGCTCTTGTATGCCAGAATAGCTTTTTTCACAGGCCATTTCTGTACCATCGTAACCTCATGGTCATTGCCTTCTGCGTCAGTCAGCACGGCGATGGTATCCATAATCTTGTATTCGCCGGCAGCAACGATGCTCTTCACGGTGTATTCGCCTTCAAACACGAACGGCACCATAATCTTGTGCGGTTGGTGGTTCTCGTCCACTTCGCCGAGCCATGCAGCAGCCTCCACCTTATCGCCCACTTTGGCGAGTGGTTCAAACTTCCATAGTTTCTCTTTATCCAATGGAAAATTATACTCACCGCGTTTCAAGAATACGCCAGTCAGTTTGTTCAAGTCGTTCTGCAAACCGTCATAGTTGCGACTCAACAGACCGGGACCGAGCGTAACTTCGAGCATGTGACCGGTAAACTCTACCGTATTTCCGACTTTCAGTCCACGTGTAGATTCAAACACCTGCACATAGACATTATCGCCAATCACTTTGATGACCTCTGCCATCAGTTTGGTATCGCCTAATGTGATGTAGCAGATTTCGTTTTGTGCGACAGGACCATCCACCAACACCGTAACAAGGTTGGAGATAATACCTCTTACTTTTCCTGTTGTCATATTTTTTATTGTTATTTTCTTTGTTTTAGTTGTTTCCGCAAGTTATGCTTCGGCATCAAGATTGACCCCTTTCTTCATATCGGCAACCAATTCGCGGAATACTCTTTCCCCCTGCTCCACCGTCAGCAATGACCAGCGATTGAGCATTTCGGCTTGCAGATAATATGCCAATACGTTTTCTATTGAGAAATCGACAAATAGTGTATCCTCCTCGAGCCATACAAATCGCAAAGCATCCATACGTTTCTCGCGTTCCATCAAGTTGTCAATGTCCACCAAAGACATTATCTCTTGCAGGCTATCCATTACGCCGCCCAAACCAAAATCTTTCTGCTGCAGGTTCTTGCGCAGTATTTCTGCCACTTCGCCTTGACCAACAATCATCTTGCGGACATCAAAGCCATGCTTACGGCAAATAGCAGCCACCAATACATTATTCATATCTTGGTTGTAGGCAAACCATTTACGAACAAATTTATTTTTGCTTTTCTGCCCGTATTCGTAGAGTAACTGTGTGCGCAAATCTGCTTCCGACAAAGTATTGCGCGCATTCTCCCACCAATCAGGTTGGTCAATAATCGAGTCATCATATCGTTCGACGAGTTCGCTTATCTCAGGTGCGTCGCTTTTCATTCGGAGCAAGGCCAGCAGCGGCTTATCTTTTTCTGACAAGTTTTCCTCAAGCAACAGCAAAAGAGTCTCCATAGTCATTGGAGCCTCGCCACCTGCTTTCAACTCAGGCAAACCAGCCATTAAACATTCATATCCCATAGTAAAAAGGGCTTCTGTATTATTTAGCAAAAAGCAACTCAATCAGTTGCGGACGAAGGAACTCTTTGAAATACTCGATAAACTCTTTCTCGCCGAAAGCCAATTTGTATCCTCCTTTGGCAGGTTTGATGGCAAAATCAGTCTTGATACCTTTCACCTCGTTGATTTGTACTCCCTTGTCCAACAAGCCTTTCGCATTTGCCTCAAAATAGTCTTTCAACGACTCGGCATCTTTGGCATCGATTTCCACTTCGCCCTCTTTGGCCATCTGTTCAGCGAGTTTCAAGATAATGCCTTGCATAAACTTTGCATCCGCTGTAGCCGCCTTTACACTATCTTGCGCCACCCGGTCAGTCAGAAGATTAGCAACCTCTGTTTTTAGTGCGTTTACACTCTGCTCGGCAAACAGTTTTAACTCGGCGCGTGTATTCTTATCCAACTCTTGTGCTTTCGCTTCGGCGGCAGCCAATTTGGCTTGCGCCTCTTTCTCGGCACCGGCTACAATCTCAGCCGCTTGTACATTGGCTTTATCGATAATCTGTTGTGCCTCTTGATTACCTTTCTCTACACCTTCAGCGTAGATTTTGTCGGTCAATTCTGATAAGTTCATTGTATTTTGATTTTAATTTTACATTATGGAGTTTTTATGGAACATAAATTTGTTGCAACGGACGAACCTTGTTTTTTCAGAGAAAGTTCTTTTTCCCCAAAAATCCGCGCAAAGGTACAAAAAATAATCTGCTCTGACAAACGTTTATCCCACAAAAAGTGATTTGGAAACTAAGTCTACCACTTTTCTATGTTATACAACATAACATCTGCATATTGCAGGATATAAATCCAATGTCTTTTTGGCAAAATCTGTGCCAAAATTCGTATTCGTTTTATTCCTTACGTACCCGTATTTTCCAAAATTCTTATCCAAAAGGAAAAGAAAACGTCAGACGATTAACAGCGGTGCGTACTATGCACCAGACGAGATGTTTTGTCCGTTTGGTAGTTGATTCGGGATGACGAGTACTGCATTTTATCTTTTTTGTTCAATTGGAACGGTATTTGTATATACATTGCAAAGTACACAATTCTTTATTTATGTTCTATTCCCGAAAACGACTTATATTGTGCCTATTGGCAGCGATATGGACTCTATCTTCACCCGCACAACTTCTCTATGAAATAAGCGGCAACGGAATCCGGAGTAAATCGTATATTCTAGCCACTAACCGATTAGTCGATATGGCATTTATCGACACTATTCCCAATGCTTTTGCATGTTTTAGCAAGTGTAATAAGGTCATTACCGAGTTTGCTATGCAGGACTATGAAGCCATAACGGCTTTGCGCCAAGCGGCAGTGTTGCCAGACTCAGTACGCTTGAGCAATTTTTATACTGACGAGGATTATCTACTGATAGACAATGCTTTGCGCCTAAATCTCGGTATGGGGTTGGACAAATTGTGCCGTATGAAGCCATCCTATCTAACCGAGATGTTTCGTACAGAACTGATGAAACAATGGCTTCACTACGACGAACAACGCTCTATGGAAACATTCTTTGAGGCGGTGGCACAAGAGAAGAATATACCTGTTTATGGATTAGACGATGTGGGCGAAACAATGTATATGCTATTTGACCGCGAACCGTTCCACTGGCAATGCTCTGAACTGAAGAAAGTGGTTGAATATCCCGAACGGGAAGTCAGGCAGGAACGCACACTTCGCGAGATGTATCTGATGGGGCGGTTGAACGATATGGTTTTTCAAGTGGAAGGACCGGACAATAACACGTCTGTATCTTTTTCCGACTACAAAGTATATGCCCAACGCAACGTGCAATGGACCAAACGCCTTGTTCCCTACTTGCACGACGGAGGCTGTTTTATTACGCTCAATGCTATCTATCTCGGTGGCGACAAGGGGCTTCTCGCCAATCTGCGCAAGGCGGGTTATCGTATCCGCCCTGTCAACCGTCGTTTGGGTAAATGACCCCAACATAAAACAACAGACTCTCTGCCATAGATATTTTTTATTTGCGGGGATAAAAAAAAAGCCGTACCTTTGCAGGCGTAAACGAAACGCGTATGAAACGTACATTTACTCTCTGCACTCTATTTATTTTGCTTGGCTTTCCTGTTCAGCACCTGCTGGCTTGGGGGCAAGAGGGGCATCGCATCATTGCCCAAGTAGCCTATGACAATATGAATCGCCGCGCACGCAAGCAGGTGGACAAGATATTGGGCAAGCATGGAATGATTTATGTTGCTAATTGGCCTGATGAAATAAAAAGCGACACCATTTACCCTACCAGTTTCGATTGGCATTTCCAAGACTTGAACGGCGGTATGAGCGACTCGGCAGTAGTGGCAACGCTGACTGACTATCCTACTGAAGGCGGTAACCTGTTTCGCGTGATGGACAGCCTCACCTATGTGTTGCGCCACGACAAGAGTGACCGAGATGCGTTGGTATTTATTATCCACTTTATGGGCGATCGTTTCTGCCCAATGCATACGGGGCATATTGACGACTTAGGAGGTAACCGGGTGAAAGTGAAATGGTTCGGGCAAAAAACCAATTTGCACGCCATTTGGGACTCGAAAATAATTGATGCACGCGGCTATACCTATACCGAATATGCACAATATCTGCAGGACCGATTAGGTTATCAGAAAAAGGAGATTCAACAGATGTCGGACGCTGATATTTTGCTCCACAACTACCACTTAACCGATGCCATCTACACGTACCAAACCACTTGGAACGGCAACGCATATCATTATGTATATCATTTTGCGGGCGATATGGAATGGCAACTCTATGCTTCCGGTATCCGCTTGGCACAACTTCTCAACGAACTATATAAATAGGGAATAGTAGCGACTCTTTGCGGGTCGCTATTTTTGTGTCCAACATCCATCAGCCAAAGATAGTCATTTAGCACAACTATCCAATCAATCAACTATTCATAAAAACAAACAACAAAATGAAGAAACTGTTATCCCTACTCCTCTGTTTGGGGACAAGCGTAGTGCTTATGGCACAGACGCAAAAGGTAACCGGTAGCGTACAAGACGCGCAGACAGGTGAGCCGTTGATCGGTGTATCTGTCATTGAAGTTGGCACGAACAATGGTGTCATAACCGACATTGATGGTAACTTCAAACTCGAAGCGCAAAGTGGCGCCAAGTTGAAATTCTCTTACGTGGGCTACGCTTCGATAGAGGTAGCGGCAAAGAAAAACGCCAACTTGGGGGTTCTCAAGATGGAGCCGGAAGCCGTATCGCTGCAAGACGTTACCATCACCGGTCAGATGGCACGCCAACAAAAAACGCCTGTGGCAGTCAGCCAGATAAACGCCTTGGACATAGAGGAGCGTCTCGGTGGCGGTGAGTTCGTAGAGGTACTCAAGAACACCCCGGGTGTGCACGCCAACGGACAAGGCGGCGGCTGGGGAGACAGCGAGATATGGATGCGCGGCTTCGACAATACCAACGTAGCAACGATGATAAATGGTGTGCCGATGAACGATATGGAAGGCGGTACCGTCTATTGGTCTAACTGGCAAGGACTGAGCGATGTAACCTCAGTAATGCAGACCCAACGCGGTATGGGTGCTTCAAAAGTAAGTGCCCCCTCTGTAGGTGGTACTATCAACATTGTAACAAAAGGTATCGACGCTAAGAAAGGCGGTTTCGTAACCTACTCTATGGGCAATGACGGCGCAAATAAAATAGCCTTTTCCGTATCGACCGGTTTGATGAAAAACGGTTGGGCAATCACGGTATTGGGCTCGCGCAGTTGGGGCGATGGCTATATCCAGGGAACAGGTTACGAAGGATATAGTTATTTCGCCAACATCTCGAAGCGAATCAATGAAAATCACCAGTTGAGTCTCACCGGTTTCGGTGCTCCGCAACACCACTGGACACGTCCTTCGGGTTCAAGCGGTGCACTTACCATGGCGGAGTGGAACAATGTGAAGAAATATATGACTGACGGTATGGATTATCGCCGTTACAATCCCGCCTATGGGTATGGCAACAACGGCAAACAAAAAGGTTGCAACTACAACCAATACCACAAACCTCAGATTTCGCTGAACCACGTATGGCAAATTGACTATAAGTCCAACTTGTCCACATCGCTCTACACCTCTATTGGTCGTGGCTTCGGAAATACCGGTGAGCCGAGTCCGTATTCGCAATATAGTTATTCTGACCTGACACGCGGTGCTTACAATGGTGTACTTTGCACCACCTTCCGTCGCGAAGACGGTACATTCGACTACGGAGCCGTAGAAGACTTGAATGCTGCCAGCGAAAGCGGTTCGCAACTTGTCATTTGCGAAAACAGAAACTATCACAACTGGTATGGTCTTGTCAGTTCTTATAACAACAAGTTCCTTGACGAACGCCTTGATTTGACTGCCGGTATTGACCTTCGCTACTATCAGGGTATTCACACTGCAGTTATCAGCGACCTTATGAGCGGAGCCTATTTTATTGATGCTACGCGTGCCAATAGTGTGTCGGCAAACAATAATATCCATCGCAATGATCCGAATTGGACATACGCCAAACACACCGTAGGCGATATTGTCTATCGCGATTACACAGGACACGTGATGCAAGAGGGAGCATTTGCTACATTGGAGTGGAATCAAGAACATCTGTCTGCTTTCCTCAATGGGTCTTTTTCTTATACCAGTTACTGGCGTGTAGACCGTTTCTACTACGATGAAGATCACCAGCGTTCGGAAACGATAGGTTTCGCCGGTGGTACTATCAAAGGCGGTTTGAACTATAACATTAACAACCATAACAACCTCTTTGTCAATGCAGGTTTTATCAGCCGTGCGCCGAAATTCCAAGGTGCTTTTATGACAGCCAACACCAGCCATGCGTTCAACCGCAATGCAGCCAACGAGAAGATTGCGTCTGTGGAAGCAGGATACGGATTCCATAATGAGTATGTGAATCTTGTATTCAACGGCTACTACACTCGTTGGATGGATAAGACTATGTCTAAATCCACTACGTTGGATAACCAGGAAACAGGCTATATCAATATGACCGGCGTTAATGCACAACACATGGGATTGGAGTTTGAATTGAAAGCACGTCCTTTGAAATGGATGGAGATAAACGCAATGCTCTCGTTGGGCGACTGGCGTTGGAAAGGTGAAGATGTAGTCGGTTATATCTACGACGAACACGGCAATGCTGTTACTTCAAAAGGCGAGACCACCACTCCCGGCAGCACAGAAGAAGGCAAAGAGCACGCTTGGGCAAAAATAAACCTTGAAAATATCCACGTAGGCGGTCAAGCACAGACAACTGCCAGCCTCGGTATTCTGTTCAAGCCGTTCAAAGGTTTCCGCATAGGTGGAGAATATACATTGTATGATCGCAACTACTCCTACTACTCGTTCTCCGGTTCCAACTTGAGTGTTGGCAAGACGGTTAATATCGTTGAACCCTATCGCTGTCCCGTGGGCGGTTCTTTGGATATGCGCGCAAGTTACTCCTTTGATGTGGGCGCCCTGCGTGCAACTTTGTCTGCAAACGTAACAAATGTACTCAATCAACACTATATTGAAAAAGCATGGAGTGCAACAGCAGTATCACAATCGATAGCAGAGAACACAATAGACAATATCTATTTCTTCTACAACAAAGGTCGTCAATGGAATATCCGTTTGAAACTGGCATTCTAATGGTTAAATAGCAAAATATTTATGAATATGAAGACTATAAAATATATTCTCCCCGCGTTGGCATTGGTTATGGTGTCGTGCGAAAATTTCTTCGATGAGAAACAATTGGGCAACACAGGATACAAACCCTCGGATGTCCGTACGGATATGATATATACGCTCACTGCGGACGACTTGGGACAAATCACAAAGAAAGGCTCCGAATATGAGAAACGCGCTTTGGCACTATGTACCGCTGAAGACTCCACTGCATACCAAGCATGGAAAGAGATCGCTACACTCAAGGCGTTTAATGAGAATGCCGATGCCGACATCTATGTGCCGACATTTATGGCAAATACTTTCCCCTATTTGGATAAAGGCACTATCTTCAAGGTCTATTATCCATATTACAAAGGTAAGACTGCCCGAGTATTGCCATTTATGAGCGCAACAGGCTACACACTGACAGACGAGGATTATAAAACCATTTGGGGAGGACGTGGCGCAGACTATCTGACCACTACCGCAGAACCCAACATACCCGAATTTTTGGCTGCCAAATTTAAGACGGCTACCGAGGGCAAAATTATCGTTCTGACCTACAAGAGCCTGAATACAGATCCCGACACCATCTATGCTCCCCTACCCTATGAGTGTACAATCGCACAACTATTGGAAGCAAAAGAAACCGTAGAACACCAACTGAAAGGTGTGGTTGGTTCTATCAAATCCACGATCTACGGACGTTTTTATCTGGTAGATGGCAAAGACTCCATTTATGTGTACGGACTCTCGGATGAGAACGGCAACAAAGTATGGAAGGACAAAGGTATTAAACAAGGCGATCAAATTACCATTCGTGGTAAATATAGCCAAGTAAACGAAGAACCCCAGTTGAACGATGCGGTCTATGTGAGTCATACTGCCGGCAGTAAGGCGATTGCGCGTCGTATGGTAACCAAAGAACCGCTGACTCAAGATACTATCTGCAAATCTATGATTTATCAGTTGAACCAAGGCACATGGACACTCTATACCAATGACCAAGTGAAAGCATATTTCGCATTGCCAACTGATATCTACGATGCACTCGGCAGTACCTCAATTGCTAATCCGCAGGCTGTAATTGGCAAATATCTTCGTCTCACTTATCCGTATGCGGCGGAGAAGGATATTTACCTTGTGGCATACAATGGCAGCACGGGTATGACTGCTGACGAATTCACCTACGATGGCACCGACTTCGTTATGAATACGGGCTATACTACAGAGGAAATGAACTTTGTACGCAACGACAATTGGGTGGCAGATATTTCCACATACTACACCACACCTTTTGTAAACAACGGACAAGCCGATTTCACAATCCAGCATATCAATTTGGATGGTCTGAGTTATGTTTGGCGTTATCAGGCATCGTATGGTATGACGGCTTCGGCATACGTTAGCGGTGTCAATCACCCCGTAGAAGATTGGCTTATCAGTCCTTCTATCCGCCTCAAGAAGAGTGTCAATCCGAAAATGCACTTCGACCACGCAATACGCTATGGCAACCAAGCATACAATAAAGATTGGCTCAAAGTGATGGTTACCAACAACTATACAGGTGATGTTACCACCACAGAATGGGAACATCTGCAATTCCCTGATTCTATTCCCGATGGTTCCAGTTGGTTGTTCACTTCCACGGGCGATTTCGACCTCAGTAAGTATAATAACCAAAGCATTGTCATTGCTTTCCAATACAATACCACAACGGGTGAATTAACATCTGCGCCGACATGGGAGATACAAAACCTCCTTGTGTATGAACCGGAAACTACAGACAAAAAGGAAGAGTAAAACAACAGATACTTCTGCGTCTTTTACCGGCGCAGGAGTATCGTTATACAAAATAACCAATTATTCATTTTTTTAAATTAAATTATTATGAAGAAGATTCTCACATTATGCATGGCGGTTATTGCCGCTATGAGTATGAGCGCAGAAATCAAGAACATGACCTGCGCTGAAGCAGCAGCAGCTGCAGCATTGTTACAAGACAAGGAACAAGGTAAGGATTCCGTTGCCGTAACAGGGTATGTTACAAACACCGATGGCAAAATCAGCAAAGGGCAACAAACTTTCTGGATGGACGATGTGAAAGGCGGCAAAAAGATCTTCGAGGGGTATTGGTGCAATATGCCAGAAGGAGAGGCTGCGCTAAATATAGGTGACAAAGTGGTCATCAAAGGTTTCTTGATGCGCTATGGTACGACCTACGAAATGAAGAATGGCGATGTCACCATTTTGGAGCGTGCCGTTGTGAAGATTGATACCATCAAAGCCACAGTATGCGAGGCTATCGAGGAAGGCGAATCATTAGCCGATGGCGACAACACACAAGATGTATTCGTTGTAGAAGGTGTGGTTTCTTCTATTCCTGAAAATAACGACACATACAAAACACAAAAATTCAATGTTACTTGCGAGGCAAACGAGAAAAACCTACAAGCCTACAACGTAACGATGAAAGACGGTTATGCCGCTCTTGGAGATAAAGTTCGTTTGACCGGTAAACTCAAAAAATTTGGCACTACGATTGAATTGGTAGGTGATGGGCTTGTTTTGGAGAAAGGCAATGTACAAATCGACACTGTTGAAGTAAATGTAGCAGAGGCATTGGCTGCTGTTAAGGCTCTTGAAAATGGTAAGGTGAGCAAGGAAGTATATGTTATCACGGGTTATATTGACAGTATTTCGTCTGCATACAGCGACCAGTATAAGAACATCTCTTTCTATATGTGTGATGACCTCAAAGCACCTGCTTATGAGTTCCAAGCATACCGCGTAAAAGGTGGTCAAGACTTAAAAGTAGGTGACAAAGTAGCCGTTACCGGCAACTTGCAACACTACTACAAGGCTGCAGAAGAAGAAAAGCCGGAGAAACACGGATACCAAACCAATGCAGGTGCTACCTACGAGATTATCAGCGAAACAGCAAATAGCAATGTATTTGTAGAGAAAGAGAAATCCGTTAAGTTTGTACGTGATGGACAAATCTACATCCGCAAGAACAATGTGGAGTACACCATCTTGGGTACAGAGGTTAAATAACTCATTGATAATCTGATATAAACAAAAGAAACTGCTTGATGTATTTCAGGCAGTTTCTTTTTATGTTATAATCCCTATAGAGAATGAAACAAACTATAATCGGCAAAACGAAAGGTGCACTTTTTGCAAAACGAAAGGTGCACAAAAAATTCAACTACATAGTAACAGAGGCGGACATCAAATCGGTGTCCGCCTTTGTTACTTATACGTGCCTTTTGAGTATGTTTTTTCGAGTTCAAACACTATTCAGACACTGATTGAACAATTTATATACACTCTACACATTGAGTACAAACTTGACATCTTTTTCACCTTGCAAGAGGCGGAACGTGTTGAGGAGGTTGCTTTCATAGATGTGCACATTGCCTAAAAACAAGGTAATGGACTTCAAGGGCAGGTCTGTCTCACGTGCCATCAAATAAAGGTGATAAATGTCGGACGGCAAGCCCAGACTGGCATCGCTGCTACGTTGGTAGGCGGACACTATCAAACCACCGTCCTCTATCTGGAATTGCACCAACGACAGACACGGTTGCTGGTTCGTTTCTGCCCCCGTCTCTCCGAGAAACAGCACGTAGTTCTTGCTGTTTTTCTTTTCCGTCTTGATTTTCTCCACCAGTGCCGGCAGTTTCCGAAAATAGGTCGGGTAACTGTTATGCAGCGTATCGCCGCAGTAGTCCCACCATGTAATGCCTTCGGCGCGGTACTGCTCCGTGGAGGTGATGCCGGCTTCAAACATCTGGAGTTCGGTGCGGAGTTTCTTGCGGGCAATGCCGTGCGTCTCGAAGATGTCGAGCAGGTCAGCAGGCGTGAGGTGCAAGACTTGATTGGTGAGGTACTTGATAGAACCTTTCTTGTTGGTTTGCTGTTTGCCCTCGGACATGATTGTGGAGAGCATGGAATAATACTTGTTCATAACTATGCGGCGGTTTGTCGATTAGTAATGGGTTGAACGTTGTTTTGGGTGTTGCTATCGGCATTGATGTGCCGGTAGAGCATAAGTGACACCCCACTACGCCCACGGGCTTGTGGGGGCCCCGTATGTCGGTGTAATGGGAGTTGTAGTTGAGGTTGGTGGGTTGCTCAATACGGGTGGCACCGCAGAATGGGTTGGCAAGGCGGTGCTCGCGGTCAAACCACGCACAGAGTTCGACGATACTGCTTTTATCCGATGTGAAATAGAAATAGTTGGTGCCGTTGAGGGTGTGCAGCACATCGAGGTAGTCGGACAGCCGCCAATACCCCTCATAGGTGAAGGTCTGCGTGGAGAGATAGGGCGGGTCGATGAGGAAGCAGACATGCGGGGCGTTCACGTATTCTGCGAAGAGGTCGCGGTAGTCTTTGCTGGTGATTGTTAGTCCGTCAAGGTAGCCGTCGGCACTGAAATCACTGAGGCGGACGGTGTGGTAGAGGTGCTCTTTTCGGAGTGCGGCATGGCTCGTGATGTAGTTGCTGCTGAAAAGGATAGAAACCGATAGGGAGATGTAGTCCACGAAGCCTGCGCGGTCATAACGGGCTATTGCGTCCAATACGCGGGTGCGATAGGGTTCGACGATGCGTTTGTTGCGCGGGTAGTTGTGGAGGATAGTGCGCAGTTCGGCAAGGATGGCGTTGGTGGCAGGGATAGCCGCGAGACGCCCGGTGTAGTTGTCGAAATCATTGTAGATGACACGTGCATCGGGACGGACGGTGTGCGTGAAATGGGACAGCAGACCGCTGCCGCCAAAGAGGTCAACGAAAGTGGTGCAATCGCCGAACTCGTTGCGGAGTGCGGTTTTGAATTGGTCGTTCCAACGACGTTTCTGCCCCATAAACGGGAGCGGGGCTTGGGTATAAATTTTTGCCATAATGTTACAGGTTGTTAGGAGACGGTGTTGCAATCAAATTGCAGGAAAACCGCCTTTTTGTTTGTTCGTTTGAAAAAAATGTAGTACCTTTGCCAATGCTATGGTGATAGCAACATTAGCAATGATCTAATGCAATTATTGTGGTGTTATCCGTCCTATTATTCGGTCAGCCAATTTGTCCGTTCTACACATTCGTTAGCGGGTGTATCAGTATGTACAATTTTAGCAATAATTTGGATAATATGATTAAAAATATGAATTTAATTTCTATGGTTAACAACTTCGCATTTCGGTGGGCAGGAGTCATTCTGGGCAGTTGTCTCCAATGTGATGGGATTGATAGCGATACTACAATAATTCTTTAGATAGCAATGACTCCTAGATGTTTATCTACAAAGGGTTGGTGACCCTTGCTGCCCCCAAAAACAAAAGTAGCGTGCCGAGAAAATCGGCACGCCACTTTTGTTTTCATTCAAGAGGGCATTTTACTCGATAGTGTCGGCGACTTGGTGCCAGACGAACTGGTAGAGGGTACGGTACTGCGTCTGTGCTTTGAAGGCGGCGATGTCGGCGGGCATCTTGGAAGCGTCCTGCATACGTTGGCGGGCTGCGGTGCAGATTTTGCCGAAGCGTGTGCGGTGTGCGACCTCAGATTCGGAGAGTGCGGTGGTACGTTTGCCACAGACGTGGGTGAAATTAGGGTTTGCCAACATTGCGGGGTTGGCGGTGGCAGCGGTACGGTGCATATAGGTGATACGGGTCTGCTTGGAGATTTTGCCCGAGAGATGGTCAATCGGGTCGAGATAGGTTACTTTAGCCATAATAGTTTATGAGTTTATGAGTTGATAGTTGAAAGAAGTTGATAGTTGAGAGTTGAGGGCAGTTGAGAGTTTATAAGTTGATAGGTTGATGAGTTGATGCGTGGTTGGGAAGGTTTAGGTGGTTGATAGGTTTAACTTTGCAACGCATTAACAATTTCAACCACATATAAACTTGTAAACTCATTAACGTATAAACTGCTCTAAACACTCAACTGACGCCGTTTACCCCAATTTGGCGAGTTCCTGTGCCATAAGGAAACCGGGGAAAGAGCGGTATTTCTTTTGGGCTTTGAACTGCGCGAGGTAAGCGGCACGCTGTTGCGGGGTTAATGACTTGACAGCCGCAGCGGCGGTCTTAATTTTGGTTTGTACGGTGATTTGTGCCTCGGAGGGTGCGCCCGTGTAGGGGTTGCAGATTTGCGAGGTGAAGCGTGTGCCGTACATCTCCTTGAAGATAATCTGCGAATGTTTGCAGACTTTGCCCCTGAAAGATTGGAAGGGGACTTCGAGTTTGATTTTGGACATAGTAGTTTAGGTTTGGGCCCCCCTTAGTCCCCCTTCAAAGGGGGAAACGCAGAGTGGGTTTTAGGTTTAGGTTTGGTTGTTAAGGCTGTTTCTTTGGTATCGCGAGCCTTGTTTGCGATGTAGCGGAGATTTTCTGTGTGCACATAAGAAAAGCACCGCCATTCTTTCGAAAGACGGTGCAAAGGTAGTGGGTTTTGTGAGAACGGTGAGCGGATTAGGCAGGATTAGGCGCGGTTTGGTGTGATTTGGCGCGGTTTAGTTGGGTTGAATGTATTTTCTCTTTAAGGGTTTCCGCACAGAATTTTATAAGACATATTTGCTTATGATTTCACTCCAACGTGGTAAAGAAAGTTCGCATCCGTAAAATTCTTTATAACTTGCAATCATACGTTGTTTCCAACTAGCAGCATCCGTACGGGTATCCGGATTTTGATAAACCGTTTCTTCTACAGCAGCCAAGAAATCTTCCATTGTCTCAAAAGTGGGAAAATGTTTAGAAGAACGATACCATTTAGCGGGACGTATTTTGTGAACCACTCCCTGTTTGATTTGTAAGTTAAGCGGCCAGATAATTTCATGGTTTTTCTTCCCCGATTTCATGGCACGCGTGATGTTCCAAACTTTTTGGCACCAAACTTTCTTGATAGTAACCACTCCTTGGTTGCTCATTTCATACCCAAAGATAAGATACGTAACATCCAACATCCATGGTTTTGCGGCAATTTCTTGTTCATACATACGAAAATCAGCGATATCAAATCCCGGTGAAGATTTATAATTAAACGCCTTTATTTCCAATAGATGGTGTTTTTTATCTTCCGGGTCAAGATAGAAATCGGGAGGCATTTGCGTATTTTCGTTTAATGCGTAGTCAATAGTATTCTTTTTCAGCCATCCTTCAACCCATTCTTGCATAATATTTCCGACGACATCTCTTTGTCGTACAACAATGTTGATGTCCGCAAGTTGAAAGGTTATTTTACCTTCTTTCGTTAAGATTTTGTCATCATTGACCAATCGGTTATACACCTCTTCTGCTGTAAGTTTCATATTATTTGAATGTTATTTTGTCCAACAATCTATTAGCAACAGCCTTGATAACGGGTACTACAACTGTATTTCCCAATAAATCAAAACCATCTTTCTCAGAGACATTAAAAATCATATTATCAGGATAACCACACAGCCGCAGCCCCTCCCTGAGAGTAAAGCGGCGCAACCCTCCATTGTCTCCAACATAAAGTTTCTGCATATCCATAGCCACCAAAGTAGGCGCAACGTCTTCGGGAGAGAGTACTTTGTTGATTTCAAAACTAAGTTTTCCTGCTACGATGTTATAGCCTTTTTCTTTGGTTAAATCATATTCACGGTGGGTAGTGGTTAATCCGTCTGTATTAGTTTCTTTAACCAACTTTTTAGGATGTTCGTATCTGAGATAGCCCTGTTTGGTTAGTTTATCCAGCATAGATTGCAAGTTAGGGTCATCATAAAATGTTTTTATTTGTTGCAATGTGAGCGGCATGCCATCCATCCAATCAATGCCAATTTCTTCCGCCCATTGTTTTTTACGTCGTTGTAGAAGAATATTATCCAGCAATGCCTTTTCCTGTAGTGAGACATTGCCTTTCAGGCACAAATCCCAACTATGGATATTAGTATCGCCACCACGTTTATCTTTGATAGATTTTCCATATAGTTGTTCCACTGTAAAATGTGCCAAAAGGTTTTGCACGAAAGGAGTATTTTCAGTAGGCATACCCGTTTCTAGTATATCTTTCAATTTGGTTTCTTGGTGAGGAAAGTTATTTAAGTTGGGAGTTTCCGTTCGTGTCCCCACAATGTATATACGTTTTCGTTCCTGCGGCACTCCGAAAAATTTGGAGTTTAGCACCCGATAATCAAAGTAGTAGCCGAGATTGGTGAGTTTTTCGACAATCGTTGCCAAAGTACGCCCGCCATCGTGATTGACCAAGCCCTCTACATTTTCTAAGATAAAGCCTTTTGGTTTTTTGTCTTTTAAGATACGTTCAACTTGGAAGAACATAGTTCCTCTTGTATCTGCAAAGCCTTTCCGTTTTCCTGCGGAACTAAATGCTTGACAAGGGAAACCGGCACAAAGGATGTCAAAATCAGGAATATCTGCAGTTTTTATTTGTGTAATATCTCCTGCGATTTGCTCTGTTGGGTGATTATCATGTAAAACATTTACTGCATAAGGTTTTATTTCGGAGGTAAATACACAAACAGGGGTATAATTTTTCTCACGGCAAGCCTGTTCCAAACCACATCTTATGCCACCAATTCCGGCAAATAGGTCAATGAATCTTACAATAGGACGCTGTTTTTTCTCTGCTGTCAATCGAACCGCCAAGCGGCTTTTGTCTTCAAAAGCAGTAATGTCAAATTGCTTCTCAAAGATGGGCGCTCCGTTGATATGTTGCGGGTGCTGCATGGTGTATTGTACAAGAAATTTTTCTATATCGACAAACGGTGTAACAATTTCTTTTCCTAAACGATATAAAACATACGTACCGAAAGGCTGCGGATAAGACAATTTATGCATATCATCCTCCGACATTATTGAAGATGATATACATTCAAAAAGATGAGCCCCTTTGGATATATCTTTGTAATCGTATAATAAAATAAAATCAGGATGTTTTTTAGAAGTAATACCTCCGTCTCTATTTGCAAAAATATCCTCATTATATCGCACATTATAGAGTATGTCATTACGTTCCGGGTTGATACCCAAAATCCATTGTAATTGTTCTTTTTCAGAACGATATGCACCTATCAGTATATTATTTTTCTTTGCCATTACTCTCCGAGAGAATCAAAAATGTGCGCAAAGATAGTAAAATAAAATGATATTGGCAAGTGAACAGCATTGATTGAATGTTATATAATGCGCAAATTGATAATCGTTTATGAAAATAGCAGTGAATCAAGGGAGGTCGATGGCGTATTTGTGGGCGAGGTAGGCGACGACTTGTGGCGGTAGGAGTTTGGTGCGGGGTGTGATGCCTTGGGATTGGAGGTAGGCGGCATCGGATTGGAGCCAGCGTCGGAAGGTGGCAGGGCTAACGCCTGCGAAAGCGGCGAGTTGTGATTTGGTGTAGGATTTCATTTTTAGTTGAGAGTTGATGGTTGAGAGTTGAGTGTTTAGAGTTGAGGGCAGTTGAGAGTTTATAAGTTTTAGGTGGTTGATAGGTTTAACTTTGCAACGTATTAACCTTTCCAACGACGCAAAAACCAATAAACTCCTAAATGGATAAACTGCATTTGGAGTTTGTATAGAGTTCTTATAGTGTTCCTATAGCGGGAACGGTTGCGAAAGTACGGCGAAAAACGGAGATATGCAAAAAGGATAGACAGATTGGCAGGGATTTTGGACAGACGGGGCGTTTGTACTTGTCCATTTCGGGGATGTGCATGTTTTCGTCGGTGGGAGACATACCCAAACGGGAGAGGTTCTGTTCGCGCATCCACGCATAGGCTTCGGCGGATTGGCGGTCAGCTTCGGTGTCCCAATAGACACCGTCTTTCAGTTGAATGGTCATAGTATATGATGTTTAATTGTCAGTTAATCGGCGGTTAATTCACATTTAATACCGACACACGCCAACTCGTCGTCGTTGGTGCGGGCGATTTCCCATGTGAGAATGTCATCGGCGGGGACAGCGATGGAAAGTGTGCCGGTGAGGGATATTTCTTGGCGGACACCTTGGCTGTTGGTCAGGAAGAGGCGAGCCACGTTGCGCGTGAGGATACGGGTGATAGTGGCTGCACCGAGCATATTGGCATCCTGAATGAGTTCGCCGCCCGTACCGAAATCAAGGGTGTAGGTGTGTATGCGGCTTCGATTGGCAAGTTCTGATAAATTGTCTGCGACCTCATTGATAGCCCCGACAACGGTCTTTGTTGAGGTTGCCAGAGTATTGTCCGACTTGTCCTGTTTGGTGGTAGTGGCATTGTGTATGGCGGTTTCAAGACCTGTGATGTCTGATTGCGGGTGGGTGTGGCCTACATCGGATTTGTCTCCCAACGCACGGGCAACGGGGGCATTTTGTATAAGTGGTATCCAGTGTGTCATCAGCGATGACCGTACGGTCGTTGAGTGCGTCGTTGAGCCCGTCGATGGAGGACATGGGTATGCTGTCGGACTTGTGCCAATAGGAGTCCAACCATGCGGCAAACTGGCTTTCGAGTGGTTTGAGACCTTTACGGAACCATGCTTTGAGTTGTTCGCGAGATGTTATTGCCATAGTTATTTGATTTTAATGATGTAGTTGAGGACAATGTATGGCGGACGGTTCTCATGGGCAGCACCGGCACCGCGTGCCTTGAGCGGCACGGTATGGGTGTGCGAACCAGCGGCATCGCTATTAAATTTTGCCCAACCGCTTTCATAAGTACCTTTTTCTGCGCCCTTGGCACCGCTTGTGGTGCTTTCACCTACAGGTATAGGGTGTGAGTGCAAGCCATTACTTGTGGTTGTAACACTACCGTCTGTGGTAGAGGTGGCGGTGTCATGGTTGTGCTTCGGCATCTCATTAACGGAGAGTGCAACCGTATTAGAACCTCCTTTTTGATTGAGAGATGTGTAGTTGTTGGCACCCAGACCGGCAACGAACAGACCACGCATATCGGGTATGCGGAAAGTGCTGCTGTCGTTGTTGCCATAGGTCGTACCGAGGACGGCGAACAGAGCGGCATATTCCTGCCGGTTGAGCGATGAGCCGTCGCAGAGTTGCCAGTTGGCGGGGATAGTGGCAGACGGCCACATCATAATAGAGCCTACGGGTGCGGGTTGGAGCGAGGCTATCTGCGTGCGGAGCGAGGCTATCTCGGCAAGGAGTTGGCGGTTGGTCTTGTCGGTGAGGACGGTGAAATCAGCCCACGGGTACTGCTCGGAGCCTAATCCTGGTTTGAGTTGGCGGATGGTATAGGCATTTGGGTAATTGTCGGAGTTGGCAGTAACGGAAACAGGTGTCTTGTCGAGATAGATATGGGTGAATGATTTGTCGCCTCCAGCAAAAGCGAGGACTTCACCCTGCGGGTGGTCGGTTGTGCGGAGAAAGATATATCCCGGCATAAATCTTGCCCCGACCTGGTTGCATCCGGAAAGAATGACACGGTCGCCGGCAATGGCACCAAGCATCTCGGCAAGGTGCTGATTGTTCTGAATGTACTCCATTGTCTCGCAGTCCAACGGGAAATTGGAGTGCGGTTGGGAGGTGTAGTTTCCAATAACTTTATCCATAACTATTGATATAAGATGATGTAACGTTTAGAAGCCAGTTTGTAGGTATTGATGAGTGCCTGCATTTGGTTTTGCGGGAATGTGCCGCGCAGGGTGGCGGGTACTATGACAGCAAAGTCCACGGAGTCAGAGCCGGAGAAAGCGCGTCTGTTGAGAGTAACAGCCGTGCCGTTGCGTTGCGGTGCCATAAGAAAAGTGCTCTCCTCGCGCAGATACAGGATGTTGCCACGCAAAGGCTCTACATCGGTGATGGTGATACGGCGCAGTGTCGGGTCGAAGCGGTCGTTGAGAACGGCAGTGAGGTAACAGACCTGTCCGTTGTGGGTGAGGCGGTAGTCCGTATCGGTACGGAAACGCTCAAAGAGGCTTGCACAATAGATGACCGGCGAGAGCAGCACATAGAGGAAAGCCATCAGAACCGGTTGGCGCAAAGCGAGCGGGACGAGCGCAAGGGCGAGACGCTGATATGAGATGTCGTAGCGTGTCATAGGTTGTAGGCAATCATATTGAGGGTGGCATTGTCAACTGCAAAGTAGCCGGCGGCAGGCACTACATAGGCATTGATTGTGGCAAAGGCAGATGTAGCGGCCGGAGTACTTTCCGCGGATTGAAGTTCGGCAATACGGACACCATCGATGGCTTGCAGGGCATCGATGAGAGCCATATTTGAATACTCGCCGTTGAAAGGCAAATTCTCCACATAGTTGCGTATGGCGTTTTCGCAGTCATACTGCACGGTGGCGGGGTCTTTGGTCGGGTCGTAGTAAATATCCACAATACAGCGGAAACGGTCGGCAGGCTGATTGACCAATGAGATACGGACACCGGCATCCTTGACGGCTTGCAGATAGGCGGTGAGTTGGGTTTGTTCGGCTGATGTGATAGGTGTGCGTTTGCCCGTAGCGGAGTCCTCGCCTGCTACCTTGATAATGAGCAGGGAGGATTGTTCATTTTCGTTGGCGGTAGCGTGTTTGACGACCTGCGCAGCGGCGATGTCCTCGTCAGACATACCCGTGGTGTCGTAGCGGTC